>FLNV01000969.1_pt1 | contig 364925 bp, 298 predicted proteins | sample 1140351 | NCBI WGS metagenome assembly FLNV01 (sample SAMEA3878207, study PRJEB12797) | bioreactor metagenome | biome: Moose rumen | place: Sweden | collected 2011-10 | reverse complement strand
TTGGTATCTACGTGCGAGGTGTCTATCAATGCGTCCAGACCTCGCCCTAAACCTGTTTGTTTTTTCATATCTTTAAACTCTCAATTCTCAATTCTCAATTCTATTTATTCCGTGCTATTACTTCTTTCGCCAGCGCGATATAGTTCTTGGCTCCCTTTGAGCTCGGGTCGTATTCCAATACCGAGACTCCGTGAGAAGGAGCTTCGCTCAGGCGCACATTACGTGCAATGACGGTGTTGAATACCAGATCTCCGAAATGCCGTTTCACCTCTTCGTATACCTGGTTGCTCAGTCTCAAACGGTTGTCAAACATCGTCAGCAAGAATCCCTCGATCTTCAGCGCAGGATTCAATTTCGACTTGATAATCTTGATTGTATTGAGCAGTTTGGCAATACCTTCCAGAGCAAAGAACTCACATTGTACCGGAATAATCACACTGTCGCTGGCGGTCAGGGCATTGACGGTTATCAAACCCAATGAGGGACTGCAGTCAATCAGAATGTAGTCATATTCATCGCGCACTTGTGCAATGACGTTCTTCAGTAATTGTTCCCGGTGTTCCATATTCAGCATCTCTATCTCTGCGCCAACGAGGTCTATATGGCTCGGAATAAGGCTCAAGTTAGCGGTGCTTGTGGCAACAACTGCGCTATGCGGATCTACGCCGTTCACCAGACATTCATAGATAGTGTTGTTCAGTTCGCGGATTTCTACGCCCAGACCGGAGGATGTGTTTGCTTGCGGGTCTGCATCAATCAGCAACACCCGTTTGCCTTGTTTAGCCAAAGCAGCGGCTAAATTGATAGAGGTCGTCGTCTTGCCTACGCCTCCTTTTTGGTTCGCTAAAGAAATAATTTTACTCATATCTGTTGTACTATTGTTTCTGCATCTATATTCCGGCAGGCAAAATTGCCATACCGGCAATGGTTTGTGCCGTGACAGGTACAGGGTCTGCACCTTAACTCATGGCGTTGTATGATGTCTTCCGGCCGTTGTTTCCATCCCTGAAAGCCGATCATCGGGTGCGTGGCGCACCAGACGCTGACGGCTCGGAGACCTACCAGACCGGAAAGATGCTGATTGGCGCTGTCCATACATATCATAACGTCCAGCTGCCGCATCAGTTCCAACTCTTCTTTCAGTTTCAATTGTCCCGCAACACTTTCTGTGCGGGGAAAGACACTTGCCCATTGACGGAGCATCTCGCATTCGATCTGTCCAGCCCCGAACAGGAAAACATGCGTGTCCGGGTCTTTCGTCAATAACTCGATCACATCTTTTGTCACCCGGTAAGGCAGCATGTTCGATTTCGATTTGGCGAACGGAGCCAGTCCAATCCATCGGCCTTCTTTGACCCCGAACCTCTCAGTTATCGTTTGCGCAGCAGCTCCGTTGACCGGCAGGCTCTCAAACGCATCATTAGTCTCCAAGCCCGCACGGCTGAAAGCATCCCGGTAGCGGTCGAACTCGGAGGGCAACTGTCTTTTGCCAATACCCCAGACCGTAATCAGATGCTTCTGAAACCGGCCGTAACGTACGCTGGTCACGCGTTTGCCGCTCAACCTCATTAGTCCGCGCAATACGCGCGTACGAGGGACGTCCTGCAGGTCTATGACCGCATCAATCTTATCCCGCCACGTACGCCATAAGGCGAACACGCCTTTCCAGTCCAGGTGGTTATCCACCTCCAGATAGGACACATTCGGCATGCTGGCGAACATAGAAGCCAGATCTTTCTTGGCGGCGAAGACAAAACGATCATTCGGATAGCGCTTGCTGAGCGAGGCAATCACAGGAACTGTCATTGCCACGTTACCCAGAGTAGCCAAACGAACAATCAGATAGGTCATGTCATTTACAATTTGGTCATTTGCAATTTGGTCATTTGTGATTTACAAATGTATTGCGTCAAACCAATCCTGGTCAGTCGGGAAGGCTTTCTCCCCGTCGCTCCATCCGCTCCAGCAGGCACCGAAGAAATACGTCAGTGTGTCGCCTAATTGGTACGGCTGTACGCTGAAAAGCGTGTTGTCTTTGATGTCCTGCCATCCGCCATGAGGCGTTACAACGGCGAGATAACTGCGGCCTTGGCTTGTCGAACCGTTGTATTCGTAGTTCATCTTGGCTGCCGTCTTGTCGCTCAGCGCGTCTTCTGCGTACGCGGCAATACCGCAATGGTCGCAGGTATAGACATTCTCCACGCTGTCATGCAAATAGATACCGCCGCCAGCCCATAACTCTTCTTTGCATTCGCCGCGCAGCACTACCTCCGCCTTATTCAGTATTTTACCCGCTTCGGCGGTAATAATAATAGTCTCTTGCAGTATGTTGCCGTTCACCTCCAGACTGTCGTATTCCAGCCGGAAAACCAACTTGTCACTCGTCTGTTCCAGAATCTCCCACCGGTCGTACGGTCCGCCTACAAACAGATTAAAATCCTCTGCGGAACCATCCGTCTCTCCTTCTGCATGAGGTGTGCTTGCCAGAACCACCAAACCTCCGGCACCGCAGGTATGACCTACTTTGTAGCAGTCCAGACCTTTGCCGTAATTGATATGGTAGGGCAGTCCTAACACATGCTCGCGGTAGTAGAAACTGTCCACGATCAGTTCCGGAGAAGCTTTCAGCCATAGATCCACACCGTTACTCGGGTTCTCCGGGCGCAGCGCAGGTCCATACATGCGGAATGCCGCATATTCGTTCTCCCATGCGAAATCATCCTTCCGTTCCGGCACATACCGCCCGAACACTTTCGGCTGCACCGCTTCTTTCTGGCAAGCATTCAAACTAAGTGCTGCGCAAACTATAAATAAAAATTTCTTCATAACTATCCTTTTCTCCTCCCCTTCATGGGGAGGTCGGGTGGGGCTTTTATTTCGGTTGTTTCCCTATATATGCCAGAATACCTCCGTCCACATAAATAATTTGTCCGTTTACGGCATCGGATGCGTGCGAAGCAAGGAATACGGCCGTTCCGCCTAACTCGTCCGGCTCAAGCCAACGTCCGGCAGGAGTCTTGGCGCATATGAAACTGTCAAACGGATGTTTGCTTCCGTCTGGCTGCGGCTCACGCAGTGGAGCGGTTTGCGGAGTAGCAATATATCCCGGACCAAGTCCGTTGCATTGGATGTTGTACTCGCCGTATTCCGAACAGATGTTCTTTGTCAGCATCTTCAGTCCTCCTTTGGCGGCAGCATATGCGCTCACGGTCTCACGGCCTAACTCACTCATCATCGAGCAGATATTGATGATTTTTCCTTCGCGGCGCGCCATCATCTCCGGCAGAACCGCTGCAGAAACGATATAAGGTGCTACCAGGTCAATGTCGATCACTTGCTGGAACTCCTCGCGCTTCATCTCATGCATCGGAATGCGTTTGATGATGCCGGCGTTGTTGACCAGAATATCAATCTGTCCCACTTCTTTGTGAATACGTTCCACAAGCGCCTTTACGGCGTTCTCGTCCGTCACGTCGCATACATAGCCTTTGACATTCTCAATGCCGACCGCTTTGTAGTCCTCGATAGCTTTCTGCACGCCCTCTTCATGACGCGCGTTAAAAATAATGGTTTTCGCACCAGCCTGTGCAAACGCTTTCGCTATCGCGAAACCTATTCCGTAGCAAGCACCGGTTACCCAGGCGTTCTTGCCTTCCAAACTGAATAAACTGTTCATCTCCGTATATTGTCTTGTTTTTTGACTTGATTTTTGTGGGGTATGCTAGACAATAGCTAGACCATACCTAGACGATATGAATTTTGTTTAAATAGTATCTGTACAGAAATTATTGGGGATTATTTCAAGTCCGTGATTTTGCTGAAGTCCTGGTCTCCGTAGTCCAGATTCTCACCTCCCATACCCCAGATAAAGGTGTAGTTGTGGGTAGCGGCAGCGCTGTGAATCGACCACTCGGGCGAAAGTACAGCCTGGTTGCCTTTCATCCATATATGGCGTGTCTCTTCCACTTCTCCCATGAAATGGCAAACGGCTTGCTCTTCCGGCACTTCGAAATAGAAATACGCCTCCATGCGGCGGCTGTGAACGTGTGCCGGCATCGTGTTCCATACGCTTCCCGGTGCCAGTTCGGTCATACCCATCTGCAGTTGGCAGGTAGGCAGCACCTGGTTCACCAGCATCTTGTTGATGTCGCGCTCGTTGCTCATTTCCAGGCTTCCCATATGCGCTACAACAGCATCGGCTTTCGTCACTTTCTTGTTCGGATAGGCGCAATGAGCGGTGGTGGAGTTGAAATAGAAGAGGGCAGGGTGGTTTGCGTCCAGACTCTCGAACTTCACCTCGCGGTCTCCGCGTCCCAGATAGAGTGCCTCTTTGTAGTCCAGTTCAAACACCTCGTCTCCTGCAATAACGCGCCCTTTGCCGCCTACGTTGAAGATCCCCATCTCGCGGCGGGTGAGGAAGAAAGGAGCTTTCAGCGGGTCAATAGCCTCTAATAACAAGGTCTCTCCGACAGGCATTGCACCGCCAACAATCATGCGGTCGTACATCGAATAGACCATGTTCACTTCGTTCTTCACAAACACGTTCTCGATCAGGAAATCCTTACGCAGACGAGTCGTGTCATAACTCTTGGCGTCAATAGGGTTTGACGCATACCGTACTTCATAATTCGTCTTCATATTATTTGTTATTTTAATTTCTCAATTCTCAATTCTCAATTCTCAATTCTCAATTTGCGCCTTTAGCGCACCGGCATCACCCATCCGAGATTGATACTCAGGTCCATCGGATTGGCCATGGTATATTTGTCCGTGACCGTGGTGCCGAAAACACCGCCTAACGAGAAATCATACCGTATCTCCAGATGGTAAGTGCCAGCTTTCTTGGTGCGGAAGAGTAATCCTGTGCCGGCTGCCAGTCCCCAGTCAAAAGGATGTGTGATGGTGCTGCTCTCGTCCTTGACGCAATAGCCGATCTGCGGACCCAGGTTAAAGAACCACCGGCATACCGGACCGCCGAAATTCAGGTGCATAAGGATCGGTAGTTCGATGTAATGCAGGCTATGCGCATTGCCGGACTGCACCCATCCGCGGTGTTCGTAGTTCAGCTCCATCTGGAAATGGCAGTATTTGTGCCCGGCATAGCGGAAAACGAACCCTCCGTTGCCGCCTAAAACGCACGCTTTGGTGATCGGGGTCATGTCGCTCTCGGCAGGGTTGAAAAGTACCGTTCCGGCACTGACACCGCCGTGCGCACCCAGATAGAACTCCGGCTGCCTCAACCGCGGCTGCGCATGAGACAGGGAGAGTTGTAAACTGAGAACAGAAAGGACAACTATTCCCCACAGCTTCCTAATATGACTCCTTTCACCTTTCACTTTTCACCTTTCACCTTTCACCTTTCACCTTTCACTTTTCACCTTTCACCTTTCACCTTTCACCTTTCCACAACCTTCACGCATTCGTTCTGGAAACCGCCGTTGCCTACCTGGCTCCAACGGATATGGGATTGCATGCCGGAAATCTCTTTCTCGCCATGCAGCCATCCTACCAGGGCTTTCATTAGGTCATAACCCAGAATGTCATATCGCGGCGATTCGCTCACATGTTCGTTCTTGAAGAACTCAGCCCATACGGCGTCGTACACCTCGTGTTCGCCTTCTATCGCAAACATAGAGGTATATACTTGCGGCAGATCGATATGCTCTTTCTGCCAGCTATACTGGCTCATTATCCGGATGCGGAAGCCTGCCTCTTGCAGTTTCGCGAGATGCGGAAGCAGCATGCGCACATGTTGGTACCGGTCGCTATGCAGGATAATGATGTTTTCAGCAAGACTGTCCATGGCGTAGAACGCACTGTCGTTCATCAAATCCCGCAAGGGCAGAGCGCTGTAGTTCAGTCCGTTTTTCTTCATTTGTTTGCGCAGCGTGCGGATAGAAGAAGCGAGATCCGACTCACGCACCTCAACGGCTACGAAATGGCAGTTATCCTGTTTGCTGAACCAAGTGCAGAGACTGTCTGCTTCCTGGGTGTCTGTCGAGTTGAACTGCATCACTTGGGAATAATGTGCCAGATCCATCTCGTCGCTGAACGGAAGCAGCAGAGGTACTTTGTGCAACTCGCACCATTCGGCTACACGTTCTATCTGAATAGGATAGACAAGTCCCAATATTCCTTGTACGCTATCCAGGATAGTGCTGTCGCATAGTTCTTTAACCTTGCGTTCGCTCCGTTCCGTATCAAATACGCGCAGGCGGTAAAGCGTGCTGTCGTTTTGCATGTCCCGGAGTGCTAATAATGCACCCTGATAAAACTCCATCATCCGTTCTGCGTTCCCGCTCCGTTTGGTCTGCTGGCTCTCAAAAGGCAGCATCAGAGCCAGTTCCACCACGTGGCGTGTGTCCGCAATAGTATCTACCGCCACGCTGTCTACCTGGACGCTGTCCGCTTCCATGCTATTCGCCTTGACGCTGTCTACCTGGACAGAATCTGCTACCTCATTAACCTCCGCCTTCGGCTCTTCATTAACCACCTTTGGCTCTTCATTAACCACCTTTGGTGCATCATTAACCGCCGCTTTCGGCTCCACTTTCCTTCCTGTCGGGATCAGCAGGATCTCAGCGTAATGCAGACCGCGTTCTCTCAACTGCGGGTTGAGACGAATGATCTCGCTCTGCGATACATTGAAATTGATACCTACGCGATACAATCCGATACTTTTCTCCACTTGGTAGCGGTACACCTCTTCGCCGTTCACGGTGTCCAGCGGATAGTTCAATAACTCCCCGGCCGTCGCAGGAAATACCAGCGAGGCGAGAATAAGCATCATTAATTTTCCTCTTTTACCTATCATACTTCTTTCAACTATTTCTCGTATTTTCTCTTGCGTATCACAAATACTATGCCGCCAATAATCGCCAGGATAGCTACCGGCAGGATCGTACTGACGGCTTGTACTTGTGCCCGTTGGTCATGTGCCCTTTTGTCGTTTAGGAGTCTCAACGCCACACTTTTCTCGCGGAGCGAAATAAGCCCTTCGCTGTCAGTCAGCCATAATAATGCGTTTGCCGCAAAATCCCGGTTGCTGAACTGCATGCCGCTGTAGCGGTCATATCCCATCGGCAAAGCCTGGTTTTTCTGTACTTCGTTCAGCAGTATGCTGCTGCTGCCGATCACGATCTGGCGTGTCTTACGGCTCGTCTTGAGGATCGGTTCGTCGCTCTCGATACCTTCCGGCGCCATCCGATGGGCAAAAGCGCTGTTGAAAACTCCTTCCATGGATACTGCCACCGGCACGTACTGGTATTGGAAAGCGTTCATGTCGGGGTTCAGATCATTCAGATCCACTTCGCCCGGAGTGGCAGTCACACGGCTGGCAGTGCTGGTGGCAAGCAGTACCCGTTTCTCTATTCCGTCCTCGCCGCCCACTGCGTCAACAGGACTGACAAAAGTGCTCATCACTTGTCCCATGTTCTTCGTGACCGGACTTCCCTGGCTGGTGAGCAGCAGCGGCGCGTAGGTCCAGGGCATCGGCTGTAAGTTCGGCTGCGAGGGGTCATTGCTGACGTTCACGGGGATAGGCAGACACTGGATGTCTTGTACCAGAGCGGGGTTGACTCTTACACCGTAGCGGAAGAGCATGTCTGTCAATCCGACCTCCAAAGGCAGGATAGGGGTGAAACCGTCGCTCTGCAGTACCTGTTCGCTGAACCGTACGCCGTTAACCGCCCACAGCACCGCTCCGCCGCGCATGAGATATTGGTCAATGATAAACCGTTCCTGCTCGCTGAAAGGCGTTTGCGGGTCGATGATGAGGATCGCTTTGTAGCCGTCTAAGATATGAATGTCAATCGGTCTGTGAGCGACTTCGTCGCGGTCTTTCGACTTTTGACTTTCGACTATTTGTCCCCGATCCACTTGGAAATACTTGCTCAGCGCGCTCATCAGATCGTAGGTGTGCGCTTCGTCCGGCTCGCCGTGTCCTTCCAGTATCGCCACCCGCGGAGTCTCTGTCTGCTGCAGCAGGTGCAGCGCCTCCATGAAAGCGAACTCCAACTGCTCGATGCTGGCGTTCAGGTTCTCCTCGCCGCTCAGTCCACGCGTGTTCTTCAGCAGCGTCACCACAGCCCGCTTGCCCTTGTATTGCATGATAGCATACGGATAAACGGTTGTCTGTGCGGTCTTGCCGTTTTGTTCCCGCTCATGAATCACAATCGGACGCAAGCCTAACGAATCTGCGATGTCCTTTGTTAATTGTGAATTGTTAATTGTGAATTGCCCGAAGACATTCATCTCTTCCAGCGTCTCTTCGGTGGCTTTCTTCAGTCTCCGGAAACCGGCATTCAGGTCACCGTTCAGCAGCAGCGTCACTTCAATCGGCTCATCGGTCTGGCGTAACAGGCTCTTGCTGGCTTCGCTCAGGCTATAGTGCTTGTCGTCGGTCATGTCCCAACGGACAGGACGCACTTGCAGAGCCCCGTATAGACAGAGGAACAACCCGACGATCAATATGTAGAGCGCGTACTTTCGCATACCGGTCTTTGTTCTTTGAGCGAAGCGGTCTATTTCTTCACCTTCTCCCAAACTTCATCAAACACTTTCACTTCGTATTTCTCGCGCAGTTTCTTAACCCATTCTGCTTCCAGGTAGTCCTGGTAGTCGGTGGTCACTTTGCCTTTCTCGTCGTTCCATGCTTCAGGTGCTTTCAGTTTCTTGCCCACGCATTCTACGATCGGCAGTTCCTCGTTCGGGGTGAAGGCGGCTTTCTTGTCCTTGAATCCGTATTTATCTACGGCGCCGTTCTTGCCTTGCTCCCAAAGGCCGTGCTGCACCTTCACGTATGTCACGCTGTCGCAGTTGACGCGGCGCGCAATATAACTCTGGATAGAGTCGGCTTCTGCGCTCTTGATAATGGCTTTGGCGGCTTTGAGGCTGGATTTGTTTTTCGCCTGGATCAGGTAGCCTTTCCATTTCGGGGCTGCCCAGGTGTATTTTTTCTTGTTGGCTTTGAAGAACTGCTCCAATCCTGCGGTGTCTTTGGCGGCTTTGTCCCATACCTCGCGCAGCGAGACTTCGAAGAGCAGGATACCGTCGTGGTATTCCTGTACCAGATGGCGCAACTCGGGATATTTCTCCTCCAGATGTTCGTCGGCATAGGCTTTTACCTCTGCGTCGCTCATCTCTGCCGGCAGGTTGTATTCGGCGCGGGTCTTGCGGATAAAGGCTTTGTCGGCTTCCTGTGCGCGTTCGTCGCGGAGCACCTGACGCTGGATCTGTGCGCGCATCGAGTCCAAGGGCTGAATGCCGCGTTCCGCCTCTTTGTAGAGGATATGCCATCCGTATTGCGAACGGACAGGCGCGCTGATCTCACCGGCTTTCATGTTGAAAGCGGCATCTTCGAACGGCTTGACCATCATACCCTTGCCGAACCATCCTAACTCGCCGCCACGGGCACTGCTGCCGCGGTCGTCGCTCTCGCGTTTGGCTACTTCGGCGAAAATCTCCTTTGTACTTTGTACATTGTCCTTTTGTGCCTTGGCAAGCTCGCTGGCGATGCTGTCTATCTGCGCTTTCTTGATAGCGTCCAGACTGTCTGCGGGAACCATCTTCATGATATGGCTGGCTTTCACCTCCAGGTGATCACGCTCTTCTTCTACCTTCACGATATGAAAACCGTACTGCGTGCGGAAGACCTTGCTGATGTCGCCTACCGGCGTGTTATAGACTGCCTCTTCGAGGGGATAGACATAACGGAACGGAGTGATCCATCCTAACTCGCCGCCTGTCTCCTGCACGCTCGGATCGGTGCTCAACTCGCGCGCTACGGCGTCAAAAGCCTCTACCGGCTGGCGTTTCCCTATCTCACGCCATTTACCTTTCACCTTCTTCCTTTCAACTTTCATTTTCCCTACCGTCACGCGCTCGTAGGCTTCGTTGATCTTAGCCAGAGCCTCTGCTGTCTGTGCGCTGTCGGCGCTCATCGGACACTGGATAGCGATATGCGCTGCACGGCGGTCCTTGGACATATGGCGCCAGCTCAACTCGATCAGGCTGTCCATCGCTGCCTCGTCCTGAAGGTATTTCGGCGTGGCTTGGGCGCGGTAACCTTTCAGCTCTTTCTTGAAACTCGCAGTCGTATCAATCCCTTGGGACTCTGCTTCTGTCACTTTGAGTTTGAAATTGATGAACATGTCCAGATACTCGTCCATCGTCTTGGGATCTACAGCGCCTGCCTGGTTGTTTTTCTCATAGATGTACAAGAACTCCTCAGCACTCACTGCCTTGCCGTTGATGGTCATGAGGGTCTCGTTCTGCGCTGTTGCCGTCAGGCTCATCAGTGCCGCGGCGCAAAATAAAATTGTTTTTTTCATATATTTTAAACTTTAAACTTTCAATTTTCACTTTTCACCTTTCACCTTTCACTTTTCACGTATTTCTTGTAGCTTTGTTCGAATATCTTGACGGCGAAGGGAATAGAACCTAACAGTTCGCCTCCGGAGGCGTTCATATGTCCTCCGCCGTGGAATACTTCTTGCGCCCAGATGTTAACCGGTCTGTCGCCTTGGGAACGGAGCGAGATACGTATCCGTGACTTGGGCGTTCCGGGTTTGGCGCGCTCTTCACGCATCATCACCGAGTAATGGACATCGGCTATCTGCAGCGGCATGTTCACGATTCCTTCGCAGTCGCCGTTCCGGTAATGGAACTGGTCCAGCTCGTCCGCCGTCAGGGTAATGAGAGCCAGGTGGTACTCGGGATAGATACGCATCTTGCGGTATAGCGCATAGCCGGTCAGACGCATTCGGTCGGACGAGAACTGGTTAAAGACAGCGTTGTATATCTCGTCTTTCTGCACGCCCGCGCGTAAAAGAGAAGCAACGATATCATATAGTTCTGCGTTGGTCGAGTTGTAGCTGAAATTCCCCGTGTCCGTCATCAGACCCGTATAAATACACGTCGCAATCTCTGCTTTCAGCGCAAGCGGTCTTTCAGCGTTAGCGGTCTTTTCTCCCTCCCTTGAGGGGAGGGACGGGGTGGGGTTGTTAGCTGCTATTAACTTATATACGATCTCGCAAGCCGAACTCGCTCCGGTGTCCACATACTTTTCGGTGTACCACTCCTTGGGGCTTTGAGCGACTTCGTCGCGGTCTTTCGACTTTTGACTTTCGACTAATATATGGTGGTCTATCAGCACTTTCGGAGCGCTGTTGGCTAACATCTTCTCGCCCATCGGACCGATGCGTTTCGGATCGTTGAAATCGGTGCAGAGGAACAGGTCTGCTTCTGCTATCAGTCTATTGCATGCTTCCGCTTCTTTCTCGTATATCTTCACCTGATCCGCGCCGGGCAACCAGCCTAAGAAATCCGGAAAAGCATTCGGCACTATCACCGTAACTTCTCCTACAGCAGGCTCAGCCTGCGGTCTGTCAGCATCAGCGGTCTGTACTCTGTCAGCGAAGCGGTCCTTGCAATAATGCCACAACGCCAGGGAGGAACCCATGGCATCGCCGTCCGGGGCCATGTGGGTGAAGATCACGATATGGTGTGATTTTTCTATAAATTCCTTCATTTTGCTCATTTTCCTAATTTATTTCGCATATGTGTGCATGTATGCGCACAAAATCCGCTACAAAGGTACTAAAAAAATCCAATATACGCAAATAAAAACGCAAAATTTCATTTTCTTTGCATTTTTTTTCAAAAAAATTTGGTCAGTTCAGAAAAAAGCAGTACCTTTGCACCCGCTTTCGAAAAGTGAACTATCCGTAGGGTCCCTCGGGACGTAAAACAGCGGAGCGTTTGCGGACCGAACGCGATGCTCAATGGTGTAATGGTAGCACTACAGATTCTGGTTCTGTCTGTCTGGGTTCGAGTCCTGGTTGAGCAACAAAGTCCGATAAATACTGGCCTCGCGAGGTATTGACGCAAAAAGGCCGTGTCAAAATCGGGTCAAAAAGTTTTCATGACTTAAAAAGTGCTGACATCAGTAATGGTGCCAGCGCTTTTTAAAAAACATGAAAAATCGTTTAGAAATTTTGGGTTACAAACCCGCGACACTGAAACACGACACCAATGGTTGGTACATTCTGTACTACGTGTATTCTCCAGTCACAAACAAGTTAGAGCGCGTCCGCACCAAATTAAATGGTGTACGCGAGAACTTTAAACGCCTTAATGACTTCCGCTCTTATGCGGATAAGATGGTGCAAGACATCAATCTTAAGTTAGCCGGTGGTTGGACTCCGCTTATCGAGCAGCAGAATGCTTCCCTCTTTAAGCCGATGAACTTAGCTACCGAAGAGTTCATCAGTATTAAGAAACGCGAGTTACGTCAATCGACGATGGTAGCGTACAAATCGGTTCTCAGCATCCTTAACAACTGGATCGTCGAAGAACTGCATTCTCCCGACTGTCCGGCTTCGATGTTCAACCATGCTTTGGCGGTTCGCTTCATGGATTTCCTCTTTACAGAACCTACCGAGGAAGAAATCCGAAAGGCAAAAGCGCAAAAGAAACAGCCACGCAAAGCATTGTCTGCTAACGCTTGGAACACCTACCTCAAGAAGTATCGCGCCATCTTCAGTTGGTTCGAGGAACATTGCTACTGCAAAGAGAATCCGTTTGAGCGTATTAAAACCAAACAGAAAGAAGAGAAACGCCGTGGATTGATACCAGCAGAAGTTCGTGGCCAGATCTTCGATTACTGCGAAGAAAACATGCCGAATTACATTCTCGTCTGCATGCTCATTTACTACTCACTCATCCGTCCGAAAGAGATTGCGCTTATTCAACTGCGCGACATCCATTTGGACGAGGGTTACATCCTTATTCCGGTAGAGAAAGCGAAGACACACATTGAGCGTGCTGCGCCCCTATCACCTGAACTGATTGAACGTCTCAAAGCTATGCATTTGGAGAAGTATCCGCAGGATTATTACCTGTTAGGCACCGAGTATGTTCCGTCTGAGGCTCCGGCTTATCATGGCAAGTATAAGAAGGACTGGATGAAGATACGTGAAGCACTCCACCTGCCGCAAGAAATGCAACTCTATTCGTTCAAGGATGACGGTATAACCGAGATGATTGATGACCATAATATGAACATCCATCTGGTACAACAGGCAGCTGGTCACCAAGATGTCACAACGACCATGAAATATGCTCGTAAAATTGACCCGAATATGATAGAGAAAATACGTTCGTGCGGCACCAGTTTCCGTCCGGTAAAATAAGAGCTTTTTTCCGGTCGAAAAGAAGCAGCGTTCAAGGACATAAATACTGCTTCTTTTTTTGTATATTCGTATTAAGTTAGGAACGCGCGCGTAGGGAGAAAATTCGTGCGCCCCTGTAAATACACGAACACTCGTTGAAAAAATTGGCGTGTTCGTGCTAAAAGATTTTTATTTTATTCCGTTTTTCCGGTCTATAAAATCATAAATCGCTGTAAATAAGCCAGATAGCGACGAAAGATAGCAAAATCTTTCGTCTTTTCCCTCTGGAGAGCCCCAACCGCCCTGCTTAATTTGCCCAAAATCGGCTCTTTTTGAGCGGAATATGCAGTCAACACTTTCAACTTATTGCCGAAGTCGGCTCAAATCTTTAGGACGAAAGTCTCACTCATTTTCTTACATCACAAGTCGCATTTTGTGCATGAAATTGATAGGTCTCCACTATTCCAAAATAACCTCAAAAGTCACCTCATTTTTCGCGCGTAATAGTCTTCCATTTTTGAGCGCCGAAAGTCTTCTCTTTTTGCGACCTCAAAAGTCTCCGTTTACTCTCCGACCTCGCGAGTCTTCAACCGCTCCGCGCATCTCACAAGTCCGCTTGCGCTCGCGCGCCTTTGAGGTCTTCTATAAACAAAACTACCGCACGTTTCATCACGAAAAGCGCGGTAGCGACGAAAAGGGAACCGTCAAAGTGAATTAGATAGTAAACGACAAACGCCTCACACCTCGTTTGTGTATGATAGTTCAATTAACATCCTCTCTGCCAGCGGTACATACCATGTGCGGACTTCATCAGCGGTGGGAGTATGTCCTCCGGGGAAATGGAATGAACGGTTGTAGTGCTCTAAGAAGAGCGATTCGAAATGCGCTAAAGTGTCTTGCTCACCGAATAATCCCCACACTTGATCGCTGAATTGAGGATTGCAGTTATCGAATTGAGTTGCCTCCAGTGCAGCAAACTCTTCAACCAAGGCTTCATCTATAACGAATGATTGCTTGCCATCCTTGCGCGGCGATTTATACTCGTGCTGACCTATGCGCTGCTTTAGGAACTCTGACATTCGAAAATGCGGATTACCAAGCAAAGCAGGAATGTCCACAACAGGAGCAATCATCTGCGCGTAGAAAGAGCCACAACTATTCCCTACGAGCAAATCGGGCTTTTCTCGGTCAGTTAGTTCGCGAATGAAACGTAGCGAGTCCTGCGGATGCATGGGCAAGTCCGGTGTCAGTACATCGGCACGCCCTGCGAATACTTCGCGTAATGCAATTGCCGGAACACATTGTCCGCTTGCGTAAAAGCCATGTAGGAATAGTATTTTTTTCATTTCACTCGCAGGGTCTTTAGCAAAGCCTTTTGTTCGTCCGCGATACGGAAACTCTCAACGGCTTTCTGGATGGTTTTGTTGTGTGTTTCTTTCTCCATACGCTGTTGCTGTATATAGGGAAGCGTGGCATCCCATTGTTTGGCAAGCGCCGTAGCAAAGAACCATGCCTGCATCATGCGGATGTAATACTCATCAGACTTGATAGATGCAACCCATTCCAAGTATTCCGGTCGAAAAGCCTCGTCCCAAAAATAACGCATCAGCGTGCATATTCCAAAGCGTTTCGTATAGGTGTGTTTGCTCCTCATCCACTTGCGAACGTACGGTAATAACTCCGTCGTATGTTTCTTGAAGCAACGAGGCGATAGTTGGTCGCAGGTCGCCCAGTTATCTACATACGGCAGGAACTGCTCTAGATTAGCGATACAGATGTTGAAATCTTTCTCTTCCGACAGGATAAACGCGTGCAATTGGTTCTCGTCAAAATAGCGATGTGGCAAACTATGCAAGAACTCTTGCGCAGCAGGAGTCTTGCAGATTTGCTTCGCAATTTTGCGTAAGTCCGGTGTCCGTACACCAATAATCGTTTCGCGCTTAACCGTCGGCAGCAACTTGCTCTGGAAATCCGCATACGCCTTGTCTTGCAAAGCAAATAGTTGAGCGGTAATATCTATTCTATCTATTGTCATAACTCGAATGACTTAAACATCTTTATGCTTTGTTATTCTGAAAGTACAGCGGTCGCTTCCCCTGAGAATCGTATTCTCAATCCGAACTTCGAATTGGCTATCCGGTTCCAGCTGCGACAAGATATATAGAATGCTCTGTCGCGAGCACTCACATTGTTGCGGATGGTTTCTCAGCCCACATTTAACTTTAGGGCACGTACATTCCAGATAACTCAGTTCATAAACCTTTCCTGCTTCAATCACCCTACCCGTATAGGACTTGCTGTTGTACCCTTCCGTATAGATCCTGTCAAAATCCCCCTCATACTTGGCATATATTTGCTTATGTATCTGGAGAACATGATCTTTTACACATTCGATAGCTTCTTCTCTATAGCACATACCTTTGTTTCATTGTTTGTAATCGTTTGGTAATATCATTCTGAATGTCGATAACGACAAGTGCTTTATTGTTCTTCATTTACTCAATCACAAAACTACGTGGATAGAAATCACTGTAGAAGCGGCCGTCAGTGGCGGTGAACTTCAAGACGCAGTAGTTCGGGTCGGTAACGCCACTTGGGTAGTACTGCTCGTCGCCATCGCGCCAAATCATCTCCTTGCTCTTGGCATCCGTCAGTACCTCCATCGTGCCGCGCAGCATCATACCCTTGAAGCCCTCGGCATCGCAGAAATAGATCGAGGCCTTTGGGTTGGCCTTATAGTGAGCCACACGGAGGGAGAAGGTGTTTGTGGTAAAATAGAACGTCTTGATGCTCTCGCGGACTCGTGGTGACAGCATGGCCTTGGTGCAGGGGAATCCCTCTTCATCGACTGACGAGATATAGGTGATTGGCAGCGTGTCGGCCATCGTGGCTATCAATTCCTTTACACCAGAAAGTGCCGGATTTTCAGGCATAGCCTCATCGTTGTTTATGGCAAGAGACTTACGCCAACGCTTTAGATGCGGGAAGTACATCTTCATCTGTCCGATGTACTCTTCTTTCGTAATAGGCTGCTGCAACCCTTTATTAACTTCATTGGCAAACTGAGCGCAATGCTCAATCATCTCGTCCATTGTGCAGTCCTGCAAGAACTTGCCGTCCTTATAGCAATATATGCAGTAATCCGCGTTTTTACTCCCGTCGGCGTTCGTTCCGAGGACTTGCTCTGTGAGCGGCATCCGCAGCTCTGGCAAAATTTCTGTTCCATACTATCTTTATTATACGTTTCAATGCCGCAAAGGTACTGCTTTCAGGCGACATACACTATGAAAAAACGGACATTATTTTAAATATCTGTTTCCATGCAAACTAATTGCTGCTGAAATGGTTTCGACGAGGCCAAGGATGAAGTAAAAATTACCGACAGGATTGAAGCCCCATATCCAACATTCGAGCGCAATCCAAAGCATCAGGATAATACCGCAAACCAGTACTGCCCAATATGCCAGCGGATGGTTTTTGAAAAGCAGATAAGCTGCTACGAATTGCGTAAGACCGTTTACCGCCAATAGTACTATACCGGACGGAATAAAGTTGCGAAAGAACACATCCGGCCACGGCATCTTTGCGCGGAGCAATTCTAATAATGGTTCTCCGCCCCATGCAACTCCCGTCGGGTCAACCCACATCATTACCGCACCGACTACTGCGCCGATGCCTATGAACAAAGTTAATATCTTTTGAAAGGTGTTCATATTACCAAATAAACGGAATTACTTTATAACGAACGCGTTGTTTGTATTCTGTGTATCCCTTCAACTCACGTTCAAGCACCTGCTCTTCGTTGCGAATACGAAGTGCGATGATAGGGATATATATGAGCATGATGACAAATGACCACGCCGAGGCGAGCACTAACGGCATGGAGAGGAATAGTAACAATGTGGCTGCATACATGGGGTGGCGAACGATGCCATACAGACCGGTACTTACCACTTGTTGGTTCTCCTGTACTTCGACCGTCCGTGACAGCCACACATTCTCACGCATTACTTCGGCGTACATGGCATATGCAACAAGGAAGATAGCCGTCGCTATATATACAGCCCAATCGGGCAGCATATACCATCCAAAACGGCGGTTAAGTCCTGCCACAACGAATACAGCAATAAACATCAATCCGCTCAAGGCGACGACCCATTTCTGTTCCTGCTGTTGCTCTTTGGCATCCAACCGTTTGCGCAGTAACTCAGGCTGACGAATCATCAGCACGATTCCTGCAATAAACATGGGTACAAACAACACTCCGATAAACAGCCACGCCTGCCAGAAGTCAAACGTCCCGGCAGGAAGGAATAACAGTAGTCCGATAAGCAGTAGCCCGATAACGAACTTCGTTAGTGCTTGAAAGAATAGTTTGGGTGTCATACTTCAGTTCATATTATCCTAAATCTGCGAAGATGATCCAGTCAGGTGCGTGGTAAGTCAGGACGCCGATGGCAATGATAGCCAGCACGATGAGCACTATCCATAACGGCCAGAGGCGCTGCACAAACGAACAAGTCCGCCAACGATTAGCAAGATGTACTGCGCCGACCATCGAAGCGATATAGATAACGATATCCAAAAGCATCAACTCATGGCGCACGAAGAACCAATAACCGAAGAATGCGGCTACGATGAGCGGCATAACTGCCAATGCACCCAATATAGGTGCGCCTATCTCGCGGATATCGCGACGCGAAATGCACAGATAGATGCCCAGCAAAAGCATCGGGTAAAACACCATCTTCATGTGCGCCATCACACTTTCCGTCACGGGAAAGATATAGCCCAGAAAATGATTGAAGAACGGTACATGATGCACAAAGTGCATACTCGTTCCGAAAATGATTAGCAAGATTGTTGCTATGATTGTTTCTTTGCGGCTCATATCTTATCTCACTACTTTCGTGAATACCGGTGCTTGGCCGTCAACGACTAATACATACACTTGCACTTTGTGATTGGGCATTTCCGGTGCGCCTTCACGCGGGAGGTCTTCTGCCGTGAATACATATTCCGTTCCGTCATAACCGGCACGCGAAGCCACCGTTACAGCTTTGGCATGAAGCATAGGATAACCATCGACAGCGGCATCGAAGATAGCGGTCTCATCTGCACTTACAGGATGTTGTTCGGGGAACTCAGCCAACGGCTCCAATTCGCCATCAAGGAATCCTCCGGCGATCAAGAACCGCTCTACTTCCTGCGGCACAGCCTGCAAGCGTGCTGCACGTACACCATAACCCGGACGGATGTCTGTGTTGGGGTGAACCTTTGCCAAATCGTTCATGCTCGATTCCAAGCCGCCACTACCGAACGTACAGAACGGCACAATAGTCTTGCCGCTTAGATCGGTCTGTGCCAAGAACGCAGCCATTGGAGGCGCGTATGTGCCGAACCACACGGGATAGCCGAAGAAGATGACATCATACTTTGCCAAATCAACCGCCAATGGTTGGATGTTCGGTAGCACCTCCAACTCCCGTTCCTTCAAACAACGTTCTATCGTCGCTTGGAAATCTCCGTCGTACGGCTCAACTGCTTCAATCGTCGCGATGTCTGCACCAAGTCGATTCGCAATCTCCTCTGCCACCACTTTGGTATTCGAGGTCTGCGAGTAGTACAACACCAGCACCTCCGGTGCATCTTTCTTCTGTCCGCACGCCGCGAACATCGTCGCAGCCAGTGCAATAGTCATGAGTTTTTTCATGTTAATTATCTGAATTTTATATTCTCGTCATGTGGTAGGCCATGCGTTTGAGTTGTACAGCGGCACCGAAAAGGTATAACTGATGCAAACAAGCGACGTAGGCAAGGAAAGCCTCTTTCGTACCCGGTTCAATGTCCTGATGCATCAAGGTGTTATGCACACGTGAGGCACATTCGCTGACGAGTTCTTCGGTCGCAGCAAAATCCTTGCCTTTGAGTTTGAGCACGTCTCTGCGGATATACTCGTCCATGGCATCGTAGCCGCGTTTGTCATGCAGATAAACATACAGATCGTCCTTCGCAGCATAGTACTGCCAATCATCATCCCACATCTTTGCCAGAGCCATGCCGATATACATCATCCATCCGAGCGACGCGAGCGGATAATTCTGAAACTCACGTACTCCGTCTGGGATATACGCATTCGCAATTGCCTCCCATTTGCCCTCCACATCGGGGCACTCCGGCATACGTTCGTCTACTTCATTCACGTTCAGCAAGTATTGCTGTAAGTCGTTGTGTATTAATTCTTCTAATTTATCCATATCTCTTTCGTAATCATGCGTCGTAACCAATAGGTCGGAACTGCTGCTGGTCTTCGCTCCACACGAAGCCGTTGGCGAATAGGTAGTCCTTTATCTGCTCCGGCTCTTGATTGAAGGCATAACAAAGTGCTTCGAGCGAGTCGAACTCTTCATCGCGCAGGAGCATGTTCACGCTCGAAACGAGTATCGCTGGGTTTTGCGGTAAATGTTCCATTTTTATTCAACCCTTATTTCTCCACTAGTTGCTTCCCGTCTAAGAATGCTTTGCCAACGGTCCTGCCCAGTTCAATATAGGAATGATGAACCGGGTCGAACGTGATGAGTTGCATCTTCTCCACATCAGGCTTGCCATCGGCCGCTAAGTATTTCTCGTCGCAAAGGATATTAACTATCTCCCCTACAAGATAACAACCGTCTTCTGACTCGTCAATGATACGCGAAACGCGGCATTCCAAAGTCATCGGTAATTCCTTGAATATAGGAGCGTTGATGTTCGGTGCTTTCTCTGCCGTCCATCCGGCACGAGCAATCTTATCGGTTACTTTTCGACCGCTGACGATACCTACGTAATCGGCGGCCACCAAGGTCTCTGTCGTGGCAAAAGCCAGTGTAAACTCCGGATTGACAGCTAAGTTATCGGTCGTGGCATGGGAACCCAACGAGACGATTATCTCGTGCATATCCCATTGTCCTCCCCATGCGGCATTCATCGCATTAGGTGTACCATTCTTGTCGTATGTTCCGATAATCAATACCGGTTGTGGGAGCACCCACGCTGCTGGTTTAAAACTCTTCATGTTATTCTCTTGTTTTAATCATTCTTCTTGATTATTCTCGCAGGGTTGCCCGCAATGACTACATCGTCCGGTATATCGTGCGTCACGACACTGCCGGCACCTACAATGACACGGTTGCCGATGGTCACGCCCGGACAAACAATCACTCCTCCACCAAGCCAGCAGTCTTCTCCAATATGTATCGGTAGACCGGTCTCAATGGTCTTGCGGCGCTCAAGATAATTATGCGGATGATCAGGAGTTAGCAGTTGGCAGTTAGGACCGATAAGCGTGTGTGCACCGATGGTGATGCCGCCGCCGTCGAGGAAGACCGCATTGAAGTTGATTACTACTCCCTCCCCGATAGTGATACGGTCGCCATGGTCGCAATGAAAGGGCGGGATGACAAGTGTCGATGGGTGTGCGTTAGGTAACAACTTCTGCTGGCAACGACGCAACTCCTCCATGTCCCATGCCCCGCATTGGTTAAAATCCCGCATTGCATAATAGGTCTGTTTGATGCGTGCTTGTATCTCCGCGTCCGTGTAGTCGTACTGCATACCAGACAGCATTTTTTCGTATTCAGTCATATCTATATCAAATCACTTACTGTTAATGGTACATAGTTGATTAGGTCTTGCGGAGCGAGGCGGAGTTGCATGCCGCGCTGACCCGCAGAGACGTAAATCTTCTCATGCAGCAGACAGGTCTCGTCGATGTACGACGGGAAAGGTTTCCTCATCCCAATCGGACAACATCCGCCACGGATATAACCGGTGAGCGGCAGCAGTTCCTTCTGCGGAATCGGCTTACAGGACTTGTTACCGCTGGCACGAGCCGCTTTCTTCAAGTCAACCTCACACGCACCCGGCACGACACAGACAAAATGCTTGGTCTTATCGCCCTCTAACACAATGGTTTTGAACACGGCATCCACATCCTCACCTAACTGTTCCGCCACGTGTGTAGCGCTCAAGTCAGACTCATCCACCTCGTACTCAATCAACTCGTACGCAATCCCTGCTGCATCCAGCAACCGGCATACATTCGTTTTCTGGATCTTTTGCGCCATGTTAATATCCTCTCACAGAATCAATGGTTGGGCAAGATTGTCAAACTCGTCGATCGGAATAGGCCTGAAACTGCGGACAAGGGCAACGGCATCCACTTGACGGATAAGCATATACGTGTAATCTTCGAGGCGCACGGTGATATTGCAGAAATCGTCATAATTCCATCTTTGTTCAACGACGGTATGACCTTCTGCCAGTTCGTCGGAAATCACATAAAAGGAATGTATACTGACATGCCAATCCTTGAACCTCACTTTCTCCACATACAACTGTTCTCCGTTAATAGAAACCATCTCGCTTTTGAGCAGTTTGCCCTCACGCATAATTCGTTTTGGCTTCTTATGTCGCTTATAGACCATGAAGGCTACGCTACCAAACAAAGCCAAAGCCGACAGAATCAGTAACACTATACTCATCCCATGAGTTATTTTAACTTATCAGTAGATAACCGCATTAAAATTCAAATCGTTCCAACTTCATTTGTCCGCAAGCCTCTATCTCGGCTACGTATTTCTTGAACTCCGGAGTTTCAGCGTGAGCCTTGAGCGAAGCGTCATCTTTCCATGTCTCGCAAATCATAAACACATCGGAGCGGGTCGCGCTCTGGAATACATCATAAGCGATGCACCCGGCATGGTGACAAGATTTCTCGGTCAGAGCTACTGCAGCACGCAGAGCGTCCTTGTACTTTGCCGCGTCTGCGGCCTGAAAAAAGCAATTTAAGCGTATCATAATTAGTTTGTATTTAGTTTATCTCTTTCGTCTCTTTTGTCCCATCCGGTCGTAGTGGTTCCACATCTCCCAAATGAGTATTTCTTTCTTCTCTTCGTCTATCTGGTACACCAGCCGATGCTTGGCACTTATGCGCCGGATATAAAAGATGTCGCCATCGTTCACTTTCTCCAATCCACCGCCACCATTGGAATAAGGGTCACGCTTTATTTCTTCCACGATTGCCATCGCGGTCTCTGCGTACGGACTCCGGCTGACTTTCACCCAATCCTTCTCGCCTCCTTTGGTGTATTGAATGGTGTACATCTGAGAATCATCCATTAATCTTCAGAGCTTGCACGGCATCCGCCAAAATCTTGTCATGGTCGAAAGCGAGTTTTGGCAGTGCATTCAGCGGCCACCATTGTGCTGCAGCGGCATCATCGGCAGCAGTAGCTTCCGTCATGGTCGTCATGGCGGCATAAGCTGCTGTGATGACACGTCCGCGTGGATCACGCTCCACGTCGGAATAGATACCCACCAACTGCATACCGGTCAGCACAATGCCGGTCTCTTCCTCCAACTCACGCTCGGCACAACGAGCCACCGTCTCATCCATATTGAGGAATCCACCGGGGAAAGCCCAGCAACCTTTGTACGGCTCGTTACCCCGCTGAATAAGCAGCACGTATGTCTGTCCGTCTCGTTCAGCAAAAAGCACGGCATCTGCCGTCACACTTGCTCGTGGCCAACGATAGGCATATAGCCCGTCTTCTGTTAGTTTATAGTCTGTCATACTTTTATTATCTCTTTAAATGCGTGGTAGTTGCTGTCGTCGTTCGGACGGCAATAGACCGCAAACTCAATAGTCTTGAAATGATGCACGAACTCCGGCAATACATTTTTGTATGCTTGTGCTACCACCATCGGGTCGTTCTGGAAGGCTCCGCAACCAAACGCACCCAATATCAGCACGTCCGCTTCGTTCTGCGCAGCCACCGTTAAGATACGACGTGCACGTTGCTTGTGCAGTTGGTACAACTCGTCCTTGCTGATACGTTTGGCATCGCCATCGCCCGGATTATAGGGATTAGCCGGTTGCTCACGGAGGTTCGGTGCCGCACACGTGATGACGTCCACTGCAAACGGATCCACCAATGGTCGGTAGTCATCATCTTTGAGCACTTGCACGTCGGGCGTGAAGATGATATCATCGTTATGCAACGGATTGCCGGAACGACGATGCGGCGTGTAGAACCCAGCCCACATAGCGCGCGTGTTCAGGCAGTTGTATAAGGTGGAGCAACGGCACAGACATTCCTCTTGCGCAGATGAACCGTGTGTCACGCCTCCGCCGGGATTAGTTGCCGAAGCGAAGTTCAGCACGCATACATGTTGGTTCATGTATTGCGCTGCTGCCTCAAAGGAACGGTTCTTCGTCACAAGGACTTGTGCCTTCTCGTCGAACCTTGGTGCCGGAACGGCTAATGTTTCCGTTTCGAGAATCAACTTCTGCGCGGCGATGGATTGCTGCTGCGCTTTGTGCAATTCAAAGTCACCATTGATACGCGCCAACGTATCGTCAAAAACCGATATATGATATGCTCTGCGATCCATGTTTCTTTTCTTTTGCGTCGTTTACGGCGCAAAGGTACAAAAAAAATCTGACATACACAAGGATACCACCCAGAAAAACGCTAAGAGAGTTGATTTTCCACCCTAAAAATCAAAAATTCCACCCTAAACCGCACCAAAAGTAACGGGAAAAGTGACGGGAAAAGTGACGGGTAAAGTGACGGGAAAAGTGACGGATAAAGTAGCGGAAAAAGTGACGGAAGGAGCACACCAAAAAGTTCACCAAAAGTTCACCAAAAAGTACGGGAAAAAGTTCGGAGAAAGGTTCAGAGAAAGGTTCGGAGAAAACGCTACAGAAACGCTACAGAAAACGCTACAGAAAACGCCACAGAAAACTTGGATGGCATCCAAGTCAATGGACGTGTTACAAGGAGGAGGTGAAGAGTTCGGCTATCTGGAGATAGGTTTGGAGTTTGGAGGCGGTTTCGCGGGTTTGTTCGGAGGGGCGGATGGTCCAGTTAGGATATTCACCGGCAACTTTGGTATAGATCGGCGAACGGGATAAGGATGTGGATGATGTAACGTTCTCTCCGCAGATATCATTGATATACTCGGCATGTGCGGTAAAGGCATTACGTTGCCAAGTGCCTCTCTCTTCCAAGATCCTTGACACTACTGCCCAATCAGCTGCATTGCAGAGATGGGATTGATGTACTGTCATGATACCAGCGTCGATGCCAATTAAGTTATTTGATATAGTTTTATGTGAGATGCTTTTCGTTTCCTTCAAATTATGCTGCGCTACATATTGGAATAGATGTTGGTCAATCTCGGGTAAGACTTTGACATATACAAAGAAGGACGCTATGGCTTCTCTAGATAGCACTTTGCGATGATTGAATATATGACGAGCGATTTTGATCTTGTGCGGTTCGCCATTAGAATCAAACAGATCAGAAAGGGCTAACCTCTCCAAAACTTGGTCGTCCGATAAATTGCGGTGCTCCGAGTTCTCTTTGCGATAATCGTCGATGTCGTAGTGATTAAACGCCTTTTTGAACTCCATTAAGAAACCTGATTCACGCAAGTTTTCGCTTATACTATCTCTATGTGCTCTCAAACTATTCTCTTTACGCTTCTCTGAAATAGTGGTATCATTCAAGATTTCCTTCACTTTATGGAGTTCATCTTTGATATAAGAGTCGGAGCGACCAAGTTGTGCATCATAGTAACGGGATAGCGATGCATCCGATGGAGATTGCAAAATCGCATTTGCTTTTCTGATAGCAGACGTCAAATGGAATAGTGCATATGAAACAATATTACCAAATCTTGTGGTGCCTGTTTTATCATCCATCAAGAATTTAAGAAAGTCGGTGGCCGTATCTTTTCCTTCGTATCTTGTTGATTTAAATATAGAAGAGAGATACTTGGTATATGTGGATTTCTTAAACCGCTTGGCATTCTCGGATGTTCTGCCATTACCAAGAGATATGGGAAAACCTTCGATACATTCATTTTGTGTGGCACGCATATGTAAGTTTTCCCAAGCTTTATACTCCGACCAATACTCAAAATCGACATCCAAATCAGGTCCTTCACCATATGGGAGATTATCTTTCCAATCCTCTGCCAACTGCTCGAACAAACCAGCCGTATCTATCATCTCAGATACAAGCGCCAAGCGGAACAGTTTGTTAGACGTGCTAAAAGACATGTCAAACATCTCCAATGCAGATTGGAGTTTTAAGAGAGTCTCCAGATGGATGGATCTTTCTGCCATATTATGCCTTACCTAACTGGAGCAGAATATCAACAAATACTTGCGGGGAATTGAAGATAACTTTCTCGTTATCCCATTTCTCTTGCAGATACTCAAATCCACGATTGGCATAGCCTTCGAGTTCTCTATTGTACGCACTTGTGAAGTTATAGATAACCTCGTCAGAAGCGTCTTCAAGATTCATCCACTCATAGCCGAAATCGCTTGTGCGATTGAATATCAGCATCAATACAAATTCTCTTACTTTAGTCGGTTTCCATTTGAAGATAGGAGCAAATTCGACAGAAGGCTCTCCTTTTTCCAAATATTTGGGAGCACCTAAACGCACACCGATGATACACGCATACATGAACGTTTGGTAGAACGCACCGAATTGCGCAATATTACCGACACCCAATTTCTCTCCTTTATTGGAGATGCGGTCAATCATGTCACGATACTTCTCACTGTAGTGAGGTCTTAAATCCATGATTTTACTTTCAAAATCCTTGTATGTCATAATCGTTCAAATTTATGCGTAACGCTTTTTAAGGGTTACCATTTGTGAATTATCAGTTTTCTCAGCAGTATAATTGACGTAGAATGTACCTTTGATTTCTCCCTTCTTCATTTTCTCAGAAAGTTCCTGACCGAAATTATTGATGAGTTGGGGAGCATTGGGGTCACAAAGGTCTTTAATCATAATAATACACTGCCGGAATACTGAAGGTGCTTTATTGAAGAAATTTTCAATAAAGTTGATACTAAACTCTGAGAACGGAGCATCTGAGACGAACGGATAGTCAAATTGATGGTGACCAATTTTAGAGGAAATGATAGACATCACAATTGCTAATTGTTTCATTCTTTGGAAGCCGGTTCCGTTACCTGTTAATTCCTCACCGTCATCATTGATGACCACCACCTTGAGTGTACCATCATCACGCTTCTGGAAATGTAGTACTCCACCCAATGTGTGATTACGTGCGGTTAAGTCACGGTACATCGTATTGGACTCTTCTTGCAAGCGCGCAACGATTTTGTCATAGATGCGTTCTTTGGTAGCCAAGAACAATCTCTCCAAGTTTTGCATTTCCTTGTAGAAGTTATCAGCGCTCATGACTTCTGTGTTATCTTGCTTCTTCGCGATGTCGCTTATTGTCTTCTCCAGGCCAGCCTGCCAACGATCTATCCGTGAGCTATACATATCTATCTCTTCCGTCTTCTTCCGAATGGTTTCCTTAGCCTGCGTATAACTCGATAGTATTTTCTGATCGCTTTCGATGGTAGCATCTTCTTTATCCACTAACGCTAATTCGTCCAATTTTTGTTCTACGACAGCCTCTTGCGCAATGATAGCCTCACCTAAGGCATCTATCTCAGCCATGAACTTTTCATATTCATCATTGACGCATGGAATTGTTTGGCGGTAGTTACCAACTTGCATTTGTAAGTCGCCATAGAATTGTCCCAAGGAGCCTTCCGATTGCAGAACCGACTTACGCGGTCTATTCAAGACCATCTCAATATGCTCGTATGGCTGTGTACCCTTGCGCGCTTCACGACCACATACCTCGCAGTACTCACGTAAAAGCATTCTTCTTAACGATGGTACATCAGGAGATCCTTCCGGTAATAAGATATCAGGGTTCTCCGTAATTCGCTTTTCACGTTGCTTCCCAATAAAGTCCACGCGTAATTCATCAAAGGTCGTAATTTCTTCCTCTAAAGCCCATAGCAACCATGGACGATTTTCGTCGAAGATACGGCTGGTGATAGATAATTCCATTTCCTCTTTTTTCTTTCGCATTTTATTCAACTCATTATCTTCTCTCTCATACTCAGCACGGAGTTGAATGCGTTTTTTGCTATTGAGGAATTCTGCTTCAATGGATTCTTTTGTCTTAGTAGCCGCTGCTATCTCTAATTTGGCTATACCGATTTTTTCTTTGGCTTGCTCGATCCACTCTTCATAATCGGCTCGATCCTGCTGCAACTTTCTTAATGCTTGGTCTGCACTATTATTCCTAGCTTCTTCAGCCTCTTTATCTTTTTTGGCATTCTTTACCATCAACTTTACCTTATCACACATAGTATTCAAGTTGTTGATATCCGCCAATGTTCTTACCGTATCAGCCAATCCTGTCAAGGTAGAAAGATCTACCAAGCGCTCCATGGATTCACCTTGAAGCAAAGCATACCGTTCCATGTCAGTAGGAATCATTTTACGAATGATCTCTTTTTGCTCTTCTAAATCGGGGATCGGTAAGTCGCTATTGCTATCCGTCTTTATTACCTCTAAAGATGGTCTTACATTCTCTTCGTCAAAGAGCACCTTCTTTGTGATAGTATAAACAATACCATCACTCTCAAAGACTATGCACACTCCCATCTCAACTGGGTTGCTTTCCCTGCGTGCTTTGTTAGACAGCATCTTTATATAGGAGTCCTTAACGCTGACTATACGTTTCTCGTCAGAGTCATATACTTCGTCTTTCAAGATCCACAAGAAACCATTATAGAACTTAGACTTGCCTAAGTTATTATCGGCATTGATGATGTTAATACCTTCCGTGAACTCGTAGGTATTATCTTCGAAACTTCCGTAGTAGTTATAGAAGTTTTCAAACGCGATTGATTTGATAATTGTTCCCATAATGCTCAATTTTTATGGTTTCTTCTTTAACAATGCCTGATAAATGGAGCTGTCTCCTCTACGATGCTCCACACCATTAATGATGTCCTTGATGTACTCAATGACATGATTGTTAGTCGTCCCTTCCCAACGTTCGTCTTTTAGGGACTCCTTGCTTATCCCAAAGAGGGTCTGCATTTCTTCTGATGCAATTACTTCATCAAAGATTTCTTTTGCTTCCATATTGTGTGATAATTATTCTTCTTTAAGTACCATCCCATCCAAGTCTATTTCATAGAATGAGATTACTTCCTGCAAGGCAGACATAGTGCCCAAGTAGTAGTTACTTGCCAGACATGCGAAGTTGGCGACGCGCGCCATTTCTCCCTCGACAAGATGCTTCTCCATCTTCCAGCACTTTCTATCGTACTGCGGAGATTGGAAATTCGGTGTGACAATTATATCATAGATATACGCAAAGCGTTTATCTTTATGTTTGCGTAAAAGTCGTCCACGGCGCTGAACGAATTGGCGAGGATTGCCTGTGCTTGATGTAAAGATACCGTATTCTGCACGCGGCACATCCACACCTTCGTCCAAACAGTTCTTAGCAAATAGTACATCAATCTGACCAGCGGCAAAAGCATCGAGTTTCTGTTTGCGCAAACTCTTTGAGTCATTGCTGGTATAGGAGTTACAACGAACGGACGGAAAGACTTGCTTGGTTATAGTCATCATTTCCTTTAAGATTTCCTCATCAAGCACTTCATCGTCTCTTCCCTCGGTTGTGATGCGTTTACCAGCAGCCGAATAAACAAAGCAGTACTTCAACTTATCTTCCCCTATTTCAGTAATGATCTTCCGGAACTCAACCATCTTCTGCTTCGCCTTATGGAGCACATTTTTGCGCTGCATAAGTAATGTGTTTGCCTTATCCGGGTCACTGAATGAGCCACTTTGCTCGTTGTATAGTTGCAGCAACTTTCTTGTATAGTAAACGTATTTCGACATTTCTTCCTCGTCAAGATGTGCCAAGCGAGGATAATACATGTAAGCCATCAGGCGTTCTTCTTTGATGGCACGTCGCATTGAGAAACTATAGGTATACGGATATGTGTCGTTAAAGAACGTCTCAATTTCCTTGGTGCCTTCCTCGTCATATACGCGTTGCGGAGTAGCAGAAAGAGCGATACGACGTGAGATAGTTAATGCTCTAAATGCTTGACGCACTTGCTTAGAACCGATATTGTGTGCCTCATCCGCAATCAGTATAGCTCCAGTAGAGATACGCGGAAGTAATATCTGGAAGTCTTTTACAACGAATGATTGATAGGTGGAGATGATGACGTAGTTCACATCTTTTCCACGATTCAATTTATTCATTATATCAACCACTTTAGCTCGCCAATCGCTATTTGCCGATGATACGGTAATGATATTTCGGAAGTTGAAGTTGGATGCTTCTTCTTCCCATTGCTCTACCAAGGCAAGTGATGGCACTAAAATGATGAGATGATAGTATTCATCGTTGTAGTATTCTTCCAGAGCACAGTTAAGCGAAGTGATTGTTTTTCCCGTTCCTGTTGCCATTGCAAAGATGCCTTGCTTCCCTCGATTGCACCAATTCTGATAGGCTTCCTCTTGATAAGGGAAAGGCCGTTTGAATTTGGACGGGAAATGTGGTCTTTCTGCAAAGTATGACGGAATATCTTTGGGAAGATCTTGGATAACCGTTTTCTCCAATCTTACCAAGTCATCTATATTGGTTTTCGGGTAGTGCTGCATGACCACATTGCAGAAGTCATATGACGAAATGATGGTCACATCGGGATTGCGTTCTTCCCATATATTATTGAAATCTTCGTGGTAAACGGCAATGCGCTGTTTGGACTCTTCGTTCGTCCAAGAGCAGACACTATCGACAGATTCTATGTTCTTCGTCAAACCAGCAGCAGTGAGATTCATCGACCCAGTAAAGGCAACCTCGTTCTCTTGTGAGTCGGTGAAGATACCAAACTTCTCATGTGCGATACCACCTTCTTTGAGAACGGCTATCTTGATTTCAATGCGCTTCTCTTGAATTAAGAAAGCAAGACACTTGAAGAAAAGTTCGTCACGATGGGAGAGAACCTTGAACAAGCGTTCATACGACTCAATAAGTTTCTTACGGAACCCCATGGCATCTTTGTTCTTGAGTAAGTTGTAATCTTCCTCGGTGAGATTCGGATTGATGTACATGCGCATGAGACCACCGTTAGTGATAAAATGCGCGAAGCCACAAGCCAGGACGTTGAAAGATGCGCTACTGAAGTAACCCAATCCAATATCCAAGTGCGAACTATTGGAGAGTGCTTTTGTGAAAAAGTCAATCGGATGGTTGGCACGTTTTGAGGAATAACGTAACTCGAACGTTTGTGAACGAAGATCGGTCTGCACTTCATCCGGTTCGAATGGGAACTCAATGACGTTTTGCATATCTTCTTTACGGTACTTCTTATCGCACAAGCCCACCTTTCCATTCTCAAAGAAGACAAAGATATCTTTTACATCACTCGCTTTTAAACTGGTTCTTAGTTTATATGCCTCCGTTTTGTTAACACGACGGTCATTAACGTATTTCAAAACGCTCTCAATAGATTGAGGCGCGTCGTTATCTTCTAGGAATTCTTTGGCTAGATCTCTAATTACCGGTTCTCTGGTCTCGACCTTGGGTTCTTCCGTATTAGGTTGAAGAATAATTTTCCCTTCGAAGTTGGTTTGTACATTATACGCTTCATACACCTCATCTTCTAAAAGGAATGCGATTGCCATAGCCTCAGCGATGTCGTAGTCTTTCCACAACTCAGGATGGTCGCAGATGTATTGCTCCATCGTAAACGCTTCGGTACCATCAGCTGCGTTTAGCAGTTGTTGGAAAGATCTGTGAAACTTCTCAAAGTCAAACAAATCGATATATGGCTGTCGTTTTAGCGGGTCGAACATATCTCTCCGAGTCCTTCGTTAATGCGGTCGAATAAATAATCGAAGCCGACTAAGTTTGGGTTATTTTTAACGTCGTTGGCAATGCGTTCTAGACCATCATCCAAGTGCATTTTAAAGTAACGCGCCATGTCTTTATCGTTCTCCGAGATGCCGTAGTAGGTACACATCATGGCGGTATAGAGGAAATCATTTCCTCCAAAGAGCACGGCACGTGAGTATTCCTTTCCGCCGGAATCTTTCGCATCCATTGGATTGAACTTCACACCGGACTTCAAGGAATAAGCGATTGCGATACGAGCAATCACGTTCTCTGCTCCAAGATTAAACTTGCGAGTTAAGTCAACAACTATTTCGCGGTTCTTTGCGCTTGTCTTAATTTGTGAAAACATATCTCGTTCGTTTAATCGTTCATTAACTTATCCACGGGTACTTGTTTGAAGTACGAGTGGTCCGCTTCATTCTTAATCAGGTATGCGCTATGAACCAGCGGCATCATGATTTCCAGTTCGTCTTCCGTCAACTCTTTGTGCAGCAGTGGGAATAGTACTACCTGTTTGGAGATTGACGGATAGAACTCGGTAATGATTTTGCTGGAGTGGCTCTTGTCAAACTTCTGCAACGGGCTATCGATGAATACCGGGAACTCAATGCCGGATTCTTCAACGAGTGCTTTGAGGAGCGAAGTCGCGTATAATTGTTGCTCACCCTTGGAGAGTGTTTCCTTGCGGATAGGCTTGCCAGAAGGAGAATAGAGCACGATATCGAGACCGTCTTCCTGTACGTCCACTGCTACATTGCCAATGAAGTCCTCTTTGTGCATGAGGGCATTCATGATGCCTTTGAGACGACGCTCCAGCGATATCTTCTTCTCCGTTTTGAGATTACGCAGGAAGGAGTCAAGGCTGCCTATAAGTTCATTGGCGAGTGCATCTTTCTTAACATCGCTATCGTCGAGACTCACTTTCTTGCTCAACTCGGAAATCTGTTTCTTGCAGATGTTGAGGTCTTGCGAGATAGAGCCGTGACGAACATACAAACCACGAATCTCCTCTTCGAGTTTCTTGATCTGCATTTCGATGCCAGACTTCTCTGCGCGTATCTGTTTAATGATTTCGTCGGATTCGTTGGCCTGCATGGACGCAAGTTTTTGCTGAACTCGACTCATCGTTTGTTTGTTCTTCTTGTTGTCGTCTGCCAAGTGCTCAAACTCCACACGATAAGTGGTCGTGAGGTTGGAGAAGATGGATTGGCTTTCGTTGTACTCGTCACGATTGACGCTAAGCAATGGTTCGTGCGTTATCTCTTCTTCTTTGAAGCTGTCGAGCACTCTGTGAACGGCTGCTTGCATCTTTGTGCCGTTTGTACCGGCAAGCGGGACGAGTTCTCCGACCAACTTGTCGTAGATCTCTTTCAGTAAACCATTCTGGTTGGCTATGTTTTGCGCGGCTTTGGCTGCGTTATAGTCCTTTCTGATTTCCTCCATCGTTTGCGTCAAGAGGTCACCGGCGATAGCAAACGGAGCAAACTCAATGAATCCACGGAGTTTCTCTTTGATGATGGCATCGTTCTCGCGTGTCTTTTGCAACACTGCCTTCTGACGCTCGTACTCATCCATTGTCATTCCCTGACCTTCTCGAAGCAGTTTCTCTTGATACTCTTTGTCTTTCTGACGGAGAGCGGACAGGGTTTCATCTTTGCTTGCTATAGTGTCTTCAACCGCTTGCAAATCGGCTTGGAGTTTCTCGCTCTTATCGAGAAGTGCATTCAGTTTGTTTCGGCTCTCAATATCGGATGTACGCTTACGGAACTTAAGACGGAGGGCTTCCAGATTGTGCTTCAAGTCCTCGTATTTCTTCACACCAAGTACCTCGTTGTAGGCAGATGCCAAGCGGCGACGGTCTTCAGCTGTGTTGGTTTCCGCAAGTGCGACAATGCGCTCTGAGTCAAAGAAGAAGAAACGAGCAATGTCTTTGTTAAGAATGAAGTCGTTAATAAAGACATCGTTGCCGATGGATTGTGCCAACTCGTTCTTCTGATTGTCGATGAGCACTTCGATATTGTCGCTTTGCTTGATAAAATCGTACGAGCGAATGATGGTTATCTTCTGGCACGGAATAGACGGAATCGATATATCCGTGAAAGTGATTGCGATGGAATAGACAGCGTTGGCTTGGATGTCCTCGTCATCCGGTGTATAGCCGGAACGTTTGATACGTGCAAGCGTATCGGCTCCAATGGATTCGACGTACTGCTTGGCGTTGTTATTGAGGTTGCTGATTAGGAATGGTCCATAGCCACCGCAATTGCTGATTTCCTTGCGTGCGGTGTCGTCTATCTCAGCCATCAAGCGTCCATACAAGCACCACAACAGAGAGTGCAAGAACGTGGTCTTGCCGAAGCCGTTTTCACCGGAGATCAAATAGATGTTCCGACCCTGAGCATCCTGCGGGAAAGAAATCTTATTGACGCCTCGGTATAGGCGGAAGTTTGTCAGTGTTATATCTTGTATGCGCATGTTATTGCTCTTTTATGAAGGCATCGATACGAGCCTCTAAATCGTTTTGTAAACCTTGCTTCTTCATTAGCAGAACTTTGTTCTTCTGGAGCGCAAGGAGTTCCTGAATCAGTTTGTAGTGATTGGGGTTATCGCCGCACGCTTTCTCCAACAGTATACGTTCCTGCAAACTGATATTGTCGTTAGGGATGTCGTAGCCGTATACCTCGTTGTAGATGTCGTTGACGGTCGTCGTGAAGTTACCATCGCGATACCAAATGATTTGGATGGCGATCAGTTCTTGGCTGGAGATGAGATTGATACTGGAGCGATACTGCTGCGTGTCGCGTTGGATTTGGAGCAGTTCGCGGAGCATCTGAATGCGGTACTCCATGGTGTAGTTGCCCAAGTTATGTCCGTTCTCATCGATAGCTGTTTGACCGTTACGGCGGGTTGAACAGCGGAGTTCAGAGACGTTGCGGTTGTCCGACAGACGATTGCGGAACTCCAAAAGCGGTTTCATCCATTCAATGCCGTTCTTGATGAGCGAGGTCATGGATTTGTCTTCTTTGACAACCGTGCATATCCAACAGCCAAAACGACTTTGACCGCAAGAGCGGTGGGAATCGTCGGTTACAACCGTCGGGCACTCGTAGTCGTCTGCGGAGGCATCTGCGTATATTTTAAAGAGGATTTGGTTATCGAAGCCCCACGGTGAGGGGATGGCATTGATAATCCACCAAACTTCTTCCAACATCAGCGACTTAATAGGCGCGTAAGTGAAGGTGTTAGCGTTCAACGGGTGCTTGGAAAGGCGGTGTCCTTTAATCTCGTGGCGCTTGATGGATTGGGAACGGCGTTGACTTTCGTCATAGCGTGTTCCGACGAGTACAATAGCTTCTCCGTCGGCTGCAACTTGGGATGTGATGAAAGCCGAAGTCGGTTTAATCTTCATCTTCTCTGTGCAGAAACGGAAAGAGTTATTTGGAACAGGATAGCCTTTGCCGATAACGCAAGACCAGAAGGTATCTTCCAAAGCCGGTGTCGTCACTTTGACGGAGACAGGAAGTCCTTGTTCCTTGGCTGCGTTGGGTATCATGTCGAGTACACCGGTGACGTATTCTTCAATGACCGGATTTTCAACCAGTGTGTCGTTGTTGACGACGTACACTTGTCGCATCAAGGGTTTTCCTTGCTCTTTAAGACGTTGTAAGGCCAACCATGTCAGAGTTAAGAGAACGGTGGAGTCTTTGCCGCCGCTGAAACCAATAATCCACGGGCGATTGTATCGGTCGTCCTCCAGATATTGGTCCATCAACTCTTCAATGATTTCTTCTATATTTTGTGGTATCTTCATCTTCTATCAAATCTCATAGCACGTAAAATGCGTGCAAAGGTACACAAAATATTTGACATATGCAAATTATTTTGCATAATTTAGGGGGGAAATGAGGCGGATTGCCGCAAGAATTCAACAAAAATGCACGAAGAGGTGGAGCTTTTGCTCCTTGAAGGGGACGTACTAAATGGCGGATTAAATCCGTCGGAACGGAAGAAAGAGAAATAATTTTAACTTAGTTTGCCTTCAATAACCCCGATAAAGTATATTAAATGAATGGTAGCAGATAAAGCGATATGCATGTCTTGTTTCGTGGCTGTAGATTTATGTGTCAATTCATTGGCTAAAGCATTAGTACTTTTCGCATAAGCACGAAGTTTCTCGTTTTTAGCTCCAGATAATTTATGGGAGAAATAGTTGTCTAGCATACCAACCGTATCAGAGGGGCCTATCTTTTTGCCTTCTTTATTCAAGGCGCCATGAAGTGTTTTATCATATACAAGTTGGGCAACCATGATAAGAAGTACCCTGCAAGAGTTACCGATATTTTGATAGTCAATAGTATTTTCTGCTCTATAACTATCTGCTTCCAATTTCTTAACGTCCTCCTTAATATCATCCCAATTTAACACCTCATCCTCAGTGATGACAGATATAGGGATATCCAATGCGAATTGATTAAGATCTGAGAAATCAGATATTCCCATCTCTTTGAATGCAGACCGCAGTATTTTTACATCAATTTTCTTATTTGTTTGATTGTGATATAGGCTAATTATAAATACCACAAAGCAATAAAATGCTCGAAGTCCATTCGAAGATATAGTATTGCAACATCTTATGAAATTATCTTCAGCCTTTTGTTCGTCAGTTCTAACATCAAGGATTGCGACATTAGGACCCGTAATCTGCGAAAACATCCAAGGCATTTTATAGCGACTATTATTACACGCGGCGTCAAATTCCTTAGACATAATAAATGAAAGAGGAATAAGTCTCAACAATTCATTCGTAATGATATCAACATTTTGCTTATCTTCCATTGTTGTTTTCGTTATAAGTTAGCACACTAAAATCGCGCAAAGTTACACAAAATTTTTGAGATATGCAAGAAAAATCTGTGATTTTTAGTGAAGGTTGAAAGTTTAATGTTTAATGATACAAAAAATGCGACAAAAATGCACAAAAAAGCGGCATAGAATGCCGAATCAACGGACGAAACTGACCGGCATGCGATGCCGGGCTAATGGACAAAGAGGCGGAGCTATCGTTCCTTGTCGGGGACGTAATCCAAATCCGGATAGTATCCGGGACAATGGACAACGCTTGCTCGCTGGAATAGCGGCGAGAGTTAGACCGGCGGGGTGGTTTGGGCGGGCAATCTGATTGCCCTGTAAAACGAAGAAAGCACACCGAAATACCATTTCGGACAATGAACATAGAAGAAGTCGTCGAATAGAGAAATTTGAAGAAAAAGCACGAGTTATGTCGTGAGTTCTGTAGCGAGTTTTGTGAGTTGTGAATCGAGTTGTGTATCGGGGCGCGGAATAATTGGACAGGTGGAAAAATAGCCTTACCTTTGTCGTCGGAAACGGTGATCCATGATTAAGTTGCGCTGCAACAAATGTAATGGTCACGTTTCCTCCTCTTCGGTCCACAAACATTCCATTGGTTTGTGTCCCGATGGATAAACAAACATATTTATTAACTTGCGGAAGTTTTGAGACTTGTGCGCACAGGAACGGCCGTTCAATCAAAGCCAAGCACAAAACTTTTGCAAAGATGGCAAAGAAAGATTTTTTGAAGAAAGGAAAAAACTTCCACTATCTGGTGGGGCATTCCGGAATCATTGTGCTGCACGACGAGGCAAGTACCGTCCTGCTGCGCTGTAAGACAAAGAAAGAGTTGTACTGTTCCGCGCAGGCGAAATTCTATCTCCTGTACGGCGACGAGTTGCATCCTATCAAAGCGTGTATGCACGGTCCAAACTGGCGGCACACAGGCGGATGCGGGAACTACGCGTTCATACGGCAAGTGCATGGGAACGTGCATAAGCTGATGGAGGTGTGGTTGGACGAGGCGCAAGAAGGAGAGACGGAGATTGATCACATCAACGGCGTTTCGACGGATAACCGTGCGTACAACCTGCAACACGTTACGCCCAAGGAGAATGCCAAGAGGCGGGTAATCCTGCGGGCACGAATAATGGTGGCGCGGCAGGACAATGATCCGAGCAAGTTGCCGGAGAGGATGACGAGCGCGGAATTGCTGGAGTTGTTCAACGCATACAATGTAGCAGGGGACGTGTATGAAGAATAAGTCTATGAAACAAAAACATAGATAAACACAAAAAACAATTTTTATCATCGGTCAAAAATGACCCAAAATTATCCAAAAAAGAATTATTATGAAAGCAATAGATTTGAGACAAGCCCTCATTGAGGCAAATGATGTAAATATCAACGGTGCAGATGCACTGGTAGAAACAAGCGTGTTGAAACAACTGATCGAATCGTGCAAAGCGCGTGTGGATGAGTTGGAGCCGGAAGCCAAGAAACTGGCTGAGCAGAAGTTGGTCGAGAAAGGCGAGACCAGCGGCAAGTTCGACCACGAGGGACATCACTACACCTTGGATGTGACGGAGGTGTTCGACATCGTTGGCAAGCCGCAGAAGTACACGATGCCGGAAGGTGTGGAGTACCGCAAGAAAGCGGCAGAACAGGCTGAGTACAAGAAGGAATCGGCTAAACTGACGCGCAAGATGAAGGAGATCATGGATAATTTCCCCGAAGATCACCCGAACATCGAACCGGATGAGGTGAAGAAGACGCTGAAATGCCTTGATTAAAGACAAAAGAAAAGTTTAACAAAAGAATAAAGAAAATGTCAAGTCCGTCCTTTCAGTCCGTCCTTACAGGGACTAAACGGTCAAAACGGGACTTAACGGGACAGACTGAAACGGACGGACTTTTAATTTTTTTGATTATGGATTTTGAGACATTTTGGGAACTCTTTAGTCCCGATACCTGCTTCCTCAACCGCTTCGAGGCCGCGAGAAAAGCATGGGATAACACGCCTGCCGCCAAACAACAGGCGATCATCTCTTGGCTGAGGCAGCATGGCGCGTACAAGAAACGTAATCCGTACTTCTTCATCCTTGATTTTCGTCCGCAAAGCGCTGAGCCGACAGACATGAACGGACGGGCGTTGAAACAAGGCGTGCAGTACGTGACAGCGAAATACAACGGCAAGTGGGGCACGTACAGTATGGAGGATGTGAAGAAGTTCGGGTTAGAGTTGCCTTGAATCGGGATTGTCTCGGGACATGGTCCCGTTATGGTCGCGGCAGAAACGGCTCCGCAATAACGGACATACAGGACCGGCATGGGATGCCGGGCTAATGAACAAAGAAAACGCCGCCTCTCAGGCGGTACAATAAACGAAATATTATTAGTCAAAAATTATCAAAAATGATTCAAAAAAGTTATCCTTTATATGATGTACCGTGGTTGGTACGAGACCCGAATGCGTTTCGGATGTCGGAGAAACGGCATCAGATTGAGGTGAGGAACCAAGCGGTGGTGGATGATTATTTCGTAGCGAGGGACAAGGGTGTTCCGGCACACGAGGCGCGAAGGCAGGTGGCTGCAAAGCATGAGACGCAGCCGATTGGTGTGCGGTATGCGCTGGATTGGTTCTTTCACGAAGCCAAAAAACGGAAGAAATACGATTTTTTGCAAAAATTTTCACATGAAGTGGAACACTAAAATCGTTTTGACACTATCTTTGTCGTCGGAAACGGTGATCAACGATTAAGTTACTGCGTAACAAATGTAGTTGTCACGTTTCCTCCTCTCCCCACTGCAACTCTACGAGTTACATCGGGGACCCCAATAATAGAAGAAAACATGAAGAGACATGGCGAAAGTAGAATTAGAGCACCCGATAGCATATCTGACGGGGATGCTGATACGAAGCGATCCGTATTATTTCAGGCGGTACCCAAAGTCCGGCGGCGGGTTCATGCAAATTGCACAGGCTCGCCCCGACAGGAGCGGGCATGTGGCGAGTGAGGCGGAGACGCTGAACCGGCAGGAGTTCGCGGAGAAATACGGACGGCAGAAGCATGAGGAGTATGTCGAACGGACGATGAGAGGACAGATGGAGATACCATTTGAATAAAAACCGGCATACAATGCCGGAAAATTAACATACATTATTAACCTGATCGCCCAAGCATGGTCGATAGACTATGGGCGGTCACAAAAATTAATCTTAACTATGAGTAAAGTACAATTGACTGGAGCATTTGCGCGCTTTCGCGGCAAGCTCAATCGCTCGGAATCCCTTGTTTTCAAAGGCTGTCCGTGTGGCAAAGAACAAATGGCGATGGACCTTTTGAACCCGAGTAAAGCTAACGGAACGAAAAACGTGGCATGTCAGAACGCGCTGAAAACGGCGGCTCAGGCGGCTAAAACCGCGTTGGCAGACCCGACGCAGCGAGCGACGTATGAGGCGGATTTTGCGCGCCAAGACAAGATTCGCAGTCTGTTTGCGTACGTGGTAAAACAGGTGTACGTGAAGCCGACGTTCGCTTGATGACAGGCTCGGAGGGAGAGCACCGAGAGCTGAACCTGCGGGTGGTTCTCGGCGCTGACGCCCCGAGCACAAAACAAAATTATTGTTAAACCTAAATCTTTCGCGGGCACTATCCTCGTATATGTACCAAAACCCCGTTTTAGTAGTAAATACTTGGATGTGCTCCGCTCTCCCCACTGGATGCACTACGTTAGCGTCCATCGGGGACCCCAAAATTTATCTTTTAATAAATCTAAATTTTAATTATTATGGGAAAAGTTGTTTTTGAAGACCCCGTACATCATATCTCGGGGAAGATTTCTCGCAAGTATCGCACGTGCTACAACTACCGCAAGTGGAGCGACCGCAAGTACACGTCCGTACATGGCGACCGAACCACTCCGGCAAGTACTGAGGAACTGAAGGTACGTGCTAAGTTCAAGGTTGTTCGCCAAGCGGCTCTTGAGCGTTCGATGGACTTGATGCATCTGACCTACGATCAGATAGACTTCATCGAGGAAAAGAAGACCCGTCCGAACTTCAAATACACGACCTACAAAGGTTGGCTGTTCGGCAAGGCTTGGAAGTGCTACGATGAAAGCACGAACACGGTGAGCATGCCGGAGCGGTTGAAAACGATTGGGTAAAGGAGGTGTGAGCCATGAAAGCTAACATTCAACTTATCACAGCGGCTGTGTTGGCGATTGGCGGATTAGTGCTCTTGTTCTGCGGGGTGTACATCACTCCGCAGGGCGAGATCCACGAGAGCCTGTTAGTTGGCTTTGGCGAGGTAGCAACTTTCGCAGGGGCACTATTCGGTATAGACTACACGTATAAATTCAAGCAGTATGGCAACCATCCACCTGATCAGAACGAGCCGAAAGAATAAAGCGGTACGTGGGACGATGCGAGCGGGAGAACGAGACATCGCAACGCTCGAAAATGCGGACTACATTATACCGGTAGGAACTTATCCGGTCTCGGTCACATTCTCACCGCGCTTCAAACGTATGCTGCCGCTTATCGGTAACGTGCCCGGACGAAGCGGTATACGCATCCATAGAGGCACGAAGCCGGAGCACAGCAAGGGTTGCATCTTGGTAAGTGCCGCAATGGAGCAAGAGCTCACAGCGAAATGGCTTGCGTTGCATGCAAGTAATGAACCTATTAAAATTACAATCGAATATGAAAACTGAAAGCGAAGAAAAAGACTGGGTAAAAGTCTTGTTTGAGATCATTATTAAGATCCTCACGCTGGGTTTCTACCATGTGGAGAAGCACCGACGCGCTTGATCTAAACTGCGCGTGACTACCCATCCTAGGCGGAGGCCGCTCCTTCCGCTTCAACGGAAGGACGCTCCGCGCTTTCCCCACTGCAACTCTATGAGTTACATCGGGGACCCCAGTGAATGAGTTAGTGAGTTAGTGAAAAGAGGCGACCTTTGCGAGGTCGTCTCTTTTGCGTTGCTATATTGGCATTTCAGGTAAAGGGAGAATAACATCCTTAGTGCTATTATTCCCTTGGATAAACATCGAATAATAAACCGGCATGTATGATACTCCGTCTTTGTCCGTCTTTACTTCACGCTGATTACAAAGGACAATAGCATCCTTCACCGAATAGTCCTTATTGGAGATAAACTTATCCAATGCACTATGCACATAGTAATCCTTGCCCGACTTGACCTCTATCGGGAGTACAGATAAGTTTGAATAATCGTCGATAATGAAATCCACCTCGCCGAGTTTCTTGTTATCATAGTAGAAGAGCGGGCATCCGTGTGCGTGCAACTCTTGAGCAACAGCAGATTCATACACCGTTCCCAAGTTGATACTCTTGATGTCCTCCAAGATGGCATTTGCGTTCATCCCGTACAGTAAGCTTGTCAGTAACCCCACATCGTTGAGATACAACTTCAGCAGGTTCTTCTGCTCGCTCTCCTTCAGCGGGAAATGCGGGTTGCTGATAGCACGCACAGCCATTGCTACGCCGGAAGCCGTCAGATAATCAAACTCTTCCTCGTAGTTCTCATAGCGCTTACTCTTAATGTGCTCTATGTCACGATAAACGACGCGTTTCTTCTTGTTTTCCAATAGCGACGGGATGAGGTCATAAATGGTGCGTATTTTCAACTTTCGCTCCTCATCATATTGCGAAGCATCTACACGATACAACTCAATGATATCCTTTTGGATGGCACGTACTTTGGTTATGTTCTGATCTTGCACAAACTGATTAACCGCTTCCGGCATACCGCCCACAATCAGGTAGAGACGGAATAGCCTCATTACATATTCGTGAAGCGATTCATTCAACATCTCGCGTTGCTCGAACTGCGAACGAATAGCAGAGATGGACTCCGAGTTGGCTCCCATAGCCCACAGGAACTCCTCAAAATCCAACGGATACATTTGCTTAATTGCTACACTGCCCATCGGAGTGGATGGAGTCATCTTCAAGGCAATGCCCAACTGCGAACCGCTGGCTATATAGCGGTAACGTGCGTCTTGGTTAAGGAACTTGAGCATTGTCAACAAATGAGGATAAGCCTGTATCTCATCCAGAAAAATGATAGTGTCCTCACGACTGCCTAACTCATTGCCGGCAAAGATGCCCAATTGCACATAGAAATCCTGCACAGAATGAACGTTCGCGAACGTCCGTGCGCCTTCTTTGTCAGCTTGCAAGTTAATTTCAATGTAATGGGCAAATTGCTGCTGACTTACATAGCGAATAAGGTAAGACTTGCCAATCTGGCGGGCTCCGTTGACGAGCATAATCTTATCCGGTTCCTCATGCAAAAAACGGGACAATTCCGTTGTAAATTTACGTTGTAACATATAGTCATTCTAAATCGCTAATATAACCGATTTTTCTCAAGCATAAATGCTTTCGATTAAAAATCCGCTGCAAAGATACTGCTTTTTTCTGAATTATGCAAGAGAAAATACACTTTTCCTATAAATTTTTAATCAGATTAACGCACTTTTCCTATAAAATCCCATTCGTTTCTGCGCACTTTTCCGATTTTAAGTCAAAGAGCAGCTTGCGCTGCCCTTGCTCAATTCCGGAAGATGTGCCCATCGACCTCGGTGTAATCGCCACCCGTATCGAGATTGCGCCATACTGCCGAATAATCAATGCAGCATTGGAGCCACTGCGGCAAGTTCTTAAAGTAGCCGCATTCCTCGCATAGGTACTCGGCGAAATCTTCGGGGCTATTGTATTTGCCCTCGTAGCGCTCCTCGAAATCTTCGAGTGTGCCCTCATCCCAATAGCTCAGATAAGCCTCGTAAGCCTCGCGGCGTTCCTCGCTAAGGGCGGCATATTCTTTGATTTTATCGAACGTGCTTTCGCCCATGCAGCCTTCACAATACCACTGCGACGGGAAGTGCTCGTAATCTTGGAACATGAGTTCCGGCTCTGACTCGTTGGCGTGCAAGCGGTAGCAAAACTCCATAAAATCGTGGTAGTTCTCAAAGGTGGACAAATCAATCCACATGCCGTAGAGACTGCCGTTGTTATACTTGGCATAGGTGCCACAATAGACTGCCGGGTTGCTGTTCTCATAGTGTGCAGCGTGCTCGCGGATTTCGTTCTTGGTTAATGGTTCTCTGTAGTTCATAACTCTAAAAATTTTGATTGTTTATAAATGTTAGTTAATTAGTGCCAAACTTGGCTCGTGTACTGAAAATCTTCATATTCCTCGTAAATATCTCCGAAATCGCTTTCTTCATTTGCGGTAATGCTGGAGCGGTGAGCAACCTTTACAAAACTTTGATTGTTGTTTGAGCGGCTTTCGAAATCGATACCAAATGAAATAGTTAGCTGTGCCATGATTGTATGTGTTTTAGAATTTAACATTTGCGTATAAAGCAGTTAGCGTTTGATATAACCTTTACGGTGCTTTACAAGTGTTCCGTGGGAGTGTTTGCAAGGTTTTCGTAACAAAATACTACCATCGATGCAAGGAGTGACCGAAGGGAGGTCTTGCGCCGGAATAATGTGTGGAGATTTTTTTAGCGCCCAAAGTAGCGGCGAAACGTGCTCCGACCTTTCAAATCAACGTAGCGGTAACTAACTTTGCACCGGAAAGGATTGTATCAGATAAACGCGGATCTGCTGCGGACAAATGTATTCGTATAGAAACATATACTGGCATAGCAGACAGTTTCGGTATCGAGGGCGAAAAACCAAGCCCTCAAATGACAAGCAAAAAGAAAAAGAAGAATGGAGTCGGGGTTAGGGAAGGTCAAGCCGTAAAGAGACACATCCGTTCTTTAGAACCCTCTTAGGCGGAGCGGTCACGGACTTTCTCCCGTTCCGTCGGGAGAACGCTCGCAGAGTGTATATGTCAGCCGGTACAGCAAAGGGCTGTAGTCATCCACCGGAGGTAGTTGCAGCCACCGGCAGGTAGAGTGAAGGACGCAGCTGTTTAGTCCAGGGCGAACAAACGTGACAGAAAGAGGTAGACCGTAGGTAGGTATAAAGAAAAACCGCTGGCCAGTGACGGTCAACGGTCAGGGCAATAAATGCCTGCATTGTGTATATACCTGTCGTTTCTAGAACCTTTTTAAGCAATCGGTGCTATACCAATAGGTTGGGAAATTACAGCCTTGCATCTCAAGGAAATCATTGACGAAGAACCAAGGCTTATCGTTATGACCGGAGTTCTTGAGGATATGGATATCCTGCGCGGGCATATAACTTTCAGCGACGACAAAAGCTTTGTCGTGCTTGTCAGGAGTTTCAGCTACATCGATGACGATGATTGCATGTCCGGGTGAACCACCAATGATGAAGACATCACCGATTTCCATATCACGAAGATCCACGAATTTAAGTTCCTTGGATAATGAGAGCGTACCGGCATAGTTAAAGACCATGTTGAGGTACTTGCGGAAGGTTGGGTAAGAATAATCGCGCTGTGCGGCTTGATACCAAGAGGTGTGGTTACCTTTAATGGAAACACGATTTCCTTCTGCCCAATGCTTATAGTCGCAGAGCCAACCGTTGGTAAAATGGAAGGCAATATCATCGTAGCGTTTGTGCGCATATAGCCATTCCGCACGAAGACGGATAACAGCATCTGCGCATTGCTGAATATCTTCCGTTCCGGTGTCTATTCCGTCAATGACAGCATAGGCACAATCAGTCAAACCGGAAACATCGCCATAGCACGTATAAACAGGAGTGCCAAGCGGTTTGAGGGGTAGTCTGCGCAGGTAGTATGCAAACGAAGTTGTGTCTTCAATAGTGACGCGCTCGTAACCCTGCGGCGCAATGATCTCGCCAACATAAGTCGGGTCTGCAATAGGTTTGTTACTTACTTCAATAGTGTCGTTTGTTGCCGATTGGTTGGTCGTGTCAGTTGCACGTGCACAACTCACCACCACAAGGCTTGTCAGGATGATATGCAGTGCTTTCATAAAGCATAAAATTTTAGTGTGATGATGGTCTGTAGGGAATGGGTGAGAAGTTCGACAGTGAGCATATCTTCTCCGGGCAATGCTAATTCTCGGATTTGTGTGGTGGGGTTTTCTGCGATTAGGAATAAGTTGCGTAAGCTGCCGTCATAATCGTAGTCCACCCCATTTTTCCGATAGTAGCATTCGAATTGCTCATTAGCCAACCGTTCTAACAAGGAACTGCGTTTCATGATTCTTGGGAATCTTCTTTTGACTGCTGTTCCGCTTCCAGTTCGTCCTCTTCTCCGTAGTGGACGACTGCGTTCCATACATGTTTGATAGCGAAGCACATTAGAACCATTGCGAGAACGCCACCAATACCTGTTGCAAGCATCAATGAGATGCAAACTGCGTAGCACGCGATACAAGCTAAAACTGCTAACGTATATCTTACCGGTTTACTCATAACTCTTAATTTTTAGTGGTTAAAAAATGGTGTTCCATGGTCTTCCATGTTCTTTTGCATGATTCGCTCGATAACTTCTTGGTTTTGCTTTTCGAGGTACTTGGTGTACACTCGGATGCCGATAAATACAGAAGCGATGATTGCGATGATGATGTAGGTGATCATCGATGAGCCATTGGACTCTTGTTCTTTTTCATTCTCTTTCATAATGGTAAAATTTTGATTTGTTTACCCATAATGAGAGAAAGAAGCAAAAAGTAACCCTAAAAATGAAAAATTATTTGAATTTTAGCGTGGACATGATATTGGCAAAATCAACTGCGTAGGTGTCTTTTGCCGTTTCACGGTAGCTTATCACGATGCGCAATTGTTGTCCACGCAAGAAGAAACGATATTCTTTGACATCCACTAAACCATTCACGCCCGGACGCTTGAAATGGAGTACAAGGGCGTTCTTGCCTGAGAACTTCTGGCGTTTGAGCGGGAACCATTGGAATTGCTCCGGCGTTTTGCTCATCTTCTTGACATCAGCCGAATAGCTTTCGTAGAAGATGGTGTTAAGTTCGGAGATGTCGGAAGCAGAAGCATTGTCTATGTCAGATGCCGTTATACCATTTGATGAAATCATTTCCACAATAACACGAGCGTATTTCTCCGTAGCTTCATGAACTAATGCTGGAAGATCTGAATTTAATCCTTCCGGCTGGAAGACAATCTTTTTACTGGATGCTTCCACACCGAACTTGATCGAACAACGCCGCACTCCCTTATCCAAGAACTTGCCGGTAGTGGACGACAAATCTCTAAGTTCCATCGTGTTAGGTATGCTCAATGAGCATATATCACCAAATGAATATTCTGTCCATGTATCGTTATTTTGTGCATTGAGCACCATGCACAGCATCATTGCTGCACCTAAAAATATCTTTTTCATTGTTGTCAAAATTTGAAGTTAGTAATGTTTATTCAAAAACGCGTTGGAGTTTTTCTTTGGCATTCTCATTACCTAATGCCGCCGCTTTCTTCCAATATGCTCGCGCCTTGTTCATATCTTTGGGCAATATCACTTTGTAGTCTGTTACTCTATGCTTATAGACCTCATAACTATCCCAATCGTCCCATCCGGAACGCACGAAAATATCTCCGGAATATTTGGGGCCATTGCCATGATATGAACGGTATTGCTCATAATGATAGCCGTTGGGCACTGTAACGCCGGTTTCATACAAACGACCCATATTATAGAGTCCATAATCGTCGTTTCCTTCAGCTGAGATTCGATAGCATTCTATGGCCTTAGTCATGTTTTTTGACACGCCTTGTCCATATTCATATGCCCAGCCCAAATTATCATATCCACCTAAATGACCATTCATTGCAGCCTCCTTCCACCAATAAGCTGCCTTGGTGTAATTTATAGTTACATGATATGTGTCCTCATAGCCGTAGAATTGTCCCATTTGGAATTGACACCAGGAATCGCCTCGATATGCTCCATCTTCGATGAGTTTGAATGCGGCTTTGCGTTTTGGGACAGAGAACTTCTGATCAATGTCCGAATCCGGTACATCCTCATAGCCCCATTCTGCTTTCTTAGAAAGTATTTTAACGGCCATTGCTCTCTTTTCGTATGAGTCCGCTTCCGCCCACTTTGTTTCCAAATCTGCACAAGCCTCATTTAAGCGTTTTTCTGGGATATACTCATATTTTAAGTAGCCATAAAGACAGATTCCTCCAAAAGCAACTGCTGCAACTCCTATGAAGATTAAAAAGCCGATGAGGATCTTCTTAAGTATTCGACGAGTTTTCTCTCTTTTCTCCTCAGATTTCTGCGCGACAGGTGCTGATACCACCTCTTGTTTATCCACAGCGGGTTTCTCCGTTGTTTCTGCAACTTGCTCGACCGGCTTTTCTACACCTGTTTTAGCAGGAGTCTCTGCCTTTACCGTAGTTTTCTTCTTGCCTTTCAGCCATGCACAGAACTTGTCAAACGGTGATTCCTCATCCTCTTTGACCGCCTGTTTGGGCAGGTTCTTGTAAGGAATCCAGCCGGATAAGCCATAGTGCCAAACGAGAGTGTCCGGTGTTAAGTGAAGATCATCCAGTTGTTCTCTATTGAGCGGACCAATCTTCTTACCATCTTTTGCGTAGAAATATACTATTTTCATAACAATTATTCAGTTACTTCGGTACTGCTTTCTTCGGGTTGTTCAGTCGGTTCTTCTATAGGTTTCGCTCTCTTTACATAGAAGACACCGTTGTTCCAAAGTAGTTCATATACATTGTGTCCATCTTTGGAGATAAAGAAGATGCCAATGATTAAGAACAGGGAAATGAAATCTTTAACGAAATCATCGCCATTGGAAATACCCATGTCATATATCCATATTAACATTATCAAGGAGAAGAAACGGTATACGAAATAACTAATCAAAGCCCATTTCTTTTTATCCAACATACCGAAGATAGATACTGCACCCCAAATTGTAACAGCAATGTCAATACCCATTGCGAGTGCCGAATCATTCAAAGCGAAAGCGGAGATGAATTGCCGAATTGCAGCCAAAATGCCAAAGTACATCAAGAGTTTCGGTATCCAATGCATTTCCGGGTAGACTGCGATCATTTCTGCTTCCGGTTCAACAACAGGAATTTCTTCGGGAGTTGCTGGTATCTCAGGTGGTGTCAATGTAAGGAACTCCATTACTTCAGGACATTCGGATATAGTTTTGTTTGCTTCCCATCCATCGCTCCAAATTTGTGTATCAACCGGCAGATTCAAAGCCCGTAACTCTTCAAGGGTATATGGACCTTTCTTGGTCTCTTTACCTGCGTAATCAAAATCAATATAGTAATAAAACATAGCCATAATTATTGCAATTTAATAGAGTTCTCAATTTGTTCAATCTTATTCTTATACGAGTCGTTTTCGTATAAAGCAACTGTCATCAGCATGTGACCGTCATCCGTAATAGCCATTTTGATGACACCCTCCGATTTTTCAGAGAAAACGGAGACAGAGAAGTTTCTTTGGTAACACGGGAACTTGCCCATATAGCCTTGTTTGGCAAAAGGCTCAAACTTCGCTAGCCTAAACATGTAATTACCTCGGAGGTTGTCTTCCATCGAATTCAAAGTGCCAGAACACATTTCGCGTTTTTCACTCTCACGCATTCCGCTTAGCTCCTCTTTGTAAACGCAGGTAATTTCGATCTGCGCCACATCAGACCCCTTAACTTCACACACGACATCTTGCATACCATCTTCATAGTCATCTGTTGTTATTACAAAGCCTGCCGGATAAGTGAAAGACAAATCGTGTTTGTCATAGACTTGTTCCTTAGACGAGATGGACGATGAGGACTTGCCTCCTTCCTTGTCTTTGACCACCATTACAAAGATCACAGCGATGCCGATTAAGACCGCGAAGATGATTGCAATGACTTTTCCAATTTTAGCATTGTTCTCTTCCATAATTTTAATTTGATTTGGTTAAACATTTTGTTTGTTTACCCATAATGAGAGAATTTTGCAAAAAGTAACCTTTATGGCTTCAAAATTTTTTGTTTCCACACTTTTATACCCTTTAAGTCTGCGGTATTTGCAGCAGCAGAGGTGGATAATAAGTTCTGGAGATGGTTCGAATCAAAGGGTTGTATCGTCGCCCAAACGATATATTCAAAGTCTTTGGATACAATGAATTGGAATTGGTTCAAAGCAAGGGATAGACCAGCCGGAACGAACAAACAAGACAATTCCGATTGATATGAATCGGAAAGGAAGGCGCACGTTCTTTCGCCTGTTTGCTTGTTAACGATGAGCATGTTGACGAAATAGCCTTTGTCAGAGCGGTTGTCAATTGTGAGATAGAAGGATTTTCCTTGGCGCTTAGTGGACACGATGAAGTCGTTGGAAAGCGATTCCACTTGGGCAAAATCTGATAGAACGACAGCGTGGAGCGAATCGGTGAATTGCTCCATGTCGCCGCGCGTACTGGCTCCGACAAAGGTAACAGGACGGTTACTATCAGAGCGCACGTTTTGCGCCATCTCTTTGTTGAGTTCAGCGATGACACGCCCCGATTGCTTGCGGGCATTGGCAATAAACTTAACGATGGTAAAGACACCTTCTCCTGTGGATTCAAAGAGTTGCGAGGTCTGCTGGTTGAGAATTTGCGCATGCGCACCTTTCGCTATACAGATGGAGTCCGAGAGGAGCACTTCGGTGCCCTTCTTGGCTTTTTGCCACGTGGTGTGTTTGACTTTGACATCGCCGGTAGCGGTGTAAATCTTGTATTGCGCGGAAGCGGATATACTTAACGCGCAGAGCAATATTGTTAGAACCGATCTCATTTCTTTGTTCGTTTTTGTGCGTAGTCTTTTATTTTAATGTATCCGGCATATATGCCATACCATAAATCGAATGCAAGTGCGCCAAGACCAATCATGAGGATGGAAGGTGTAAAGTCGATATAGGAGCCGTGGTATGCAAATTCGAGACAACCGATAACGAAGAGCACGTACATAGTGAAGAATTGCAGCAGACGCATCAGGAAGTTGCCAAAGTTGCTGAATGATTTTTTTGCAAAGAGGTTTACGACCGTGTATAGAAGGCAGACAAGAATGGCGATGAGCCAGTTCAGCCAATTTGCTGATACGGAGATATACTTATCGGAGAGGATAGTATACGCGGTGTACGCGTGAATGAGTACACCCGGCACAGCTGCGTCCAGCGGAGTGAGATACGAATCGCTCATATTTCGCATGTCACCGAGGAGCACGATTTTGTTAGTGAGATTGTCGAGAATCAAATCACCATTCGTGAGGATTTCCTTCCCGGAAAGTGTTTCAAACTCAATGGAAGTGAAAAAGATTATCTCCGTCTCGTTGGATCTGCCAAGGAGTGGTTTGATGGCTTCCGGTCGAGTTTGCTGCACCAAAGCGGCTGCAAAATTGAGAATAGAGTCGCCATTGTGGATGTAGTAAGGACGGAAAGTGCGAACGGTGCTTCGGATGTCAGCCAGTTCGAGATTGACGCAGCCGTAGGGAGCATCAATAGCACCATCGAAGAAAGAGTAGTTGTTGGACAGATAAGCAGAGTCGGCTATCTGTATCGGTAGGATTAGATTGGTGCATGAAGAGAAGGAATGCAATAGAAGTGAATCGTCACTTGTTTGGTACGGGAAGAAGATGTCCAGACCGACGGCAGCAGGAGAGTTAGCATCTACAAACGTCATGAGTTGGGCTATCTCAGCACGTGAACAACCGTCGGTTGCTACGATGACGATGTCTTGATTGAGTTGGCGCACTGCACGACGATTGGCAACAGCGTTGTACATGTCGGACATGGAATAGTCTGCCACTTTCTCAACCGGCGAAAAGGCGGATATGCCGGACAGGTCGCTTAGCATAAAGCGGCTTAGTAATAACGCAACGAGTGTAATTAAGATTACATGCGTAGTGAAAAGCAGTGCGTTATTCTCCCATGTCTTTCCTTGGATATCAGGAAAGCGGAGTTGTATTTTCTTTTTCGGTTTCTTTTGTTTCATCGGTACAAACAATATCCGGAGGTGTGATGGATAATATATATTCTTCGAGGTCACGTTGAAGGTGCGCAGAGATGATCTTGCCTGTGCGCACCATAAAATAGATGACGAGTGCGAGAAGCAACAGCATCAACAAAAGGATGGTGTCGCCGCCCACTTTCATCATGAATGCAAACGAATCATATACACCATGGAAAAGGAAAGGCATCAAGAACATGAAGCACAGGTCTTTCGTGCGTCCTTTGAAATGCGCTAGGGAGTAATAATATCCCATTATCACGGCGCAGATGTAATGACACGGGACGGCCAACAAACTGCGTACAACAGCCGTGCCTTGCCAATGATCGAGGTTGCCAATGAGGTAGCCCACGTTCTCAATGGCAGCAAAGCCCATTCCGATGGCAACTGCGTAAACAATGCCATCCATGTTCTCATCGAAGTACTTGCACTTGCGGATGAATAGCCAAAGGAAGAGTAGCTTGACTGCTTCTTCCGGAAAGGCTGCACCAATGAAAGCATCCCAAATAGATGTACCAAAGGAAGTCGGGTTTGAGGAAACGAGGCCAATGAGACTCATGAAAGCTTCTACGAACATGCAGACGATGGCGACCAACACGCCGTATCCGAATGCTTTCCAGATTTCCTTCTTGGGCTCGTGCCGATACTTGTCTTTCTTGTCAATGTACCACACCAACAAGACGGGTGCCAAGCATGCTGCGCATATGATTAACAATGGTGTCATAGTATATCCTTTAATCAAGCATGATAAAACCAGCCCAACATGAGGGTTCGGGATATGTCGAGCGAACCTTTTGTTTTGCGGCCTCAAATGCTTTACGTTTATTCATTTTATTGACTATCCAATTGGAATAGAACTCAGTCATCAACATCTGCGTTGCTGCGTCGTTCACTTTCCAAAGACTCATGATGATGGTCTGTACTCCAGCCAGTTTGAAGGCGCGCTGCAAACCATATACGCCATCGCTTTCCAAATCACCTTGTCCGGTCTCGCAGGCAGAGAGCACCACAAGGTCAGTGCCGTACAAATCCATTGTAGAAATCTCTTGCGCTGATAGTACTCCATCTTCCACATTAGATGGCAATTCGTCGCGGTGACCGGTCATTGCTACATTTGCTCCGGCAAAGAGTAGTCCGGCACGCTCCATAGATGAGACATAGCGAGAGGCCTTGTCGTTTGCCATGAAAGATGCCATAAAATAGTCTTTTCGTTCTGCTTCTTCCTGCGGCCAGAAGAAACCATGAGTAGCAATATGCAACACGTTAGGATGAGAACCGCTGAGGGCTTTGAAGGCTTCTTCGGAAGCATCACTGCCGATATATAAGCGGCCTTCAATATGGGAGTTGTTGAGGAGTTGAGCAATGTTGCTCACTTCTTGTTTAGCCCCGATTAACTCCTCGTAGTGTCCCCGTGTGAGAGAATCCGGCATCTCGCCACGATACGCATCGCGCATAGCGAGGGCGTTGCTTTTGTTAGTCATCTCTTTCGGTGTCATGTCATATTGGATACCACCAAATAGATCAACAGAAGTAGGCTGGTCTTCTTTGCGTTGCTGTAGGATGAACTTGGTGGAAGAGCAGCGCACAATGTTATATGCGTCACCATAAACCGAATCTGCGGATAGAGGTAACGCCTCGACTGCTAATTGGCAAAGCATTCCATCAGGAGAGAAGTATATCGTTTTAGCGTCACCGATATACGGTAGTAGTTTGCTCCAAATCATCTCCGACAACTGACGACCATTGCGATTGTAGTCGTAGATGTGGTCTTTGTTGGAGGAGTTGATAAGTGGTGTCAACTCAGATTCCTCGAAGAGATAGACGTATTGCGGGATTTCAGAGTCTTTGGTGACGATTGTAGCTATATAATAAGACGGAGTAATGGAGTCATCTTTTGAATAATAATCAAAATGGACTATCTCTATAGCCACCTCATTATTTGATAATGCGTTCTTTATCTCGCGCCATGAGAGATTACCTAAATCCTTATAGTCGACATAGGCTCGGCATTTACTCGTTATATAATGCTCTAAATCATTGATGCTATCTCGCAGTAAATATAATTCTTTGTGATTTCCTCCAACAGACAGAGTAGATGCAAGCGCGTTATAGCGCTCTTTATCTGCTATAAGTTCTTGGAAAACATCTTTTAACAAGGTATCTTTGCTGTTGTTAATACTATTGGTGATGACTTTAGTCGTATTCAAGAGTATTCCTTTTCTAAACAAGGCATCATCATAGGCCATTTCTGATAATGTGGGATTTCTTTGGATGTTACTTTGTATATGCGTAGGAATAATACTTTCAAAAGCTACGTTATAGCCACGTCTCGACAAAAATTGGGAACGTTGTTCTTCCGGCAAGATTAAAAAGTAGTCCAAGATAAACTTTTTTGCAATCGAATCATATTCGGCAATACAAGAAGATGCAAGGGCTGTGTCATTTAAAGCAGAGGCAAATAAGTGTGTGTCTAATAAACGAGTTTGATAGAAAGCACGCTCAGGAGGGAGAAGTTCACGAGTAAGATTCATAGGAACCGTATAGAAATCCGCCAGTGTATCATTGTTTTGGAAATATAGACTTTCACATAGAGTACTTACCGCTATGAGGAATTCAATATTTTCTCGTCCTCTCATCCTATAGATTTTATTGATGGCACTATATAAGTAGTCATCAATTTCCTTATAGGGATACTGTTTAGCTCCGTATAAATTAGATGACAACATAGCAACTGCTAATCCATTCTGTCCTAACGCGAAAAAGATGGTATTAGTAGAGTTATTCTCAATCCGGTAACCTAGTGATAATTTAAAATAAGATACAGCATCCTCATATCTATAAAGGCCTGAGTTTATTTCCCCTAAATGATATAGTATCGTAGCATATGCATCATGGTGCGTACCTCTCGAAATATACCTATCATGTTCTGCTCTTAAGTACCACCTTTCTGCTCTATAGTAATCACCCTGCAAGAAATAGATTTTGCCTTTACAAATGGCATATAATGCAGATAAATAATCGTGCCTATTCAGGAAATCATTATCAATCTTAAATAACAAAGCTATTGCTTCATTCAAGCCTTCGGCAGTTCCTAAGCCTTCTAATACATGACAGATAGATAGAACGGAAGAATAGTAATAATCCTCATAGGCCTGTTTGTTGAAAAACATCAAATTCTCTGCATAATTTAGTGCTTGATAAAAACAGTAGACAGCATCATCAAATAGCAGGCCTGATTGGAACACATAGCCAATGCCTGTCATTACTGCATATTTGGTTTCAAAATCCGAAAACTCCGTCAAATGTTTAAAACAAGCCTTTATGCTATCACTTGCACCCTCTGCATTCCTTTCATTTAACAAAAATACACTTCTTTCGGCTAAGACTCTATAGTATATTTCTGTTCCATAACTATACTTTTTAGCTCTTGAAAAACCTTCATCATAAGCCTCTTCCGCTTTATCCCTTTCTCCAATTAGATAATATGCATTGGCTAAGTCAACCCACAATAAAGAGTAGAACTTATTTGATGGGGGTAAGGTCTTATCTGCTTCTTTGATTCCGGATTGTAGGTCTTTGATTGCTTGTTTGAAATCATTGTTCTTTTCGGATAGAAGAACCCTTAGTCGGATTTCATTAAAATCAGTCGGAATCTTGTTCTTCTTTGGGTCTTGCAAGTATTTAACAAGCCCAGGATTTGAAACCCATTCGGCTATATTAATCGGTGTAATACCCTTTGCGCCTTCGCTCATGGCATCTGCTCCGTTGTCAATCAAAGTCTTACAAATAGTGGATTGCTGCGTCATCGCGGCATAGTGCAGAGGAGTAAATCCATTGAGATCTTTCGCATTGAGATTAGCATGATTTTCTACGCACCATTGTACACCTTGTATGTATCCGTACATTGCGCAATTATGCAAAATCGTGACTCCTTGGTTATTTTCCGGAGTGATATTCACATTTGCACCCTGCTTGGCATATTCTGTCATCTTATTCCAATCATCCTGTAGCAGCGCTTGGTAGAATAACGAATCCAGTCTTGCATCAGCATATATCGGAAGTGAGGCTATCGCAAAGAGTAATATGTATAGCAGTCTTTTCACGGAAGGATAATCTCATTTAATAGGTTAGTAGGACAATCTAATTGCGGCGTCTGGGAGTACTTTACCAAATCAGCCATAGAATCAGATATGAGACGAACAAATGCCGAAGCAGATTTCCGCGAGTAGTTATCTTTATTTAGGTATATTGCATAAGACAACGAACCTAATTTTGACTCCTTACATTGCTGATTGAACTGGTACGATTTGCATGCGCTGATATAGATCCAATTCTCGGCTGCGTTCTGCGCGTTGAAGGAAGAAGCCTGCGGAAGAATGAAAGCATTGCCCGTTCCGCGCATGTTATCTTCTTCCTCGTCACGCGAACCACCTCCACTATGACAAGCATCAGCGATAACGATGATTCGGCCTTGCTGCCCGACTTTTGTACGAAGGCGGTGCAGGAGCGCATTCAACTCGTCGTCCACTAAATGATTCTGCCCCTCATAAACGCCTTTGCGATACTCTTTGCAAGCATCGTACGGAATCCACGCCTCGTCAAAGCCGGTCGGTTCGTCTCCGTCTGTGTCAGTAATTTGCTGACCATGACCGGAGAAATGGATATACACCACATCTCCATTTCGAGAAGACAAAATAAGTGTCTCAATGGCATTGATGATGGCGCTATGAGTTGCATGTGCATTGGCGAGAGACACGATGTTGTCTTGGGTAAAACCATTGGAGAGCAGTGTCTCTTGTACGATAGCAATATCCTTGTTACCGGTGATTGAAGACCAACCGGATTCTTGCGGATAGTCGCCAATGCCAATAATGAGGGCACGTTTTGTTGCTCCTATTGGAAGCGTACTTTCAAGGAGAACAAACGCAATTAATATGGCACGGACTAATCTCACTTCAAACTATCCAAAATGGTTTGTGCGTCTGAGGCGTGAGCAGATTGGCTGTTGGCAATCGCTTTGAGTTGGCGCTTTGCAGAAAAATAGCGACCACGCTTCATAGAAACGATGGCTTTCAGCCACTCGGCATCATCTTTGACTTGGAGCAACTGAGCATCATCCGATCCTTCTGCGTTCTTTATGATGGCATTCAGACTCTTGTTAGCATCCCGCCAATTCTCTGCCTCAATCGCAGTCATTGCATCAGCCAGTAAGTCCAGATTATCGTCAGCGCCACGCACAATGAGGGACGCTTCATTATTGTAGTATTCTGTAAATTGGCTATTGCCCCAAACTGTCATCTGGTCAACCAACGGTGTCAGGACGATGTACGCAGCGATACAAGCCGCCATCGCCAGTACTGCTCCGACATATGAGAGCGAATTCAATACAGGATATCGCTTGTGATTCTTGTCGTACTTCTTCTCTTCCTCAACAAGCGTATCTTCCATCGATTGGCCTTCAATAGCAAGGATGACTTGCTTGTGCAGATTCAACTCCTTGCGCAATTCCGCATCCGAAGCCAGTTTGGACTCAAACTCGGTACGTGCCTTGGCGTCAAGAGTGCCATCCAAATAGGCATCCATCAATTCTGTCAAATCCTGTTTCATTGTTCCAAATATTGAAGTTGAACTTGGGCTTCCTCTTTGAGTTTGGCCATGCATTTATTCTTTTGAGTTTTGGCGCTATCCGCAGAACTATAGCCTAATTGCTGCGAGATTGCTTCCCAACTCATTTTCTCGAAATAGAACTTCGTCAGTAGCTTGACGCACGATTCTTTCATCTTTGCCAGCGCGCGTTTTGCTGCCTTCCACAACAACGTTGTGTCGTCATCGCCATAGATGGGCTCGTCGGCGAACACACTCTCAATAGCCTCGAAACTCACTTGGTTGCTGCTTTCATGCAGATACTCCAGCGCAACGCGCTCGCCAATGCCATAGAGATACCCCGAAAGGGTGGTATGAAGCGAATCAACTGTCAACTTTTTGTTGCGGATGTTCAACCAAAGACGCATGCACGCATCCGTCAAGATGGATGCCAATGCATACTCATCCGTGATAGCAAATTTATTCCCGATCGCGGTCATAAATCGCTGCCTGTTCTCGTTATAGAATTGTGCAAAAGCCCTTTGGTCATTCGCATAAAACGCAATTATGTATTCTTGATCTGTCATACCAACTTTGCTTCATACGCTATAAAACGGCGTGCAAAGTTAACACTTTTTTTTTCAAATATCCAAATATATATGTTTAATTGTAAACTATTTACGTAAAAATTAAATAAATTTTTACTTTTTATAAAGTGAAATGCCATTTTTTTCGTCTGCGTTAGGGATTGGAAGGGCTACGGTATTGTGTAACAATGCGGAGCTTGCGAACCCCTGCAAAGCCCGACCGACGTAGCTCTGGAGAGAATGATCTGCAGAACTATGCCGGGAACGCCCAAATAAAGATAGTCGAAATACAAACTACGACGACAGTCATACAACAGATAAGGATGCTCGTCATCCGGAAGAACTTGTGCCCCGTCGTGAAAAAAGGAGGGTTGCCCCTCCCAATTCCATTTCATAGATTAAAAGTTATACTTATAGGCTTCAGCTCTCAAAGCTTCAAACTCAGCCAATGCTCTCTCATTCTTGCGCTCATGCGCCATCTCACGCTCCAGTTGAGCGTAGAGCCATGCGCCACGGCCGTACATCAAATCCTTTTCAAGTTCCATTTGAGCTTCGAACTCTGCTCTGGAAATGGAATAGCGGACCGTTTTTGTTTCGCACTTAACTTCTTTCTGCGTAAGAGAAACTTGCTCTTGAACGCACTCGAAATCAAAACTGAGTTGTGTAACTTGATTTTTCATAAAGCCATTCTTTTTAGAGGTGATTGCCACCCGCCATTTGAGGCGAGTGGCTTTCTACATTTATGCTTGACAAACTGCTTGCGGAACGTAAAAGTGGGTGATTGGGAAGAAGGTGTACTCTTCACCTGTTTCTTTGTTCTGACGGCTTACCGGCTTGCCCCAAGCGGGGAAACGAGTGAGGTTGTTATCGAATACTCTGTAGCCTTCACGTTCCCATTGCTCGCGGGTTTTCAAGATGGAGAGATTGTGCTGCTCTTTGTAATAGATGCAGAGGAGATTGTTAATGCGCTCTTCTGTGCCGTACTTCTCGCGGAGTTGCTTGCAAAGTGCCCGGAGCGACTGACGCTCTGTTAAGGGTTGTGCCACTGCATTGTTGTTCACTTCATCTGCCTGGTTGTTTTTCTTAGATGCTTTCATAACTGTACTGTTTTTTGAATTGTTTAACATATTGTTTTGAGATTTGTTTCTTTTACAATGCTTTCAGAGTTGACGCAAGTGACGTTCGACATTCCGTGAACAGCAAGACTTCCGAAAAATTTACTACCTGTAAGGCTGGAGAAATTTTAAGCAACCACTTTGCGCCGGAACATGTTTAGCCTTGCCATACGGAAAGAACCAACTACCTTTGCATTGCTAAAAGGAACGACATAAATCTCCAAGGCAATATGTAATTCAAAAGCAGGACTTGAAAGCCAAGAAATGACCGGCACAAGTGAACGATGCAGCGCAACCATGGAGCAGTAGCACCGAGTACTTCAAGCCCGCAAAAAAAGGCACAGTGAGCATTGGATCTTCCTCCTATTACAAGCAGCACAAGCCCTTTTAACCTGCGATGGGAACAAATGCAAAGTGTTCGATACTCACTCGTCCGCCGAAATAAGCCATACAGTTCAAACAAGAAACATCTTCCACAACTGCCACAACCTGAATTTACGGACAAAAGCAGGATGTATAAATGTGGAAACGCCTCGATATGCGGAAGCAGCAGAAAAGAAAGGCTATGAAAAAAATCAACTCAACACAGATGACCTCTATTTCGCCGCAACGGATTCAACAGTTTCAACAGAAAGATAAGTTATGCATTTATAGGTATTTATCTATTATACTATTTGTTGAATAGATACTATAAATGTTGTAGAATGTTGAAAATGGTTCTTACGGGCTGTTGCAGAGTGTTGAAAGATGTTGAAAGGGTGTTGAATGGTGTGGGCATGATAAAGTGCGCAAAATGAACGTGTTGCAGTTGTTGAAAGCGTTGAACGGCATTTCGTGGCAAGTGAACCATTTCGCAAGGGCACGAAAAATGCCGCCCTTTGAAAGAGCGGCATCGTAGAGGAGAGACGGAGGTTATTATTCATCCTCTTTGGTGAGACCATAGACCACATCGAGGTTAACCCCGTATTGCTCGACGATCATGTCGTAATCGAAGCAATAGGCTTGATCGAGCACCGACTCCGTGGTGAGACCGGACTGCCCATCCTGGACACTGGATTGCGTGTAGCCCTGAATGACGTTCTTGAAACGGAAAGAGCGTTTCTTACCGAGGTACGCAGGCGAGTGCTCCATATAGAACGGCAGCGAGGATTTTGCCAGCAACGACTCGCCGATCTTCTTGCTATGCAGTTGATAGAGTTCAAAGACACGTTTGTAGCGCAAGTACAGGATTTTCTTGGGCTCAGCGAACTCTATTTGCGAGGAACTGCTGTCCACCTTGAGGTGCGAGACAGTTTCGATGCGATAATCCGCCTGCATGCACAGATGGCCTTCGGTACGCAGAAAACTGATGATGTCCCAAAGCGTAGCTACTTCATTGTTGCGCTTGGTTTCCTTGTTCTGCTCCATGATGCCATCGACCGCTATCGAAAGCAAATCGGTATAGGAGAACGGCAGATCCAAACGGTTCTGCAGGCAATGGAATGCCGCCAAGACAGAAGCCCAGTTATTGGCAATACGATCCTCGACACCTTTATTCTCAAGCGCCTTGCGCAAATCCTCTTGCACTTGTTTGTACGAATGTGCATACTCGGCTTCGAACAATGCACGGTTACGGAGAATGTCCATCGTCAGATGTGTGCAGCCCATCTTCCGGAGCTCTTTGAGACGCTGGAACTTCATCTTGGATTCGGGTGTGAACTCGGACTTGTCGTAACGCAAGAAGATGAACCGTGAGAACAGGGCAATGTCGGCTGTAGCCATCTCCTGACCGGAGAGGATGATGCCGGAGTTAACGCGCGTCACCTCGCGTTTCTTGTCCTTATCCATGTTCATGCGGTTGCGACCGGTGCCATCCCAGAGACCTTTGAGAAACTCCCGTTTGTCGATGTCGATGGTGTTCTTGAACTCATCGATATGCACGAGTGACATATGCAAGTTTTTCGGAGAAAAAGAGTTAATGAATGAACGTTGAATGAATGAACGTTGAACGAAATTAAGGGCACAAAAACGAGCCGGAGGTCTGCGCCGAAAAGGGAAGAAGGATATTAGTCGATTAAGCCTTATTCAATCAAGCCTAATTTCTTGAGGCGGGCACGGATGGCACCGTACGTGCGGTTGAAGTCTTTGGCTAATTGTGCGATGGGTGTGCCTTCCTGGAACAGTTCACGGAGACGAAGGTCATCTTCCGCCATCCAGCGTGCTCCCGCCTGAGAGGCGGATGGCGATGAACTCGCGGACCTGTCTTGGGCGGGCTTGTCCTGTGCAGGCTTCTTACGCATCATTTTGATGAAATCCAAGAGATAAGACGAAGGCTTGCCTTCCTCTAACATGTCGTGAATCATGGCTTCCAATGCCATGTCGTCTATCGCGTCCGGACGTATCTCGTTTTGGGCGGGAGCTTTCTTTTGTACTGTCGTTTTCGGGGAGACCGTCTTTCGACTTTCGACTTTTGTCTTTCGACTCTTTCTCTCCTCCATGAGCGGCTGCAAATCGTCCATCGGAGCTACGAACGTATTGCGGGCTTGGAGCAGCGATTCGGAGGAAGGTGCTTCTGTCTGGAGCAGCGATTGCATCAGATGAATCTTCTCGTGCAGGACTAAGAACAAGTCACTCAGCAGCGGCTCAAAGTCCGACACATCGGCTTTGTTCTTGCTTCGGCAGGGATGGTCGGCTATCTTTTGTGCGACGGGCTCCATCAGCGGCACGAAATACCCGCACGCGGCATGCAGACGCTCACGCAAACGCGTCTTGTCGGCCGAAAGCAGCAGTTTGGTCAGTTGTGGCCGGAACCTATCGGCGACGCTCTGCCACTCGGTGAAAACGGGTTGCAGACCCTCCAAAAACGGCAGCGTCTCGGCATTGAACGACACTTTGGATGCCGCCATCCTGCGCATCTGGTCTATCAAAGAGAGCGTCCGATGGAAGTCAAAAAGCGCACTGAACAGTTGTATCTCGTATTCCTTGCGCGCCGTGGGAAGTGCCTGATTGACCGTCTCTACGGACGGCTGGCTGTCGGTATAACGCAGCACGGAAGGATCGTTGTCCAGTTCCACATAATCGAGTGGCGAAGACAGCACGATGCCTTCGAGCGTCCGGCACCTTGACAGCGCCACATACACCTGTCCGGCGGCAAAAGCACGTGCCGCGTCAATGATCACTTTGTCGAAGGTCAGACCCTGGCTTTTGTGGATCGTCACCGCCCACGCCAGCCGTAGCGGATACTGGGTGAAGGTACCTAAAATCTCCTCGTCTATCTTGCCCGTTTTCTCGTCCTCGCGGTAGCGGATATTCTCCCACACCATGCGCGTCACCTCGATGTCGCCGTCCTCACAACGCACGATGATCTTGTCGCTGTCAATCTCCGTGATCACGCCTATCTTGCCGTTGTAGAACCGCCGCGGCTTCTGGTCGTCGTTGCGCACAAACATCACCCGCGCACCGGTTTTGAGCGTCAGTTCTTCTTCCGTCGGGTAGATGTTGACCGGAAAATCTTTCTTGATTTCTGCGGTGAAAACACGCGGCTCGTCCGGCAGTTTGGCTAACTCGTGCTCGTTCAGTTCGTCCGCCAGGCGGTTGTGGGTCGTGAGGGTGATATGGAAGTCCTCGTCCGTGTTCCTGAACCGTGGATTGTACCGTGCGCTGAGTAATGCACGGCCCTGCGCTGTCAGCTGATTCTCACGCACTTCGTTCAGCAGTTGCACGAAAGTCCGGTCCTGTTGCCGGAAGACATGATCGAGCTCTACGTAAACCGGTTGCAGCTCCTTCATCACCTTCGCTTGGAAGAAATACGGTCCGTCGTAGTACTTCTTCATCGCCTCTTCGTCCTCTCCGCGTGTCACCACCGGCGAGAGTTGAAAGAGGTCGCCGATCATCACCACCTGCACGCCTCCGAACGGCTGATCCTTGCGGTATTTGTACCGCCGCAACACGGCGTCTATCGCGTCCAGCACATCCGCCCGAACCATACTGATCTCGTCGATCACCAGCATCTCCAGATGATAAATGAGGTTGCGTTTGCGCTGCGTAAGTCGCTGTTCTGCAAACAGTTGCTTGTATGACTGCGGTGTGGGGATGAGTGTCCGGACGGGCAGCTGAAAGAACGAATGAATGGTCATTCCTCCGGCATTGATGGCTGCCACGCCGGTTGGCGCGACCACTGCCATGTTCTTCGGCGTCTGTTCGCGCAGTTTCCGCAAGAACGTCGTCTTTCCCGTTCCCGCCTTGCCGGTGATGAACAGCGGCCGGTTGGTGTGCATCGCGAACTCCTCCGCCAGATAGTACGGCAGGGATGTGTTTGTATTTGAGGATGTTTCGGTCATGATTAGCTGCAAAAGTTTGCCCATTTACGCCAGTACATCTTGGTATTCGTCGGTGCGGGTCAGCACTTTCTGCGCGTAGGAGCAGACAGGGATGATTTGGCGGTTGTTGGCGCGTGCGAAGTCCACGGCGGCAAGAACCATCTGACGGGCTATCCCTTTGCCTTCAAAGCCCTCAAAAACACGTGTGTGGTCAATAATCATCCGTTCGGGCGTAGGGCGGGAGTAGGTCATCTCGCCGACCTGTACCGGTTCGGTACATGCTCCTTCTTCCGTGGCTTGCAGCCACGCCTCGAAGATGCCGTTCTTTTCGGTCTCGTTGTGTTGAATGGTAATCATGGTTGCTCTATATTTAATAGTCGTTTCTTAATTTCTATGCCGTATTCGTAGCCGCCTAATTGGCCGTGTGCAGCGATGACGCGGTGGCAGGGAATGAGCAATGCGATGGGGTTGGCTCCAACGGCTTGTCCGACCGCTTGTGCCGAACGGCAACCCTCCATCCGGGCTATCTCTCCGTAACTGATTGTTTTGCCGTAAGGAATGGTCAAAAGAGCCTGCCAGACGCACTGCTGAAATGCTGTGCCTTTGGGTCGGACTATAATCCGACCGTCTGTCTTTCCGCCCATAACGGCGTTCTCCGTCTGCTTGCCTGCAAAATAATCGTCCAGCCATCGCTTTACTTCATCAAAGATATTGAGAGAAGAAGTTGTAGGCGTTTTCTCTTCCCCGAACCGCAGACCGGTTAGTGCTTCTTCGTCACTCTCTATGACGATAGTTCCCACGGGCGAGTTATATGTTGCGGAAAACACCATCTTGGCCAATTTTAAGTGAATGATATCTATCTTCAAATAATCGCTGCAAAGGTACAAAAAATTCTCAATATATGCAAGAAAAATTCTCAATTTGCATCAGAAAAATTCTCAAAGTAGTTAGTGGAAATTCTCAAAGTACTGCAATTAGTACTCCCAACTATCAATCTTTTCCATTGCCGATTATTAAGATTTTTGCACGGTATCTCGTTGGTATCCTGTCGGTCTATCGTCAGGTACGTGTCTCGTAGGTGTCGGCTTTAAAGAATTCTTATTTCGCATGGCTCAAACGATTATTTCTATGTTCGCCCTGCGAACTCGCGCGGCGCACTTACTCCTTGACTGTCCACCGGACACTCTGCGGTGCGCCTTAACCGCTCACTGTCTTCGGTCGGTCGGGAGACTGTTACATGAATGAAGCATGGCGAAGCGTAGCAATACAAAAAAACGTCCCGAAGGACGCTTTTGAAGAAGATTTTTATGTGATATGTCAGAATCACTCTTTTGTCTCGTTGCTCTCTTCCTTCTTGCCGTATTTCTTATACAGACGCATCTCTACGAGGAAAGAGCAGAGCAGCCCGATGCCGATGCCGAAGGCGATGATGAGCCAGAAATAGATGCTCTTGGTTGCTGTGCCCGCCAGCCAGTCGATACATGCACCCAAGCCGATGCCGAGTAACACACAGGCTGCGCGGAGCGTGTTCAAATTGAAAGGTCCCATATTACGCGGCTGCTTCTTCGGTTCGTCAATGAGCAGTTTGGCGGTCTCTGCGTCCGTGTGGTTCTCAATAATGAGCTGCCGGATTTCTTTGTCTTTCGTCTTCTTATGCATAGAGGACCAAAAGGACATTACTACAGCTATGATAGGCAGACCAAAAATACAAATAATGGCTACGATACCAACAAAATTATCAGCTATATATTCCATAATACTATATATTTTAATTGTTTAACCATGTTATTTTTGCGGGCTACCGGTCTGCCCTTCTATTTGTATGATACGCGGAATGCGGAAAGGTTACACTTCCGGCGAAAAATAATGCAAGCGTTGTGCCGCCAGACCAAGGACGGTAGCAACGGGGATGGCTATGCAAACGGTTTGCAGCTGCTCAGGCATTTCCGGCATAAAGACAAAGAGCGCATAGATATACACCACTACAGCGAGCGGCAGACCGAAACAGAGACCGAGCAGTTTAGCCCATTTGCGCAGGGTCTTGAGCCGCATATCACGGCGTACGGTGCGCATGACCTGACGGTTTATTTGCCCCACTGCCTTGTGGTGCTGTGCAGACTGCTCAAACAGCAGGTCTAATTCGTGATCAGTTATCGTTTCCATGTTCTATCTTTTTCTTCAGTCTTTCTCTGATGCGGAAGAGCCGCACCTTGATGTTGTTTTCCGTTTGTCCGAGCCGGCAGGCAATCTGTTGTAGCGGCACTCCTTCGTAATAATGCCATCGGATGATCTGTTGCTCTTGTTCCGGCAGTTGTGCTACTGCTTGCTCCAAGGTTTGCAGTTGCTGCTCCCGTTGCTCGTTGTATGTCTCATCCGCCACATCCGTTGTACATTGTGCATCGTCAAATCGTACTTCCCCTCGTCGTTTTTCTTTTTCCAGCAGGCGTAACCCGATATGATTAGCAATGGCAGTTACCCATGCGCCGAAATTGCCGCCTTGCCATGAAGCCAGTTGTTTGTAGGCTTGGATGAATGCCATTTGTGTCACTTCTGCGGCATCCTCTTCGTCATGCATCAAACGCACGGCAGCACTGTAAACCGGCAAAGAGTAGCGTTGCATCAGCATCTCAAACGCCCGCGGATTGTTCTCGCGCAGCACTTGCCGGATCAGTTCTATATCGGATAAATTGTCGTTCACCTACTGATAAGATACACAAATCCTCAAAAGGTTACACCTCTAAAAGCATTTTATTGCATATAGAGATATTTGCCCATTTACGCCAGGATGTCTTGGTATTCGTCGGTGCGGGTCAGGGTCGTTTTTTTATTTCTATGATGATAGTTCCCACGGGCGAGTTATATGTTGCGGTATAGAGGGTCATAGCAGTCCGATGGATTCAAACATCCGACGGTAGGCGGCGGCTTTGTTGTCAAGGGATAGCGGGTAGGCGCGTGAGGAAGAGGGCATCCGCCAGAAACGGATGGTTCTGCCGGCAAAGTCAGTCTCGATATATTCGCCAACTTTGGGAATGGCGCAATGCAGTATCTCCGCCAGTGTCTGCGCGGCTTTGCCGCCCGTGCAGCAGAGGTTGTGGCAGGATGGTATCAGTTGCAGCAGGGCAGCGATGTCGGTCTGCTCGACTATCTCCAAGTGTTCGTCCGCCGCATTGCCTTGCAGGCGAATGACCGCCTGCGCCGTGTCGAAGATAGCAATGCCTTTCGCCTGACAGAAAGCGACAATCTTTTCACGGTTGAACACTTTCTTTCCTCCCTTTGTACATTGTACATCGTCCCTTTGTCCTTCAAAAAATGTCTTGTCGCCAAAGAAGATCTGTCCCATGATCCGCCACATGTCGTTCTGCGGGTTGGGGTAGAAGAAATCCATGCACCACCGTTCTTTGGGTGGCGGGAAACTGCCCAGCATCAGTATCTGCGCATTCGGCGGAAGAAAAGGCAGCAACGGGTGCCGCTCTATGTCCGGATGGTCATTCATATATTAGGGAGCCAGGAAACAGCCTCTCACGCTCTTTTGCATCATACTTATTTGCATGTGTTAGAAATCAAGAGAATCTATTCAAATAGTCTCCTTATATCCGTCTGAAGAAAGGTCTCGACCTCTATTCCTTCATAGCCGACGATAAAAGCTAATTTAGGATGGTAGGCGTTACGGAAAGTCACAAGTCCTGTTGTTGTTTTCTCATGATTGCTTTTAACCTCAATGCCCACGATAGCGTCATCCCACTCAATCACAAAATCCACTTCTTCGTCTTTTTGCCGCCAATACCATATATTCATATCATATAGCTCCGCTTGACTAAGTAGATATGCACCTACAGCAGACTCAACCTGATGTCCCCAGAGTTTAGGATCTGTGGCTACTTGTCTGAAGGTGTGACGAGAGAATGTATTGTACAGCGCATTGTTATAGACTTGCAGTTTGGGCACACTCTGCCGACGGCGGGCATCATCATTGGCATATTTATGCAATCCTGCCAAGAGATTTGCTTCTTTTAATAGTTGCAGATAAGCCGCAATTGTAGTGACATTGCCTGCGTCCTGTAGTTGTCCCATCATCTTTGTGAGCGAGAGCATGTCCGATGAATAGCTACACCCGATTTCGAATATCTGGCGCAGCAGAGCCGGTTTATAGACATTGCTTGTCTCCAGAACATCTTTTGTAATACTGGGTTCGGCTATCGCATCGCGCACATACCTGCGCCAGCGACGTTCATCATTGGTTAAACCGGCAGCTCCAGGGTAGCCGCCAAAATAGATATACTGATTCAGATTGAAGCCAAAAGCCTCGTGCATTTCCGCAAATGTCCAGTGGGTCATTTTGATGAGTTCGAAACGGCCTGCAAGCGATTCCGTCAAGCCGTGCATAATCATCAGGCGTGACGAGCCTAAAAGCAGTACCTTGATATTGGTTTTGTTCCAAGTATCTTCATCCCACTGTTTTTTGACGAACTCACTCCAGTTATGGATTTTCTGAACCTCGTCTATCACCAATAAACGCTCTTTCTGACCGGAGAATTGCATCTCCAGCCGTTCACGCTGCCAGATCTCGTTTATCCATGTGCCCTCCTGCTCCGTATCGGCAGTATAGAAGGAATATGGAATAGTGACCTGTTCAAGGACTTGCTTGACAAGGGTTGTCTTCCCCACCTGACGCGGACCTAAGACCACTTGGATAAATCGTCTCTCTTCCAACAAGCGGGAGCGCAGCAAATCTTCATAATACGGACGCTGAATCATATTTTCAACACTAAGTTATTAAATCCGGCGCAAAGGTAGTAAAAATAATTGACATGTGCAAATATTTACTCAATTTTATTTGAATTTTTACTCAAAAGCATCGAAATATTTACTCAAAAGATGTGAGTTATTTACTCAAATTGGTAATAACAGTATAGCGCGGCGAGGACGGCGGCGAGGTGGAGAAAGAGGATGGCAGGGAGACCGAAGCGAAATTTGGCGTGCTGGGTCTTATGGTGCCAGACTTTCATACCGAGCAGAGCACCGATGCTGCCGCCGGCGACGGCTATCCAGAGCAAGCGTGCCTCGGTGACGCGCCATTTGTTGCGCTTTGCCTTCCATTTGTCGATGCCATATAGGAAAAACGCGGCTACGTTAATAGCCGCGAGATAAATCAGTATGCCGTAGATGCAATAGGTTCTCATTTCTTCTTGTAGAGGTCGCCGACGGACATGTTCGTCCATTTGGTAGGATGAACGGCGGTGTCGCGGAGAGTGACGTCCAGGAAGATCGTGCGGCCGTTGATGAGACGCTGGCGGACAAAGAGGTCGAGTTCGTCCAGGGTCATCGGTCCAGCTACGCTGACCTCATGTCCGAGGCCCGGAATACGATAGACGGAGTAGGGATAATCGAACTTGGCAAGGCGTTTGACGATGGCGTTAGCGCCAAAGAGACCGCGTTTGCCGAAGGTGATCTGTTTGTAGGTGACAATCTTATCCAGCATGCCGTGAAAGAGGAGCGTAGGCGCAGGCGGCGTAGCCCATTTGAGCGCACCATGGGTGGAGTAGATTGCTCCGCTGTAGGCAATGACGGCAGCGGGTTTCCATCCCTCGGGCAGTTCCGCCGTATAATCGAGCGTGTTGCATCGTCCGTAATCGGTCATGAGCACAGTAATCGCTCCGGCAGAAGAACCCTCCAGAATGATTTTATCGGGGTCTATACCTAATTCGGCGGCATGAGAAACGAGGTAGCGCACCGCCGCCGAACAATCGGCAACCGCCATGTAGAACGCATTCTCCATGGGTTTGAGGTTGGTAATGCCGACGTTAGTGACTCCTTTCAGTCCGAGGCGGTAATCGATAGCGACTACGGCATAACCTCTTTCCGCCAGCGAATGGCAGTAGGCTGTGTCCCATTTGTTGGTCCGTGAGCCGGATATGAAACCTCCTCCGAAGACATGCAGGACGGTGTAGCCGTTTGCGGGAGTTGCAGGGGCATAAAAGTCCAGATAAAGGGCGGAGTCGCGCTCCACGTAGGCGTATTTATCCGCGGCTGAGGCTGTAACCGAGAAAGCCAGCAGAGCTGCGGTGACAAGTAAGAGATAGCGTCTCATAAGCGGGGTTGTTGCAGTGGGTTAAAGCTTGCCAACGAGCTCCACAATCTTCTGTTTGGTAGCGTCGGTCTTCTGTTCGTCAATCTTGGCTGTTACAGCCCCCATATTCTCTGCGTGCCAGTAGTTGCAGATGTCGCGGAACTCGGCGGTAGCACCGTCATAGACACCCGGTGAATAGGACGAGACGAGCAGCGCCATCTTCTTCACTTTAGCCGGTGCATTGACGCAGTACATTCGCTGGATAGCAGCCTGGATCTGCGCGCAGAGGGTGAAGTAATAAATCGGCGCAGCGAGTACCAGCACTTCCGCTTCCGCCATGAGCGGATAGAGTTCCTGCATGTCGTCTTTCTGGATGCAGGCACCGTTACCCTTGCCGTGGCAGTATTCGCATGCCAGACAGCCTGCGATATGCTTGTGCCCCACATTGCAGATTGTTACGTTGTGACCTGCTGCCTCTGCTGCGACTTTGTACTCTTCCGCCATCCAGGCGGTGTTACCTTTGGCTCTCGGAGAGCCCTGAAGAATCAAGATATTCATATGATTTTGATGGTTAAATTTGTAATATTTCCGGATGTTGGATGGTTATCTCTTCGCCCGGTGCGGAGAAATAGAACATGTTGAGGATGACGGGTTTGGCGCCTCTGTTCTCGCCGCGATGGACGGTTCCGATGACTTCTACCAGCGCTTCGCCTTCATGAAATGTCTTCTCTCTGCCGTCCTGACAGACGATGGTCAGTTCGCCTTGCTGAACAATGCCGTAGTTGATTACAGGATGGTGATGCCAGCCGGTCTTGGCGCCTACGGGAAAATCCAGCCGCAGGACCCGCAGTTCGGGTTGTCCCGCAGGAAAATCGGGCAGCGGCGCGCCGTCCCAACTCTCGGACGTACGTATCAGTTCGGTTGTTTTGATTGCCATATAATTCAGTTTTTAATAGATTAAAAACGTTAAAGAGTTAAAATGGTCGCTGCGCGACGTTAAAATGTTAATTTGTTAATTTGCCGTCCTGCCATGTCAGAGTGGGGTAGGTCTTGCGGAGGTACTCCACGGACTGCTCGATGCCGGAACCGCCGGAGGTGGCGAAGGGGATAAGCGTCTTGCCCTCCAGCTGCGGCAGGTTGTTGTCAATCCACGAGTTGATGATACGCGGACAGATGCCCCACCAGATAGGATAACCCACATAGATAGTGTCGTACGGCATGATGTTCGTGCACTGTTTGATAGCCGGCCGAGCTTCGGGGTCGTTCATCTCTAATGACGAACGCGACTGTTTGTTGCGCCAGTCGAGGTCGGCAGCGGTGTATGGTTCCGCCGGTTGGATCTCCCAGAGGGTGGCTTTTTGTGCTTTAGCGATTTGTTGGGCAGCCGCTTTGGTCGTGCCCGTAGCCGAGAAATAGACGACTATCGTCTTGGCTTCCATGCCCATTGTCATGGCGGCAAGGGCTAAAAAGATACATAGTTTACGCATATCAATTGTTTTTGTTTAAGATGATTAACGCGCCAATCACTCCCGGGACCCATCCGAGGCAGGTGAGGAGAAAGACAATCAGTACCGACCCGCATCCGCGGTCAATGACCGCCAGCGGCGGAAAGATAATGGCTAATAGAACTTGTAAACAAGACATAGTTGTAGGTGTTTATAGGAGTTATCGCATATTCGGGTAGATAAAGTCCAGCAGGGCGTCAAAGTTAGACCGGAACGTGAAACTCTCGCGCAACGACGGGTAGTTCTCTTTGTCCAAGCAGTACGGATAGGCGTATTTGAGGAACTCCAGCCGTTTGTCGTCGAAGGAGAAGACCGTTGCCATCTGCGCCATGTCCGCCGTGCAGAAATAGCCAATGGTGACGCATAGTTTGGCAATCTCCAGTTTCTTGTCGTCAAACGATTGTCCGTTGAGTGCGTCCATGACCGCTTGCATCTGTTCGGCAGATGCGCAGTCGTAATACCGCTGTTCCATCGGCGGCCGGCGGTGCGAGTCGCCATGTCCGTGCCGGTCGTTATGATGCCCGCGCGAACCTTGAGGTCCTTGTGCCATCGCTCCTGTTGCCACTATCGCAACGGCGAAAAGAAAGAATAGTCGTTTCATTGTATCGGGTATTGCAGTTGTTTTGGTATATTGTATTCGGTATTGTTCAAAGAAATGTAGTGTTTATATACCCCCTCCATGTTCTTCATCTTTTGTGCGAGAGCCAGTAAATTGCGGTTGAGGGTGACGGCTACCTGCTGCATGGTGGGTTCTGTTTTGTCTTTGGTGAGGTTACATGCCCAGATGACGATTACTTGCCAACCGGCGTCAAGCAGTAATTGGTAGTTCTGTCTGTCCCGTTCGCGGTTGCGGTCGATTTTCGCCTGCCAGAAGGCGGTGTTGGTCTTGGGCAGTACGAACTGTCTGCATCCCTCATGTCCGTGCCAGAAACAGCCGTTGACGAAAATCGCCGTTCTGTATCTGCGCATCACTATGTCCGGCTTGCCCGGCACGCTCTTGACGTTCAGCCTGTACCGGTATCCGTGCGCCCACAGCCATTTCCGAACCAGTATCTCCGGTTTGGTCGCCTTGCTGCGTATATGCGACATGCAGCGGTGGCGTTGGGCAGGTGTCAGGACATCGGGCATGTTATTGTATTAAAGATCCCAAATATGGCTTAAGCGATTCAATTAATTTCTTTAGGACAGGTACAACAATAGAATTACCGGCTTGCCTGTAAGCTTCTTTATCATCAACTACTATTTTAAAATCGTGATCAAATCCCATAAGATTGAGGCACTCACGAGGTGTCATTTTGCGAGCTACTGCTGGTTCTCCATTTAGTTCACCAATGTAAATATTGGGATTTTCATAATGATGTTGTTGCGGTTTTTCTACTAATAAATCCCCTGTCCAGTTGAATTGCTGATTTGCAGTCTGACAGCCAATAATATCCCTATTGTATCTGGTTTTATTTAGGTTCTTCTTTGTATTAGTAACCCATTCAAATCCTTTTTTCCCTAAATAATATACATCATCTACATTTTTTTGTAAATATTCACTTGCCTTATGTGTGAGTTTTTGTTTAGGTGGAAATATATATGGCTGTGTATATATATCTTTTTTAAATCCAATGAGAAAAAGCCGCTTTCTGTTTTGAGGATGGTTGTAATCTGCGGCATTTAGAACGTCAATGCTATTATCTATAATATATCCTAGAGAAGACCATACCTCTTTCATTATTTGCCATGTTTTTCCGCCATCATGAGTCAACAATCCGGGAACATTTTCATATATAAAGATCTTCGGTTGGACCTCTTGTATAATTCTTGCATAATCGTAAAAAAGAGTTCCTCTAGTATCTTCTAATCCTCTTTTCTTGCCATATGTAGAGAAACTTTGACATGGACTTCCCCCTACCATGATATCAATTTGGTTGGCATAGATAGTTCCATTCATAAATCTTACGTCTGTGTAAAAATTATCTTCATCTATAGTGTAATTGGCTAAGTATGCTTTTCGCATCTTATTCTCTTTTTTTACACCATATTTTCTATAGATGTCAGCAATATAGTCATGAAGTTGTCTCTTATCCTCAATCCTAAGAGCTTCTTCCCTAATGCGTTCTATTTCTTCAGAAATTTTAGCTTTCAACTCAAGATAGCGAACCATTTGGGCTTCATCTAAACTTTTTGCGTGTCTGTCAAGCCTTTTATATTCCCATCTATCTTGAATTTTTTGTAATGGTATTAGTTCTAACTCTCCATTATCACATGCAAACTCAATTATATGTGGTATACCTAATTGTTTAAGAGCCTGTTCAAAGGCTCCTATTCCACTAAATAAAGTTCCAACTCTCAACATATCATATATTCCATCTTAATGGGACTTTTACACCAGTTTTACGCGAGGGCAGGGACACAAGAAGATCCTTATTGCGTTGAAGCTCAGCCTCAAAATATTTCTCATCCAAATAAATCAGTTTGCGCACACCTCCCACGCTGTTATAATAGCGGATAATATAGCGGTTAATTTGAAGCCAATTTTCCTTAGGAATATCCGTGTTTATTTCAAAGAAATGCAAAATAGCATGAATTAAATTGCAACAGGAGAACAAACTGGATTCAGAAAGCATTTGCATCGTATCTGTATATAAATATAATATTTTAGACAAATGATACGGGTCGTTAACATTCTTCTCATCATATGTCATATACATAGGCCACCATAAACGTGCTAATCCATTTCTAGCAATTTTGATCATACTCGTTACAAAAAAGTGATCAATTATACTTTCAGGGGAAGTAGTCTCTCCTATTTTCCATCTCTTTTTAACATACTCAAAATGCTCAACATGAGCCATATATGTCCAAAAAGCTTCTTCGGAAGCAATCATGGGAGATAAATCCTTGTATGCATCAAAAAATAACTTTGCGTTTTCAAAATCCGTTTTCTCCGGGTCTAAAATTACATTATGATGCATCTGTTGTTGTAAACGATATACATGATTATTTTCCTTCTCTACAGGAAAGACTTCTTGTAAATAGTTCTCTATCTTTCCTTGTTTGACACGCTGTCGTAGGATAGATGTATATTCTGTAGAAAAAGTACGTTGTAAACCATCATAATTTTCCATAATTATTCCTCCTTTGCAAAGTCGTCAAACATACGTTGAATGGGATCTCCCAGCAACTTTTGTGCTATCATCACCAAATTTTCTAGGTTGTTTAAATCGTTATAAGGCATCAATTCTTCCTCGTGTGCTACTCTATAACGAATTGTGCGTTTCCATAAAGGTTCTTGAGCATCTTCATCATCCCAATTGGTTTGCATAAGAACAGCAAGTAAAGCATTTTGAGCCAATGAAGCATGGACAGCATTGGTATATTGTGGGTCTGCTTTGAACTGTTGGTACTTCGCAAACTTATCCACAGGTAATATGATTACTATCTTCGGTTCATCCATTAAATAGCGAATATCTTTTTCGTTTTCATCTTCCGCTTTACGGATGAACATAATGGATGAGAATGCTTTTAATTGATTATAGTTAATTTCGAAATCGTACGTAATCTCATTGAAGATAGCTAATACATCTCCTTCTTCTATTTCAAAACTCTCATTATCATAATCAGGATGGAATGTGGGGTTTTGATATGTAAAAGCGGTTTTAGCAATCACGTAAGGACGAATTTTTGCTACTCCGGATACTCGTTTGAAAGGGAAATCAATCTTCACCTCATTATTATCACTATTGATACATCGCCTATATAAAGACGCAGGACAATTAACATCAAACATGTATTCCGCCTTTCCCTCTGCAATTAGCTGTAATAGTTTTGGGTCCTCTAAAATAAGAGTTAATGGTAACACATAGTCGTTATTGATTATCTGCATTTCGCCCACTTGAACATTTTGAGCAATTAAAGCAGGTTGCACATCATCGCTATAAGCGGTGAGAACCGGATATGGGTATGCAAGATTATTTTGTGACATAGACGGTTAATGATATGATGTGTTTAATACTATCTTCAAACTTGAAAGCCACTTTATTGGGGGCATCTTTTTTTAATTCAACTCCAAATATTGCATTTGTATTTTCGCGCACTTCCCCTTGGTCTGCCCAGATAATTGAAATATCTTCAGAACTATCCTCTCCCATTGTAGAGATAAAGATAGTTGCATTATCCAAGTCTTCTTTAGTATAAATAACAAGATGATATACCAAATCTTCTTTCTCTATATGCGCTGAAGACCTAAAGGTAACATGCTTTATCTGTTGCTGAAGCTTTTGCTCATGATCTTCTTTGGGGAGACGAGGATCTATCTTAGAAGAAGCGGTGTGTTCTCCTCCAGGTTCATTTCCTTTACTATTTCCAGTACGACCGACACCCACATCTCCGCCGTGCTCTACTCCCCTCGGTTGAGTAATTGAGACGGTAACATGCCCCGTTTTAATAACGGGGGAAGCGGGATTAATGAGATCTGGTCCTATTGGTGCAATATGATGTACTCCTGTTTCAAAATCGGAGAACAAATCGGACTCATTCCCATTTACCGCTTTCCCTTCTCCTTGTTTCTGTGTTTCTTCTGTGGCATATAAGTAATTATCCAAGCCTTCTACTTCTGTCTCTGTGGCATTTTTGCTTGCAAAGAAAGCTTTTACATTCTCTCTACACCAGAAAGTCAAGCCTTCAATAGCATGGAAAGCCTTCTCTTCATCAGAGCCGTTATTATCTTTATATGGACGTACACGCTCTTTATCCCAATTGTCATGTGCGGGAGGTTCCGCCTTGCTTAAATAATTATTTGCCTCTCCATCACACACCAAAACTCCAGAAATGCCGCGTTGACCATTCATTTTTTGCCCATCTATCACCATTAGTGGTTTGCGCATTCTAAGATAACGATCTCTAGTTCCAATATTTCTCATTAGATAAAAACAAACATGTCCATATTTTCCATAGAGATTTTGCTCCTCAAAGTATACACAATCGTGCTTTTCTTCAGATTCGGGATCAAAAGCAACAGCATTTTTCACTGCTTCATAATAGGGCCTTGGATTGCTATAAATGCCTTTTTCGTCTGCCATAGAAGGAAAGTGCTCAAGCATTAGTTCTTCCAAAGTGTCTTTAGAAATTACCACTTCCTGGACACCATCATCATCCCAATCAAAAGTCACCTCTAATTTATTTTTATATACAGCCATCCAAAAGTTAATCAGTACAGATTTAATTAGAGTCTCATGATATTGTAACAATTTATTTGGATCATCATCTGCATATAGAAGATATATGTCGGATCCATATTCGCTTCTTCTTAACTCTTCCGGTATAAGGTTTTCGTCTTGAATAGGCTGTTTATCTCCTAAATCATAGAAGCCGGATGAACAGTATTTTTTCCCATCACCCATCTTATGTGTGCAAAGCATGTAGCATCCTTGAAAAGCAACCTTATCCTGATCTGTTTTTGTGGATACTAAAATCGTACGAGCATTTGAGAGTTCATAATATGCAGCTTTTCCAAATCCATATGAACCTCCAGCACCTTCTCCGTCTTTATGGGAATCGCCTATGGATTGCAGAAAACTATGAAAACCGCATTTGGTATTGGGTGTATAATCCATTCCCTTTGTGTTATAGTCAGACACTCTTAAATAAGAAATGGGATCCATGGTATGCTGATTTAAATAATCCACCATTCTTTGGTAGGTAGAACTCTCAGGATAAGAGGCGAAACATGCGCGTACATGATCTTCTATCTCGCGGATGGAATTGGATAAATCTTCCCCAAGATGTCCTAATGCATATTTTACTTGTACCGGTTTAGATGAATCTAAAAATGCATCTAAAGAGTTTTGGATAGACTCACGAACTAAAGAGGAAAAAGCATCTCGTGACTTGAAATGCTCCGCAGTCGCGTTGTTAGGACCTTGCTCTTGTCCTGTTTGCTCCTCAAATTTCCATTTTGTCATAATACTATTATTTTTCTTTTTGTGAAAAATCAAAAAATCGAATTATAATTTTATAACTCTCGTTTATTTCTTTGTCTTAGCGTACTTTTTTAAAAGCGGGACCTTTGGACATTATAAGGTATTTACCACTAAAAACATTATCTAGCAATATCAAATGTCCAACCTAGTGCTTTAGCGATGCCAAGTACATTAATGATATTATTTTTATCCCACTCAACACAAACCGCAAATTGCACTCCGTCACTACTAATAAGTATATCCTTCTCGTCCAAGAAATAATGTATGTGATCTTCTCCAAGTTCTTTCCATTTACGAGCCGTTTCTATGTCTTCTTGCAAGAACTCATATTGTGCGAATCGTCCTAAATAATCTCTCTTAAATGTGGCTTTTAATTCTTCATATGTAGTCTCTGGGAATTGTCTAACAAACTCTTTCACTATACGTAGTACCATGTCACGTTTAGAGTATTTCCCTTCTCCGTTAAATGACAGTTTAGTGTTTCCTTTTAAATCCTCACTTGTAAACTTGATTGGTACTGGCATTACTTTTGCCTTTGTTTCCAGTTCTGGTGCTTTGTAAACTATTTTTTGACGTTTTTCAAACACATCACAACCAATAAATTGAGCAAGAAATAGTACGTAGTTAAAAAATTTGTCTGTCTTTCCCTTCAGCATTACATTCATGTGTGGGAGTTTAGGGCTCTGAGTATTTTCTGAAAGGTTATAGGTTTTGACATCTAAGGCTTTATTGTATGCAAGATATTCCAAATATTGGACTTCTGTTTTGCTCAAAGTATCTTCGTTGCTCCCAAGAAAAACGAGCACCTCATCCCAAAACTCCTTCTTTGCTAGATGCTGGATGATTCTTTTACTAAAATCATCTGTTTCTCCTATATATGCTTTGCGTGCTTCTTTATTCAACAGAATATACAATGCTGGCTTTTGCAAATCTTCATTGAAGTCTCTTAGGAAAGTAGCATCGTTGCGTTTAATATTGTAAAGCATGCACATGCAGTCATCCATCCTTACAATGCGTGAGCCTTTTAAATCGTCATGATGCAAATACGTGTAGATAGTAGTAGCCATATCTATATTTTTTATTATTCAAAAATCAAAAAACCGAATAGCAATGGCTATCCGGTCGGGTATTCTCGGGAAGAGAAAAAGCACAGGCAAGCGGGGTAAAAGACAGAGTCGGCAAACTTGTGGTAATACCCCGCTTACCCATGCCAAGACACGGATAGCAGGGACATATATCTCCTTACCACATTAAGTTTTGCCGACTTGTCTTTAAAGGTATATGCCTGTTGCGCTATGTGCAGTATTTATATATGTATTAGTTTATATCTGTTTTTTATTTTTGCTTTGTCCCTCGGTCGTGTCCCGGTCACCTTAAAATAATGATAATTGAGACGGGTCTTCCTGTTTAGCTTTTTGTGGAGCAAAGACGCCAATGATAACAAATGGATTTTTTGCTCTTTTAATATGATGCTGATACTGAGTGCCTAAAAATAGATAAATATCATGTTTCGTAATGTAGGTGTCAAAATATTTCTCTTTCACCTTTTGGCATGCGACCTTTTCTGAACCATATGCTTTTAAACAATTGAAATATAGTTCTTCGATTTCCCAGTCTTCTATCATTAACGTGCTTTCTCTGCCTTCGTCATCTATGAAAACATACGAAAAACGATAAGGCATTTTCCTTGGAATGCTTCTCTTAATTACCTGTTCTGGATTATCAAAATTTAATTGATATTGCACAAACTGTGCTTTCCATTTCTCTTTCCATTCTCTTTCATCTTCTTCGATTAGAAAATTAATAATTTTAGCCGGTTTAAAAGTCGCAAGAGATTTATTTGTCGGCGCTTTCGATTCCTCTATTAGTGTCGTTAAATTTGTATATATGTTCTTCAAACACCATTTTTTACGTTCTGCCCAATTATTTTTTGTATCAATATGTTCTAAGAACCGAACATCGGTAAAATCATAATGAACTGGCGAATAACTTTCGGGTCTAAAGTCTTTTTTTGAATCAGTGCGAGGTACAACATCGAGTTCCATCCATGTGTATTTACGTACTTTTGTGACACCTTTCAGTTTTTGCTCTCTTAGATAGCTTAATGGCATTGGATATATTCGTATCCATGAACCATCCTCGCATATACCGGCTGTACAAACCAACTCATCGTAGGTGCGCGAAGGAAGCGGATAGGTGGTAACAGTTAATAGGAACTTTTTTCGTGGCATGGGATTACAGATTCTTCAATGAATAATTAGCCTGAGGCAACTTAAGTAATGCTTTTGCCACTACATATCTATGGCACTGATTGGGGTCTTTCTCAAAACATGTCAATGCAACTCGCTTCTTTTGTTGAATTAAATTATATACATATAGAATCGAATCTGTGTTTTGAGCTAAAGTGGAGTGTGCATATATCGCAAAAAGGCGGTCGTAGTCTTCTTGTGAGTAAAGATGTTGTCTTTGTTCAGATTCTATACCTAAAGATGGAACATGAATATATTCAATCCCAACCCCCTGACATGCATTTTGCAATTGTGACTTCGAAAAGCCGAATTTCTGGCTGTATGCATTTTTTCTTACATCACATAGTACACGGACATCATTGATAATAAGTGTTTTTATATAACTTTCCAATGTGCGTCCCTCATATCCTATCGTGAACAGTTGTATTTCAGTAGAATGACGACGTTGTTTATCGACCTTTTCAAGTTCTTCTGCAGTCAGTATTTGATTCGCAATTGTGCTGTTAATCGCGTAAAATGGGTAATGAGTATATGTATATCTTATTAAATCTCTTGTAGATAAAGTCCCAAATTCTTCACATACATTTCGAACTGCTAGTTGATCAAACATGTCTAATTCGGAAATGTATTTCCCATCTTTCAATAATGAGATGGTTTTTTCTTTGTTGTCTGCTACTTCTACATATCCATATTTTGATAAAGTGAAAATGTCTTGGTTCGCCTGAAATGAAAAACCACCAAATTTGTATGGAACGAACTCAAAAGCGATATTGTCTGCTTGTTTCCGAGTAAAGAGAAAGAGGTATTTTTGCATTTGAATAGCGGATAAACGCCCTCCTAGTTCTTCTAATAATGCTAATAATATTTTCCTTCTATAGTAGAACATTTTCGTACAATTTATGCTATTTTACAAATTTGGGCGCAAAGGTACAACTTTTTTTTGATATATGCAAATTTATTTGCATTTAGGGATGGGATTTTCGGTTCGCAGGCGGGGTGGGGCTTGGCAGCCTGCGTCTTTTATCGCCCATGCATGGTCGATACTATGGAGAAAAGACGCGGGCTGTATGTTTTGAGAAAAACGCGGGCTGTATGTTCTTCAATGGGCGGACTTCAGGGTGGAGATGATGAAGCCGCGGAGAGTGGTACAGAAATGGTTGTTCGGCTTGGGGTTCTGAGGGGTTGGGGCATGGTGGCGGAAATGCTTGCGGTAGTCCGCATAACGCTTTTCCCACTCGGCACGAAGGGCGGGGTCTTTGAGGATGGCTGAGGCTTGTTTGACAGCCTCGCCAAAACTGGTGCGTGTCGCTCCCTGTTCCGCTGAGGCCGTGCCACGGAAAGGGTTGTCCAGCGCGTAAGCATGGGTTTGGCCGTTCCGCGTACGCAGAACGATACGGCTTTTCCGGCTCAGCTTGCCGCTGAACGAATCGAATTCAATACTGGGTGTGACTTTAGACATAGGGCAGTTGAATTGTATTGTTTAGTTGGTTATATCGTGCGTATATCCTCCGTATATCGTCCGTAAATGCTACGTAAATGGTACGAAGGATAGTACTAATTCGGTGCAAAGGTACAATAATTTTTCGATATATGCAAGAGGAAGGGGCGTTTTTTGGGGAAAAATCAGGGAAGGAAGGCGGATACGGGAGACGGGTTCGCAGGGCGGGGTGAGGCTTGGTAGCCTGCGTCTTTTATCGCCCATGCATGGTCGATACTATGGAGAAAAGACGCGGGCAGGCTGTTTTGGAAAAAATGCAGGCTGTATGTTTTGAGAAAAACGCGGGCTGGAAAATCCGGAGAAAAGGAACAGGCGGATACGGGAGACGGGTTCGCAGGGCGGGGTGAGGCTTGGTAGCCTGCGTCTTTTATCGCCCATGTATGGTCGATACTATGGAGAAAAGACGCGGGCAGGCCGTTTGAAAAAAGACGCAGGCAGGGTGTTTTGAGAAAAACGCGGGCTGGAAAATCCGGAGAAAAGGAACAGGCGGATACGGGAGACGGGTGAGGAGGCGGGACGGGGCTTGGCAGTCTGCGTCTTTTATCGCCCATGCATGGTCGATACTATGGAGAAAAGACGCAGGCTGGGTGTTTTGAGAAAAACGCGGGCTGGAAAATCCGGGGAAAAGGAACAGGCGGATACGGGGGCTCGCGGAAACAGCCTCGAGAGCTAGACAGGAGGGAGAGGACGGGGCTCGCGGAAACAGCCGCGAGGGCTAGACAGGAGGGAGAGGACGGGGGGCGCGGAAACAGGCGCGAGGGCTAGACAGGAGGGAGAGGACGGGGGGCGCGGAAACAGCCGCGAGAGCTAGACAGGAGAGAGAGGACGGGGCATAGGAGGGAACATGAGAGAGGCGGGGAAGACAAATATGTAGCTTTTGGGGACAAAAATTTGCGTAATTAAAAAAAAAGTACTAAATTTGCAGCGGATTTGAGAAATAGTCGAAAGTCGAAAGACCGCAGGCGTGCCTGCTCAAAGCAGAAAGCTGATACATTAAGCCGAAAAATGCTAATACAATGATACACCTGAATGAAGAAGCCGCACGGTGCCTGTTATGTTACGATGCGCCCTGCGGGGAAAAAGTAGCACGCGCCATTCGCGCAGCCCGTTTTGATAATCTATGGACTGCCGTAGAGTTATTCAACCAATTAAGCGAGGAAGAGTTGGTACAGGGCGAGAAAGCCTGTATCCATTATGACAAACCTATTCGCATAGCGGAGTTGGCGAAGGAAGTCGAAAGTCAAAAGTCGAAAGTCGAAAGCACTTTGCGTTCGCTGACCGCTACGCTGCAAGACCGTCCGGAGGACTGTAAGACCGCTAATGCTATAAGACCGTCACAGAGTGACTGTAAGACAGGGACAGAAGCGTTGCCGAGTCTGGAAATCAATTTCTGCGACATGGTATGCGAGAACCCGTTCTTCCTTGCCAGTTCAGCTATATGCACGAACTACGAGATGGTAGCTCGTGCGTTAGAAGCCGGTTGGGCCGGTGTGTTCTACAAGACGATCACTAAAGGTGAGATCCGCGAGGTGTCGCCGCGTTTTGACGCCGTGCGTAAAGAGGGAACGCCGTTTGTGGGATTCCGGAACATGGAGCAGTTGAGCGAGAACCCTTACACCAAGGATTTCGATATTCTCCGCCGGCTGAAAGAGAACTATCCGACCAAACGTATCATCGCGTCTATCATGGGCCAGACAGAAGAAGAGTGGATTGAGTTGGCGAAGATGGCAGAGGCGGCAGGATGTGATGCGGTGGAACTCAATTTCTCCTGTCCGCAGATGAAGTTAACCGGTCTAGGCAGCGACATCGGTCAGAACTCGGAGTTGGTGCTGTTCTACACCCATTTCGTAACCGAGGCGGTGAAGATACCCGTCATCCCGAAGATGACCCCGAACGTAAAGACGCTGACGACTCCGGCATTAGCAAGTTTCTTCGGCGGCGCGAAGGGTATCAGCGCCATCAACACCATCAAATCCATCACGATGAGCCACGAATCGGAAGTGAGCGGCAAGATAACCGTGAGCGGCTATTCGGGCAAAGCCGTCAAGCCGATAGCACTGCGCATGGTTTATGAAATAGCAGACAATCCCGTACTACACAAAGCCGGAATAGAGAAGCACGTGGATATCAGCGGAATAGGCGGCATAGAGACATGGCGCGACGCGCTGGAGTTCATCCAACTGGGTTGCCGCAACGTACAGGTATGTACCGCCGTGATGCAGTACGGCTACCGGATCATCGACGACCTGAAAGCCGGATTGCAGCATTACATGGCCGACCGCGGTGTGACGGAACTCAAGACACTCGTAGGGGAAAAACTGCCGAATGTCACCATGCCGTCCGATCTGGACCGCGAGACAATCGTCTATCCGAAGTTTGACAAAGAGAAATGTATCGGTTGCGGGAGATGTTATATCTCATGCATGGACGGCGGACACCAAGCAATCAGTTTTGAAGTACCAAGGGACGAAAGCAGAAAGTCGAAACGGGACAGAGCCTGTCGAAAGCCGAGGATCAACGGGGCGAAGTGCGTAGGATGTCACTTATGCCGGTTGGTATGTCCGACAGGAGCGATAGGCATAGCCAAACGTATTCCGAAAAAAGCAACCGTCTAAGCGTTTAGAACGGATAGCCGATACCGAAGTTAACCCGGATAGCATCCAGCGCTGAAGGGATGTTGAAATAGGTGGTGATCGGTTGTGTTGTGTCCGGTTTGCCTTCTTTGTCATACCTAAAGGTCTGGTACGGCGAGTGGATTCCTACACCTATATCCAAGCGGACGACGAGTCCGTCGATATCGAGCCGCAGTCCGGCTCCCGTACCGAGCGCAATCTGGCGTGCGAAATCCGGGTTATTGTAGATTCCGTCATAGAGGTTCTCCGGCAGTTCGAGCTGCGTGATATAGTCTCCATACCCTGCCGCCTTATATAAATCGACGGTAGAATACCAGTTCCATACGTTTCCTGCATCGACAAACGCGGCTCCGTAGAGTTTCCATACGATGGGGAACCGGAGTTCGAAGTTCGCTTCGAGTTTGACATCTCCGGCGTGGAAGAAGTTCTGGTTGTATTTAGCGGAATAGAAGTTACCGGGTCCGTAGGCATACGGCGACGCGCTTCTCATGCTGTTCGGTCCTCCGGCGTAGAACGCTTCTGAGAGCGGCGCGAACATCGAGTTGCCGAGCGGTATATTCGCTCCGGCGAAGAGGCGTGTAGCGATAGAGACTTTGTCGGTGAGGTTGAACTTATTACGCAGTTCCGCAGACAGTTTGAGGAACTGATTGAAGGTGATATTTCCCAGTTTCTTAGGGTCATTCCATTTCTGCCCGAACGCGCAGTAGATAGCGTTAATGAGGTTTCCAGACTCTTTCACCGCGAGATCCAGCATGGTGTTCACGGCTCTTTTGTCGCGGTAGTCATTGTAGGTGAAGTTATACGCGACAGAGGGAACAAACTCGTCTCCGGCAATAACTTTGATGAGTTGGGGGTATTCGGCGGCTTTGTCAAGCAGGTTCTCCGACTCCGCCTTCATCATGACGACCGAGAGCGAGAAGGGCGTGAAAGCATGGGTGATATAAGGGCTGTTCGCCGAATGGAAGAAATAGGTGAAGGAGCCAGAGAGTTTATGCACTCCATATCCTCCGGCGATATTCTCATACTGGTATCCCGCCATATAACGCGTGTCTCCCTCGGGGTTGTTGTCTCCCGCCCAATGGAGATACGGGAAGATAAGAGACGCATTGACTCCCAGTTTGTAAGTGTCGGTTTTCTTTGGGTCTCCGGGATGTCTGTTACGCAGCGCCCAATAGTAAGCTCCGTTGCCTTTGAGCGTGAAAGACTCGCCTTTACCGAGGAGGTTCCGGAGCGTATATTTGAGCGTAGCATCGGGTCCGATACTGTTATTAGAACGGTACGCCAGACCCGCATCCGCAGCGAGGCTGTGAGTCCGCCAGAGCGAATCGCCGCGGAACAGTTCGCGCCGCTTCCAATCCTTGGTATAACGGATGCCGAGTCCGGATTTATTGAGTTCTCCCTCGAGGATGTTGTTGTAGTCCCGTTGCGAGAAGAGACGTAGCGACAAAGCAGGCAGGATCCGATAGTCGGCGGTAAGCGAAGAGAGGAGTCCGCTGTTCTTGTTGATCTCGGGGTTATCGGAGATGGTTGATCCGATGGTTATCCGCAGGCGGTCCTTGAGGAAGGATTTGGAGATAGCGATATTCATATCGTTAGACTTGCCGGCGGCATGGCGTGTCTGCGCGGAGCTGATATCCACCTCCATGAACTTACCTATCTTTGAGTTCGCCATAGCGGCATTGATACGGCTGTTGATGATGGATGAGAGGGCATATCCTTCCCTTTGCGCCGCCACATTCGATTCGCCCACGTACATACCCGTAGCAAGTAGCGTAGCCGCCAGTCCTTCTCGTGTTCCTTCATCGACGGAAGCCAGTTCGCGTGTGACGGCTTCGTCCGCCGGCGCTTCAAGGAAGAAACCGATCGACTCCAGTCCGATAGAGTCCAGTTCGCCGTTGACGCGTACGCCGGTACGGAAATCGACACGTCGTGTGTCTTCTTCCTCAGACTCCACATCGGCTTTGACCTGCTGCGAAGCAGAGACATTGAGTTCGGTCTTACCGATAGGTCCATGGAAAGTGATGTTACTGCCGGTATCGACACGGAAAGGCATGACGGGATATATCTTAGGCGAATAGCGGATGACGCCGTCGTCCACATTGATTCTGCCTCCTAAGTTGAGTTCTCCTTCCGCCGTGCCGTACCGCACGTTCACGGTACCATGCGGTTTGACCTGAGCGAGGTTTTTCTTATCGATAGGATAGGTGATATCGGTAGTAGGAAGGATGGTCAGATCCACATCCGCAACGATGCTGTCGAGCGGTCCTGTGACGCGTCCCCGGATGTCGGTAGCCAATTCTCCATACACAGGCAGCGGTCCGCCCTGCGGCAGTTTGGCAGGCGCGAAACTATCGGCTTTCAGGGCTACATCAATCATCATGCTATTGAGATCCAGACCGCCTGTGAGAGCAATGAAAGTGCTGTCTGCACCATAGACGGGCAGTCCGTTGAGATCGACATGGTTATGCTCCATGATGATAGGTGTCTCTCCGAGGCTGATACCAATCCGGTAAGGCTTGTATTCGGCAGCCACTCCCATCGGTTTGACCTGGGCGGAGATGTCTGTCTTTCGCGGCAGTCCGTCCACGGAGGCATTAGCGATGACAGATCCTTGCAACGCTATCTCTTCCGGCAGTTGGACGAAACTCTCCACTATATCCAGCGGTATCTCGTCCAGTTTGACATCCGCCCGCAGCGCATGATCGTATTCCGACGAAGGCGCAAGACGTATATCAACCGCCCTGTTTCCCAAGTCCATATCTCTGAAAGCAAGACTGTCCGCCGTGAGTCGTCCTTCTCCGTGCAGTTCGTTAGCTTCGCGGATGATGTTCATCTTCAGAGCCGCATCGGTACACAGTCCTTCCACGTTCATCACGCCGTCCGTGAGTCGTGTGTCTGCATTCAGCGCGAGGTCGGTTCTTCCTTCGGTCATGTTGACCTCGAGTCCTGCGTTGGCGTTGATGTTGAGAGACGGAGAGGGGTCTGTCTCCCGCAAGGCAGCGGATAGCGCGATAGTGGTCAGGAGCGAATCGGAGGCGAGCGCCAGACGGCTCTCATGCAGGTTGATACCGGCAGAGTCTATGAAACGCTGCACGGGGCTTCCTTTTCGCAAGGCGATGTCGGCATGGAGCGGCGGTATCTGACGGCGGAGAGTATCAAGCATGGTCAGTTCCTGCAACGAAGTGATACCATACAGGACGGCAGAATCGGAGACGGTCTGTACCAACCGCTGAATATGATCAATGAGCGGGAAGAGAGGCATGGGCGAACGGATATCCGCGTCCAAGCCTGTAGCAGCTAAAATAAGCAAAGTAGCAGTGTCGGTAGCAAAATCTATATCCGTACCGCTGAGGTCATACGTGTCGTACACTGCTTCGTCAAGGTGCATCCTGATGCGCGAAGAGAGCGGTTTTTGAGGATTGATGCCTTTGCCGGAAGCATAGATATCTCCTGCGAGAGTGAGTGGGAAAGGAGTATCGGTTTCGGGCGAAGGGTTGATGAAAGGCGAGAGGTTGACGCGGTCGATATGTACGGACGCATCATAGGCTTCGTCGTTGATGTCATACGATCCTTTCAACCGGGCTTTGCTGCCTCTGAAATCCGCATCGGCAGTGACATCCACCCGCATAGAGTTGAGATTCATCTTCGTGGCTTGTATATCCGCCGTTGCACCTATCTCGGACGAGCGCACATGCAGGCCGTCGCTGGTGATGATATTACGGGCGATATCTGCGCACGCACTGCCGTAGATGGTGTCTGCGGGAATACGCAGTTTAGCGAGCGTGAGTTCGAATCCGCCGACATTGAGTCTCCGTGCGTCGTAATTGTTAGCCCCAGCATCCACCAGCGCGTTAGTAGAGAGCGTGCGGGTAGCGATACCCAGTCCCAGCGGCGTGAGACGGAAATGAATATTACGCAGTTCTCCGTCCGGCAGATCGAATGCGAGACGGAGAGGCGGGACGGAATCGGTTACGGGCGAGGGAGGAACGGCTACGGGACGGAGATCAATACCTACATCCGCGTCGTGGATCCGCAAACCGTGCAGAGGGTATAGACCTTCCGCGATATTGATCTCCGGACTGGAAGTCTTCAACAGACCTACGACCACATCGACTCCGACCGTAGCTATCAGGCTGTCGGAATGGAAGGTAGTGTGGTCCAGGAAGAGAGTGTCCACCCGGATGAGAGGAATAGTGCTACCGTCTGCGGGGAACGGGTGATTAGCGGTTTTGATGACGGCTGCAAGACGGAGAGAGCGGGTATAGACCAGCGTGTCTTGTCCGCGGTGGCCCACAAAAAGGCTGTCGATAGCAATACGGACAGGCAGATCCTCTTCGCCCTTGTAAGCGCGATAGAGATGTTTGGGCGAATGATGGAAGGGCGAGAGGTATATCTCTCCGAGGTCTATATCCCAGTCGGTCTTCTCGTTAGCGACAGCGATTCCTTTCTGCAGCACCGCTTTTCTCGCCGAAGGAACACAGACCCCTACTGCTACAGCAGTAAGCAGCAACAAGACGACACCCACTATGATACCTGTGAGCGCCAGGGGAATCTTCCATATTAACTTAGCATTCAGCATTCAGCATTCAGCTCTCTCAAAAGCTTTTTTGGACACCGAACCGCAAACCGTATAGACCGGGTGTGAACTGGTTGGCAATGAGGTTGCTCAGTTTGCCGGAGAAGATGATGACATCGTTGGTGTATTCGCGTCGGTCTCCGTAGAAAAAAGCGGTTCCGCTATAGCCCAGCGAGAGGATAGAGAAGAAGATCTGGAAGGTACTCTTGGGGTTGAACTGGTAGGTGATGACCGGCGAGACCTGAAAACCATAGGTGACGCTATGGCGTAACCCGTCATAATCGGTGTGCGCCGTGTTTCCCTCTGTGACGCGCGGGAAATCCATCCCGGTATAGAGGTGCGCTTCCAGCCATATACCCACTTTGTCGTTGAAGAGCGATTTCATCTTGTACCGCATGTATGGCGCCACCTCCCATGAACCGTGATGGACACGCAGGTCGGCTGTGAACGAGGTATCAATCTCTGTGACAAGAAACGATAATCTCGTATTGGCATAACTGCCGCCGAAACGCAAACCTAAATGCACTTTCTCCGTCAGCCTCCAACCCAACTCCGGTGTCAAAGCAAAGGACCATCCGTTCTCCCGGCTGTCCGCCCGCGAGTCGTGGTGGAAATAGATATCGAAATTATATCCGTAATAGAGTTTCTGTTTCCATAGCGGGACGGGAGGAACGGTGACGGGCGGCGGAGTATTGGCGGAGTCGCTGTTCTGCGCTTCCACTGTTTTCGTTTCTCCGGCGATGGTGACTACGGAAGCGAGTCCGTCGGCGATATGGTCGTCTTTGGACTGCTGCGCTGATAGAGGACAGAGATGAAAGGTGAATGGAAGAAGGAAGACCACCCACAACAGGTTATTTCTCATTTTCGCTTTCATTATTATCATTCTCACTCATGTTCCGGAAGAAGAGATCGACGACGCGCTTGGTAACGACCGTCTTGCGCACGGCGTGGCGCACCTTGTCAGCAGAAGACGGTCCTTCATCCTTTGCAGCCTCCGAAGCCGCTTTCTCCGCCTCTTCCACTTGTTTCTCGCGTGCATCGATCTTGGCTTTGAGGCGCGGAGAAGCATGGTTGTAGATGAAGTTATAGCACGGTATGGAAGCCTTCATGATATAAGGCGTAAGGAAGGTGGTGAGCACAGACGCCGCAACGATGATAGGATAGATGACCGGGTCTGTAACGCCGAGTTTGGAACCGAGCGCAGCGATGATGAACGAGAACTCGCCTATCTGCACGAAGGCAAAGCCGGTCTGCATAGCGTCCTTGAGCGTCTCGCCTCCCCACCAGCAACCGAGGGTGCCGAAGAGAATCATACCGAGGATGATAACCAATGCTACATAGAGGATGGAAGACCAGTATGTTACAAGCGAGGCAGGGTTGATCATCATTCCGACAGAGACGAAGAAGATAGCGGCAAAGACGTTCTTGAGCGGCGCCATGAGATGTTCGATACGGTGCGCCTCCTTGGTCTCCGCAAGGATCATACCCATGACGAACGCGCCGAGCGCGGCACTGAATCCGGCTTCTTCGGCAGTCAGTACCATACCCAGGCACAGACCGAGCGAGAGAACAATGAGAATCTCATCGTTGAGATAAGACCGTACCCACCGGAAGAGCGTAGGGATAATCAGGATTCCGACGACGAACCAGACGACGAGCGTAACAGCCAGCACGCCTACTTTCTCCAACAGGACAGAGCCTTCGAAACTATTCTTGACCGCTACGCTGGAGAGCAGAACCATGAGGACAACCGCCACAATATCCTCGAAGATGAGGATAGAAGTGGCACCCTTGACAAAACGTGCTTTGGACAGTCCGGCTTCGTCCACCGCCTTCATGACAATAGTCGTAGAAGACATACAGAGCATGGCGGCAAGGAAGAGCGAGTTCATGGTGTTCAGTTCGGCGGATTTACCTACTCCGAAGCCCAAGAGCAACATACCGATGACGATAGTAGCAACGCCGATGAGCGCGACCTTGCCGGACTCGAAGAGGTTCTTGATACGGAACTCCAAGCCGATACAGAAGAGCACGAAGAGAACACCGATGTTGCCCCAAGTCTCGACGTTCTCCATCTCGACGAGTTTCTCTCCGAAGAGGTGCGGTCCGACCAATACTCCGGCTACGATGTAGCCTAAAACAACGGGCTGCTTGAGCAGCTTGAACAGCAGTGCCACGATGCCTGCTGTAATCATAAGAATGTAAAGATCATGTACCATAGTTGCAATGGTTATGTATTGTAGTTTATGGGTTACGGGGTATTATAATTCAACAATTTTGCGCTGCAAAATTACTGCTTTTTTTTGAAATACGCAAATTTATTGGTCTTTTGTTTGTATATTTCAAAAAAATGTTGTACCTTTGCGACCTAAACGGACTCGTGTTGCGACTGACAAATTGGCAGGGAAAGAGGCTGTGGCATGGGATTTGAAAGAACAAATTAAAGTACAAAGGAACGATGTACGATGTATGAAGAAAAAATTAAAGTACAAAGATATGGCAAAAAAAGACAAGAGACAAGAAGAACAGCAAGAACAGCAAGAAGAGTTGCAGGCGCGCCTGCATGAGTTGGAGGAGCAAGTGGCAGAAGCTGAGAGCCAAAAAGCGAAGGCAGAAAGCCAACTGGCAGAGATGGAGGACAAGAACCTGCGCATGATGGCAGAGTTTGACAACTACCGCAAGCGTACCAACAAAGAGAAAATAGAACTGACAGAAAGAGCCGGAGAGAAGATATTCACGGAAATGCTGCCGCTCATCGACGATTTCGAAAGAGCGATAGCCGCTATTGACGACGAGGGAGTACGACTGATCTATCAGAAGTTCCTCTCTTTCCTCGACAAACATGACGTCCACGCCGTGGAGACGGAGAACGCGGATTTCAATACCGACGAACACGAAGCCGTGACTACCTTTGCCGCCGGCGAGGATAAGAAAGGCAAAGTGATCGACTGCACCCAGAAAGGCTACAAGATGGGCGAGAAAGTGATCCGTTTTGCCAAAGTAGTGGTTGGCGAATAAGTTCGCGTTAAATTGTTAAACCGTTAAATCGTTGGTTTATGGCTGAAAAAAGAGATTATTATGAAGTGCTCGGCGTGGAAAAGACCGCGAGCGCAGAAGAGATAAAGAAAGCTTACCGCAAGAAAGCTATCCAATACCATCCGGACAAGAACCCCGGTGACAAGGAGGCGGAAGAGAAATTCAAAGAAGCCGCCGAGGCTTACGAGGTGCTGTCCGATCCGCAGAAACGTGCCCGTTATGACCAGTACGGCTTTGCCGGCATGGGCGGCGCAGGCGGATACAGCGGCGGAGGAATGTCCATGGAAGATATATTCAGCCACTTCGGGGATATCTTCCAAGGCGCAGGGTTCGATATAGGCGACATAGGCGAGATGTTTATGGGTGGCGGCAGGAGTCGCGGCCAGCGTGTACGCAAAGGAAGTGACCTGCGGGGACGCGTATCGCTGACGTTGGAAGAGATAGCTACCGGATGCGAGAAGAAGATCAAGGTAAAGCGGCTTGTGGAGTGCAAGGAATGTCATGGTACCGGTAGTGCTGACGGTAAGGCAGAGACCTGTCCGACCTGTCACGGCAGCGGCCGTGTGACCCGTGCCCAACGCGGTATCTTCGGCATGATGCAGGTCCAGAGCGTTTGTGACACCTGCGGCGGCGAGGGACGAATCATCAAGAACAAATGCCCCAAATGCGGCGGTCAGGGAGTAGTACGCGACGAAGATATCATCACGGTAAACATCCCCGCTGGCGTGATGGGAGGTATGCAGCTGACCGTTCCTGGCAAAGGAAACGCTGCGCCAAGAGGTGGTGTTCCCGGCGACCTGATAGTGATGATAGAGGAAGAGGAGCACAAGGACTTCATCCGTCAGGAGAGCGATCTGGTATATAACCTGTTGCTGGACATGCCTACAGCGGTATTGGGCGGTCAGGTGCAGATACCTACGCTGACCGGCGATGTGAAGATAACCATTACCCCCGGTACGCAGCCGGGCAAGGTACTGCGGATGAGGGGCAAAGGACTGCCGCGCATCGACCAGTACGGAAGAAGTTACGGCACGGGTGATCTGCTAATCAACGTAGGCGTATATATCCCCGAGAAACTGAACAAAGAGGAACGCAAACTGATCGAACAACTCCAGAACAGCCCGAACATAGCTCCGGGAGCAGGAGAGAAAAAGAGTTTCTTCCATAACCTGTTTGGAATATAAGCCGTCAGTATTTAGTTATCAGTGATCAGGAAGAAAGTAATAGCGTTGGTATGTCTTGGTGTGAGTTTTCATGCCAAGACATTTGCGTTTATCGGCACAGACACGGTAGGCGGTTCTTTCTTCCGGGAATGGTATCAGACAGCGGATTTAGGACATTTCTTGGACAACTATTACGACTATGCCGTATATGAGACCGAGACGACGGGCGAATGGAATCTCGGCAACCAGTATGTCTTCTCCATCGCCGGCAATTCGTTCCGGCAGAACAAATATCATCTGAACGGAATGCGTCTTGACAGCCGGTTTGAGGAAGGCAGTACGCTCTTTCATGCGCAGCCGGACCGTCTCTCCATGGCGATCGATTATCATGACGGCGAGTTGGATTTCCGGGATGAGTCTGTTCAGTCGCAGAGGCTCCGTCTGACGGGCAACATAGGCGGCTTAGGCGGTATCTCTCCGGGTACCAGGCAGTTGATCAACCTGTTCCATTCATCGGGCGAAGAGCGCACGATGGACGGCAGGCCGGTATCGATGCGTAACTATATACTCGGAGGCGGAACGGTAGAAGGGACGTTCGCTATCCCGGCTTCCGGCAGACGGTACTATCAGCATGTATATGCGCATTATGACCGCCGGGCGATAACCGCTTTCGACCATACGGGTATCAGCGGCATGAGGCCCGGAGACAACTACAAGGTACAGTTGGACGGCGAGGTGCCGATGAATCTACATTATTTCCTCATAGCCAAAGGCAGGTCGGACTACGGATCGGAGTTCTATCTCAACAGCAACGAGCAGGCGCAGCAACGCGCTTATATGGCGGGAATATACCATACGTCAAGGTTCGACAATAGGGGTGAGTTAGTAGCCGGCGTGAGCTACGAGCTGCAGACGATCCGCCATGACAGTCTGTCTTTCTCCCGTAATATTCTGGATCAGGACGGTGAGGCTTTTGAGCCTTGGTATGCGGACGGCAGGCTTCACAGCGTGAATCTGTCCGTCCGGTACGACCAGCCTCTCTTGCCGTGGCTGCGCGTGCATGCAGAGGGCTACAACTCGCTGCTGCATTTCCGTCCCGGCGCCGGTCAATGGAGCAATGCGGTCTATTCGCAGTCCATCGCCGATGCTGCTCCTACGCCGCTTTATACCGCTTATTGGCATTCGGAGTCCTTTACTTCGGGTATTCTGGAGAACGAAGCAATGGTGGTGGCAGAGAAGAAAGGATGGGCGAAAGGTTTGGATTTCTATGCCCATCTGGGTGTCTCGTTGGACGGTGTTGTCATAGGAGAAGGCAAGAGTGTTGTGTCTCCCGGCTGGTTAGCGAAGGTAGCGATAAACTATTCGCCGGCATGGTGGTTCCGGTTCGGTCTGTCTGTCAGCCATCATAGGATGAGTTACGGGTGGAACGAGGTGCGGTATCTGAGCGGCAAGTATATGTCCGGCGAGATACGGTATGCGGACAATACGCTGCTGGCTACCACCGGCGGCGCGTACCATACGCCGGAGAAAGGACTATGGATAAAACAGCCTTCCTATGCCGTACTGGATCTGCCGATATATTTCACTTTCGGTAAAAGCCGAAGGCATGAGATAGCAATCCTGAGTACCATCCGGAAGTACTATAACCAGTGGCACACGGTCTATACCGACGGTACAGAAGCGAACCTGGTCTCGCAGGACGGGGTCTATTACCTGCGTGAGGGAGAGAAACAATATACCGTGAGGACCCAGCCGTTGGACCTGATGTCCTCGCGCGCGGGCGGACGCACTCCTTACTATATGTCCAATATAGTGAAATACACCTATCGGGGCAAGAAATGGCATGTGATGGCGAGTTGGCAGAGTTATCTGATGGCGGGACTGAGTACCCTGGGAAATGGTCCGCTGCATAACAACATCGGCGCGCTGAGCGAGAGCACGGCGAATCCGAACACGTATATGGCATTGAGCGAGGGCGACAAGCCTTATCAGGGCAACAGCCGGCTGGACCAGGACAAATCGTTCATCCTCCGCCTGCAGGTGACCTACAACGCCTGCCGATACTTCTCAATAGGCCTGAACGGCAAGTTCAAGGACGGTCAGCCGTTCTCCACTTTTACGGCTCGATCACGACTCATTAACGGCTATGAACAGGTTGCGCTCTTGCATTCAGACGCAAAAGGTATCAACATGGCGAATAATGCTTTCGGAAAGAGGGAAGACGCGTTCTTCAATTTCGAGTTACGCGCTACAGGACGATGGTGGGTTCGGGATATACCGATGAGTCTGGAGGTGCTGTGTTATAACATCTACGATTTTGGTACGGCTCTGACGGAATATACGTTCGACGACTATGTCCATCCTACTTATCCGCATTGGACAAACGATCGCGGGATAGCCACGATGAAAGACAGCCGCACCTCGATGAGTCTATGCATCCCCCGCGGTCTGCTCGTCACGTTGCGGGTCGGACTGGAGAAGGATAAACAGTAAGCCTACCGCCCAAAGGGCAATACCATCGAATCTGCCGAACATGCAGTCGGTAAACATATTAAGGGCGAAAAGCGTAGTAAAGAGGATGGCTGTGAGTCGTCCTTTTTTGGAGGCACACAGCGGAATAGATATCCAGGCAAGCAGGAACAAAAGCAGTCCGGGTATACCTATCTCCATCAGTTCTTCGAGATATTGGCAATGTGCATGGTATTGCTGCGCTACATAGCCGTCAAATCGGACTGCTTTGTATTTCTCTATCAGATAATTGCAACTCTGTCCGGCTCCTAAACCATGCGCAATGTAGTCCTGCGGATGTTGCAATGCCGCACCCCATATGTTGAACCGCACATCGTGGTAATAACTCAACTCCCGCATCTCTTTGATATTGGATAACTCTACCTCCTGCATCCTGGGATGGAGATACAGCAAACCTGTTCCTACTGCCACTCCCACCAATACTATAATACCGCTATACCGCCATCGTTTGACAGACGGAATAATACAAATAATTCCTATGAAAAACAATCCGACAGCAGTAAGAATAGCTTGTCTGGAAGTCGTCAATGGAATAGATGATAACATCACAGCCCAAAGCGGAAGGAGGATTCGAGGACGTTTCCGATAGAGCAGGAAAGCGATGATAGCACCGAATAGTTCGACCGAGCAAAGGAAGAGGCGGTGCTTGAGATGGGATATGTTCTCAGAGAAGAAAATCCACCACTCTTGATATTGTATCCATCCGTTATTATGGAATGACGTCGGTACCCATTCCGGGTGATAGAACAAAACGGTCATGCAGCACACGTAAGCCGGCAGAGCAATCACGCATGCTGCTACGAGAACCTTGCCGGCTGTCCGCCAGTCATAGCATTCATTCACCCCCCATAAACCGACCGGCACCAACAGGATGAAGGTCAGATACCGCTCCATCTGCCATTTCCAGGCTACCGGATCCGCCGCCCATAAGCCCGACAGCAGTTTCCATACAAACCAAGCCCCGAAGAGCAGGAACGGGAGAGCGAAGGTGCGATTTGAAAGTTGCGATCTGAGATATGAAATGTTCAGCCATCGTCCCTCCAGGAACCACATAATGATCCATGCCACGCACGCATAGCGGAGCACCAGTTGCGGCGCCGGAAGCAGGGCAATGACCGTCAGAAACAGCCAGTAATTGATCCTTCCTATGATTTGCCGGTATCGGTTCATAAGTTGGTGATTCCTTGTTTTACATGTTTATGCCACCGGTGAGCGATGATATATCCGGCGTCCTCTATGGCGTCTTCCCCCATTGCTCGGGCGTACGCTTGCGCCATAATAACCAGTGCCTCCCTGTCGATATTGAGCCGCTCGAAATTGCGCAGTCTCTGTTCGCGGCTGAGGTGCTTGCAGAACTTTATACGGTTCAGATCGATGATTTGTATCCAGGTGCCATCCCGGTTGAAAAGAATGTTACCGCCGGAATAGTCGCGATGCAATATACCCTGCTTATGCAGCTTCGCAGTAAACTCGCCGATCTTCCAAAGAATCGCTTCGCGGTACGGAAAATCCGGCGATCCGATGAGATCGTTGAAGCAACTGAAGGCTCTGCGGCTCTCGCATACGTACCAGCTCTCGCGCAAAATACCGAACACGCGCACTTCGCGGTAAGCAATCGGACGCGGCGTGATTTTTTCTCCTAACCGCAGCGCATATTCATAGCTCCGCCGTGCTTTGCTCTTGGCGAACCAGCCGTACCAGATGCCGCGCAAGAGATTCGGCTTGGCAAACTGCTTGATCGCGTACTCTTCGCTCAGGCGGATGATGTTCCGGTGGCGCGAGACGATCCATCCTAAATCCCAGAATGCAAAATCGCCGACTTGCCGGTAGCGCCTGAACCGGTTCAGAAACTTGCTCCAGGAGCGCATATAGTGCAGAGGACCGCCTAAATGCTTCTCCATAAACAACAGATGGCGCTCATTCATCGCATCCACGATTGCGCGTTTCTGAGCCTTGGCGGTATGCCGCCGCGAACCCGGCAGCACACGGTAATATAAACCCACCTCGTCCAGCCGCACATACCGTCCGCCTGTTTCGAACATACTGATCCAGAAATCCCAGTCTTCGCGGTAGATATCTTCCTGACAGAAACCGCCGACTACTGTCCAGTCTATCCTGCGGAAAAGGGACGAGATATGGATCATGTTCTTTCTCGCCAGCAGATCCAACGAAAAATCTGGCAGCTTCCATTCTCCGCTCTTGGTGCCGAAAAACTCAGCCTTGCATCCGATCACGCGCACATCATCCGCTACCTGCTCCATGGCATGCTCGATATAGGTCGGGCTGATCTTGTCGTCCGCATCCACCGGCAAGATCCATTCGCCCGCGCTTTCACGGATAGCGTGATTGCGGGCGGAACTGACGCCTTCGTTGGATTGATGAAACACTTTTACCTCCGGATGACTGGCGGCAAAAGCCTGCGCTACGCTGAGGCTCTCATCGGTCGAGCCGTCGTCCATCACAATCACTTCGATCGGACGGTAAGTGGACGCAACGATACTATCCAAGGCTTCGCCGATATACGGCGCAGCGTTATACAGGGGCACTATGACAGAGACGAGCGGTTTCATATCTTATCGCGGCGAAGAATCAACTTCCGCCAATAATAGAGTATAGGGTTTGTATATTTGAGCCGTTTCCACGGTCGGCTGGAGTGTGGCATGTGGACTACGGGGTTGGATAGTTGCAGGATGTTCGTAAATCCCAATTGGACGGATGTGTGGCTGATATGTACGTCATACCAGTTTTTTTCCGGATCCAACTGCCCGAAATCATAGGCGCGCAGGAATTCGTTGGTAAGTAGCGTGCAGCAGAAAGAGAGCCTCTTCTTGCATGGTCCGTCTTGGTTCATGTGCCGCGCGTATTCATAGGGAAAATTCACATTCCCTTCCTCATCGTGCGTCACGGCTGCCACCATTCCTACACCCGGACAAACAGCATCAGCCATGCGTCCAATAGTCTCTTGTCTCACCATCACATCGCTTTCCACAATCACCAGTGAGACTCCTTGCTCCAGCGCTTTTCGTTGGGCATCAATCAACACCCAGCGGTAGTTAGGTGACGGGTGGACGGTATGTTCACTGATAGATACAATCTCGATGCCCGTCTCGTCGCTCAGCTCTTTGAGTCTCGATGCTGTCTCCTTAGACGAATAGTCATCATAAACGGTCAGCGTATAACCGCTCTGTAGGATAGCGCGGATTGCTTTCTCTGCCGTCTCGATGGAGTCCTTGACGGGCATGATGATATGTACCATGGAGTCATTTACCATCGGGTGATTATTCCTTGTTTAGTAATTGTTATCTGTGCTCCGAACTGGTTTCCCCACTGCGACCCCAGATCCGCAGCCAGACGTACGCCGAAATCGAGCCCCCAGGCTTTCTCTACATGCTTGTGAATATCCAGCAGCAGGGCGGTGTTGGTGCTCAGGATCTCGCGGGAGGTGTTGTCATTGCCGTAATTGCGGGCGTAGGACGCCTTGATACGGTATATAAATCCGTATATATCGCCTCTTATTCCTATATGATGCACTCTCACGCGGCTGTTGAGGGTATGAATGGAACCATCCTCGTTGTATAGCGGCGAAGTGATAAAAGGTGTACCTATAGAGCGGTAGAAATAATTCCATCCGTTTTGGAACACGCTGTTCTGATAATACTGGTCATTGCCGGCGTAGCAAAGTCCGTCGCGGTCGTGCCACGGTCCGGACTGGTCGGTCGTGTTGAGAAACTCATATGTCACACCTTGGATAAACGGCCATCGGGTCTGTTTGAGACTGATACCCCATAGACCGTCGGACAGGTTCTGACCCATGCCGATAAAAGCAAAATTATCTTCGAAGAAATTCTGCCAGTAGGCACTGATCTCCCATTCTGTACCTTTGCCGGTTACCATCAGCTGCTGGCTTCCTACGTGGTTTCCCTGTGCATTCCGCAGGTCATTATTCATCACTCCTCCAGCCCGTGCGGTAAGGACGTGCAGGAAATCAGACCATCCGCTACCTATATCCCCCCAAACAGGGCTGATACCGCCCCATTGGGCGGCATGGTGGAACTCATAACTGACGTTCACCGGAAGCCGTCCGCCGAAGCGGAGAGCTGCGAACTTATGATGGATATAACTGCCTCGCATGTATATGTTGTCCGCCTGCCATATGTGGGTCAGACCTCCTTTGATCTCAAAATACCCATAGCATCCGGGGAAAGGCACATACCGGTCAATCCCTACCGTGATACGCGGAAGCGGTTGGCTGTTGCCTGAGAAAATCATGCTTCCCATACTCAAAGCGGTGTCTTGGGTCTCATAGACAAGAGGCTTGATACCGGCTGTGATATCAAAGATATAGAGGCGGACATGTGCGTATAGAAGGTTGAAATAGCCCGTTCCGTACGTCCGTTGCTGTGCAAAAGCGCTACCCTGTATAGGCGACTGGACACGGCCGGTCAGCTGTACCGCAAAATCATAATCCCACCATCGTTCGGGGTGAACGGCTTCCTTGTAGATGCCGGCAGTCAAGTTGCCGGAGAAAGGCGAAGAACTGATATCGCCGTGCGTGTTGCTTTGCAGCCAGAACGGTGCGTATTTGCCGCTGGAGGCAATGCCGCTTACTCCGACTGTCCAGCGCATAGTGTCCCCGCCTGCCGGAACGCTGTCTGTGATCCCGGTGGGCCAGAAGCGCCAGCTCAACTGCCGGGCGGACATACCTGTGCAAAGCAGCAATAATATGACGAGCAGTCTATTCCTCAAAGTAATACAGTTTGTTTTTAACCTTCCATTCCTTGTCCTCGCCAAGACCGATATACACCCTTCTGCCTATCGCAAAAGAGAGATGGTTCATCAAGCCTTCCGGCAGTACGGCAACATGGCTCCAGGAGTCGTTCAGCGGATCGTAGCGGTGGATGTCCTGCAGTAGATGGCCGGTGGTGTTCACTCCGCCGTAATGTATGCCGCCTGAGAGGTAGATATATTGGTCCGTAGCGGTAGAGGCGGCAAGGGTACGCGTCTTGCTGGGCACAGCAGCCCGTTTCTCCCAATGCGTGCCGTCCACCAGTTCCGCCCACCAGTTCAGGCTCCCCTTGTAAAAGCCTGTTCCCATGAAATGCCGGCTTCGGCAGGTGCATCCTGTCCCTCCGAAAGAACGGGTGGGGTAGCCGTGGAAAGAGACGTTCACATCAATACTGTCCCAACGGTCGGAAGCTATGTCATATCGGAAAAAATCGCGCCGGTAGTTCCAGCAAAAACCATAGCCTACATATAACTCCCCGTCGCCGGTAAACGCAGTGGCGCAGTCGGTATAGCTGTTCGGATAGTCGGCTAATCGTTTCCATGAGTCCGTAGCGGGCGTATATTCCCACCAGTCTTGCAGGTAGGAGCTGTCATTGCTGTATCGGCCCAGAAATCCTAACCCGATATACACTTTCCCGTCGCTCACGCAGGCGGTGGCATTCACGCGCGGAGCAAGTGGAGTGGGACCCATGTCTTCCCAACTGTCTGTTACCGGAGAATAACGCCACAGGTCGTTGCGCGAATTTCCGGTGCTGTCTCTTCCGGCGAACAGATAGGCTTTCTCTCCTATCACAAACGCCGTGGCAGAAGCACGGGGAGAAGGCATCGGCGCGCATTCGTGCAAAGCGATACCGAGATCCGGTTCGCTCGCACAGGCAATGCATAGCACTGCTGCAAGTATCAAGATGATGTAATTCTTGCTTCTCACCTTACCTCTCTTCTCTTGTTCCTAAACTCTCGTTTTGCGTTTGAGTTCAAAATCGCGACCGAGGTAGTTCTGCCGCACAACGGGGTTGGAGGCTAACTCTTCCGGCGTACCGTGGAAGAGGATCTTGCCTTCAAACAGCAGGTATGCCCGGTCCGTGATCATCAGCGTTTCATCTACGTTGTGGTCGGTTATCAGAATACCTATGTTCTTGTCTTTCAGCCGCCATACGACATCCTGAATCTCTTGCACAGCAATAGGATCGACACCTGCAAAAGGTTCGTCCAGCATCACGAACTTGGGTTCTATCGCCAAACACCGCGCTATCTCCGTACGACGCCGTTCTCCGCCGCTGAGGCGGTCGCCAAGGTTTGTACGCACGTGCTCGAGGTTGAATTCCTTGATCAGTTGCTCCAGCTTCTGAACCTGGTACTCCGGCGTGAAATCGGTCAGTTCGAGCACGGAGCGGATATTGTCTTCTACCGTCATCTTGCGGAACACGCTTGCTTCCTGAGGCAGATAGCCGATACCCATCTTCGCACGGCGGTACATAGGAAAAGAGGTGATGTCCTGGTCGTTGAGAAAAATACGACCGTTGTTGGCCGAGACCAGACCGGTTGTCATATAGAAAGTGGTTGTCTTGCCTGCGCCGTTCGGGCCCAGCAGACCTACAATCTCTCCTTGGGTCAACTCGATTGACACGTCGTCCACTACGGTCCGTTTGCCGTATTTCTTTACTAAATGTTCTGTCCTTAGCTTGTCCATAATGTTAGTTACCTGGTCGTTAGCGGATTATCACGTATCCCACCTATACCTATAATATACTACGTATATTATCCTGTGATTTTTAAATTAGTCTATTTCAACCATCACCGGGCAATGATCGCTATGTACCGTATCGGTTAATATCTTTGCATCTTTGAGCCTGGGTCTGAGACTCTCGGTCACCCAGTGATAGTCAATCCGCCATCCTACGTTGCGGGCTCGTGCTCCGGCTCTCCAGCTCCACCAGCTGTACCGCTCCGGACTCTGGTCGAACACGCGGAATGAATCCACCAGTCCGCTCGCTTCCCACCGGTCCATCCATTCGCGCTCTTCGGGCAGGAAACCGGACACGCCGATCTGCCGCTCCGGATGGTTGATGTCGATGGGCTTGTGGCATATGTTATAATCTCCGCAGATCACCAGGTTCGGACGCTCTTTGCGCAACTCTGTCACCCACGGCAGAAAATCCTCCAGAAACTCCATTTTGAAATCCTGTCGTACGTCTCCCGTCGTTCCGCTCGGTATATACGCGTCCACTACGGTTATATCGCCGAAATCGGCTCTCAGCACGCGCCCCTCGCGGTCGTATTTGGGAATGCCCATACCTACAACTACGCGGTCCGGCTCCTGCTTGGAGAAGATACATACGCCCGAATAGCCTTTCTTCTCCGCCGAATGGATGTAACTATGGTATCCCAGTTCCTGAAACGCCATGACGTCTATCTGTTCCGGCTGTGCTTTGCTCTCCTGGATGCAGAACACATCCGGATTCTCTTCACGCAGCCATTCGAGCAACCCTTTCCCGATCGCCGAACGGATGCCGTTGAGATTATAACTGATTATTTTCATAAACGATTACCTAAAATATCGTATTCCTTTCCCTCGCGGATAATAACTACCTTGCCGCCACGCAATACCTTTGTACATTGTACATCGTTCCCTTGTACATCTTCTATTCCTTCCGGCCATCCGCCGTTGTATTTGAATCCGATGTAGCCATCCGCATAAAGTTCGATGTCCGTGATCTCATGATCTGCAAAACCGGTATATGACTTCGCTCCGGCAGGGAAGAGATCAGTGGCTCTGCCATAATAGGTGGACGTGTTCCTTTTGGCTTCTATCAGATCCACGCCTAATTTACTGGCGGTGTTGTTCACCGTGTTGCTGTACCATTTATCGGGATCATATTGGATCTTGGTGATCATCAGCCCTTTGCCGGGCAGATATGTGTCCCATCCTTCCTGTGCGCGGGTTTCCAGTAAATAGAATGTTCTTGGCAATGGGTTCAGGCCGTCTAAATTATGTGAGTTTCCGCTGCACATCAGCAAGGATTGTTTGGTCTCTTGAAGCGGACCTAACATGGTGTTTTCCGGCTCTGTCAGCACGCGCGGAGTAATCCATCCCATGAACCACCGCTCGTAGGCGGAATAGTTGGGAGGCGTGTTACCATTGTTATTATAAGGTCCGTAGTCCATGATGTCCCAATTTACCATCGTGCGGTGCGTGGCGCCTTCTACGGTGGCATAGAAATCCGGCAACCCCATCACATGGCTGAACTCATGGCAGAAAGTACCGATACCGCACCGTTCGCCTGTTTGCCCGTCCAACTCGTTGAGACAGCAGTAGTGATCTATCGTCTTGCCATGCAACTCGAAGGACATACCAGTATAGCTCAGATCGTATTGGTGAGGCCATATCGTGTTGCTTGCTCCTCCGTCCGCTTCGCCTTTACCCGCATAGAGAATAACCACCCAGTCCACATAGCCGTCATTATTGCTGTCGTACTGGCTGAAATCGGCTCCTTGTTTTGCGGCTAACTGGCACGCCTCTTTGACCAGTTCGTCCGGGTGGTTGTCATTCCCTCCCCAGTCGTTGCTACCGTAATAGGAGTAGTTCCTGCTAACCGTCACAGGACCGATCACATCAATATCCATGTCGTATTGACCCCAGCTCTGGTCGTAGAAATACTGGTGAATAGAACCCGTGGCGCCATTATAGGTGTATTTCTCTCCCATCGCCCATTGGGTCATATCCTCATTGGACTGGCTGAAATCCAGGTCCTTGAAACTGACCAGAATAACGGCCCCTCTCGGTGCCAGCAAGCGGTCCACTCCCGTTTCCTGCCTTGCACGGCGGGCTTTGGCGCGCTGTTGTCTTTTCGCCATCCGCGCCGTTTTCTCTTCTTCTGCTATCGGCTGCAATGTCTCTTCGTCAAGCCAGCGTCCTTCTGCATCCGTGATAAAATGAAAATGCTCGTCTCCGTTAAGGAACACCATTTTTTCTGTTCCGTTCGCATCAGTCCGGATCATACCCTCACGGCGTGCCGGCACTGCCGTCGCACTCACTGCGACAGCGCATAGCATCACTATGCTCAAAATTTTCTTCATACCAATTATCAATTCTCAATTATCAATTCTCAATTATCACTCCCTCTTTACTCCGTGCTTCTCCAGCCATTTCTTCTGGCATTTGCTCCGGTCCTCTACGTTTTTGGCTTTGCGGCAGCTGGTTACAATCTCGCCTTTGCGGTTCACCTTGGCGTATTTCAGCCATCCTTTTTTGTTCTCACGGATCAACCATCCGTCTTCGGTCATCATCCAGTGTTTGTGTTCGTCTCCGCGCAGGAAGGTGCGCAGCGTGTACCCGTTCGGCTGCACGCGCTCGATCATGCCGCGGTAAGCAGGCACACGAGCCGGTTGCTGGGCATAAACACCCATTCCCATCACGCCCAACAGGGCAATCAATACAATCTTCTTCATTATTTTATTCATATTCATTTATCATCTTTCCTCCCTCCCTTGAGGGGAGGGTCGGGGAGGGGTTATTTGTTTTTTATCTTCTTGAACAATTCCGATGCGAATACGAAGTCGTTGAGTGCTTCGTTCTCGCTGTTCATGATCTCGTGTCGGCTGCCTTGCCATTCTTTCTTGCCGCCTTTGAGGAACACGATATTGTCGCCTATCTCCATGATGGAGTTCATATCATGGCTGTTCACGATCGTGCAGATGTTATATTCCTTGGTGATGTCCTGAATCAACGCATCGATCACGAGACTGGTCTTCGGGTCCAGACCCGAGTTCGGTTCGTCGCAGAAGAGGTATTTCGGCTCCAGCACGATAGCGCGTGCAATAGCCACACGTTTCTGCTGTCCTCCGGATATCTCGCTCGGCATCAGGTTCCACACGCGTTCAGGCATCTCTACGCGCTTGAGGCAGAACTCCGCCCTCTCACGCATCTCTTCGCGGCTCTTATGCGAGAACATCTCCATCGGGAACAGCACATTCTCTATCACCGTCATGGAGTCGAACAGCGCGCTGCCTTGGAACAGCATTCCTACCTCGCGGTGAAGCATCCGGATATCTTTGCTCCGCATCTCCGCCAGATCGCGGCCGTCATACAGTATCTGTCCGCTGTCCACGGCATGCAGACCGATCATGCTTTTCATCAGCACGGTCTTGCCGGAACCGGACTGGCCGATGATCATATTCACTTCCCCGTCCCGCATCTCGGTACTCACGTGGTTCAGCACCACATTCCCGTCAAAACTCTTGACTACATCTTTTACTTCAATCATATAATACAACTAAGTTGTGACCGCTTCGCTGTATGACCACTATCGTTGTTGGAACGTTCTCTTCGTTCACTGTAAGATCATTCGCTACGCTCATTGTAAGATTTTTATTTCTTGCTTTCGCTCGTCGGGGATGTCTCCCCTTGCCGCGGGGCGCTCCCTTCTATCCGCTGCTTGTAGGTTGTTATTTGTTGTTGCAGTGTGTATATCTGCTGTTCCAATTGTTTTGTTGTTTCTTCATTTATGTATCCTATTTGCTCACAAATAGCAATTTGTGTATGCAATTCAAAAATCGAGCCAATAGCTATACTTAAAAAGTTAGCAAAATCTTTATTGCTGTTTCTTCCAGCCCCTTCTGCTATGTTAGAAGGTATAGAAACCGCTGCCCTGGTCATTTGAGAAACGATTCCGTATTTCTCGTTAGCAGGAAAGTTACCCGTAACCTCATAAATCTTTCGCGCGAGATTTATACCCTCTTGCCAGATATGTAGATTTTTATAATTATGCATCTTTTTATCTTACAGCGGCTTGCCGCGGTCTTACAGTGTAAACGGTCCTACAGCGAAGCGGTCTTACAGGCGCTCGCGCCGGTCAGATTTTGTGCTCAAAGCAGCAGCTTTGAAAGCACTAAATCTAAAAACAATATCATGATATTGCTGTTCACAACGGCATTCGTACTGGCGCGTCCTACATCCAGCGCGCCGCCGCGTACGTTATAGCCGTAATAACTGCTCATGCTCGTGATCACGAACGCGAACACCAGACTCTTGATGATTCCGTACCATACGTAGTATGGATTGAACGCGTACTGCACGCCGATGAGGTAGTCGTGTACGGTGATGATGTCCGTGAACGCACCTACCGCCCAGCCTCCTACCAGACCTACGGCCGTCGAGATGATAACTAGCATTGGCATCATCGTCACGAACGCCAGGATCTTCGGCAGAATCAGATAGTTGGCGCTGTTCACACCCATAATCTCCATCGCGTCAATCTGTTCCGTGATACGCATCGTGCCTATCTCCGAAGCGATGTTGGACCCCACTTTGCCTGCCAGAATGAGACACAGGATCGTGCTTGAGAACTCCAGCAGCAGCGTCTCCCTCGTCAGCAGACCTACCGTATAAGTTGGCAGAAGCGGGTTCTCCGTGTTCGTCTTCGCCTGAATGGTCAGGATGGCTCCGATAAATACGGAAATGATCAGCACGATCGGCAGACTCTGCAGACCTTGTTTCTCCAGTTCTCTGCTGTATTGACGCCAGAACATCCGCTGGCGGTCGGGCATACGCAATACCCGGCCCATCAGCAGAAAATACTCTCCTATATGTTGTAATATTCGCATCGTTTAATGTCTTTTGACTTTCGACTTCTGACTTTCGTATTTTGTATTGGAATACAAAAAGCGTGCAAATTTACAACTTTTTTTTGATATACGCAAATCTTTGTGCTTTTTTCGTCCCTTCCTTGCCCTTTTCCTGCTTTTCCTCTGTCCTCCTCTCTCAATATCCCAACACAGCATTAACACAGGATTAACACAGGATGTTCGGAACGAAACCGGCACCACAGCGGTACGATATCCCCTTTTCTCCCTCCTTCGAGGGGGGCACGGTTGAGTGTCCGGTGAACGGCTATAGAGTCTTTTTGGGGAGCGTTCCGCACAAAAAAACAGCCCGCATTATGCGGAGCTGTCATTCCTCCCTCCCTTGAGCGGGTGAAGAACTCTGCTCGATCGGACTGCCGGTGGCCGTCCGTAGAACTCCCCGGGGTGGTTTTTCTTACTTAACAATAGCGCCCTGTGCGTTGTAGAGCACGCCGTTCTTCTCGATGATTAACTGACCATTCTCGAAGAACTTAACAGCCTTAACTGCCTCTTCGGTGTTGTCGATAGCGGTAGCTACATCTCCAAACGAAGCCTCAACGGTTACATTCTCTTCCGGCATCTCAAAACTAATTGGAGCACCCGGAGCAGTTTGTACCATCGCTGTACCGTTATAGGTAATGTTAGTCAGCGCAAAGCCCTCATTGGAGGTGATGTCCATCACTACTTCCTCGCCAGGCAGAGCGACTGTCCAACCGGTAACAGTACCGCCTTCGCCGATGTTGTAAGCGATCTTGTATAATACGTCAGTAATAGCCTCATTAAGCTTGATCTGCTTGAGAACAACGGTCTTGTCGCTGGTCGTTTGGATCTTAACGTAGGTATCTGCAAGTGCGGTGAACTCCAATACATCCAACGTTTTGTTGGTCGGATTCAGAACGATGGTGTCACTTCCGGCAATAGCATTCACTTTATTTTCAACATAACCGAACTTAACGCGGATGGTTTGACCAGCTGGCAACCAGCATGCGATGAAACCGCCGGTTTTCTTAATCTTCAGACCCAGATAAGCCTCGTTACGACCTGCGCCCTTGTCGTTATTCAACGAATCCAATGCATCCAAATTGCCATACTCGATGTGAGCAGCATCAAAAGCGGCCTTGATATCATATGCCTTACTATTAGCCATCACGAGTTGCTCGATGTTGAACGATCTGGTGATATATTGCTTGGTCATAACAGCTGAGTAATTGATAGCTACAGCTGCCGATAACTCACCGATGGTAAGAGTCAAACTGGTGTTGCCGGCTGCTACATCTACTGTGCTTGCGTATGCAATCGTAACTTCTGCGTTCAGTTTGCCATCTGCACTTACGGTTACTGCAGTCGGAGTAACGGTCAAACCTGCCAAATTCGGAACAGTCAAATTATACGTGCCCGGAGTAAGGTTCTTTCCGCTAAAATTAACAGTAGTGCTCGGATTGGTATTAGATGCGATAGCTTCTAAATTTACAGAAGCAGGACTAACATTGAGCATAGGTTCTGTGCTGAGAACGGTCTTAAAACCAATAGCATAATAGTTGCTATTGCCACTACTGGTTCCTCCGGAACCGGAATCCTCGGCGCGAACAACGATCAAATATTCTTTCGCAGCGTCCAGCCCTGTCACAGAAATAACACCCATAGTGCTGCTTTCCATGCTGGCAACTGCGGTTGTGGTTTCAGCTGCTACACCATTAGTCAGTTCGAAAGCCTCTAGGAAAATCGTACGTTTCTTGTTTGAACCGCTCTTAACTAATGCTGCAACATCCGTAGTGTTGGTGACGCGATAGTAGTACGGACCTTTTTGACCTTGACGAACGGTGGCTATTTTACCATCGTTGGTTGTCCATGCACTCTGTGCGGGGAAAGGATCGATTGCATCCCATGATCCATCGGTAGAACCGCTGTTGTCTTTGGCTGCCCATGTTTGAGCGGTAGATTGGTAAATCTCGTACGGGGAGAAACATACCCATTCACCGTTTTCAATGTAAGCCGGTGCATACTTGCCAGCCCAACCCTCTGCCGGTACATTTGCAGGATTCAAAGTAGTTGTTGGAACAACTGCCATCATTGCCATGCTTGCCAGTACGGCAGCGGCTAATGTGAAAAGTTTTTTCATTTGTGTTTTAATGTTTTTAAGTTAAATGAATAATTGGGTTTTTATAGTGTTTTGACAACTATATCTTACAAAATCGAATGCAAAAATAACACTTTTCGCGCATATACGCAAATTAAATAGGTATAAAATGACTTTTTCTGCAAAATCTGTCAATTTTTCCACATATATACTCCGCTAAATCCAATAAATAGGACAAGAAATTTTATTTATGTTTATTGCTTTTAAATGCTTTAACCCCCTAGGGCGTGGGCTTTGGAGATAGAAACTCTCTGGAAGCTTGCTTACAAGGAGTTTATAGCTCCAAAGTACACAGAAAGCGCAGCTTTAAAGCATTTAAAAGGGTTTATCTATGTTTATTTTCTTAAAAACTGCAATTTTATTTGTGTATCTGAAAAAAAAGCCGTACCTTTGCACGCTAATTCGTAAAATAAAACATTATATATTCATATCATGAAGAAGATTTTATCATTTCTTTTCTTATGCGCTCTTGCTGTGACAGCAAGCGCAGTTCCTGCGCGCCGAGGATGGCAAACGCGCACACAAGCAGATGGTACGACCATCGAGATTCAACAATTTGGAGACGAGTTTTATCATTATATGATAAACCGTGAAGGTAAACAAGTTCGTGAAATCAACGGCATGTATGTAGAGGTAGGTGAGGCTCCCTCGGCTGAGGTGGCTAAGGCCCGCCGGGCAAAAGTTGTTGCTCGTCGGCAAAGAAAGGATGTAGGCGTTACGCCGAATTTAGCGCCGAAAGGAGTGGTGATCTTGGTGAATTTTAGTAACAAGAGCATGCAGTCCGGTCACACTCAGGCTACGTTTGATGAACTTTGTAACTCGACCAATTGTACTGTCAATAGCGGTTATCCTTCCGCAGCGCAGTATTTCTCGGATCAATCTAATGGTAGTTATCGTCCGCAGTTTGATGTCTTCGGACCGGTGACCCTTAGCCGCAATGTGGCGTATTACGGAACGGACGGTAGCGAAGAAGGCGATGACCAGCATGCGACCGACGCTGTTATTGAGGGCTGCCGCTTGGCGGATGAGCAGTTCAATATCAACTGGGCGGATTATGACTCCAATAATGACGGTTATGTCGATTTCGTTTATGTGATTTATGCCGGTAAGGGTCAGGCGGACGGCGGTACATCCGAGACCATTTGGCCCCATAACTGGGAGGTCTCTTCCGCGCAATACTATGGTAGTTGTACCTATACGGCTTCGCAATGCAAAGTGGGCGGCAAGACGATAGAAAACTATGCCATGTCCGGTGAACTGTCCGGCTCCTCGCTCGGCGGTATCGGTACGCTCTGCCACGAGTTCGGTCACGTAATGGGTCTGCCTGATTTCTATGATACCAATGCCAATACACAAGAAACTTATAACTATATCAATTGTCTTACTCCAAATGATTGGAGTATTATGGATGGCGGAAGCTACAATGCAGATGGTCACTGCCCGCCTAACTATGGACCATGGGAGAAAGATTTCTTTGGATGGTTGACGCCTATTAACTTGGGAAATGAAGGAAAGAACGTTACCATTCTTGCAAATGGAGTGGAAGGCTTCCAAACATACCAAATTAATGCTTCGGGAAATTATCAGAGTCCTACCACTTCAGGATTATGTTATTATTTAGAGAATCGTCAGCAACAGGGCTGGGACGCACCGTTGACAGGTCACGGTATGCTGATCTGGAAGGTGAACTTCAATGCTTCTAAATGGACGAACAACGAGCCGAATAATACAGATGGAAATCCATTAATTACCATTGTGTCGGCTACGGGAACGAAGATCGGTTGGGACGGCTCTACGGATAACTGTCCGAAGAACCCCTTCCCGGGAACCGGCAATAAGACTTCTTGGTCCGGAGTTAGCGGCAAACCATTGCTGAACATCGCCGAGAGCGGACAACAGGTAACCCTTACCTATATTGAGGAACCCTCCATCGTCGTTGATCCGTTCACGTTGACCTTCATGGCGAACGGTCGTGAGTTCGCTACTACGCAATCTACCGGTACCGTAGTTCTTCCGGCTACCAATCCTCTGGATTGTCCTTGCGGCAAATTCTTCCTTGGTTGGACCAAGACGGCTGATTACGAGAGTGCAACGACTGCTCCGACTTATGTCAAAGCAGGTGATCCTATCGCTGAGGCTACTACGCTCTATGCTGTTTATGCAGAGCAAGGCGGTGAAGGCGGAGTGGCTGCTTTTGATGGCAATACCGGTGGCACCTTTAAAATCTATGCACAAGTAAGTGGCACTAAATACTATGCTGCAGGTACTATTAGCAATAGCAAACTGCAGAGCACGACTAATGAAGCAGAGGCTGCTGACTTTGTGCTGACGTCTGCAACGGGCGGATTTACCATCCAAACAGGTGGCAAATATCTTACTAATGGTTCAAAAACCAATGTAAGTTTGTCCAGTACTGCTCAAACATGGTCGTTTGAGAGTGGTACAAAAGGCACATGGCGTGTTAACTCTTCAGCCAATGAAGGTCGAGCACTTGTTTTCCGTGCTGGTGGGTATAATGTGTTCGGCGCTTATGCAACTAGCAATATCAACGGAACAGAGTATTTCGATTTGGAAATAGGCGGTGAAGCAACGGCTTCGTATAGCGATTATAGCACAGCTTGCGGTTGCTGGTACACGGACATCGATAATGTTGACTCCTCTTCCCTTCAGGGAGGAGACAGAGGTAGGCTCGTCCTCCGAAACGGACAAATGGTCATCCTCATTGGAAACGAAGTTTACTCTCTTACCGGTTCACGCCTCGAATAAATGAATCCCTACATTCGTTATATCCTCATCTGCTTGTTCTCTCTCTGCCCCATCATCTCCGGGGCTGAGACGAGAACTATTCCGCATGACTTTGATGCCATGTTCAATGCATCACCGAAAAAACTGGAGGTAGAAAACACCAACCAAACAGGTATAACCGACTTGGTTACTTATACTTGTTCCGGTGGAGCTGAGTTTTCTCTGGATTATTCAAAAACAGGGAGTAAGTTGGCTATCTTTCTGGAGAAATCTGGGGATAAAGTAGAAACTTCTCTAATTCAGAACTTAGATAGTTTACGCATCAACTACTATTACTATCCGTTAACTCCAAACCCTTATAGAGACATAGCCGTTTCAATCTCCACGGATGGAAGTGTCTGGAAAGACGTTACAGTTGAACACAAGTCTAATGGGCTTAAAACAGTAAAAATGCCGCGAGCGGGGGATTATTATGTTCGTATAGCCTATAAAAGTTCATACAAAGTCTATGTCTTCCAGATAGATTATATTTACATCGATCTCTCCGGCTGTCCCGGATGCTTTATCTACAAACCCGAATAGCAAATAAATGCGAGTGGAAAACGATATATTGATCCCCGAACTGGCACGACTGCTTGCAGAAGGAAAAGAAGTGCGTTTCACGCCTTCCGGCGTCAGCATGCGACCGTTTATCGAAGGAGACAAAGACTCTGTCGTGCTCTCGCCGCTCACGCGCGAACCGCAGATAGGAGATATTCTGCTTGTGCAGGCTGAGACGCTCTGCGGACGACAATACGTCCTGCATCGCCTCATCCGAATAGAAACTATTTCTCCCTTCCCTTCAGGGGAGGGGCGGGAAGAGGCTTTCTCTTATATCCTCATGGGAGATGGAAACCTCTCCGGCACGGAGTCATGTACCCGTGCAGGTATCATCGGACGTGTAACGCGCATCGAGACCCCTTCCGGTCGCACCAAACCCCTCACACGAGGCAGACTGTGGCTGCGCCTCAAACCCCACCGCTCCTTCCTACTCAAACTCTACCGCCACACCATCCTCAAATGGCTGTATAGTTAAATGAACAAATAAATTGTAAATGGTAAATGATTAAATTGTAAATGGCTTTATGAAAACAATCGAAGGATTCAAACTCCGCAAACTGGGCAACGAGTATATCTTGGTAGGCGAGTCGATGGCACTCATCAATTTCAACAAGATGATTACCCTCAACGAGACCGCCGCTTTCCTTTGGGAGAAAGCGGAAGAACTAACCCGTGAGAAAGGCTGTTTTGACGTGCAGGCGCTCTGCAAGGCTCTCTGCGCAGAGTTTGACGTCGCGCCCCAACAAGCCATGACAGACATCTCTGCTACTATCGATTCATGGCGTGAAGCAGGAATCATTGAAGCCTAAATAGCGCAAAAAGCATAAAATTACGTAAAAATGACGTACAAATTTGTGTATGTCGTTTTTTTGTTGTACCTTTGCACCGAAATTATTGCAACTACAATAATTGCAACTACAATAATTTTGTGTACAATAATTTATAAAAACACTGTAATTGTATGAAAAATAGTGAGTTAAACCCGTTCGTAATTGGGAAATATGTTTCGGAAGAGTACTTCTGTGACAGGGAGAAGGAGACCGAAATGTTACTCCGGCAAGTGCAAAATGGACGTAATGTGACCTTGATTTCGGACCGCCGTATAGGTAAATCAGGTCTGATAAACCATCTGTTTGCGCAGCCGGTAATGCAAAAGCAATATTATACGATTTCTGTGGATCTGTACGCAACAAGTAGTATGGCGGAGCTGGTTTGTCTATTCGGGAACGAAGTGTATCGTTGTATTCAAACGCAGAAAAACTCATGGAAGGAGAAATTCTTTCAGATTATCAGCTCCTTCCGTGTCGGCTTTAAATTAGATCCGGTTTCCGGTAGCCCTGCTTTTGATATAGCTATTGGCGATATCGTCGCGCCGGTAATGACGCTGGAGCAGATTTTTGCTTATCTGGAGGAGTCCGACAAACCTTGTGTAGTGGCTTTTGATGAGTTCCAGCAAATAGGTGAATATCAGGAGAAGAACGTGGAAGCGCTTTTGCGCACGCATATCCAGCGTTGTAAGAAGACACGCTTTATCTTCGCCGGAAGTCGGAAACATGTGATGACGCAAATGTTTCTTTCCCCATCGAAACCTTTTTATCAAAGCACAATCAATATGGGCTTGGAACCGATACCGAAGGAGGTGTATGTGACTTTTGCGCAGCGGATGTTTGCTAAAGGTTCCAAGTTAATTGATGCAGAGGCGGTCGAACGAGTATATACATTGTGCAGGGGCGTGACATGGTATATGCAGGTGTTGTTAAATGAAATGTATGTCTTGACAGCGGTTCAGGGAAAATGCTCCGTGGCTGAGATGGACATGGCGTTGCAAAATGTGGTTCTTTTGCAGGAACCTTTCTACCGGGAGTTATTAGCCGCTCTTCCGCAAAAACAAAAGGTTGTCTTATATGCCATAGTGAAGGAACGGGAAGCCAAAAATGTTGCCTCTAAATCATTTATCGACAAATATAAATTAGAATCAGCAAGCAGTGTGCAAACGGCTATTAAGGGGCTTTACGCAAAGGATATTCTGGTAAAGACGGATGACGTCTGGCGTGTGTATGATGTCTTCTTTGCGCACTATATTATGCGTTACATGTTATAAATTCTTTATAATTTACTCAGGGGACATTTACGACTCATTTACGACTCAAATAAGACTCAAATAAGACTCAAAATTAGACACAGAACAAGACAGCAAGTAAGGGGCAAGTAAGGGGCAAATAAGAGTCAATTAAGGGTCATTACGACTCCTCGGCTTTAAAGAAGGTTAAAAACGCCTTCTTTTTTTGTGCCTTTCGGAACCATGATGTTGCATAAATATGTCGCATATTTCGATAACAAATGCACAATTGCGAAAAACGGAACAAAATACATGTTTTACAACATACAAAAGTGTCGCTTTTTAAGAAACGGCTATATATCCTTATTATTCGCGCGAGAAAAGTGTGTATAAATTTGCGTGTTTCAAAGAAAAATCTTAATTTTGCACACTTTTTTGCGGTGGATTGTTACGAAATGCCCCATAAAAAATTAAAAATCGGCAATTTGATAAATCTACTTGGCAAAAACAGGGTTTTAAATTAGAAAAGGTATGAAAAAGATGAATATTTGTCATAATTCCAAGCATTTTCTTAATGTTTTATTGCTTCTCCTTACTCTCGTCGGCGTCAACACCAACGCATGGGGAGCATATGTAAACCAGCAATATACTTGTACGGGTTATTCTTATTCTATACCGAGTAACACAGGTTATACATGGATTACATTGAAAGGTACTTCCTTTAATGGCACTTTTTCTAAAGATGTAAGTGATAATTCCAGTTATAATGAAAAAAATAGTGGATGGGGTAGCGCCCCGACTACGTGGGATGTAACAGCTACTATGTATGCCAAAGCCAAAGATGATTATAAGTTTGTAGGGTGGTATAGTAACGACTCGGGAAGTGGAACCGCTCTTTCTACGTCTACATCCAATAACTGCTATTACTCGACAACTGTTCAAGCAGTTAGAGGAAATAGTAATCCTCCACGTAATTTTTATGCGATATTCGCAAAATTCAAGCCTTCTACGACGGTTATAGATTTTGGAGATGTGGCTTATAATTCAGCTCCACAATTCAAGGAATTTACAATAGCGTGTCATAATGTGGGTGACTCATGGAGCCAAACTGGCTTGAGCGGAGTCTTAAGTGCAACTATTTCCGGAAATAAGACAGATAATTCTGAACACACATGTACCGTAAGAGTAACAATTAATCCAACAGCCGCAGGTATCTATAATCAAACATTATCAATAACTACTCCACGTGGTAGAACGATTAATGTTACTGTTAAAGCAAAAGTAACTGCCATTCCTTCTTACACATGGAATAGTGCATTGGATGATTTATATGTTGGACAAACTATCAACGATGTTATTTCTTTTACAAGTAACGGCGCAAAGACCTATTCTATATTAGATTGGACTCCTACGGGAATCAATAACGAAGGTGCAACCACTCCTACTTTTGTTAATAATACCCTCGTTTGTGGTCATGCCGGAACATTAACTCTCAAAGTTGTGCAAGAAGCAGAGACAAATGGTTTTGAGGCAGGTGAAAGTACAAAAGAAATTACCATCAAAAAATACACTCCTACCTTTACATGGAATTCGGGTAATGCGGTTTATTACTACCAATCCGAAATACCGGGTATTTTCTCTACTACGAACACAGACTTTGGCTATTCGGTAGTTTCTGATAACGAGGCTTCGGCAAAAGTAGTTGATAATACCTTGCATATTTATAATGTAGAAGAGACAGCGAACATTACCGTTACTCAAGCCGAAAACTATAAATGGAAAGGCAAAACGGAGACTTATGTTGTAAATCCTGTCGAACTCAATAACCATGTGCCGTTTACAATTACTTCTTCTAACTATTTCATTCCATTCAAGTTTGGCTCTGAAGGTTCCTTCTCCTGGAATGACGGAATAAAACTTGGAGATGGAGGAGGTGGCCTCGATTGGGATGACAAATATTATGACATTAGATTCACTGGAATACCTGATAAATTGTCTTTTGATTATGAAAAACAAGCCAGTGGGGCAACAGGCGTTGAATGGTGGGTAAAAGAAAGTTCAGATGGAAGCAATTGGGTTGATTCAAAGTGGGGAAAGCAAACATCAGGCTCAGGAACAGCTACCAATATCCAATTATTGCCAAGCACTCGTTACTTGCGTTTCTGCTATTCGGGAAACTTTGCAGGCCGTTTTAAAAACATCCATGTTACCGAGTTGCAGGATTTTTCGGCTACTCCGGTAAGAGTCGATTTTGGTACAAAGGGTGCTAATTATGGTACTCAAGAGGAGACGGTTACATTCAGCCATGCTAACGCAGGGCGCGTTACCACAATGGAGATTGTTGGCGACGATGCGTCATATTTCTCTATTGAACGTACGAATATCCCGGGAACAGGACGAGATTTATATGCTACGGTTACAATCGCTGTAAGTTTTGATAATAGAGGTGAAATTCGCGGTGAAGATTCGTATGACGCAGTGCTTCATATAGAAGACAACGCGGGTAATTTCCTTAATATCCCTCTTACCGGTGTCCGTAATGGAAAGACTGATCCGGAGTTCTCGTTCAACGCAAACCATTTGCCTTATTTCTTTGGCACAAACATAGCGAATGTCGCTTCTTCTACTAATACGGACTATACCCATTGTCCATTGACATTTGAGACCAGCGATGCTTCTATTGCTCAGGTGATAGACGGTACACTCCATATATACAGCAAGAATCAGGAGGTGACCATCACTGTAAGCCAAGGAGAAAATGACGACTATGCACCAGGAAGTGCTACATTTACTTTCACTCCCCGGGAGCGTCCGGATTTATCCGTGCCTCTCCAGTTGGATAAGACTATCTATCAAGGAGGAGCCGTAGAAGCAGGAAGAAGATGTGCGTGGGTCAGTGAAGACGGGGCAGCAGCTATCCGTTTGGGAAATACCAACGTCTTGACAGATGACTGGGTTTGGTACCATTCGGAGAAGAACTTCACTATCTCCTTTGACGGTACTCCAGGGCGATTGTCGTTCGAATATAAGAATACAGGATGGGTGGTAACTGATGACCCAGATGGTCATCATATGTATGAAGTACAAGAGTCTTCTGATGGTTCCATATGGAATACCATTTGGTCCACCGAGTCCTCTACCGCTGAATGGACTGAAGTGAATGAACTTACCATTAACCCCTCAACGCGCTATCTCCGTTTCTCGTTCAGCGGAAACTATTGGGGATTCTTCCGTAATATCAATATCTCGGAGTTGGTTGGATACAAATACCTCCGTGCAGAGGCGGACGGCCGTTATCTGAGCCGCGGAGCCAAGTGGGGTACGCAGGCGATAGTGGATGATTTTGGTATGGCATGTCGTATTAGTAATTATACCAATGATAATACTAATTTCTACACCCGCTTCCTCTTTGTCGATAACCAGCAATATCTCTACGAGGCGGACAACCACGAATTATATACTGACGACGGCACAGCGGCTAACAACTATAATCTCTGGAAGCAGAATGTGATAGATGGTACAATCCTTACTTTCCAGAGTGGTAATGAGTATGCGGGAGATAGCCACAAAGGACAATATGTAACATTGAACGGCAATGCTCTTGCGCTTACGTCTGATGCTTCGGCGGCTACAAGATGGCAGATGGAGGACTACACCGAGCACCCGGCACATATTCTGGAAATCCTCAACCGTGAAGCAGCTGAAGCAGCAGCAAAAGATTTTGGATCGGATGTCAATACATTGGAGAAAGTACGTAACCGTATAGACGCCAATGATTTCGAAATGACGAATGTTGAGATCCCTGCGTTGGCATTAGGCGAACAAGCCGGATATTACCGAGATGAAGCAGCAGGACCACGTGCCATTTATGATAACGAGATTACAAACTTGGTTCCCGGCTTCTACCGCCTGACAGTAAAAGGATTTAGCCGTATTTCGTCTGCGAACATTGCCTGGACTTGCCACTCGGCAGGAGAAGGCATGGAAAGTGTATTGGCTTATATCTATGCCAATGACGTAAAATATCCTATTCAGTCGTTATATCGCTCATACCAAGTCTCGCCGTTAGAGGCTTCCGATGAATTAAGAGGAGGATATTATTACTCAACGGATTTAACCTCCGCAGGAAAAGCTTTTGACGACGCAAAACGTTACCTTAATGATGTATACGTATATGTAGAAGCAGATGCTGGCAAAGAGACAGGTACACTGCGTTATGGTATAAAGAACCCCTCCTATGTACCGGGAACGTGGATCGCATACGAAAACATCACGCTTACACGAATTGCCCGCAAGGAATATATCTTTGAGGGTACGGATGAGGATGAAAAGGAAGAATGGCAAATAAACAACAACTGGAACCGTAATGAACAGCCGAATGAAAACCACGCAGTCATCATTCGCAGCGATGTCCTTATTGATGAAGAGGTGAGCGTATATAGTTTTGCTATTGAGAATGATGCAAAAGTTACTATTGCTCCGAATGGCGGCTTGACCATTGGAGCAGGTGGCATCAGAGGAGCTACTGCAGATAATTTCAAGCTGGCTGCCGGTACAAGTGGCGAGACGAAAGGCCAAACAGGCTACTTGCGTATCTCTCCATACTCCACAGAACCGATGCCGGAGGCAACAGTGGAGATGTATTCTATTGGATATTATGACAAAACTTCTGATGAAGAAAATATCGCTGCATGGCAATATGTGGGCACGCCGATTGACTTTGAAGGAGCATTGGCAAAGACCGTTTTCACCAGAAGTTGGATATATAGTTATGTAGAGGCAACGGATACATGGATAAATAATCGTAAAAATCTGGTAATGGAGCCGTTTGTGGGCTATAGCACCACTCAATATGATTCGCCCGACGGCAAGTTGATCTCATATGGCGGAAAATTGATTCAAAATAATGGCACAGTAACTGTAGATTTAGCATATACGGATAGTGAACATGGAGAGAATGTTGTGGCAAATAGCTATACCGCTCCGATAGATATTACTAACTTTGAAGACGGGGATTTTGTTAATCTGGAGAAGGTTGTATATCTGTTCAATACCGGTTCTCGTAAGGATGCAGAGAATTTGATGAAGAAGGATGCTGCCGGAACAACAAATGCACCGGGACAATACCTGCCCATTCCTATAGGAACGGCTCGCGCAATGAAATCCTCATTCGGCACGATTACAACGATTGCTCCTATGCAGGGATTCTCTGTAAGAGCAAATGCAGAGGGCGCAAAACTGACATTTGACTATAGAAAATTGGTATGGAATGGTACAAGTGCAAATGCACCTTTGCGTGTAACTGCGCGTAACGATGAGGATGCTGTTCGTGGAGCGTTATGTGTGTCAATTTGGTCGAATGGGTGGACTGATAACTTGTATATGATCGAATCGGAAGAATATGATGCAAGTTATGAAAATGGTTATGATGCTACCAAACAAATGAGCGGTGCGTTCAATATCTTCGCAGTAGAAGATGAAGACCGACTTTCCGTTGATGCTACCAATAGTATAGCAGGAACGCGCGTAGGTGTGCGCACGGGCGAAGAAATGACCTATACGATGAAGTTCAGCCATGTCAACAGCGAGAATCCGTTGGTTCTTTGGGACAAAGAGGCTCGTTTCAAAATGTTGATCAGTGAAGAAGTGGAATATACCTTTAACGCCGAGCCGAATAGCGAAATAACCGAGCGTTTCCAAATTATCGCAGCAGATATTCCTGCTGTTACCACCGGAGTAGAGGATGTTGAAAGCGAAACAAAAGTAACGAAGTTTATTAAGGATAACCAACTATATATCCTCAAAGACGGTGTGCTGTATAATGCATCCGGCGCTGTAGTGCGCAAATAAATCCCCTTGTGACAAGGGCATATAAATTAGTATTAGTTTGAAAAAGGTATTATTTATAATAATAGGTATTCTATGCTCTCTTAGTGCCTCCGCACTAAGTTACGCATCCCCATATAAAGGCTCTGGAAGAAGCGGAATGTACCATTCCGCGCCTGTGCGCTCTACCGCAATGCGCGGTAGTGTCATGGCGCAGGCTCCTATGGCTACAATGGGATCTACCAGCTCCTACGGAACGCAGAATATGCCCACGTACGGAAAAACGGTAGAACCCTCTTCTAATATGCAAGTAAGAGGGATTTATACTTCCGCTTCGGCTATCCAAGGAGGTACAACTTCCAATGAAACGTATGGTCATATTGCGGGGCCTCGAAGAACCCCGGGTGGCAATCCTGGAGGTCTGCCGGATTGCGGTTGTGACTGGCAGGCTACTGGCGAAGAAGGCATTTATACGTGTCCTATTTGTAATTGTACGTGGAATGAATTTGACGATTCCGAAATAGACCATTGTCACTGTGTAGAAGAGTCCGGCTATTGCTGGTGTCCTCTTGAACTAAACTGGTCTGTAATGCTCTTCTTCGCTGCGCTTGCGGCGGCGTACACGGTGTACAAAAAACGGACATCAACTGTACAGTGACGTCCGTAATGGTAACGAGATGGTAACGAGAATGAGTGCTATTTGAGCCCTTTCGCCCACTTCTTTAAATAAGCAACCCACTCTTCGGCAGTCTTTGCCACGGGGTGGTTTTCTTTTGTCGCTCCGCAGCAAGTGAGATAGAAATGCGCGGTCGCGCACATTTGTGATTTGTGATTTGTGATTTGTGAAATTAATATGCACAAATTATTCTGTTTGTCGTGAACCAATTCTCCGGCATATTCTTTCGGTATAAACACACCTAAACCTACTGTTTCTTTGGCGTACTTGGCACTGTCATTGACCGGCCAGTCTGTGCCCCATGAAGCCAGCAGAACGCCGTTCGGAAGAATAATAGATACCGTATCTTTGCCTCCCTTTGCCGGAATGGTCTGCACGCCGGTACAGAGTCCTTCTATCGGCTCGGAACAGACTACATCGCACCGCATATCGCGGTGACCGGCGCGGAGTGTGTATTGCACCTCCATACTGATGATTGTGCGTGTTTCCGGCAGATCCTCTTTGCCGTCGGGAACTGTCCAGTCAATGTCATTAACGGCAATAATGGCTTTGTTGCGGCTTTGTTCTACAATCAACTGCTGTCGCTCGCCTACTTCCTCAATGTGGTATAATTTGCCGTTCCAATACTTGACAGAACCTACGCCTACTGTTCCGCTCACGCGAAGAATGTCATCGCCGTAGCCCGCCTCCAAAAGACTGTCATTGGGGTACCAGTAACTCTGCGCCAATTCCAACTGCGGCGTGCGTTTGCAATACGGATCAATAGTTTGTTTCTTATCAAAATAGATGCGGTACGCCATCTGCTCGCTTTCTGCCGCCACGCCGTGGTGGTGAAGCTGGTGGTAGGTGTCGTTCTCCGGTCCGTCGCTCCATTCCGTAATAGGATAGCAATGCCGGGTCTTGCCTTCGGCATAAATAACTTTATATCCCACTCTGGTCGAGTCAGCAGGAGTGCCTATCTTCCAAAACGAAGTAGCTACCCGCGGGGCGCACCCCGCGAGTAGTAAGACCACTACGTTCAAAGTAAAAAGACCGCTAACGCTCAAAGAAGAAAGAGTCTTTCGGCTTTCGACTTTTTTCTTTTGACTATTATTTGTTAATCGTGACATTCTCTACTGTCGGAGCAAGCGAGAACGCTTCGCCCTTCTGAGCTTGGATATTCACATTGTCGATGACCAGTCCGTTCGTCTGACGGAAGAGCGCACCATCGGTGGCGCTCATCGTGATATTGCGCAGCGTTACATTCTGGATCTTCATCTCCGGCAGACCGTTGAAATAAATGGCGCGTTTGATGTTTTTACCCGTTACGTTCTCAATCACGATATTCTTGAACGCAGGTGTCTCTTCGCTTGCTTCCGGAGCCTCTGCATTCATGCGGGCTGCCAGTTCCTCTTCGGTCTCTTCTCCGGCTCCTTTGCCGCCGTAGAAGAGGTCAAACAGCAGACCTTCGTTCGGGATATTAGCCATATTCACGTCGCGGATATAGATGTTCTCCACTACGCCGCCGCGGCCGCGGGTGCTCTTAAAACGCAGACCTACATCGGTACCGATATAGAGGTTGTTGCTTACCTGTACGTTCTTAATGCCGCCGGACATCTCACTGCCGCATACAAAACCGCCGTGACCATGGTAAACGACACAGTCGTCCACTACTACGTTCTCCGTCGGGATACCTCTGTCACGGCCGGGTTTGTCCTTGCCGGACTTCATGCAGATAGCGTCGTCGCCTACGTCGAACGAGCAATGAGAAATAACAACATTTTTGCAACTCTCTACATCCACGCCGTCGCCGTTCTGGCTGTACCACGGGTTGCGGACATTGAGATCGCGCAGAATCAGGTTCTCGCAGCACATCGGGTGGAGGTTCCATGCCGGCGAGTTCTCAAACGTAACGCCTTCCAGCAGGATGCCTTTGCAATCAACGAAATGCAGCATTACCGGACGGAGGAACGATTTGACTACTTGCCAGAGGCTGTCGTCGGTGATGACAGGCACATTCTGGTCCACGCAGTAACTCTGCGCCAGGATAGAAGCGCTGTCCGGATACCAGATATCTTTCTCTGTCACTACGCCGCCTTTCTCCTGCAGGTGTTTCTTCCATTGTCCGGGAGCCATCTTGCTCTTCTTCAGCGGACGCCACCAGTCGCCGTTGCCGTTGAAGGTACCATGACCGGTGATGGCGATATTTTCCGCGCCGCGTGCATTCAGCGGACTGGTGCAACGCTTGGTGGGAATGCCTTCGAACCATTCGTCGTAGATATCATACAGGTCCAGATCGTGGCTGAAGATGATAAAACTATTCTTCTCCGTGTACAGACGTACATTGGATTTGAGCGTGAGCGGCGCCGTCGTGTAGATACCGGCAGGGATAACTACCGTACCGCCTCCTGCCTCCGTACATTCGTCAATGGCTTTCTGGATCGCCTCGGTGGCTAATACCGCACCGGTGGGATCAGCTCCGTAATCCAGCACATTGTACGTGCGGTCCGGGAAAGAAGGTACTTTCACTTTCGGCATCTCGAATGATGCCGCTTTGGTTAAAGCGTCGATGTCGCGCTGCCTGGTTGTTTGATACTGCGGCGCAGAACTACATGCGCCTAAAACTGCTGCGGCAAGCAGTAAAAGAGAAAATGGGTGTTTCATAGATATATATTTTGTGGATAAATGATTTCTACTAATGTCAATCCCTCGGCGGGTGCCGAATGACCGGCTTTGCATCGGTCGTGAGCGGCAATGACTTGGGCGAATTGTTCTTCCGTCATCTTGCCTTTGCCTACTTCAAAGAGCGTACCTACCACCGCGCGGACCATGTTCCGCAAGAACCGGTCGGCGGTAATGACAAACCTCCATTCCGTCCCGCTCTCTTGCACCCATTCCGCTTGGCGTACATCGCAGATAGTGGTCTTTACATCCGTGTGAGTGCGGCAGAAAGAAGCAAAATCCTGCTTCCCGATCATCCTCTTTGCCGCTTTGTTCATCGCCTCAAAATCCAGACCTGCGGCTACACGGGTATGGTTGACATGCAGGAACGGGTCCTTGCGGGTTGTGATACGGTAATAATAGCGGCGCTCCTGTGCGTCAAAACGTGCATGCGCATCGTCCTGAACGCGCCGTAAACCGCTGATGGCAATGGAGCAGGGCAGCAGGTTATTCAGCCTTCCGGCAAAATTAACCGGCAATGCTTTCGCTACGTCAAAATGCGCCACCATCTTCTCTGCATGCACTCCTGCATCGGTCCTGCCGGCAAAAATCAACGCCACCGGCTCACGCAGGATAGTAGCGAAAGCAGCTTCCATCTCTGCCTGTACCGTGTTTCCGTTCGGCTGCGTCTGCGATCCGTGGAAATCCGTGCCGTCATATGCAAACTCTATAAAATAGCGCATTTAATGATTGATGATTAATGTTTGATTTTTGATTTCAACTGCTGGTTTATCTCCGGCGACAACTCCGCCTTGTAGGCTATCCATACTCCGCTGCCCAGAAGCACCGCGCTGCGGAGAATACTGTCCGCCCATATATTCATTTCCGGCAAACAATACTGCCACAACGCATTGAGCGCAAAGATCACAATCAGCAACAGCAGGATATACCACCACTTGCGGTCCACTACGTGGAAATGTCCCAACGGCACGACCGTAGCAATAATCAGTATATAATACAGACCGTAGGACAGCAGGTTGCTGAGCGCTGCGCCCTCCATGCCGTAGAGCGGCACAAGGTAATTATTCAGGAATATGGCGCTGACCGTCAGGATAAGCGACAATACCAGACTGAGAGCGTAATAACGGCTATAGTTCAGCGCCGTCAGACAGATAGTAAACGTAGCCAAAACCAATTGGCTTACGCCTAAGATAAGCACCACGTTCTTCGCCGTAGCGAAAGTGGCACCGTTAGGCAGAATATGGAAGATAAGATCTATATTCACCCATATGGCGAGCAGGATAAATCCGCCGATGAGCAACATGTTTCTCGTCACCTGGCGGATAAGGAACGAGCATTCCTCGCTGTTCTGTTCTTTGATCGCGCGCGACAACTGAGGCGAGGCGATAGCCGAGACAGAGCGGTTGGGAACGCTTACCATTACCGCCATATACGTGGCTATCGCAAATATACCCGTGCTGTCCAGACCCATCTTGGCGGTCACGAAGAAAGAAGAGAGGGTAGGTGCCAGAACCGAAGTGATAGCGGACAGGATCAAGAACCCTGTGTATATCAGATAGCGGCGTACGAGACCCCTGTTCGCGCGGAGGAATTGCCGGTCAGGACGAAGACGGATCCGTCGGAGCGAGATAAAATAACATAAATTGATCATGGCCGCTATCGCGTAGTTGAGACATATCCCGATCACCAACCCGTCCATGGATACAACCCGGAAAGCGTATAGCAGATAGACGACTAACATCCCTACCCGTACCACCAGCTCGCGCACAGCCCTCGGTACCACAATATGCATCAGCACATTGCATGTACTCTCGCATATCGTCTGATAGAGCATAAAGAAAGCCAGCGGCAGCACGAAATAATAGTAGTCCACAAACATCGGCGATTTGTCTCCAAACCACGTCTCTATCGGCACGCGGCATGCCCAATAGAGAGCAGCGAAAAGCACAAATCCGATAAACGGCACAACGAGGGCCCAGAAGAAGAAACCGTGGTCCTCGTCGCTCTCTCTCTCTTTAAAATACGGGTAGAAACGAATGATGCTGGCGTTAGTGCCCAACTGCGCCAGACCGATAAACAATGTAGCGGCATCAATAAGCACCCGCGCTAACCCGATTTCCTCGGTTGTGAGGAAACGGGTTAACACGAAGAACGTGGTAACAATGCCTACGGCAATGCCCAGATAGGTCACTATCGTGCCACGGATAGATTGTTTAGCGATGACGCCCAAGGTAATTTACAATTTAGTCATTTACCATTTGATCATTTGATGTCCAGCAACTCAACCGTGAAGATCAAGGCAGAGTAGGGCGGAATGGACTGGCCGGCACCGCGCTCGCCGTAACCTAACTCATAAGGGATGTACAGTTTGTACTTGGATCCCTTCGGCATCAGCTGCAATCCTTCCGTCCAGCCTTTGATCACGCCGTTCAGCGGGAACTCGATCGGTTCGCCGCGCTGGTAGCTGCTGTCGAAAACGGTACCGTCAATCAATGTACCTTCGTAATGTACCTTGACTGTCTGTTCTGCAGTCGGTTTAGGGCCCTTGCCCTGTACCAGTACTTCGTACTGCAAACCGCTTTCGGTCACTTTGACTTCTTCGCGCAAGGCGTTCTCCTGCAGGAATTTCTCGCCCTCGGCTTTCGTCTCTCCGTATTTCTTGGAGGAGATCACGGAGTCAACATAATGATTAGCCGTCTGCATGTCAAACTGCTCGGTGTAGTTGTACAGACCGTTGATGAATCCTTGCTTGATCAGGTCGTAGTTGGTCTCCAGACCGGCAATACCCAGCAATCCTACCGGCTCTTGCTCGCGAATAGCCGTACCGATATTCTTTGCTGCCGATACCACCTGCGGGTTGCGGACCTTCTCTTTCAGACCGATGTTGATATTGTCGATAAACTCATCAATCGCCTCGCCCGTTGAATCCTCCTGAAGGATATACGGGCGGATCTGATTTCCGTTCAGCAAGCCGAAAGCATAGTTGATCGAGTCTATTTCGCTCTCCAACTCAATGACCTTCTTGCTCTTCGGACATTTGCCGAGAATGGCTTTGCCGGCTTCTTCTGTGCTCGGCTTGCCCTGATATTTCGTCATAAGGAAGGTCTCCGCATCCTTAATCTTCATAACGGTGGTGTCTTCATAAAGGGCGTTTACCAGACCCTGGAAGAATATCTTCTCATTCAGCATCCATGCAGCATTCTCTGCCAGACCTTGGCATTGGCACATTGCGCCACGGCATCTGCGAGCGCAGGAAGCGTGGAGTTCTGGATATTCGGCGGTGTATTCTCTATGATGAAGAACGACATGAGCGAGTGACCCAGTTCGGACTTACCGGAGCCTTTCGGACCAAACAGATTGAGGATGGGGAACGACTTGGTTTGCGCCGTGACCACGTCGCGGAACAAGGTGGCCAGCAAGAATGATAGTCCGACTTTGGCGTTGTCACCGAAAACGTCTATCAGTTGCTCTGCATATTGGCGAAGAGTGACTTGACCTAATCCGTGGTGGACGAAGCTCCGCTCGAACTGGTATAGCGATTTTTGTTTCTCATAGATAGACGAGAATGCCGGCAGATAGAAGTTGCCTTGGTCACCCAAGCGCACGATACCGAAGTCGTCCACTTTGTGCCAAGTGCGACCATCGAAAATGCCGTTCCCGAAGGCGAAGAATCCATGATCCTGCCAACCGAGTTGGGTGATGGGTTCCGCCGTTTCGGTAGCTTTATAGAGGAACTGTTTGAGGCGTGTCAGTTGTTCCTCTTTTGCCAACCAGATATAGTTGCCGATGGACTCAATCTTCTGCTTGAAACGGCTGAGACTGACCAGATCTTCCGCCTTGAACTCAATGATACGTTTCTCGCCATCTTCGTTCTCAATCTCGAAGAGACGGAGCGCATTGGATCCGCCATCAGAGATATGGAACAGCGGACGAAGGAGGAAGTTCGACCATTGGAAAATCTTGCCATTCGCGCCGATGGAGATATACGCATTACCTCTGGTCTGAAAGCCATATTTCTCGAAGAGGTCGAGGTAATGCGAGTTCTGATCGTTGCAGCGAAGCGACTCCTCGCGGCGGTTCTGTTGTGCCGCATGGATCGCCTTGCGCCACATGGACTTACCTTGGATGACATCGTGGAGCAGATTGATGTACCGATCCACCTCATATTCGCGCTCCAGACGACCTAAGAGGAACGCCACTTTGTCCACAATCTCCGTGGGCGAGAGGCCTTGCGTCTGAATGAGCTTCTGGGCATACCAAACGGGGAAATCCTGCGTCTCAAGATCGTCGTAGAGCAGGCGCGATTTGCAGAACGAATCCGGATCCTGCTTACGACCTTCTTGACCAAGCGGAATCTCCTTGACGCTCACGTCAAAACCGAGGTTCCAGGCTTGAACAGCGGATTTCATGACCTTCTGAATGCCGGTTCCGTACGGAGTGCCCACTTTAGGGCAGTCCGCATCGGGCATGAAGATCAGTTTGGTAGCATTCCGTTGCAGGACTTTGAACTGCTCATCCGTCCAATCAGAACCCAACGAAGCGACCGTATTGAGGATGCCGATGGACTGCAGACGCAGCACGTCCGGTGCTCCTTCGACCAGCACGTACACACCATCTTTGACGGCTGCACGAGCAGCTATATCGATACCGAAAACGGACTGACTCTTCTGGTAGATGAGACTGTTGGAAGAATTGAGGTACTTGGGCGTTTTGTCGTCATCCGCCATCGTGCGTGCCGTGTAGCCGATGATGCGGTTGTAGCGGTCGCGGATGGGGATCATGATACGAGCACGGAAGAAGTCGTAATCCTTTTTCGACTTCTCCGAGTGCGCGATGAGACCAAGTTGTGTGAGAACCTCGTTGGAGAGCAGTTGCTGCTTCGCATAGTTGATGAGACCATCCCACGCATCATACGCGAAGCCGATGCCGAACTCTTCGACGAACTCCTTGCCCCAGCGATTGAGGGCATAGGTATAAGCGGCGCGAGCCTGATCATCCTGGTTGTGGATGTTCGCGACATAGTACTTCTGAATGAGGGAATAGGCCGTAAACATCGCCTCGCGTTGCTTTTCCTGCTCCTGCTCCTCGGGTGTACGCTCGTGCATGTCTTCCTCAATGGTGATATGGTACTTGCTCGCCAGATGGCGCACCGCTTCCGGAAAATCCATGTTCTCCTTCTTCTGGATGAAAGCGATAGCATCGCCGCCTTCGCCACATCCGAAGCAATGCCACGTGTTCCGCGCGGGATCAATCATTAGAGACGGAGTCTTCTCCTGATGAAGTGGACAGCAGCACTTCGACCTGCTACCAGCTTGTTGTAACTTCGCATAGCCGGCAATCACATCGCGCACATTGACCTGCAGACGGACTAATTCAATAGTTCTGTTGGATAACATAATGGTTAAGGTTGAAGGTTAGTTACTTTGTTCTGTAGTAATTATCCACAAAGCGTTGCTCGGCGCGAATCTCCCGCTTGAGCAGGTTGATAATGTCGTAGATGGCTTCATACTCCAAACGAGTGATGTTGCCATGCTCACGTTTGTAATAAAAAGTGGAGTTACTCCAGCCTGTGCGTTGCATGACAGTCTGCTTGAAATTCTTGCGCTTCGGAGCCGGAAGCTGCAAGTAAAAATTGTTTAAATAATTCATAGTTGTTAGGTTTTTATGTGTTAAAATTAAAATTTTCAATCAAAAAGTACTAAAATTGCATAATTTATTTGCATATTCGCGAATTTATTAGTACTTTTGTGGTGCAAAATTAGTGCTTTTCTATGACATATACAATTTAGAATAGCACAAAATCGTATTATTATAGCATTTTAGTGAATATATTACGCAAATTCGCACTATAGTAATTTTTGAACACATAAATATATGTACAACGGACAAATCATCAAGCATTTATTGCTAAAACAGAACAAGTCGCAAACGGAACTATCTATGGCTGTGACAGGAAGACCTAACAGCAGCCTGCATTATTTGGCGAAGAATCCGACAGCAAAGACATTGGAGAGAATAGCGGATTTCTTTGGAGTGACGATAGACTCCTTATTTGAACGCGCGCACCCGCCCGTAGATATGGAAACCGAGAAGGATGCCGAGAACGGGTATCTGAAGAAACTGATCAAGTTGCAAGAAACTCAGATGAGCGCTTACATGATACTGAACGAGACCAACGATTTTATGCTGGAACAATTGAAGCATCGAGTAGCAGAACTGGAGAGTCGGCTGAAGTATTTACAGGCTCATCCGGAAGCAATCTCAGAGTTGCCACCGATGCCTGAGTTCAACATGATTGTGCCGATGGTGGAGAAACAGCCGGAAGTGAAAGTATATACCAACATGACTCCGGAGGAGAAAAAACAGCAACGAATCCGTAAGAAGTTAGCTAAGAACGCCGAGGCAGAAATCCGCAAAGAGACATTGCCGGATTGACCAGTTTTGAGGTATTTTTCAAAAAAGCAATCCTAATTTAAAGTTTATGGTCAAAAAATTTGGTCATGTCAAAAATTTGTAGTAATTTTGCACCTTGAAAGCGAGTTAAGACGTGTCAAAATCGTGTCAAGGACTCGCACAAAATCCTAATTTTGAACAAAATCATTGCTGATTTACAGCAAGTTACGAAAATTAACTCAACTGTGGGTTTGTCTGGGTTCGAGTCCTGGTTGAGCAACATAGAAGAGACCTTATGGGTCTCTTTCTTGTTGTCATACCGACTCAACCCCAGGTTCTCCGCCGCTTCGCTCTGTCGATTATTGCTGCGCAATTTTCGAGTCCTGGTTGAGTGCGCCCCTGCCGCGCTACAGATACAATACGGATGCAGCACCGGCAGTACCGATTATGGAGATGATCGGCAGGCTCACGCCAAAGGTCACTCCTACGTTTCCGCTACCATAGATACAACCGATATTGAAGCTCCATAATCCCCAGTAGGGCAGATTATGTCCGAACGCGAACTTCAGGCTGGTATGCGCCATGAAACCGTTCCGGTCAAACTGTCCGTAGCCGAAGCCCTGATAGAGTTGGAAATCAAAGGGTATATAGTCCGGCGTGAGACGGAAAACAGGTCCTATCATGACATCCCATCCTCCTTCGAAACCAATCATAAAATCCGTTCCGATACCTAAATGTCCGGGGATGTAGTTTAGTTGTGCACCCATCATCCATTGACTGGAGCGGAACTCGTGTCCTGCCTGGATCTCGGTATAGATACGCGGGAAATCATCCTCCAGTGCCATAGCCGCTAAGGTGAGTGCCCGGATAGGCATCAGACTGACGGATGCGGTAGGTATATACCGTCCGTCGTAGTATCTCGCGCCCAGAGAGAAAGACCACCAACCGAATTTATGGTCTTTGTACCCTTCTTTGAATCCGAATCGGAGAGCCGCATCAGCCACCCATGTAATATGCTTATCCGTAAATCGGTACATGGCACCTCCTCCGAGTGCCAGTTGCAGGCTGAGGGGACAGTCAAAACTGGTGAGCCGGAAGGTGGGACCTATGGTCGCGGATAGTTCCTGATTGGTGATACCGTATAGGGCTGTCACGTCAAGACCGAAGCGTTTAGGGATCCATCCGTATCGCACGCCCGCGTAGTGGTGGCGGTTATATTGGGCGAACTCAATGCCGTACATCGGTTCCAGATAGTGATCCGGATGCCAATCCGAGCCGTGATACCATTCGCTCTTGAGTTTGAAATCCGCGGATGTTGAGCCTTTATATGGCACCTGGATATACTGGGTAGGAGCGTCAATACGGCCTTTCTTGCCACCTACGCGCACCTTATGTTCGCCTATCTGCACCTGCCCTGTCCATGGCGTGACACCCATGTTGACTCCGTCCACATAGACGAAGGCTTTTTTGGGGCGGGATTTGACAACCAGCGTTCCGGTCTTGGGTTGCATCGGAGGCAAAGTGACCGTTGAAGACGGATGGACGATGGTGATGGTGTCGTAACGGTCTTCCCAGTTCTCACGAACCCGCTTGACGTAGTATTTGCCGGTCGGCAGGCTTTCTGCTTCCCATCTACCGGTCGTCCGATAGGTGTAATCTTGCGAGGTCGTCTGTTTGGTGTAGATCTTTTCCTCCGCGTGGGCGGCCTTGAGGGTAAGAGAGCCCTGGTGGATATAGTCGTACGCCGCCCTGCTGGCGAACATGTTATAGGTATGGGTGTATATATAATTGTCCGAGAGCACCTGAAGGCGTTTCTCCGCCTTGGCTTTTTGTGCCTCGTTGCCTTTCTTGATCATATCGAGATACCAGTCTCCGGCATAGGTGTCAATCTCCATTTCCTCATAAGCCTGTCCGGCTTCGTACATAGCCTCCACATGACCTTTATCTGCGGCTTTCTCGAAGTAGTCGAGTGCTTTTTCCGCGTCTTTCCCAACGCCGCTTCCGTTTTTATAACATAGTCCCAACTCGTATGCCGCGTCCGTTTGTCCGGAATAGGCGGCCTTGCTGTACCATTCGAATGCGGTGGTCTTGTTCCGGGCTACTCCGTTACCCAAAGCGTAACAGCGGCCTACCATGTACATAGCATCGTAGTTGTCATGGTTCGCTGCGTCGCGGAACCACGCCAGCGCCGTTTGATAATCGCGGGTCTTCCCGCAACTGCCGTTGTAATAGCACATGCCTAACTCGTAACTGGCGATATAGAGGTAGCGGGTGTTTAAATAATGGGTGAATGCATTGTACTTGTTGTCCTCGTCGTCGTCCTCGTCCTCCTCATCGTCATAGCCTGCCTCCTTGTTTTTCCGCTTCTCGTTCTGGATTCTTTCCATCATATCCAGTTCGGCTTGCGCTTTTCTGAGCCAGTGAACCGCCCAGTCGAAGTCCTTGGATACGCCTTCCCCTTTGCAATAGGCGATACCGAGGGCACTCTGTGAGTTGACGATGCCTTGCTCAGCGGCTTTCCGATACCATGTGACCGCCGTATAGTCGTTCTCGCTCACGCCTTTGCCGTAGTGATAGCAGTCGCCTAATTGGTCTTGTGCCTTGGCATACCCTTGCTCTGCGGATTTCTGATAGTAACGGAAAGCGGAATATGCGTTTTTGGTTACACCTTTCCCGTTGGCATAGCAGTTTCCCACATTATATTGCGCAACCAGGTTGTCTTGTGCGGCAGCTTTGCTGTATAGTTCGAATGCTTTGTATGGATCTTTCGGTACACCATGTCCTCTGCCATAAAGAACGCCCAGGTTGTTTTGGGCTCCGGCATGGCCTTGTGCAGCCGCTTTCGTGTACCAATAGACCGCCATGGAGTAGTCTTTAGGCACTCCGTTTCCGTCGCTATAAGCTTGTCCCAATGCCGACTGCGCAGAAGCGTAACCTTGATTGGCGGATTTGCGAAACCACTCAACAGCCTTCTCGTAGTTGCGACTGACGCCTCCCGTGCCGTTATAATAGTAGATGCCGATATTATACTGGGCTATCTTATGGCCTTTTTGGGCTTCTTTGATGTCGGAGTAGTAGTCATTCGCATAGGATATACCTACCGCCGCCAATAGGAGAGCAAATAGAAAAAAGCGTTTCATATAGAAGCGAATGTTTACATCCTGGAAGATAAAATCAACCAATTTATATAATCGTAGGTATGTTTTATCTTTTTGTCCCAATTGCATGTGTCTTCTTGGCTTCTCATAAAGATATAGCTGGATTCAGAAATATAATCCGGGTAGATACAATCTTGAATGATACCTGTATAATAGTCATATAATGTAATACTATCGCTATATTCGATATAATACAGAACTTCGTCCGGTATCTCCTGTATTGCATTCATATCCCCCTCAGAATAAATGCTATCGTAATAATTCACAACAGAATCAAATTTCTCATATACATTGGGGAACATCTGTGCATGTTCATTTATCCATTTGCGCATTAAAGGAAACCAGTAGGCTGTATCATTACTAAATTGGTAGTACTCATGTATATCTCGGTATGTAACATCCCCGAAAACCTGTTTGATACTGTCCGTCTCATACTTAGCGGCCTTGCGCCAAATACTGTCGTTAACATAATCCCAGAAGTTAGAATCAACTTCCCGGATGTCTTCCAGTTCTTGGTCAGTTAAGGGAATAAAAACAGATTTGTTTGTGATTTTGTTACAAGCTACAAATCCTCCGGCGCATACAATGCATAGCGCGATAGCAAGAATGATTTTTTTCATGACTGAGTAGATAATGGGTTTTGTGCTGCAAAAGTACAACAAAAATTGCACATACGCAAGCGTTCGGTCATTTTTTTGCCGAATAAAATGTATTTTATCAACAGAAAAGCCTTTAGGCTTGGCAAAAAATATCCGAACGCTTGCGTATGGTCCGCAGGTGGAGAACTGCCTTGACTTGGCAGTTCGAACGGAAGGAGCAGCGGGGAGCGTCGCTCCGACATAGATAAACGTACTTTCTGACTGGTGAAGGAGTGCAAAGATGTTGCACCGAAAACGGAAAAATGGTTCAGTAGCAATATTATAGCCACATCGCCATATAAAGCGGCAGATAGGTTATGTCATCGACTTGTTTGTATTGTTTTTTATTCAGGACAATACTTCTTTCCACAAACTCCGATTGCTCATCCAGCACATTGTCCAATGCCGCATGTTGCTCGTAGTTATTGCCGGACTTAACTTCCACGATGGTCACTTTCTTATCCTCGCGAATTAGAAAATCCAGCTCATTGCGGCTTTTGCGGTCGTAATAGTGCAGCGAATGTCCATGCTTGTTCAACTCGACAGCCACAAAGTTTTCCGTAAGCGCGCCCTCATTGATATCAATCTCACCATTAAGCACTTGCCATTGAATCCTATCGCCCCACATAGCACACAACAAGCCGGTATCCAATAGATACACTTTGAAAAGATTGCGATTTTCATACTGCTCAAACGGCAGGTTAAGCGCGTGGGTATTATAGCAGAATAACGCCACGCCGGCATCTTCCAACCATTGTGCAGAGTCGCCGTACTTCTGCATATTGCCCGTCTTTTCCAAATCGCTTAATATAAATCGTTTGTGCGATTTGCTCAGTTCTGCCGGAATAGCATCAAAGAATCGTTTGGCGCGCGCTTTGTCCTTGCCGGCATACTTGGCAATATCCAGCCGGTAACTATCTATTATCAAGCGTTGCTGCCGCAAGGTCTGCGAAAAATCGGGGTTGGACAAATAGGTTGCTACCACTTTCGGCATACCACCAACGATGAGAAATGCGCGATAGTGCTTCATCAATTGTTCGTGCATGAAGCCATCCAACGGTTTGTGCCCTTCGTATGCTGCACGTATTTGCGCAATGGCATCTTCACTCACGTTGTTTGCCCATAGCCATTCTTCAAAATCCAGTGGAAACATCTGAATCTGACTCTCATAGCCGACAGGGAAACTGCTTACTTCACCATAATTGATTCCCAAAAGCGATCCCGATTCGATATAGTCAAAGCGTCCGTCTTCTGCCAGAAACTTAATAGCTGTTCGTGCATTGGGACAGCTCTGTATCTCATCGAAAAACACCAGTGTCATGCCGGGAACAAAAGGTCCATATCCCATGGCACTTAGGCGCGAGATAATCGTTTGTGTATCTCTTGCTCCGGAAAAGGCCTCTTGTGCTTGCGGGTCTTTCTCGAAGTTGATTTCTACAAAGTGCGTATAATTGGCTTTCGCGAACGCTCGCACAATGGTCGTTTTACCGACCTGTCTGGCTCCTTTAATAAGCAGCGCCTCGTGGAAGTGGTTGTCCTTCCATTCTTCCAACTGGCTTATAATCTTACGTTTGAGCATATATTTAGTGTGTTATTGCAGTTGTATTTTATTATCCATAGTGCGTTATTGCACTAAATTCGCTGCAAAGATAGTATAAAATTTCGATATATGCAAATAAAACGTCAAAATTTGCAAAAAAAATCTTATCAAACTGTCTTATTTTGCAATTTTCAGCAACTCAAACCGTCTTATTTTGCATATTTTGCAACTATAAACTGCACAAAAATGAAGCACCCGAGGTATTTGCCCCCGGGTGCTTGACGATTACAGTTTACGATACTTGGCTTCGGCGATTTGCTCGATCTTGTGATTATTGCGCCAGCGATTGAGAACCATGCGGCGGTTAAACAGCGAAGCGCTAAACAGAGCGGAGCTCGCTCAACAGCAAGCCCCGCTTGCGCTAAACAGCGGCTTTGCCGCGCTTAGCCGTTGTGGGCTGCGTCGTACTCTGCGCCGCATACCTTCCACAGGTAGGCGGTCATGGTCTTTTTGCCGGTGGCGGTGTCCTTCTGGGCGATGAAGTCCAGCTGGTCCTGCGAGATCTTGTTCAGATCTTTCCGGCGGGTAGCGACCATCGCGCGCACCTCGGTGAAGCGCTCGCGGTTAGCCAACTCAGTGGCGGACGGCTGTGTGCTGCGGTTGTACTCGCCTACCATGTAGATACGCGTGCAGACGGGGTTGGACGTCGGCGCCACACGGTGGGTAGCCAAGAGAGCATTGCTGTGGTCGCTGTGAGGAGCACCTTTCTTCGGACGGCTTGACAAAAGGCCTGAAACATAGTCAATACCTTTTGCCCATTTTACTTTTGCCATAGTAGTTAAGGTTTAGGTTTCACACTAATGTTACGAACTCATTCTTTATAGACGCGAGTGCTTTACGTCTTTGGTGTTACCGTTTCTTCACGCCTTGGTACTCCTCTACCGTTTTGGTAGTGATGGTCTGGGTCGTTTTCGCGGAGTCGTTCTGCTGAACGTAAGTTGCGGTAGTGGAGATGGTTCTCCACGCCTTGCAACTACAGACGCCGATGGCGAGTGCGCTAAGCGCTAACGATACGAATAATAGCTTTCTCATCTTCTTCGAGGTATTGGGTTACTTTGATAAATGAATTAACTATCTGCATAGCCCGGAAGTTCACAAGGATACAACCGGTGGAGTGTTCAGGCTTGGTGCCCATATGGATTCGGATGCCGTCGCGGTCGGGAACATCGAGGATCTGCGGGAGGGGTTTCTTGAACTTGGGTGACCAGGTGATATCGAGGACATACTCTCCTTCTGGAATGAGGAAATCGGCGTTCTCGATGGTGTCCGCGAGGTAGGTGGCATCGTTATACGGTATCTCCATCGTACCCAGTACGGCTTTACCCTCCGTTTTCTTTCGTGTCAGGACTGCTACTCTCATTGGTTCGTTGTTTAAACTTGTAGGTGTAATCTATCCCAAAGAGTGCGCCGGCGAACGTGGCGACCTTTTTCTCGAAAGATTTAACAGAGGCACCGAATTGACGGGCATTCTTCTCGATATCACTCAGCTTCTCTTCCTTGTCCAGATAAGCTTTTTCGAGCGCGTCGATAAACTCTGCCACTGCCTCGTCGCTACTGTCGTTAGCGAGGTAGTACATCTTGATTTGCAGACCGTTCAATACACCCAATGCGTGGTTTACAGAGTCGGTCTCGTTGGTCAGTACGGCGTCTTGAGCCTTGTAACTGTTGCCGCATGAAATCATTGCCAATGCGGCAAGCAAAACAATACTTAATTTTTTCATTTGTAGTCTTTTTATTATGTGTTATGTACTTAAAAAAATTACGGTATCCCGTCGGATCTATCGTCCCGTATGTGTCTCGTATGTGTCTCGTAAGTTGCTAGTACGGGAAACGGTTTATTCGATACCCAGTAACTCTACCGTGAAGATCAGTGCTGCGTATGGCGGTATAGACTGGCCTGCACCGCGCTCGCCGTATGCCAGATTGTACGGAATGAAGAATTTGTATTTCGAACCGATAGACATCAACTGCAATCCTTCCGTCCAACCGGCGATCACGCCGTTCAGCGGGAAGGTGATTGACTCGCCGCGGCGGTAGGAACTATCGAAAACAGTACCGTCGATCAGTGTGCCCTCATAATGAACGCGCACGGTGTCGGTTGCTTTAGGTTTCTGACCCAGCGACGGCTCCAATATCTCGTACTGCAAACCGCTGGCGGTCACTTTGACTCCTTCGCGCTTGGCGTTCTCGGCAAGGAATTTCTCGCCCTCAGCCTTCGCAGCGCCGGCTACTTTGGCTTCCAACTCCTGGAAGAACTGGTTTAATACTTGTTGAGCCTCTTGATAACTGATCTTCGGCTGCTGTTTGGTGAGCACGTCTTCGATACCGGCTGCCAAGTCCTGATAATTCAGGCTCTCTACGCCGCTGCTCATCAGATTCTGACCCATTGAAAGGCCTAATGCATAACTGATTTTGTCCATAATAATATAATTTTTAATTTGCAATTTTTAATTTTTAATTTGCGAGAGGTATCTCGCCATATATTTGCCAAGGATGTCAAACTCGATATTCACTACCGTTCCCACCTCGATATATTTGAAGTTCGTTTCCTCGTGGGTGTAAGGAATGATACAGACAGACACGTACCCTTTGTCGCCCTTCACATCCGGTTCGCAGACGGTCAGACTGACGCCGTTGATACAAACCGATCCCTTGTCCACGCAGAAATAACCGCGCTCTACCATCTCTTTGTTCGAGTCGTACTCAAATCGGTAATACCAACTGCCGTCGGTCTCTTTCGCTTCTATACAAACGGCTTTCTGGTCCACGTGGCCCTGTACGATATGCCCGTCCAGACGTCCGCCCATCATCATCGACCGCTCTACGTTTACCCAGTCGCCCTCTTTGAGCAGATCGAGGTTTGTCAGCCGGAGTGTCTCCTGCATGGCGGTAACGGTATAGACATTTACCATTTCACCATTTACCATTTGGTCATTTGTCTTTACGACCGTCAGGCACACGCCGTTATGGGCGATGGACTGGTCAATACTGAGTGCTTCGCCGAAAGGATTGCGAAGCGTGAAATGTTTATTCGTTTGCTCGGTCTCTACCTTTACGACCTGAGCCATGGTTTCTACTATTCCTGAAAACATAAAGATATTTACAATTTATTCATTTACAATTTGTTCATTTGAAATATTTTCCCACTACCGGTAGTCCGGAAAGCGGAAAATCCTGCCGGGTCATTACGAAGAGATACAAGGCAATGAGGAGTGTCCCTATTCCCATCATTACCCACATATTGCTGATATAATAGAGCCGTAATGCATAATAAACAGCCAGCAGACCGATCGTCAGTGCCGTATAGCCGCCGATACGTTTCATGTCATAAGGTACAGGCGCTTTCTTCTGACCGATGAAATAGGACAGCAGCATGATTACGAAATAGCATATCAGACTGCTTCCGCAACTTGCCCAATAGCCGATGACCGGCACACCTACGATCTGTATGACCAGAGTGATAGCCAGACCGATCAGCGAGAAATAGGCTCCCCATTTGGTCTCGTCCGTCAGCTTGTACCAGAAACTGAGGTTGAAATAAATCCCTTGGAAAACATACGTCCATAGCACCACCGGTACGATTTTCAGACCCTCCCAATAGGCAGGAGATACAATATACCGGAAGATATCCAGATAGAAGACTACGCCTAACAGAATGAGATACGAGAAGATGATATAGTATTTCATTGCGTCGGCATAAGCCTCTACGGATTGACGGTCCTTATGCTTGGCGAACACAAACGGTTCGTACGCATAGCGGAAAGCCTGGGTGAACATCATCATCACCATAGCCACCTTGAAGCATGCACCGTAAATACCTAACTGCGCCTGTGCATCGGACCCTGTATATAAATAGGGGAAAAGAATGCGGTCCAGAGTCTGGTTCATGATTCCCGCTACGCCTAACACCAATAGCGGCAGCGAATAGCGGAGCATTTCTTTTAGTACCGGCACGCTGAATTGTCCGCCTCTCGGCAATGTCATCGGTAACAGACAAACGGTTTGGATTAGGGTAGCTAAGATATTGCTGAGGAAGATATAGAACACATCATTCTTGCCGAGCACGACCAGGAAAAGCAAGTTGAAACCGATATTCAGAATGACGAACAGCAGTTTCAATGCCGCAAAACGTATCGGTTTCTTCTGGTATCGCAGATAGGCAAACGGAATGCTCGCAAAAGCATCCACCGCTACCGTGGCAAACATCATCTCTACAAACTCCGAATGATCGGCATACCCCAGCACATTCGCTATGGGCTGATGGAAGACGATGACTAGCATGGTGAACACCGCGCTGGAGCACAGCAGGGTCACGAAAGCGGTCTTATAGACGCTCTTTGGGTCGTAATCCTCTCTATTGACGAAACGGAAGAAGCCCGTCTCCATGCCATAGGTCAGGATGACCAGCAGCAATGCCGTCCAGGCATAGATATTGGTCACTATACCATAATCCGATGTGCGAGCGAGCGCGTAGGTGTACAGCGGCACTAACAGGTAGTTCAGAAACTTACCTATTATCGAACTGGCACCGTAGATGACGGTGTCCTTCGCCAATGATTTCATCGAGCTATTTACCATTTTATCATTTACCATTTGTTCATTTCAATCCTTGCCGGCAACACAGATGACAATCTCACCTTTCGGCGGCGTGGCGGTGAAACGGGCAATCAGTTCCGCCAGCGAACCTCTTACGGTCTCTTCGTGGATCTTGCTGATCTCGCGCGTCACACTCGCTTTGCGTTCCTCGCCGCACACGGCTGCCAGCTGTTCCAGCGTCTTCACCAGCCGGAACGGCGACTCATAGACGATGAATGTCTGGTCCAGTGCCGCGAGGTACTGCAACCTCGTCTGCCGGCCTTTCTTCTGCGGCAGGAATCCCTCGAAATAGAAATGGTTGTTCGGCAGCCCGCTGTCCACTAATGCAGGTACGAAAGCCGTTGCACCGGGGAGGGTCTGGATCTCAATATCCGCTTCGGCGGCAGCGCGCACCAGAAAGAATCCCGGATCGCTGATAGCCGGCGTACCGGCATCGCTGATCAAGGCAATGTTAGCACCCGCCTTCAGCCGCTCTACAATATCCGCCGAGGTCTGATGCTCGTTGAACTTGTGGTGGCTCTTGAGCGGCGTATGGATGTCATAATGCTGCAGCAGCACGCCGCTGGTGCGTGTGTCTTCTGCAAGAATCAGATCAACTGATTTCAGCACCTCGATGGCGCGGAACGTAATGTCCTGCAGATTACCAACCGGTGTAGGAACGATGTATAACATCTTAACAACTTAACATCTTAACGGTTTAGCCGAACCTGCGATGCAGCGCTACGATGAACTGCTGGTAACTGTTACTCTCTGTGTCCCAACCGAAGCGGCTGATGTATTGGATGGCCTCGTCGAACGAACCCAGTTCATTCAACTCCGTCAGCGTCTTTTGCATCAGCTCGGCATTCTGGTTGAAGAGTTCGCGTTGATATAGGAACCGGTCACCCAATGATATAGCCTGACGGATATCATCTACGGCTTTGCCATAGACTGCCGCCTTCGGTGATGCCACCTCTTCTTTCGCAGGTGCAGGATCTGCCTTCACCGGTTCTTCCTTTACCGGCTCTTCTGCTACGGGCTCTTCCTGGATGGCTTCCGGCTCTTCCGGTTTCTCCGGAACGACGGGAGCGGCTACTACCACTGGCTTTTCTACTACCACCTCTTTGATCACCTCTACCGGTTTCTCTACGATTTTCTCTACCACCTTCTCCACTACTTGTGGTTCGGGAGCAGGACGACTCTTGAGTTCGTCTATTTCTGCCTCGAGGGAAGCCAACTCTGCTTCCAGAGTGGCTATACGTTCCTCAAGTCCTTCAAAATATTTGATTACTTCTTCCATTGCTTTCGACTTTCGACTTTTGTCCTTCGTACATTACTTCGTTGCGTCTTCCAGTTTGCCCATCATAGCGAACATAAAGATCGCTGCAATCAGACATACACCGATAAACACGCTCCATACGAGCCACAGCGGCAGACTGCCCCAGAGGAAACCGCCTACGGAAACCAGGAAATTACCTAATGCGGTAGCTACGAACCAGCCGCCCATCATCATTCCTTTGTATTGCGGAGGAGCAACCTTGCTCACAAACGAGATTCCCATCGGGCTGAGCAGCAACTCGCCGAAAGTAAGTACCAGATACGTGAGGATCAGCACATTGGAATTAACGAACGTGCCGTCTCCAGTCACACGTGCCAGTTCTTGCTCTGCCGGAGTCAGCAGACCGATCGAGCAGAACGCCATCACGGCGTATGCTGCGGCTGCTACTAACATACCGTAAGCGATCTTACGCGGTGCGCTCGGCTCTTTGCCTTTCTTTGCCAGCGCGCCGAAGATAGCCATGCTCACCGGCGTCAGGGCTACTACGTAGAACGGGTTGAACTGCTGGAAGATAGGAGCGGAGATACCGATCTCTGCCGGATGGCTGATATACTTGTATGCCAGCGCACCCAATACAGCGATTCCTACGCAGCTCCATATCATCTTTGCTTTCTTCGTCCCTTCGCCGAAGATACCGAACAGCACATAGACGAGGATTGCTACCAATACCAGATTGATGATGTCGAATGCCATCGTCTGAACACCGGTCACTACAGGGTTCACAAACTCATTGGCGAAATAGGTCAGCGTCAGACCGTTCTGGTGGAACGCCATCCAGAAGAACAGCACTACTGCGAACACCAGACACAGCGCCACAATACGTTTCTTGGTCTGCTCCGGTGTCAGTTCCTCTACCTTCTGACCGCTTGCTGCTGCCTGCTTGGCGGTATTCTCCACATGCTTGAACCAAGGACGGCAAGCGTAGTAGATAGCGATACTAAGAATAAGCGAAGCGCACGCTACTGCGAACGCGAAATGGTAACTGTCATTGACGCTCACGCCCAGCGAACTCTGTGCCCAGTCCATGATTTTCACGGCTGCCGTAGGAGCAAACATAGCGCCGATGTTGATTGCCATATAGAACAGCGAGAAAGCGGCGTCGCGACGGTCTGCGTACTGCGGATCGTCATACAGGTTACCTACCATCACTTGCAGGTTACCTTTGAAAAGACCTGTTCCGAAACTGATGAGTACTAACGCACCTATCATGCCTGCCATCGCTACTGCCGTACTGCCGTATTCCACGCCTCCCATCGGGATAGCGAGCAGCACATAGCCCAGAAACATGATAATAATACCTATCGTCACGCACTTGCCGTAACCGATCTTGTCGGCTACTATACCACCGATCAGCGGCAGGAAATAAACGAACGCGAGGAACGTGGAGTAAATAGCACCGGCTGCTGAAGCTGACAGACCGAAATTAGCGCGCAAGAAAAGCGCGAATACGGCTAACATCGTGTAGTAGCCGAAACGCTCGCCTGTGTTGGCTAAAGCCAACGCGAACAATCCTTTGGGTTGATTCTTAAACATAATATATAATTTTTAATTTGAATTCTCAATTTTCAATTCTCAATTCTCAATTCTCAATTACCTCGCACCATCCATGCCTGTCTTCCGCCCGTCCGTACTGTATATCTTTCAGTGAGCGGTAAAGGTCCGTCAGTATAGGACCCGGTTCGGCTCCGAATGAATAAATCTTGTTGTTCTCAGGGTCAATCACTTTGTCAATCGGGCTGATGACGCACGCAGTGCCGCACGCTGCGGCTTCCTGCATCTGAGCCAACTCCTCCAGACGGATATGCCGGCGTGTCACTTTGTAGCCTTTCTCGCGTGCCAGAGTCATCAGACTGTCATTCGTGATACTCGGCAGAATAGCACTGCTCCGCGGAGTAAGGTATTCGATTGTATTTCGGTCTTTCAGCGAAGCGGTCTGTACTCTGTCAGCGGAGCGGTCTGTAATCTTCCTGATTCCTATAAAATTCGCCGCACTACACTCATCGATATACCTGTGGTAACGCGCGTCCAGGAACAGACAGTCCATTCCTTGCGCATGCGCCGGTTCGGTAGCGCGGAAGGACGAAGCATAGTTACCGCCTACCTTGAAGGTGCCCGTCCCGAACGGTGCCGCACGGTCCACATGCCGGTTCACTACAAACGTCGTGCAATGGAACTTACCGGGATAGTAAGGTCCGATAGGCGAAGGGATGACGATGAACTCGAAATCCCGTCCCGGACCTACACCCAGACGCGGCGTCGTACCTATCAGCAGCGGCCGGAAATACAATGTCGCACCGGTTCCGTACGGCGGTACAAAATCCATGTTCTTCTCCAATGCCAAGTGAATCGCTTTGCCGAAGATCTCTTCCGGCACAGGTGCCATATACAGTCCCTCTGCGCTCTTCGCCATCCGGCGCGCATTCTCCTTCCAGCGGAAGATACGGATCTTACCGTCCACTCCGCGGAACGCTTTCAGTCCTTCGAACGCCTCTTGTCCGTATTGCAGACAAGTGGCGGATACATGCAAATGCAAGAACTTGTCTTGGGTTGCGTACGGTTCTTCCCATTTGCCGTCATGATATGCCGAGCGGACAATATAGTCCGGTTCGGTATAATGAAATCCTAATTTACTCCAGTCAATATCTTTCATTTCTCAATCATCAAATAGCGTGTCTAACACGCTCAGTTCCGTTTGCCACGGATGTTTGTCTGTCCATATCTGTCCGCTCCAATCCTCCGTGCGGGCTGAATGCTGACGGCTGACGGCTGACGGCCTTTGCCTGTTCATCAAACTAACCAGCGTCGCATTCATCTCGTCGTTCAGGTCAATCAGCCATTTGTACTCCCGTTCATAGAACGGCTTGAGATAGTCGGCGAAATACATGAAATACGGTGTATGTTGATAGGCACTTACGAGCGTAATCCAGTGTTGGTGTTGCCATCGCGTCTGGTAACTGATCTCTATATCCCGCGTCAACTGCTTGTGCTCCACTTTTTTCACCGGTACGGTCAGCCGCACCAATTCGTAATTGTGCATTGTGCATTGTGAATTGTGCATTGCAATCGTGCATCGATTGCGGAACGTCTGTTTCTCAAACGTCTCCATCTGCTCGATCGTCGCCGGCTCGCGCATCAGCGATTCCATGTACGACAAGGGAGGCAAATATGCAGTAGGGAGTACCAAAATAAATTAAAAATTTTAAATTAAAAATTAAAAATTACTTCAGTGATTTACTCTTGGTAGTTATCTGAATCTTAGCCAGTATATTACAAATATCATCCAAATCGGTTAGTAAGCTATCTGCTTCTTTGGGAGATAAATAATCAGTCTTTTCCAATAGTCGAATCCAATATCGTGATTCTCTGGCTTCTTTGTAGGCAATTGATAGTTTGTTGATGAAATCTGCGGTTGATGTTGCTCCTATAGCTTCTTCTGTATTTGCTCCGATGGATGTGCCGCTTCTAAGAAGTTGCTTGCTTAATGTGTATTCTTTGTTTGTAGCAGTTGTGGTAAGGTATTTGTATAATTTAACTATACGAATAGCAAAATCAAATGTCTTTTCTTGAATGATATTTTCTTCAGCTGACTTCATTTTTAATTTAGAATTTTTAATTTTTAATTCATTCTATCGCTTGGCACGCATTCCAATGCGTGAAAAGCGTATAGAATGGTTGTCTTTGTCGATACTCAGCCAAATGAACACAGGTCGTCCGACGATATGGTCCTCCGGCACGAAACCCCAGTAACGGCTGTCCGCGCTGTTATGCCGGTTGTCGCCTTGCATCCAGTAGTAGTCCATCCGGAACTCATATTCTTTGCCAATCTGCATTGGCTGGAACTCATACGCCTCCGCAATACGCTTATAGACCCAGTAGTTCTCCTCGGTAATCAGAATCTTGTCGCCTTTCCGCGGAATATAAATAGGTCCGTAGTTGTCCCTCGTCCACTCGTTGTGACCCAGCGGATAAACGGCTCCGCCTTGTGTCTCCGGCTCTATTTCTACAGCGAGCACATGCGGATTCTTCTCCATTTCTGCCTTCATAGCCTCCGTCAGCGGGAAATGCCATGTCTGCGGATCTACCTGCACGCGGTCAGCTATGCTGATACCAATCTTCTCCAGGTATTTCGCACCAAACACATGTCCGTCCGTCCGAACCAGATAGTTCAACTGCACCCCCTCTCTCTCCGGTTCACGCTGCCATTCTGATGGCTGATAGCTGACGGCTGAAGGCTTCGTATAAACAACATTGTTAATTATACGCAGACTGTCTCCCGGCTCGCCCACACAGCGTTTCACATAATTTTCCCTTCTATCCACAGGACGCGTCACGATCTCGCCGAACACATCCTTGCGGCTCTGGATCAACCCATCGCCGTAGTAGTACTTGAGCGTATAGTAATCCGGGTTCTGCATCTTCGTGCATACCGTGTCGCCAGCAGGGAAATTGAACACCACGATATCGCCTTTCTGCGGACTGGTCCAGCCTTTGAGACGTTTGTACTCCCAATGAGGCCAATCCAGATAACTCTTTCCGCCGCCTAACCATTCCGGCATAGTGTGTTGCACCAGCGGCATGCTCAACGGAGTCTGCGGTACGCGCGCGCCGTAAGCCATCTTGCTTACGTACAGGAAATCGCCCACCCGCAGACTCTTCTCCAGACTCGAACTCGGGATCTGGTAGTTCTGGAAGATATACAGGTTGATGAAATACACCGCCACCAGCGCAAACACAATCGCGTCTATCCAACTGAACAGAGTATATAGTGCCGGCTTGGTGTCTTTGTATTTGCGCCACCAGCTATAGTTGATATACTTGGTGGTGAACATGTCAATCACGAGCGGCAATAACGCCAGCCACCCTAAACTCTTCCAGTCGCCCCAAGCTACCCATATAACGAACGCCACATACAGCGTTCCCCATATTCCCGCACGGATCCATCCGCCGCGCGTAGTCTCATTTATTCTTTCTTTAAAACTTTTCATTTCCCTTTTTCTGTGATTTTTCGAACGCAATGTTCAAAAAATAATCGTTAGTTGTTCTTAGTGATTCTTAGTGATTCTTAGTGATATTTAGTGGTTATCGATAGTGTGTCCTTACTTTCTGCGGGCAATCTCCTCTACTTCGGGTAATCAACGTGTAACCTCCTCTGCTGCGAGTACGGCTCCTAAGGCAAAACCACGCCGGCCTTTGGCGATGTGTGTGATGACGATCGTATCCTCCTCACTGTCCCATGTCACCTCATGCGTCCCCGGCACTTCGCCCTCGCGGATGGATTCAATCGGCACTTCCCTTCGTACATCGTACATCCTTCCTTCGTACATAGCGGAGATTTGCTCCGCAAGCGTCTTTGCCGTGCCGCTCGGCTTATCCAACTTGTGAATATGGTGAATCTCTTTGATGGACGGCATATAACCTCCCTTCCCTTCAGGGGAGGGTTGGGGAGAGGCTTCTCTTATTTTCTGAGCCAGAAACTTGTTCAGCTCAAAGAATATGTTCACGCCCACGGAGTAATTACTGCTCCACACGAGCATCACTTTGCCCGTTTCGTCTGCGATAACAGCCTTGTTATCCTTAATTTTTAATTTATAATTTTTAATTTTTAATTCCTCCGGATTCCACCCTGTCGTCCCGCACACTACCGGCACTCCTTGCGCCCAAGCCTTGCGGATGTTGTCCTCTGCGGTAGCCGGCGTAGTGAACTCAATCGCGACATCCGCCCCCTTTAGGTCGAAAGTATCGCCGGCATCTATCGCGCACACGATCTCATGCCCTCTGCTCCGAGCCACATCTTCGATCATGTGGCCCATCTTGCCATATCCGATAATTGCTATTTTCATCTTCCTTATTTCGTATATACGTGCGCATATTCACACGTGCGCACAAAATCGGCTACAAATTTACTGCTTTTTTCTGAAATACGCAAACTATTAACGCAAAAAGAGTGCCGAAGCACTCCTTTTATACTAATTCCGTCAATTTTTCTACATTAAGACGGCTTAAAGTGTCACTCTTTGGAGCTCGGTGACCGGGTCAGCAAGGTTGAGAACGATGATCAGACCTTCGTACGAGTTGTTGGTCTCTTCGCGTACGCGATCAACACCTTTAGCAAAAGCCTCTTTTGCACGCTTGTCGGCGCCGGAGCGAGTGTCTTTGAAGATGATGCCCTTCTGATCTGCTGCTTTCTCCATCTCCTCGTTGATAATAGGCAGACCATTCAGCTCAAACTGCATGCACAATGCCGGGTCCTGCTCCACCGGAGCCAACTTTACTTCATACGGATAACTACTCTTCTGCTCGTTCTCGCAAGAAACGAACATTGCGCCCACGAGGGCGAGGCAGCATACTACTGCCAAAGAAAAAATCTTTTTCATTTTTTTGATAATTTATTGTAGTTGTTTTACAAATACTGCTTTTACATCGCGTTTGCATTGATGGGAAACGCCGTTTTTGCTGTGGGTCGCTGTGGTGTGATAGTCCCACTCCATCTTGCCGTTCTCCGGGAACGAAACCTTGAAATCATAGATTTCTGCATTGTCTCTACGCTGAAAACCATCCTCTGCGCGGAAATAAACTTGGTTGTTCTTGGAGTCGATTTCCAACATGCCTTCGTACTCTTCGCGGCTCTCGTCAGCGAAATTCTCCTTGTAGAAATACGCATCGCCGTCGTCGGTTTTCTTCTTCTCAATAACGAGATAACCGTCGGTGTAGTTCAGCTCTTTCTCGGTGGTGTTGTCATCGAGGTTCTTCCAAAGAACGGAGTAAGAGGTTAACTTCCATGAACCGATCATCTGGTCATAATTCACTTTGTTTCCGCCATCTTCCGGCTCATTCTTGTTGCAAGCACTAAAAAATACCGCGCTTACCATGCACATGAGTGCTACATAAAAAAACTTTTTCATAAATAAGTTGTTTATCTATTATTGCTTTTACACAATTTCGGCCGCAAAATTACTACTTTTTTTTGATATATGCAAATAAAAATAACTAATCAAAAGTATATATACTACGTATATATAGTAAAAGAAGCTAAAATGACAAAATGGGCGATTCATCCTATGGTGATCCTATGGTCATCCTATGGTGATCCTATGGTGAGATACTTATTTGAGGCTGTATTTATATTAGCTTAGGAGTGTGATTATCTCTTCTGCTAATTCATCGATACTTTTACGGCCGTCGTTAATAAGAATGAAGCCCTTCTCGGTCCCCCCATGGAGGGGGGATGATGTTTTCTGCGCCTGTATGCGTGCGCGTACCTTATTGATATTCTCTTCTGTCGCTTCGCCGTTATAGTCACGTTGGATAGTACGTTCTATCCGCACTTCCTCCGGCGCTTCAACCACAATGATCTTGTCGCATATTTCATCCAAACCTGCCTCATACAGGATTGCCGATTCGATGAATAAGACCGGCTGCGCCTGTAAGACCGCTTCGCTGTAGGACCGCGTTGCTGTAGAACCGCTTCGCTGTAAGATATCTTCCTTCACAGCCGGGTGAACGATCTGATTCAACCGCTCCAGCAACTCCGGCTCGGCAAAAACCCGTTCCGCCACATAGGAGGTGTTATAGATGGGGGAAACCTCTCCCCCCGGGAGTTCTACGGACGACCGCCGGCAGTCCGATCGAGCAGAGCTCTTCACTCGCTCAAGAGAGGGAGCCGAGGGATTTGTAAAGGCTTCTTCTCCCAGCAACTCAATAATCTTCTGCTGTACTTCGGCGTTCTCTGCGATAATACGTTTCGCCTCTTTGTCACAGTCATACACCGCATATCCCCGCGCTGCGAGTGCGCGGGCAATAGTGGACTTGCCACTTCCGATGCCGCCTGTGATGCCGACAATAGCCGGCAGACCGGCTTCGCCTGACAGACCGCTCTGCTGACAGACCGTTTCACTGACAGATCGCTTTGCTGACAGACTGATTTGGTCTGTACTCTGTACTCTGTATTCTGTACTCTTCATTAGAACTGGAAATATATAAACGGTTGCATTTCTGCTGAGACGAACTGGTATATTACGACGATGGCAACACAAACTGCTATCACCATCAGCCATAGCGGCATAGCGCTGAACGCCAGACGGTACCGCCTTTTCCAGTTGGTCGGAAGCCAGTGAATGACCATGCCGGCAACGAACATTGCCACCACCCATCGGTATTCCCATAGGAAATCAGGAATGATAGCGTTATTCCACGCTCCGCCGATCTGGTTTACCATGTTTTTCGCTGTCGCCCATGCTACCTCGTTGGCAGTAGCAGGGTCCAGATTGCTGGAGGAACGGAAGAACAGACGCGTGAAAGTGATAAAAGTGAAAGTCTGTATTACCGCCCAGGCCTTGCCCAAAGCAGTGACCGCGTTGCTATAAGACCGCTTTGCTGTAAGACCGCTCCGCTGTAAGACCGCTCCGCTGTAAGGAGTGACCAGCCACCAGATATATCGGATGGTAGTACCGATCCATATAGCACTTGCCCAGACGGCGAAGAGCCTCCATGCAGGCAGGTTCGTATAATAGACCGCGAGCCAGAGTCCGCCGGTGAGCAGAGAGATACATGCCATCCGTACATGCCAGTTCATGCCCCGCCAGATCTTCTCTACGATCATTCCGATACCGTTGATACCGCCCCAGATGATGAAGTTCCAACTCGCGCCGTGCCACAGACCGCCCAGAACCTGTGTGATGAATGAGTTCAAGTTCGCGTAGAGCAACTTGCGCCTTTCGACGGAAGCGTTTTTGCCGATCCAATGATCCCATACCCATACGCCCGCTATAAACACCCCAAACGGCACCAGTATCTGCCACCACCAGCCGGTGAGCGCCGCAGAGACAAACGCAATGAGGCTGAGCCAGAAATAGGTACCGAAACCGATTCTTCTGTTGCCGCCTAGCGGAATATAGAGATACGTCTTGAGCCAGCGTCCGAGCGACATATGCCACCGCCGCCAGAACTCCTGCGGACTCTGCGATTTATAAGGGCTGTTGAAGTTCATCGGCAGATAGAAACCCATCAGCATAGCTACGCCGATGGCTATATCCGTGTAGCCAGAGAAGTCCGCATACACTTGCAGCGAGTAGGCAAAGAGCGCAAAGAGGTTCTCAAAGCCGGAGAAGAGCAGCGGGTTGTCAAACACACGGTCTATCAGGTTTACTGCCAGGTAATCCGACATGATAATCTTCTTCGCCAAACCGTTTAGTATCCAAAACACCGCAATACCGAACGCTCTGCGGCTCAGACGGTAAGGCTTGTACAGCTGCGGGATGAACTCCTCCGCGCGAACGATAGGACCTGCTACCAACTGCGGGAAGAAAGACACGTAGAACCCGAAGTCCAGAATGTTCTTCACCGGCTGAATCCTTCTGCGATAGACATCCGCCGTATAGGAAATCACCTGGAAGATATAGAACGAGATTCCCACCGGCAGCACGATCGTGTCCACTGAGAAACGTCCTGCTTCGCTGAAACCGTTGCCGATGTAGGCAAAGATGTCAAATACCCGAAAACCTGTGCCGAACAGATCATTGATCATGTTCGTGAAGAAATAGGCGTATTTGAAATAAGCCAGTAGTCCGAGGTCAATGACGACGGAGAGCACCAGAAGAGAAAAATCACGTTTAGAGCGGGGAGGGGCTTTTTCTCCCTCCCTTGGGTGGGTGAAGAGCTCTGCTCGATCGGACTGCCAGTGGCCGTCCGTAGAACACCTCGGGGAGAGGTTTTTCGCTATGATCCAGTCGGAGAGGGTGACAAAAGCCAGAATAAGCAGAAACAGTCCGCTGGTCTTGTAGTAGAAGAACCAGCTGACGAACAGCAGATAGACGTTGCGCAAGTGCAAACGGCTTTCGACTTTCGACTTTGAGCGGCTCTGCCGCGGTCTTTCTACTATCAACGCAAACAGTGCGAAGACCAGCGCAAAGAACGCCCAGAAATAGAACTGGGTGAACAGCAACGGCGAGTTCGCGTCAAAGGCAAATATGTGATGAAGAAAATCCGTAATTCGTAATTTTTAATTTTTAATTTTTAATTCCCTCTATAATCCATTCCGCGACGGCATTGCCGGCTTTGCGGGCACCGGCTCTTGTGAAATGTACGCCGTCCGAACCTGCCAGACCTATCTCCTGCCATCTCTTCATACTGCCTGCTCCGCCCATCCACCGGAAGAGGCTGAAATAGGCTATGTTTTCTTCCAGCGCCATCTTGCGCAGCAGCCGGTCCATGTAAGACACCATCGGATAAGAGATCCATTCGCCTTCTTCCTGAGTGAGCATATCGCTCGGACCGATAAACAGTATCGAAGCCTCCGGGGCGCATGACTGTACGTACTGCACCTGTTCGCGCAGACCCTTCACGATGCCGGAAATGGTGCCGGGGTTCTCATTGAAGGGGATGGCATTGCCGCCGAACTGCATGATAATAAGTTTGACATGTTGGTCCCGGTAGAAAGAGGACAGTTGCGTCCCATCCATCTTGGAAAACACCAATCCCAGACACCCCCGCATAGGTATGTTGTCCACGATGACGCCCTTGTCGCTCTCTTGCGAGAGTCCATAGACCGCTCCGTGTCCGGACAGAAAGACCGTATCGCCGGCGAAGGTATAGTGGATGGACGTGTCCGCAAACACTTTCCACCGGGTATATTGCGCGGTGGGAATGAGCGGTGTGCAGACCGCCGTCACCTCTTCGCTGCCTTTGACGAGACTGTCGTTCATCATCGTCACTTGTCCCATGACGCCGTACATGCCGTCCTCTCTCTGGTCTCTTTTAGGTCCGTAAACCAGATACCGCCTCGGACCTTGTGCGGGTTGGACGAACCGCCCGTTCATGCGCAGTTGCTGATGTACGGTCTTGTTAGGAATGGTTTGTGCCAGCGGCATCAGTCCGCAACCCTGTCCGCCGTACAGCGCTTGCAGTTTCTCGCGGATCTGCTGACTCATCCTGTCCTCCTCTATCTGGCTGTCACCATAGTGCAACACGCGCACTACACGATCACTGCTCTCCGCCAGCGAAGCATAGAAAGCAGCAAGGAACATACGGCTGTCAGTAACTGAATCGACCGGCACTTTGGGAATAGGAGGCTTGGGTTTCGGGGCAATAGTGTCTTGCCCTTCCGAAATAGCGGTGTCTTGGGGCTCTGTGGTTTCTAATGTTTCTAAGGAGTCTAAAGACTCTAAGGACTTTGCGGACTCCTTCTCTTCAAACACCTCTGCCAAGGTAGGCCAGCGAAGCTCTTTGTCTCCAACAGCAATCCGTCCGGGCAACACCACACATAGCGCAGCCAGACTTGCAAAACAACAGACTATAAATATAAGTACCTTATACGGTTTCACTTTATCTCCATCCTTTCCCTCTTAATCCGTCCCTTCGTACATCGTACATCGTTCCTTCGTACATCGTACATTATTCCTTCGTACATTCTTTTCATTTCTTCCACAAAGCTCTGCTGAAGAGCAGTAATACAGTGAATATCTCCAGACGTCCGATGAGCATTACAAACGTAGCCACCCATTTAGCGGCAACCGGCAACGCCGCATAGCATCCGCTTGACCCCCATTGACCGATAGACACACCCACATTGCCGATCATGGACACGGCTATACCGAATGCTTCGTCAAAACCGATGCCGCAGCCGCAGAACCAAAGCGTTGCCAGACCGATAATAAGGATATAGAAGAACATGAATGCCATGATATTGATCTTCGTAGAGTCGTTGATCGTGCGGCCGTTGAACCGCACCGGAATGACGGCATTGGGATGAATACGCCGTTTGATCTCTGTCAGCGCGGATTTGGCAAAGATACCTATCCGCACCCATTTGATACCTCCGGCAGTCGAACCGCTGGCACCTCCTGTGAACATCAGGAAGAAGACGATCACCCACAGCACCGGCGGCCAGATCATGTAGTCGGCTGCAACAAAACCCGTGCTGGTGACAGTAGCGACGGCGGTGAAGAAACCGTAGCGGATACTGTTCCATTGGCCGGTGTAGATAAATAACCCGGTTGCCAGTACCAGTCCTGCCACCACGCATGCCCCGGTGTACCACCGCGTCTCTTCGTCATGCACGATGCGCTGCGGCTTGCCACGGAAGAGATAGATCAGTTGTGTGAAATTGATTCCGGAGAGGAGCATGAAGATCATTATGATCCACTGGATAGCCGGACCGAAACCGATCACGCTGTCATTATGAGTAGCAAAACCGCCGGTAGAGATTGTTGCCAGCGAATGGCATACGGCATCGAACTTACCCATCCCGAAGAGCCATAGCAGCACTCCTTCGGCGATCGTCAGACCGATATACGTGATCCACATATGTTTGGCTGTGTCGGCAATACGCGGACTCAGTTTCTCGTAACTGACGCCTGTCACTTCGGCGCTGTAGAGCTGCATTCCGCCCAGTCCGAACATAGGCAGGATGGCTACGGAAAGGACGATAATTCCCATACCGCCGATCCATTGCATCAGGGCGCGCCAGAGGAGTATCGAATGGCTCTGCGCCGCAACATCGGTGAAGACGGTAGAGCCGGTGGTAGTGAATCCCGCCATGGTCTCGTACCATGCGTCGGTGAGGCTCGGCAGCGCACCGCTGAGCCAGAAAGGCAGCAGGCCGAAGATCGAATAGACGACCCACACCGTGGCTACGATCACGTATCCCTCTCGTTCGCCTACACGCCGTTCGGCTCTCCGTCCGGCGAGGAGCATCCACCAGCTGCTGAGCCATGTGATGGCACTGGAGACAACCCAGGTGCCCAGATCCGGTTCGTCGTACCACCAGGCGGTGAGGGTAGGGATAAGCATAAAGAACGCCTCGAGAGTGGTGAGCACTCCCATCGTCTTGAATACTATGCGCCAATTGAATGTACGGGTCATTTGAAGAATCTCTCTAAATGTCTGATTACATGGCTCTTGCAGAACACAACGACCAAATCGCCTGCAATGATCTGCGTCTCGCCGTTAACCAATATGCCTTCTCCTGCGCGTACAATGCCGCCGATATTGGCTTCCTCCGGCAGGTTCACGTCCTTGACCTTGTGACGGGTGATCGTACTGCCTTCTTTGGCGTAGAACTCCACGATCTCGGCGTCCGCGCTCGTCAGATTGTGCACGCCGCGGACGGAAGCGTCCAGCAGCATCTGGTAGATATAACTGGCGGCGATGGTCTTTTTGTTCAGCACCGCTCCTATATCCAACCCTTCCGCCATCGGTATATAATCGAGGTTCTCTACTTCTGCGATGGTCTTGCGTACGCCGAAACGCTGTGCGGCAAGGCAGGCAAAGATGTTCGCTTCGCTGCTGTCGGTTACGGCTACGAAAGCGTCTGCGTCCTGAATACCTTCTTCCTTGAGTACGTCCATGTCGCTTCCATCGGCATTGATGATCAGTGCGTTCGGTACTTTCTCGCTCAGGATGTTGCAAAGCTCACGGTCTTTCTCGATGATCTTGATATTCATCTCATCCGTCAGTTCGGTAGCCGCTTTGCGTGCGACGCGTCCGCCGCCGAAGAAAATCACATTATTGATCTCGCGTTTCGACTTGCCCAGCTCTTCACGCATGAACTCCATGCTCTCTTTGGGGCACACGCAATAAACCATGTCGTTCTCTTCCACACAGTCGTTACCGCGTGGGATGATGGTCTCTTGTCCGCGTTTGATAGCTACGATGCGGTATTTGCCGTGGTTGTAGATGCCGGATGAGAAGGGCTGGCCTACTACCTTGGCTCCTGTCCTCACCTTGACCACGCAAAGCTCCAGCGCACCTTGTCCCAGATGGAGGTGATAGCGCATCCAGTTTGTCCGCAGGCTCTCTTCAATCTCGTTGGCTGCGAGCACTTCCGGATAGATGAGATGGTTGAGACCCATGTTCTCAAAGAATTTCCGGTTCTCGGGCAGCAGGTATTCGTAGTTGTCGATGCGTGCCAGCGTGCGCTTTGCACCTAATGAGTTGGCAATGAGACAAGCCGTCATGTTCTCCGTCTCGTGTGGAGTGACGGAAATGAAGAGGTCGCAGTCCTTCACGCCTATCTCACGCAGGTCGCGGATAGAGGTGGGGTTGCCCACTTTGGTGAGCATGTCGTAGTTGGCGCTGAGGTCTCCCAAGCGCTCCTGGCTCTCGTCCAGCAGACTGATTTCCATGTCTTCGCGGCTCAGCAACTTTGCCAAGTGCGTGCCTACTTCACCGGCACCTGCAATAACGATTCGCATAGTCCTTCCTTATCAAGTTTTAACATATGATAGAGCTCTTTGGTAGAGCCGTGTTCTACAAATTGATCGTTCACTCCGAGACGGATCACTCGTGGCGTATAGCCGTGGTCAGCCATCCATTCCAATACGGCGCTTCCCAGTCCTCCAGCAATCATACCGTCTTCGGCAGTTACGATGGTCTTGTATTTCTTACCCACTTCGTGCAGTATCTCCTCGTCCAGAGGCTTGAGCCACCGCATATCATAGTGCGCAAAGCTCACGGACCGTCCTTCGGACTGACAGACCGTTTCACTGACAGACCGCTTTGCTGACAGACCGTCCTTCGGACTGACAGACTCTATCGCTTCCGCCATGGTGTTTCCTATCGCTCCGATAGTCAGAACGGCAATATCTTCTCCGTCACGCAACTTCACGCCTTTGCCGTATCTGACTTCCTCTCGTCGTAATTCGTAATTCGTAATTCGTAATTCGTCCACTGCGGCTCTGCCGCGTGGATACCTTATCGCCACCGGTCCTTCCAAGTTCTCGGCGAGGGTCAGCATCTCTTTCAGGTCCTCCGCCGTACGCGGGGCGCAGATCTGCATGTTCGGAATCGGCCGCAGGTACGCCAGATCCAATAAACCGTGGTGGGTGGCTCCGTCGTTGCCTACTATTCCGGCACGGTCGATACAGAGGACGACGTGAAGGTTCTGCAGCGCAACGTCATGGACGATGTTGTCATATGCCCGTTGTAGGAAGGTGGAGTATATATTGCAATACGGCAGCATGCCTGCTTTCGCCAGTCCGGCGCTGAAGGTGACGGCATGTCCTTCTGCTATACCCACGTCAAACACCCTCTCCGGCAACTCTTTCTGCATGATACTCATCGAGCAGCCGCTGGGCATAGCGGGCGTTATTCCTACTATCCTGTCGTTCTTTTTCGCCAGCTCCAGCAGCGTCTCTCCGAACACCTCCTGCCATAGCGGCGGAACGGGATCTCCCTCCCTTGAGGGGAGGGTCGGGGAGAGGTTTCTTTCCCCTGTCTCCACATTGAACTCTCCCGGCGCATGCCAAACGGTCTGGTCGTTCTCCGCAGGCGCATAGCCTTTGCCTTTCTTGGTAATGATATGCAGCACCTTGGGTCCGCGGTGGTTCTTTATCTCGCTCAGGATCCGCACCAGTCCTACTACGTCATGTCCGTCTGTGGGACCGAAATAGCGGATGTTGAGGCCGGTAAAGATATTGCTTGGCTGTTTGCTGAGCACTGCTTTGAGGCTGTTGTTCCGGCGCAGTATGGCGCGTCTCTTGCGTTCATCGACGAGGTGGAGTCTGGAAGCCAGTTGGTAGAACCGCCAGCGCCATTTGTTGTACGTAGCGCTCGTCGTCAGGTCCACCAGGTACTGGGTAAATCCGCCCTTCAGCGGGTCGATTGCCATGTGGTTGTCGTTGAGCACAATGAGCAGGTTGTTTTTGTCCATCGAGGTGTTGTTAAGCCCCTCGAACGCCAGTCCGCCCGTCATCGCTCCGTCGCCTATGATCGCCACCACATTGTGCTTCTTTCCTCTCTCTCCTTGGGAGAGGGTCGGGTTGAGGTTTGTTCCTATGTCCAGACCCAGCGCCGCAGAGATGCTATTAGAGGCGTGTCCTGCGATAAAGGCGTCGTATTCGCTCTCGGCAGGGTTGGTAAAGGGGGATAGTCCCTTGAACTGGCGGTTGGTATGGAAGCGGTCGCGCCGTCCGGTCAGGATCTTATGTGCGTAAGCCTGGTGCCCCACATCCCAAACCAGTTTGTCGTCCGGCGTGTCGAAGACATAGTGCAGCGCAACGGTGATCTCTATGGCGCCTAATGACGAAGCGAGATGTCCCGGGTTTTTGCTGAGAACCTCAATGATAAACTGTCTCAACTCCGCACACACCGCCGGCAGTTCCTCAAGCGGTATCTTCTTCAAATCCGCCGGCGAATCAATCTTATTGATATACTGATAATTCATCTCTGTTTTCGTTCACGTGAGCGCATACTCACGCAATTTACGCCGCAAAGATACTGCTTTTTTTGCATATATGCAAATAAAAAAGACAAAAATCGCCCCGAGAGACGATTTTTGTCCGTGCAAAGAACTTTAGTGCTTTGCGCAGGACGGTAAATCCGGTTTGTGCAAACAGCATTTACACAACAAAAAGTATATATACTACGTATATATAGTAAAAGCGCAAAAAGTGCAGAAAACGGCTTCTATCCTTGGGTTATCCTTGGGGAATCCTTGGGTTATCCTTTGGTGCGGAGTCTATTTCGAGTCATAATCGTCGGTGAGGGGTCTTTGTTTGTTTCCGAGGATGTCGTACAGGGCATTTTCTGTCCGGATGTAAAGCCGTCCGCGACGGATGATGATCCGGTTCGTGTTAGCCGGGTGTTGCGCCGCGCTGGGTGCAAAATCTCCAAACCGTTGCGAGCAACTGGTGCGGACGTGTCCATCCGTCGTGGTGGCTTCCACGTAGTAAGAATGCGGAGTGAGGGTGTCCGTAAGCTGGTAGAACTGGAGAGTGGCACCGCTGACAGCTATGCTGTCTTCGTACCATTGATAGGAGACAAACTGTCCTTCCGTGTTGTCGGCAAAGAGCACATCGTTCCATTTGCGATAGACGAAATCCTCGCACGGCGCGCAATCCTGCGTGAAGACACGGAACGTATCCGAGGCAACGTGTTTGCTTCCCTCCAGAGTGACCATCTGGAAGATTATATCGTCCAAACCGAAGTCATTGCCGACCCCGTAGTAGGTGTTCAGGTCTTCCACGCCGATCTCGATATAATCGCTGTTGACGGGAGAGGTCCAGAAGGTCTGCGAGAAGTGCCATAGGTTGTCTTTTCCCAAAGAGAGCACCTCTCCGAGAGAGTCTTTTTCCATCGTTCCGTCCGGCATCTTATAGCGGATGGTAAACTGCAGTCTCGCCGGATGCGAGCGTTGTGACGCTTCGTTGAGGTCCGCAGCCCAATAGGAGAAGACATAGAGTCCGTTTTCCTTGATCTGCAGTCCCGGGTTCTCGGTGGTGCCGGCTTTCCAGGCGTAGCCTGAATGAGCGGCATCGAACATGGCAAAAAAGTTTCCCGAGTGCGGACTGACATTGGCGTAGTCCCGCCAGGTGTGTTTGGCATTGTTGGAGAGCAGATAGACTCCGGACTTACCTTGGTACTCCGGCTTGTCGTAGAGGTCCGTGCCGTACGGGTCAAAGGGCAGGTATTCGTAGTCGGAAGTGTATCCGGTAGGCTGCTGGTGGTAGTCGGTGTAGTTCTCAAAATCGCCGTTGGCCATCAGGTTGTCGGTAGTGAGGAACGTCTTCGTGCGCGCCTCGCATATATAGGTCGCTTCTCCCACCGCATCACCGGTGACGGTGATACACGCCGTGTTGGCGCCGGTATCCCAGGTGTAGAAGAGCGAGTCGTCTATCGCCGGCGAACAGAGAGTGAGGGTTGAGTCTATGCAGAGTGTCAAGATACTAAGGAGTGTGAACATAATGCAGTGGTGTTAGTCGTTAATAGGAATGATCTCGACGCGTCTGTTCAGTTCGCGTTGTGTACGCGTGGTGCTGGTGCCTTGGTACTGCACGTCAGCGGAATAGCCGTGTACGACAAGCTGTTTAGCCGGAACGCCTAATGCTTTGAGCATGTCCGCAATCGTCTCGGCGCGTCTGTTGGACAGTATCTGGTTCGTGCGGCGGCTTCCTTCCTCGCTGGCATGACCGTTGATATGCACGCGCTGAGCAGGGTTGGACTTGAGGATTTCAGCCACTTGCTGCAGGATGTCTGCCGGCTCCAGACGCGGGTGCCGGTAGTCGTTTACGTTAAACCAGATGACGGCTTTCTCGAGGGTCTTCTTGAGGCTCACGATCGTGTCCACGGAAGCCACGACAAGTGTGTCGGCGTGACGAGCGGTACGGTAGGTGGTGTCAACGAGAATGAGGCAGTCCGAACCGGTAACGGGTTTGGGCGCTTTCTTCGCCGGACGGAAATGAACACCTACCTTGACACCTACTCCCCACGGGCGGACCGCGTTGGTGTAGGTGGAGTTGGCTATTCCCTGGTATTCGGGCATGAAGGCGTGTCTGCGATAGTCCGTGTAAGAGGTCTGCTGCCAACCTATTTCGTGCTGCCCGGTCTGTAAGTCATTGCATACCACAGAGCCGTAGAGACCGGCGAAGAGGTCCAGTTGCTCCGTGAGCGGAATGATCACACCCAGGTCCAGTTTGACGCCCGCTGCCACTTTCTTCAAGGATAGCGGGTGCGCTTCTTTCGTAAAGGCTTCTCCTATCTGTTCGGTATAGAAATCATGGTTGCCGAGTCCGAACAGTTCGAGGTCCCATTGCGGGTAATAGCCGCGGTGCTCCACAGTGCCGGAGACGAGGCGGTAGTCCGATACCAGAGGCAGTCCTACGAAGCCTCCCAGAGCGGCAAAAATACCCACTTTGTCGTTAAACCGGTGCTGGTACTGGACGGTCAGCGGAATAGATAGCATATAGGTGCGCTGGTCCTCCTGCCAGTCGTGGGTGACGGCACGGTGGTTGTAACGCTCTCCGTCCGTGTCGGCTTGTCCGTCCCATTGGATGGTTGTGTTCAGCCTGGCTCGTGAGCCGTAGGTGGAGAAATCAACCCCTAAGCCCAGTCCCCATTCGGGCGTGAAGAAATAGGCGTACCTGACGCTTACTTCTCCTCCTATGTGTCCGAGGTTACGCCCGTCCTGCAAGGCATAACCCATGGACGAATAGGCGCCTCCGAGGTAGAACTGGAGCGACGAACCTTGGTCTGCAGGGATCTCTCTGTCGGAGACCTGTTTGGTGACCTGCGGACGGTCGATGCGCTCTTGGGTATGGAGGATCGAATCCCGGTAGTTGACGAGGAACCGTTCCTCCCTATAGAGGAGGGTCTGACCTTTGTCCGGCTGCTCCACTTGGGCTGTGACCCGCTTGGCGATAGAAACAGTATCTACGGGCACGGACACAAAGAGGGAGTCGCTCTGCTGCAAGATGCGCCTGGTGACGACATAGGTGTTGCCTTTCTTGCCTTTTTTGGTGATTGTGTACTCGCAGTCGAAGAGTTCGTTGAGCACCTCTTCCGGCGTGGCATTGTGAAATGCGACGGTGACGCGGCGGGTGTTGTTTACCTCCTTCCGCTTGTAAGTGACGCGTACGCCGGTAGTCTCTTTGAGGTCTGCCAGCACTTCTTTGACGGTCTTGTTCTTGTATCGCTTACTGAACGTGCTTTTAGCAGCAAAGACAGATGTCGGAACGAGAAAAAAGAGTGCCAGTGTGATGATAGTTAGCCGTTTCATAGGATTAGTCATGAATACATAGACATGGATATGATTTCTTATGCGGGAAGACAAACCGTATTCCCACCTCCAATCCTGCTTGCACAGGATGTGATTTGGCGGAAATGCAGTTGGTCGTCACAATGCCGTTGTAGGAGGGCATGAAAGAGTGGATCTCTTCCATCCCTGCGCGGTCGTTTTGGAACCCGAGTGCGGTCTGTCCGCTTGTCAAGGCGTTCATAAAACCGTACTCGCCGTACAGGTTTCCGAAGAGATGGATATTCCGGCTGATCTCATAGGACAAACCGATCTTGAGGAAGGCGGATACTTGGTTCTTGACGGAAACCGAATAGTCGCCGTGAAACTCCCTCTCCCGGTAGAAACCGTGCCCCGGAACGTCATGCAGGTTCAGCCCCCAGATACCGTAGTCGCCCTGGTGCTCTATATCGGCTTGGAATGAAGCGTTCTTCAGCACCGGTATGCCGTACTTGGCTCCGACCTCGATATCGAAATGCAGATAGTCCGAGAGCGGGAAATCCAGATACAACGTCAGCGGTATCTCTACCAGATAAACATCCTGCTTGTCCTTCAGCGAGTGGATGAGCGTCAAGTGGTTGTACGGCTCACCTTCGGTGTCGGTGACGTCTTCCCACCGCGCCGTACCTGAGAGCGACGCATTCGCCCCGTAGTGCGCAAAATTAGCACCTACGCCCAAGCCGACATTCTGCGTGAAGAAGAGGGCGTAGCCTACATGCACCTGTGCGCCCCAACTGCCTTTGTTGGTGCCAGTCACGTCTGCCTGGGTGGGTTGCACCTTGTATCCAAGAGTGCTCCATCCTCCGCCTACAGACAACTCTATAGCGGAGTGCATCCGTGCGGCAACAGGGATAGAGAGCCCTATTAAGAGAGATATAATCAGAATTCTGTTACGCATGCTCCTTGCCCGTTATAGGTTTTATCTCCGTATCTGATGTACAGTCTGCCACGGTGAATGTATTTGATGACCTGCTGCTCCTGCTGCGGCTTGTTGGTTTCCACACTGGCAGGGAAGGCGTCAAACTTGTTCGCGCATGCCTGAACGGTAGTACCGTCCGCCATGGTCATGACGCAGTGGTAGGTCTTGCCGTTCCCCGAGAGGACGACACCCTCTGTATAGAGGAACTGGCGTGTCTCTCCGTCCAACGGAGCGCCATTGCAGTACCACTGATAGCCGGTAAAGCGGTGATCGCCGTTATTGACAAACAGGAGGTCGTCCCACTTGCGGTAGATCACATCCTCGCAAACCTCCGGCTCTACGCAGTCGATGGCGGCGGTGATGATGATCTTCTGCGTCTTGGAGCAGTCTCCCATCCAGTCGGAGTGTTGCGCCTTCTCGTCGGTCGCTGAGGCAAGAATCGTATATTCGCCTACGCCTAACTCGTCCCATGAGAGCGAAGATCCGTTACCTGCTTGCGTAGCGCCGCTGACTTCACTGCCGTCCAGATACAGGACGTAACTCCATCCGCTTTCGCTGCCGGACAACTGTATGCTTGCAGTCTCGTCTTTCTCCAGACAGATAGAAGCGGCATCGGTGCTCAGACCTTGGTCTGCAGGCCATTCTTTCGGACAGGGTGAACGGTAGCCGTTGATGCTCGTGAAATAATGGTTGTCGTACCACTGGTCACGCGGGTCATCGTCCGCCGGCTTGATCACCGGATCGGACTTGCCCGTATAGGGCGCAAAACGGAAGAGGTACCGGTCATTGTTGGATACATACGAACCGGATAACCATTCGCCGGTAAACTGGCTCTGCAGCAATCCTTCGTTCGACCATTGCCACCAGTTGCATGCCTTGGCAGGACCCGCTGCGCCGCATTTGGCGCCTTTCGCGGTCTCCTGGCCGAACAAGCGGGCGGCGATCTCCGTCTGCTCACCCATGGCAGGCGTGTAGAACGAACCGTTCGTATAAGGGATCTGCGAGAAGTTAAACTCTGCGCCGAAGATAGTGTCACGGATATGCCAGAGACGCGAAGCGTCCAGGTTGAACTGGCTACCCTCGTCGTTTTTGATGCGGAAGCGGTCGAAAGCAACCGTACGCTCCAAGGCCGGGTCGCTTGCGGGCTTCATAGCCCATTCGCCCAGCGCCGTTCCGGCGAGGTTGACGGCAAAGACAAAGGTCTCGCCCCATTCCATCGTGTTGTCAGATGCCCAGGTATCATTCGCGCAGTCCCACAGTACGATATACGAGCAGTCTTCCGTCGTCTTCGGCTGCTTGGGCAGGATATAATCCGTATGGGTGGTGATGTCCTGCGTGCAGTCATACAGGCGTATGTGATAAGACAAGGTGTCGCCCTTGAAGCATCCTACATCTTCCAGGATCGCCATAATATCGCATTCGCCGGAGGCCGCCGCGACAGTCACCTTCCCGGTTGCGGCATCTACGGTCGCGACTGCGGTATTGGTGGACTCATACGAGATAGCGGAGTTGATAGAGTGGATGTTGTCAGTACGGACGATCGTATAGGTGTACGTCTCTCCTACCGCATTGGCAACGATCTCTGCCGGAGGGGGCGTACCTTGCCAGCTGACGGAGGTCTTGAACGCTGCCGTCAGGGGGACCGGGCAGTCCGAGACGGTGATGATGACCGAATCCGGACAGAGCTTATAACTTCCTACCAACGGGTTCTCCGCTTTGATCTTGATTTCGCCCGAGGCGTTGCCTCCCAAGGTTACCTTGACCGTCGTAGTATTGCCGGAGGTAGTTGTGGTTGCGGTTACGTCCGTGCCGGTGACTGTGATGGATGGCGCACCGGCAGTGGTAGCACAGTTCACTTCATACCATCCTCCTGCGTACATCGGGGTGTCCTGACCGCTCCAGGTGTAGATGGGGCAGTCTAAGTTCAGCACCACCTGGTAGGAGAGTGTATCGCCCTTGAAACAACCTACGTCGCTGAGGTACGCCTTGATGGTAGCAGTACCTTCCGTACCGATGATGGTCACTTTGCCGGTTGCGTCAACCGTAGCAAAAGAGGGATCCGAAGAGACGTAGGTGATCTGGTCGTTGATGGAGTGAATGGCATCCGTGCGCTCGATAGCGTAGGTATAGACACCGCCGGCTTTCACCTCTTTAACCGCATCCGGCACGGAGTCTTTCCATGCGATCTGCGTCTGGAACTGAGTGACAGGTACGGTGGTGGTGTAGCCCTTGTAATAGAAGACAGGACTGGCGTCCTGGTCCGCCATCTTGCCGCAAACCATGCGCGGAGAGGGAATATTGGGATTGGAGAACAGCCCCGGCGCCTCCCAGTTGCGCACGTGCAGCATATAGGCGCCGTTGGTGAAGTTCGTACCCGTAAAACCGCCTACGTTGACCACGGCGGTCTTGTTGTTATGGGTGTAGATGATCCATTTATAGGCGTCAGTCTGGGCGTTGGTAGCGGAGAGTAAGGCTTCCGAGTACTCCCAGTCGCCGCCGGTGTTACCCGTTTGGGAACCCCGATAGACGTAGCGCATCGTTTGTACGTTCTGCAGGTAGAATACATCTTCGCCCTGACATTTCTCGCCGGTCTTGATGATATACCATTGGTCGTTACCGTCGTTGTGCTCTATGTCGGCTTCGAGGTAGCCGTTGTTATCCCTCAGAAAGACGGACGCGCCGCCGTGAATCCAGTATTGCGGGAAGGTGGTGGAGCCGTTGTAGTTATACCACTCTATCTTGCGGCTCTCGGCGGCGGTCTCGGTACACTCGCTCACGGAGATAGTCTGGTTGTCTTCGCAATCCATGCCGCTTACCTGCAGCGTTGCCTTGAGACTGATCTCTCCTGCGGCAGTGCCGTTCAGGGTGACCTTGACTGTGGTGGTATTGCCGGAGGTGGTTGCCGTGCCGGTAGTCACGCCGGTGCCGGTGACGGTGATGGCAGGCGCTCCGTCGTCATTGCTACAACTCAGCATGTACCATCCGCCCGGGTACATGAGTTTGCTCAGCCCTGCCTCGCCGTCGATAGACCAGGTGAACGAACTGCAACCCTGTACTTTCACTTGATAACTGATCTCCGCGCCTTCGAAACAGCCTGCGTCTTCCAGTTTGGCGGTTATCGTAGCGGTACCGCTGTTACCAGCTGTCACTTGTCCGGTTGCGGCATCCACGGTAGCGACTGCCGGATCGGAGGAGGAGTAGGTGATGACCCTGTTGACCGAATGGGTGTTATCCGTACGTATGGCGGTGAAGGTGGTGTCCTGACCTGCTACCAGATTGACGATAGCGGCCGGCGCTGTCCCGTTCCATGAGAGGGCGGTAGCGGGCAGCACGACTCTCGTACCGGTCTCGGTTGTCAGGTTATTGACCGAGGTGTGCATCTCGCCGCTGACATCGTAACCGACCATCTTGCCTACTTTCATGTCCGGGTTACATACGCGGATATTGTACTGGTTGTTATTTCCCTGACAATACATGTACTCCCAGTCCCGGCAGTGCAGCACCAATGCTTGTTGCCAGTTGCCCGTCCAGCCGGATAGGTTCATGATATATATCCGGTTCTGGTCGCCCTGATAGAAGATCCATTTGTACTCGTCGCTGTTGGTGACGGTAGGCGAAGTGATGGCAGCGGCGTAGTCCATATTCCCTCCGTTGGTGGCCTGTACGGGGCCGTGGTAGAGGTACCTGTTGGTGTTGAGGTTATATAGATAGACCACGTCTTTTCCCAGCACTTGTGCATCGCCGGTAGGCAGTGCCAACCACCGGTCGGCGGTGTTGCCGTTGACGGTCGTGGACATCTGTACCACGCCGTTATTATCGATGACGTATCCTTTGTTGTCGTCCCATTTGAGAACGTATGCCTGATCCTCGCCGCATAGGGAGATCAGTCCCGTCAGCATGCCCGAACAAGCGGCATACTGCGCCGTCTCGGCGGTCGGGAACTCGATCGTCAGCGGCGCCGTAGTGGCGTCGGCGTGTATGTAGAGCGTGTCATGGCCGAAATGCGCTTTCGCGCCTGCGGGTAATACCTTTGATGTCGGCGCCCCCGCGGTACTCGTACATCCGATGATGTACCATCCGCCGGGGTAGAAGGTCTGCGCACCGCTGAGGGGCGCACCATCAACGGTGATGGTGTATTCCGGACAGAGCTTTTCAACGATCACCCGTGCCTGGGTGGTATAGACACCGTCCGGACAGTTGGCGGTCGTGATGAAGCAGTAGTAGGTATAGTCCGTCTCTCCCTCGTTGGTAGCCGGATGGCAGGTCTTGGTCTGTGCGCCCTGACCGGTGTAGGCTATGGCGGTAGCTTCGCCTGCAGCGGTCACGTAGCGGTACCATTGGTAACTCACTCCTGTCATGTTACCGCTCTTCTCCTCGGCAACCAAGGTGGTGTCTGTGCCTACCGGGATCGTCTGCGTCACCGGATCCAAAGGGTAAAAGAACGGGCAGCACTGGTCGTCATTGACGTCGCACGGTGCGGCGTAACCGTTGCCTACTACGTAGTGGTTATTGTCGTAGAAAATGTGCGTGCCGGGCGTCATCTCCTGCGTCGTGAATGCTGCACCGGTCTTGGTACCCGTATATGGAGCAAAGACGAAAAGCGGCTGATCGTTTTGGTAGCACCACCAGTTCTCCTGATAGTCCCAAATACTTCCTTTCTTTTGGGTGGGGTCTATGGGATAGCAACGGTCGCTGAATAGCGTCGCGGAAGCGAACATACGCGCGTAGATCTTGGTTTGCTCGCCGAGGGCAGGAGTCGTGTTCGTCCATCCTCCTTCTGTCTCAAACTGGGCGAAGTTGTACATGGCACCGTATATATTATCGCGTATGTGCCATAGACGCGCGCGGTTGTCCTTGTACATATTTCCGCCTTTCGAACCCCGGAAGGTGTTCAGACTGACAATCGTATTCTCCACGGGATAGTTCACGCCGTTTCTGGATTGAGGGTTGTTCACCCAACTCTCATACATGGTGCCCGTCAGATCCACGGCAAGCACAAAGGTCTCGTCGTATTCCATATCGTTACTCTCCGCCCAGTAGCCCTGTTCTCCATTGGGACCTGTGGCATTACAATCCCATTTGACGCGGTAGTATCCGTCTGTGCCAACGGGGTTGTGGAGGCGGAAATCCGCCCAACTATGGGTGGCGCATAAGAGTGCCAACCCGACCATTGAGCCAAATTTGAAAAGATGGTGTCTCATAGCTGATAAATTAAAAAACTTTCCTTCTTGGGGCAGACTTCATACCATGGTCTCCTGACCCCGCCAGTGCCATGAAGAATTCTACTGACTGGATTACAATGGTTTCAGTAACAGGTTGTGTGTATGGTTTCATTGTGTGAATTATTTAATATTCATTATTTATTATCTCACGCTTGCGCCTTGCGCGTTATAGAGTTTGCCCTTGTGCCGGATATACAGAATGCCGTTTAGCAAGATCTTCTTTGTCTCGTCTGTACCGGTGCTGATGTTATCTACATCCGTCGGCGTCTTGTAGGTCTCTACGAGGAGCAGACCATACCGGGTAGTAATACCTTTTGGGAGATCAAGAGTGTATGGCTCGCTCAGTTCGCACAGCGTGTTGCCGTCCTGCGTGAGGTAGAGGGAGTAGTCTGCCGGGATGTCGAGGCTTGTCAGGGTGTACGTGCCGTCAGCCGGAGCATAGAGAGAGAGGTTGTATTGCGCCTCGCCGTTGATGAGTTGTGCTTCGTGTACGCAGAGCGGGTAGTCATATGCGGTCGTCCATATCTGCGGCACATTGGCGGAACCGAGATCTCCTGCTTTGGCGAGATCCGTGCCCGGTGTGTAAGCCTGACCGCCGGTCTCGCTGGCGGAGATGAAGAGCTGGTCGCTGAACGGCTGACCCTCGCTTGCAATCTGAATAGCGGTAGCCGGAGCGGTTGCATAGCGCTTAGGGGCTAACAGCTTGTCATGCGTAGCTTGCAAAAGCGTCATGGTGCCGGTCTCTTGTACCATGAAGGCAGAGCCTACTACGAGTGAGTATTCGCTCTTTTCGACAGCTAAGAATGTCTTGTTGCCGCTTTGGTAAACCTGAATATAGGTGCCGCTTATGCCTGCATCGGCGTGGTGGAGTGTACCGTTACCTACGCCGTTCAGGTTAGTGTATACTCCGCTTCCTGCATACGCATGGAGTGTCACGTTATCGCTTGCTACGAGTGCCCCCTCTGCAGTCTTCTGCATACGCAGGGTATTGTAGTTAAAGTCGTTGTCCAGGGTGATGGAGTAGAGCTTGTTAGGCTGCATGATACCGCTGAACTTCTTATAGGGGTATTGGCCTTGTGCTTGTTTATCTCCGAGATACTCCATGATTGCGTAGTCCGTTCCGTTGGCGAAGTTCTCCTTAAGCCCGCTTCCATCAATACCTTTAATTCCAGAAGCAGCATTAACCGGGAACGGTACGGTGAAGTCGTACCAGCCGTAATGTACGGTTCCGCTTGGATCCACGGTATAGAGGAAATATGCGTTTCCGTTGACGGTAAGGTCAGATGCGTTGCGTACCTGTCCGGAAGCGGCAGGAATAGATGTATTACCTGCTTTTGCGCAGATGGTAAAGTCGTTGACGGTCAGCGCGCTGCTGAGCGTCAAATCACCTGTCTGCTCTACCGTCAGGTTTCCGATACTATGTCCTTGTGCATCTATCGTGATGGCTTTGTTGATGATGGCATCTTCGGCGTAGTTGCCGGTCAGCGTGAGTGTACCGCTCTCCGGCGTCGCATCAATGAGTTCGGCGAGAGTAGCTGCACTCAGTGTGAGGGAGTAGGTGATAGACTGTTCGGAATAGCAACCGTTCGCTTCTATCGTAGCGGTGATGGTCGTTGTACCGTCCGTCAGAGGAGTTAGTGTACCGTCCGAAGCTACGGTAGCAACGGCAGGATTCGATGAGGTGTAGGTGACAGCGCCCAGACTGCCTTCTGTGGAGGTAGCTGTATATTGGAATGTACCGCCTGTAACTGACCGTATCACACCGCCGGAAAGATCGGTCTCCCATGCCAGCGCAGGTGACGAAGGATGGGCAGCATACGTGCGCGATACTACTATGGACGCGATACCCGCGTGATTGTCTGTGGCCTTGATGACGAACGCGTTCTCGCCTAACAGAGCCGAGTTGGATGCCACGGTGTAGGAGTACTCACGCTCGGCGTCTGCACTGAGGTTGATGGTCTCAATTTCCGTACCATCCGTCTTCTGCAGTTTAACAGACGTTGCTGCATCTGCATAGAGGCGTACGGTGATTATAGCACCCTGGACTAATGCTCCACCGAGGTTAGCCTGCACGGTAGCATCTGCTTTCATACGATAGTACGAACCGTTCATCAGAGAAGCCATAAAGAACGGGTTGGCAATAGAAGCCTCCACTTGGGTGATTATGGCTCTAATAGGATTATTTCCTTGATGCCCTCCCAAACCACAACGTACATAAGGAGTATTCCATCCATCTACAGCATCTACGTAGTAGCGCATGAGTGTATGCGATCCATCAAGATTTCCATTGTAACCATCTTTGTTACAAATACGTAATTGGTCACCCGAACCATTTTCAAGCCATCTATAGGTGTCTGCATCGGCATACGAAGCTGCTTTAGTTCCGTAGAATTTCCACCCACCATTTTGTCCCATCAGACCGGTTGACTTGTCTTTGTATAAGAAGTGACCTGTGTTGTAGTTCTGTAAATAGAAGAAGCCCGTTCCTGCGGAATAGTACATCCATTTGTCGGAATCATCCGTAATACTAGCACGCCCTGCAACTTTTCCGTTCGCATCTTCAGTCATATATTCAGTAGCAAGGTCCTTAAATGCAATGCGTACTAAACGAGCAGTCTGTGTCATTACCCCATTTTCGCTACTCTCGTTCCATAATCCTGCTAAAGTAGCATCGTCACCTGTAGAAGTATTATAGCCGGTGACGGTCATGGAGTAGATGTTGTCTGTTGCCATCTCGCAGGCTGCAACTGTAACCTCGCAGGAGGCGCTACGTTGCGTGTCAAACTGGTCAGTCACGGTACAAGTGATAGTAGCAGAACCTGCGCCCTCGGCGTGTACGGTGCCGTTGCTGACAGTAGCAACAGAGGGGTTATCGCTGCTCCATGCTACATTCTTGGTAATCAAGTCAGACGGATCATAGGTCGGCGTGAGAGTGAAGTCCGTATTGCCTACCCATGTCATGTGCGTGCTCTCGTTCAAAACTACTGAACTGATAGCCTTATATGCCCAAACGGCATCCAGCGTGATATTTCCGGTAACAGGGTTGCTGAAATTATAGTCGCTACCATTAAGTTGCCATTTGCTGAAGATGTAACCCGCTTTCGCCGGGTCTGCAGGCTGTGCTACAGGACTACCGTCGCTCACTTGTACGGGGTCGATGGTAGAACCTCCGTCCGTGTTGAATGTTACGGTATATTGCTGAACAGGAGTTGCAACAACCGTCACTTTGCTACCATCGCATGCAATGGTCACCTGCGAGCGATTGGCAAGGTCGAACCAAATCTCTTTATTGTTGCCGTCACGCAGGTTGATGTTATTGCTCGAGTTCGCAGCGTCCAAATCGTCCATGTTGAATTCACTACGCCAATCGACAGTACCGGTTGGATTCAATTTGAATTTATAGGTACCGGCATTCAAGGTCTTGATCATACTACCGGAATGAGCTGTACCATTACCATTCCATGCATTGAAATCCGAACCTGTATCAGCTAATGTAGTTGAACCGGAGATATAGAAATGGAATGTACGCGGGCTATAAACCGCCATAGTGTTACTATTGTTTATGTAATTTTTGCCTTCTTCCAAAGTAGCATAACTACCCTCATTCCATACTGTACTTCGTTCTTCATTACGGGTTCGTATTACTCGTACTTTCGTCCAGGTTCCGGCAGGTACTCTTGTTGCTAACACATCTCCAGAGGTGTTGTCTGTATCCCAGAAATATCCAATCTTTGTAGAGCGCGCTGTATTGGATTCATCAGCATTACTGAACTGTAAATATAATGCGCAGTCGTTATTCCAAATATTCCAATCGAACCCACTACTATTTTTGTGGAAATAGAAAATCTCACTTCCGTCATATGTTACACTAGATGGGGTAGGAGGTTCCGGGGCAGCAGCCGTTGAAAGAGTAATTACACCATTTGTCAGCGTAACACGTAGGTTGGAAGTGGATGCCAATTTAAAACCACCTCTGGCATCATTCCCTTTTCCGTCGGTTACGGTTATGAGAGAAAAATTCTGTGACGAGAATTTTGAGGCATCGTAATACACACCGTTGTTCCACGAAATACCTGAACTACCTTCTTCGTCAATATACAAACCACCGAACCATGCGATACCCTGCGACGATTCCTTTTTAATGTCGCCATTTTTATCTCCCCAATCATTGCGATTAGCTATATAAATACTATTAAATCCACCACCGTTGTTTGCTGGACAATTTTCAACAACAAGACTTCCGTTGGAGAGTTGCCCCTTCAGCGCTTTGTTAATATATACGTACCAATTCCCTGTCATTGCAGGTGCATCAGAAACTGTAACTATAGTTCGGGATTTATTGTATTCTACGCGAACCAATTTTGCACCTGTATGATTTGTTCCTGTACCAGAAATAGAGGCAATACACTTAGAAGTTGTGCTAGAAGCATCGGCGCAATTAACAAACCGGTATTCGCTAGTATTGCTACGATTGATTTGAATGGCGTTTGTGTATTTCCCATCGGCTTTCGAACTGCCGTCCCAAGAAAATGTTTCAAACCGAACTTTTGTGGTATTACTATTTGATGCAGCAGGCATATAAAATGTTACGTACGCCAACTCACCAGCAGGAGCTTTAGTTAGTTGTGGAGCGCATAAGTATTTACTCCATCCCCCATCTGTTCCGCACCATAAATCGCCTTGGATAAAATACGCATTGGCATCCAATGTTGCTGTTCCCTGAGGTACAGCATTTGCCCAGACTTTTGTCCCGTTGGTGTAGATATAGAGATCCACATTCTCTGTAGCTGTAAATTGAATGCGATTATCGCTATTGTCGTTTAAAAGTGTTGCATTACCTAATGAGTTATCTATCGCGGTTGCGGTTATTTGATAACCCCAATCAAATCCACTGCCTTCATAACCGGAACCATAAAGGATTTTGAAAAGGATAGTCGTTCCATTACTAACAGCCACTTTGTCGCACCAATAAACACCATCTGCCTGGTGTGTCATTCTTGCTTTATTGTTATTATCGTTCCACTGACCATCATCTTTCCCTTGCCAGTTGTCTCCATGAACGGCATAATAACCATCTCCCCACACAACACTACTTCCCATAACCAGCAGGAACAGCAACAAGAGAGGCTTAAAAATAGCGGTTAAAAAACTTGACTTGATTGTCGTTGATGCAAGCGGGTTATGAAACCCATTTGCAGAAATAAGTGAATTGTGTTTCATAATGTATTGTGTTTGAGGTTAATATTTTTCCTTAGCGGTAGGTACTTCTGTAGAAAAACGATGCAAAATTATTGTTTTTTGTGCACATGCAAAAATTATATATGTAAAATATAGATATTTTTGACGCATTATCAAAATGTATTATTTATATAAATAATAACCATCAAAAACAACTCCGAATTATAGAGAGTTTTTATGTGATTTATTATGGCTAATATCTTCCGATTTTTGACTACGACCATAGCCTGATTGTTCATGAACTTTCACGACTCATTTACGACTCGTTTAGCGGTCATTCTCGAACCATTCTCGACTCATTGTCGAACCGTTTTCGAGAGATGGTGGGGTATCTCGGGAAGATGTATGAAACTACCAAAACACTGGCTTTGGCATAGCTATTGCCTCCTTGATGCATAGCCATTGCCCCTTATATCTATTTTATATTCCGCAAATGAGCTACATAATACAGGAAGACATAAATATGGCAAAAAAGTGTATTTTTTCTTGCATATCTCAAAAAAAAGCACTAAATTTGCACGCAAATTTTGTATCAGCAATGAAATTATCTGAAATCAGGAAGGCAATAGGGGCTATTGCCGATGTTACAGGAGAGGATGACCTCGAGATCCGCTATCTGCTCACCGACAGCAGGGAGTTAGAGGGGTTACGGGTGACGGGCCAGGCATCAGCGGGTGAGACGCTGTTCTTTGCTATCAAGACGGACAAGGACGACGGCGCGAAATACATCCCTGAGTTGCGGGAAAAAGGAGTGCGAGCATTCGTCACCGGCGATAGCATAGCGGCTTTGCAGGCTCTGGCGGCGTATGTCCGTGCGCAGTTCAAAGGTACCGTCATCGGTATCACCGGATCCAACGGCAAGACGGTGGTCAAGGAATGGCTATACCAGTTGCTGAAAGACGACTACGACATCATCCGTTCGCCTAAGTCCTATAACTCCCAGATCGGAGTGCCGCTGAGCGTTTGGGGGCTAGAGGGGTTACGGGTTACGGGTGACGGGTTACGGGCCACAGGCCAGAAGTGCAGAAGTGATGAGTGCAGAAGTGCAGAAGGGAGAGGTTTATTGGCTATCTTCGAAGCAGGCATCTCCCAGCCCGGAGAGATGGAGAGACTGGAGCCCATGATCCGTCCTACCATTGGCGTCATTACCTATATCGGACACGAGCACGACGAGAACTTCTCGTCCCTCGAACAGAAACGCGAGGAGAAGATGAAACTCTTCGTCCATTCGGAACAGGTCATCGAGGACCCCACTCACCAGAACGTGCGCACCTGCGCAGCCGTCATGAGGGCGCTGGGTTATGACGAAGAGGTCATCGCCGAACGGATCCTAAAGCAGACGCACGAGACGGTTCTTAAGGTGAACCTGAGTGCGCTGGTGGACAACGTGCGCTATTTCCGGTCGCTCCTCAAGCCGGAGACGAAACTGACCTGCATGGTCAAAGCCTTCGCCTACGGCGCCGGCAGCGTCGAGGTCAGCCGTGCCTTGCAAAAAGCAAATGACTCCTTCGTACATCGTACATCGTCAAATTGTACATTAGTTGATTACCTCGCGGTAGCGGTGGCCGATGAGGGTGTTGAGCTGCGGAAGGCAGGAATCACGCTGCCCATCATCATCATGGATCCCGAAGTGGCGGCGATGGACCTGATATTGGAGAACAACCTGGAGCCGAACGTCTATTCCCACCAGTCGCTCAAAACCGTCATTGCCGCCGCGGAAGCCAAAGGTCTGGAGAACGTGCCTATCCATATCAAGATCGACTCCGGCATGCACCGCCTCGGTTTCTACAAAGAAGACATACCCTGGCTCATCGACAAACTGCAGCAGACCAAAGCCGTCCGCGTAGCGTCTGTCTTCTCCCATCTCGCAGGTAGCGACGAGGCGCAGTTCGACGACTTCACCCTCCAACAGATACGCTATTTCGACGACTGCGCGGAGGAGTTGAAGAAGGGACTGTCAGGCGTAGCCGGTCTGTCAGCAGAGCGGTCTGTGTTCTGTCAGCCCGAAGGGCGGTCTATCTTAAAGCATATCCTCAACTCCGCCGGCATCGAGCGCTTCACGGACTACCAGTTCGACATGTGCCGTCTGGGTATAGGACTGTACGGCTTCTCCTTCGCCGGCGCACGCCTCCGCAATGTGTGCTCTCTGGAGACCACGATCCTCTCCGTCAAAACCGTCAAAGCCGGTGAGACGATCGGCTACGGACGCCATACGAAACTGGACGAGGACCGGGTGATAGCCGTCATCCCTATCGGCTATGCCGACGGCTTCGACCGCCGCTTCTCCAACTACGGCAGCGAAGTATATATCCGCGGCAAGAGATGCCCCGTGGTTGGCAATGTGTGCATGGACCAGGCAATGATAGACGTCACCGGCACCGACGCCAGACCGGGAGACCCCGTGGAGATCTTCGGCGAGCATGTGACGCTGCAGGAACTCGCCGACAAACTCGGAACAATAACATACGAAATACTAACCTCCGTTTCACGCCGTGTACAACGTCTCTATTTCTACGAATAAACTGTCCATCGGGTATGCCGGAGACAGCCGAAAGTCGAAAGTCGAAAGTCGAAAGACTATTCAGCGGGACCTTACTTTCTCGCTCTATGAGGGAGAGTTGGTCTGCATGCTCGGTCCAAACGGCTGCGGCAAGTCCACACTCATCCGCACCCTCGCCGGTCTCCAACCGCCCTTGTCCGGCACTTATAGTCTTACAGGCGGAACCGGTCTTACAGCAACGCGGTCTAACAGCAACGCGGTCTCCTTGGTTCTGACGGAGCGGCTCTCGCTGGAGAACACGACGGTGCATGACGTTGTGGCAATGGGACGGTATCCGTATACCTCTTTTCTGGACGGGCTGTCGAAAGAGGACGAACGGATCATCGAAGAAAGCCTGCGCGAAGTGGGGTTTGAAGATTCTATAGTGAACGACAGCGGAGCGGTCCTACAGCCCGTAGGACGGTCTTTCTTTAACAGCCATTCCGACGGCGAGAAACAGCGCATACTGATCGCCAAAGCCTTGGCGCAGCGGACACCGGTTATCCTTCTGGACGAACCTACCGCGCACCTCGACCTGCCGCACCGGATTATGATATTGAGACTTTTGCGGAGACTGGCTCACGAACAGGGAAAGACGATACTCATCTCTACGCATGAACTGGATCTGGCTCTCGCCCTCTCCGACCGCATTCTGCTGATGTCACCTCATTGCGGCGGCGTGCAACTGGACACAGCCGAACGGCTCAAAGAGGCTGACGCGTTCACCTCAGCCTTCGGCATGGACATCTTCCACCCGCTCGGCTAAAAGCACAACGGGCTTGCCTGCCACCCTGCAACCAATGACATAGGCTGTGCCTCCATCCCGGAGGTGCAGTTTTTTCTTCAGCTGCTCCGGCGTAAGCGGATAGTTGCGGCAGAGGACATTTGCTTGCTTTTCTCTTGCCCCTTTAGGGGAAAGTAGGAAAGGGGCTTCTTTTATCCTCCAGACGCGTCCGGGGAAATGCTCCACAAGCCGGTCGGAGATATAGAGGTGGGTGTTCGGGTCGAGTTTCTGCAAACCGAACCGCTCTCCGACTAACTTGTAGGCACCGGCTTTGAGGATAGCGGCATTAGGCTCGTAAATCCAAGTACCATTTGACCAAGTACCATTTACCATTTGCGGCTGCGCCGCTTGCTCTTCCTCGCGGGTGAAGGTAAAAGCCTGTTCGGGGCGGGAGAGATCAATACATTTGATTATTTGGTCATTTACCATTTTACCATTTATTATATGGTCATTTATCGGGGCTTTGAGGCATCGGGACAACAATAAGACCTCTTTGACTTCGTTCTTGACGGCTACTATGTGCACATCCCATATTATCTCCTCCCTTGAGGGGTGAAGGGCTTTGCCCGATTGGGCATCCAGTGGACGGTCATAGAACCTTTTGGGTGGGGTTTGAAGCTCTTTTATAGCCTGCGTGATATCGATCATGGGCGAGAGTTTGAGCATGATCCGTCCGTCCGGCGCGAGGTGCTCTAACAGGCTCGGCAGTAACTCTACGACATTGGGCGTGCAGTCGGCTAACTTGAAAACCTTGCCTCCGTGGCTGTCACGCCGTGCCGGGTCAAGGAAGATTAAACCCCACCCGGCTTCCCCACAGGGGGAGGAGAGAAGGAAATCCTCGGCGGTGGTGTTATGGACGGCAATAGAGAGCTTTTGTCTTTCGACTTTCGACTTTTGACTAAGTGCGAAGTTATGCGCAGCGATACGGCACAACTCGGCGTTCTGCTCCACGTAGTCGGTGCGGGCAAAGTGTTCGGACAGGAAATAAGTATCAACCCCGTAGCCTCCGGTGAGGTCAAGACAAGTACCATTTGACCAAGTACCAAGTACGATCTGTGCTTTGTAGCGCGCGGTGAGTTCCGAGGAGCACTGTTCACAAGACAGGCGTACCGGATACCACCAGTCCTCGATGGCAGCGAAAGTGGGCAGTTTGTCCACCGTCCGTTCGCGCCCCTCTACCTGCTGCAAGAACCAACGCCATTCCTCGTCGGAGAGGTGTTTGTATTTATCGCGCTGCAAGGCTAAGTCAGTTACCATTTATTCATTTACCATTTTGGCATTTACCATTTGGTCATTTACTATTTAGTCATTTACTATTTGGTCATTTAGTGTAGTGCCGGGGTAGTAGTAGGTCAGGATCTCTTCGTGGGTCTTTCCTTCCGCCGCCATGACTGCCGCACCAATCTGGCAAAGCCCTGCACCATGGCCCCAGCCGTGACCGGTAAGTACGAAGGACGAAGCCCCTTCCCGACCTTCCCCTGAAGGGGCAGGTGTGTTTTTCTCTATGTCAAACCAGGAACTATAGAGGCAACTGCGGCTCAGCCAGAGACGGATCTTCAACTCCTTGCCGATGATCTCCGTATGCTTGGTGCCGACGATCTTCAGTTCGCAGATGCGTCCCGACGGACCGCGTTTGAGAGGAACGAGGTCGATGATCTCGCCGAAGTCAATACCGGATTTGGAGCGGATGATGTCGCTCAACTCTTCGGCGGTGTAGATCACCTGCCAGTCGTGGAAATCCGTGGTCTCCCGGTCGTAGTCATTGAGACAAGTCGAAAGTAGAAAGTCGAAAGACCGTTCACCATGTGAACTCAAACCCTTTATGTGTTTAGGGTTGCAGTAAGGGCACTCGACGGATTTGATATAGGGCACGTCGATGTCTTCCCAGCAGGTGCTCCAGACCTCGGTCCGCCCTCCGCAGCATTTGTGGTAACGGCAATCACAGATTTCATTTACCATTTTGCCATTTACCATTTGTTCATTTGTCAGTACTTGCCCTGCAGTGGCGCGGACGGCTTCTACGGCGCGTTCGTTCATCCGTCGCAGTCCTTCGTAACGCTGGCAATGGTCATCTGCACAAAGGTCAAAACCTTCGTGCAATTTACGATTTGACGATTTACTATTTACGATTTGGCGTATTGCCCAACTGCGGCTGATGACGGCATGCGCCTTGAGCAGCTCCATGGGGCTGTCGGCGTTCATCTCGGATGAAATGACGGAACAGAGGTAGTCTTCCAGATCAATGGTGTTGACGGCTACCTGCCACGGTTTTCCCCCTTGCATAACGGGGTTGGGAACAGACTTTATCTCCAGCGTGCCGGCGAACTCCTGATCCTCGTGCCGGTCCCAATGGAAGCCGATGCCAATACGCACGTTCTTTAAGACGAACGTGTGTTCCCGCTGCTCGAACTCAATTTTCGGAGCCGTTAATATTCCTACGCGGATGTTCAATGAGAATTACGGATTACGGATTATTGATGGAGTCGTGCCAGAAGTTCGAATGTGCGCAGGCGGTCTTTATACCAGTTGTTGCGGTTCATGGCTACTATGTCGCAGTTGGCGTCGGAATTGTCTTCCCACCGGCGGCAGTTATAGAGGACGTCGTAGATGCGTCCTATGCGCCAGTCGCGGCTGATGCGCAGTCCGACAGCGTAGTCCTCGCCGTACTTGGTGGTGGGGTAGTTGATCGTCCGGAGCAGCGGTACGTAGAAACCGCGCGGAGCACCCAGACCGTTGATACGCAGGGCGTTGTTGCGGCCGTTCTCGTCTGTCCACTCGCGGTGGTCGATCACGCCCGGAGGCAGGATCTCGCCCGCCATGTTGGTGAGTTGGTAAGTACCGATCACCATGCCATAATGGCATTTACCATTTGGACATTTACCATTTACCATCTCAAAGGTATCGATGAATTTCTGCACGGTGTGTTCGTCAAAATAGGTGTCGTCGGAGTCGAGCTGGATAGCGTACTTGCCGCAACGCGGGTCGTGGATCGCTACGTTCCAGTTGCCGCCGATGGCGTGCCAGGTCTTGTCCTGGGAAATGACAATCAATTTACTATTTGGACATTTACCATTTACCATTTCGTTAAGGATCTCTGCGGTGCCGTCGGTGGAGTTGTCATCGATGACGATGACATTGAACGAGTAGGGAGCACGCACTTTCTGCGAGAGCGCGGAGCGGACGGCATCGGCAATCGTGCGGGCGCGGTTCTTACAAGGGATGATGACCGAGGCAGTCACCGGGAACTCTCCCGCTTCCGGCAGAGGCTGGTATTCGTCCGGTTGCAAGTATGCACCGATGCGCTTGAGATGAGCCGTGACGCACGTTTCCATCTCTATCTGGACGGCTCTGTTACGCGGATCGACGTAGTCGAAGAGTTTCTCACCGGATTTGCGGGTGTCGGTCTCCACCTCGTAATAGAGATATTCGGGAATGTGAACGAGATCACTCGCCCGCAACCGCAGATCATACAATCCGGCGAAGTCGTAGTCGGTGTCCATCTCGGCAACGAGGGCTTTGAGTTTGGCGGTGTCCCAAAGGAGCACGGCTCCGAAATCAAAGTCGTCCCGCAGTGCACCAAGCTGGTAGTCGATGACGGGTGCTTCCGTAATTTTGAATTTTGAATTTTGAATTTTGAATTTATTAAACCGGTCCGCATAGACCATGGTAGCACCGGTCATTTGGAGCACCTGGATCATTCGCTCCTGTCCCAGATAGACCCATTCGATCTCGGGTTTGAGACAGATCATGGTGTATGGAGCAGCGGTTTTTTGTGCTATCTCACGGATAGCAGCGGTTGAGCAGACTCTGCCCGGCAGATAAAATGTATCGATCATTTCAAATTACGAATTAAAAATTACGAATTACGAATTATTCCGTTGTGGGTACGACGGCGGATTTGTGGTACTCTTTGAGTCCCTCTACAGGATCCTGCAGGATCGTGCCGACCGGTATGCCTTCCGCCGCCATCGCTTCCTCCAGAATCGGGCGGTAGTAATAGGCGATAGACCCCACGAAACCGACCTCTGAATGCTGATGGCTGATGGCTGACGGCTTGAAATATTGCTTCAGGTTCCGCCGGATGAACTGTACAAAATGGTCATAGACGAGTGCGCGGATGCGCGGGTCGTCAATGTGATCGGCGCAGAAGCGGGACAGCTTAGCCAGAAAGCGGTTAGGGAAGGGCTGGCGGTAAACTTTCTCTATGATATCCGCCATAGAGGTCTCATATTCCTTGAAGAAAGCCTCCTTAAGGTCGTCGCCCAACTGATTCTTCAACAGGTCTCCGACGAGCCGTTTGCCGAGAACGGCAGCCGATCCTTCGTCTCCGAGAATGTATCCGAGCGATGGAACCGCCCATGCAATCTTCTCGCCATCGTAGAAACAGCTGCCGGAGCCGGTGCCTAAGATACATGCTACGCCGGCGTTATGTCCCAGCAGACCCCGCGCGGCACCCAGCATGTCGGACTCGACATGCACCTCGGCTTTTCTGAAGACCGCTTCGAGGGCTTTTTGCACAAACACTTTCTTCTCCGGCGTGCAACCCGCTCCGTAGAAAAACACATGCGTCAGTGTGCCCGCCCAGAGGAGCGTGCTGATCTGCGGAAGGAGTTGGTTAGAGATGCTGTTCTGCATCGCTATCGTTGTCTGGAAAAGAGGGTTGATACCGTCCGTAAAGACGTCGGAGCATTGTCCGCTGGCGGTCAAGAGGCACCAATGCACTTTGGTACTGCCGCTGTCTGCAATTAGAATCATAGACATTTAGTCATTTATACATTTACAATTTGCACATTTTTGCATTTTAATCGCCGCAAAATTACAAAAAAATTTGCACATATGCAAAAAAAAGTGTACTTTTGCAGTGCATATCATTTAAATCTATATAGATCATGGAGAATTTTAGCACACAAGACCTGGAGCAGTTACAAGCTCGAGGCATTTCCGTAGAGAAAGCGGAGGCGCAGTTGGAGTGCTTCCGCAACGGCTTTCCTGAGTTGGACATCGTAGCTCCGGCATCGACGAAGAAAGGTATTCTGGCTCCCAAGCGTGCCGAGCAGGAGCAATATATCGAGGCATGGCAGCGGTATATGAAGGAGGGACATAAGATATTGAAGTTCGTTCCCGCTTCGGGTGCGGCAAGCCGTATGTTCAAGAACCTGTTCCAATACCTGGAGGACGGAATCGAGACGCCGTTCATTCAGGATTTTCTGGCGCATAAGGATCAGTTCGCTTTCGGTCCGCTGCTGGCGGGCAAGGAAGGCCAGGAGGCGGTGCGGTATCTGCTGAATGACATGCACTACGGCGAGCTGCCGAAGGGTCTGCTGCTATTCCATAAATATCGCGACGGCGCGCGCACGCCTGCGTTAGAGCACCTCGTGGAAGGTGCGCAGTATTGCGTAGCTCCGGCGAAGGAAGGCGAGAGACCGACGGTCTATCTGCATTTCACGGTGAGCCACGACCACCTGCCGCTCTTCCGGCAGCATATAGCGGAGAACCTGCCTAAGTTCGAAGCCAAATACGGCGTGAAGTACGATGTGACGTTCAGCGAACAGCTGCCGAGCACTGACACTATTGCCGCTAATCCGGACGGTACGCCGTTCCGCACGAAGGACGGCAAACTGCTCTTCCGTCCGGGTGGCCACGGAGCGCTGATAGAGAACCTGAACCGGCAGGACGCAGACATCGTCTTTATCAAGAACATCGACAATGTCGTGCCTGACCGGCTGAAGAAAGACACCATCCGTTACAAACAGATCCTGGCAGGTGTGCTGGTGACGGAGCAGAAACGCGTCTTCGAGGCGCTACGTGACCCGAGCCTGAGCGATGAGGAGCGCGCCAAGCTGAACAGGCCTATCCGTGTCTGCGGAGTGGTGAAGAACACCGGAGAACCCGGCGGCGGTCCGTTCCTCGTGCGCGAAGCAGACGGCTCTATATCGTATCAGATACTGGAGTCCAGCCAGATCAGCGACCCCGAACTGATGAAACAGAGCACCCACTTCAATCCGGTGGATCTGGTATGCGCTATCCGCGACTACGAAGGCAAGCCGTTCGATCTGCCTTCGTTCGTCGATCCGCAGACAGGCTTCATCTCCAACAAGTCGAAGGACGGCAAGGAACTCCTTGCGCTGGAGCTGCCGGGTCTATGGAACGGTGCCATGAGCCGCTGGAACACGATCTTCGTAGAGGTACCGGTAAGTACCTTCAACCCCGTCAAGACGGTGAACGACCTGCTGCGTCCGGAGCACCAATAGGAAGTAGAAAGACCGCTACGCTGTAAGACAAAAGTCGAAAGCAGAAAGTCGTAAGATAAAAAAAGGCTGCCACCCGGCAGCCTTTCTTTTTGGCTCTCTTATTCCTATTCCTGTTCTTCCTCTTTGCCTTCCTCTTCTTCCGGTTCGTTTACGAGGATGTTCTTTACCTCCCATGTGGGGCAGGTCTGTCCTGACTCAGTCTTATACCGGAAGCCGATGTATATCGTCTGTCCGTTCCAGGCGCTGAGGTCCATTCTGCCGGAGTTGTAATAGGTCCAGCTGTTAGCATCCGGCACGCCTTTTTCGCCATCCCATTTGTTCCAAGGCAGTTGGGTCCATGTAGCCGAGCGTGCGTCGTCGGTGTAGTCGGTGGATACCCAGACTGTGATCTGTTGTTCGCGTGTCTCGTCCAGAGGTCCGTAGTTCAGCGCGTGGTCGAAACTGAGCGCCGGAGCGACGGCGTTCTTCAGTTTGATCTTCGGGGTGACAAACCATCCTTCTCCGTAGTGGGGTCCGCCCACGTAGGAAGAGCCGCGCATGCCATACAGGTTATCGAACCGCCAGATATAGGTGATTCCGTCCTCCAGATCGTAATGGTGCATGGTGATCTTGCCTAAGTTGCCTTCTCCGGCGATAGCCTGGCGGTAGTAGGTAGAGAGGTTCGCTTTCCACCCCTCTGCCAGAGCGAAGGACATGGTCTCTTCCACCACACCGGTGTCCGCTTTCCACGAAGAACCGTCGAAATGGAACTCATACGCCACATAATGTTTGGCTGCGGAGTCGTACCATATGACGGCAACGACCTGGTCTGCTACCGCATAAGGGAACTTGTTGAGCAGCCATTTCTCTACTTGTCCGTTGGCTTCCGCCGGGAGCATGTACATGTTCGCCGGCAGGGTGGCGGGAGCCCAGGTATAGCCGTCCTCGCTGGTGTAGAGCACCTCATTGCCGTTATAGACGACGCCGATCACCTGACCCTCTTCCGGCTGCGGCAGTTTGCCGATGATCTCGCTCTCGTCCTGGATATCCAGCGTCAGCTGTGTGGCGGCATTGTAGGGTAGCAGATAAGCTGGCAGACCGTCGTCCGTGAGGTAGGTGACGTTGAAGACCGAACCCGGATCCAGTTGCGGGTATTTGGCGTAGATGAATGCCGGCACATACATGTCGGCGGAGGCATTGTTGTTGAAACACCCCTCCTGACCTACGCGCTCCAGGGCTTTCTGATAGCGGTTCTTCAGATGGTTGACAGAGTCCATGTAAACGGCATAGGCTTTGTTGGTCTTGTTTTCGGCGATGGTCTTGTATTCGCCGGCAGCCAAGACGTAGTCATAGGTCTTGACCACCTGAATCTGCGGATCGCCGTTATCCATGTATTTCTCATCGAAATAGTTCTCGCACGAAGTACAAAGTGACAAAGTACCCAGTACCAAGGCTGCGCCTAAAATATAGTTTGCTTTCATAATATTCTTTTGTCTTTTAGTGAAACGGTCTTTTCTCTTTTAGCGAAGCGGTCTGTCAGAACTGCAGTTTCAGCCGGACGTTCCATTGTCTTCCTTTGTTGTAGAAGAAATAGATGTTGTCCTTTGTGTTCTCCGCCACGGTCTGTGTAGCCGTGCTGGCTGACCATGCCTTCTCGATGTAGTATTGGTTGAGCACGTTGGTCACGTTTCCTCCGATGGTTGCGCGGATCGGACCCATATTGAAGGAGTAGCTTGCCCGCAGGTCCAGACTGCCGCCGAGCGGGCACCGGTACGGCTCTACGATATTCATCTCTTTGCCGAGGCTGAGGTTCGAGCCGGAGAAGGAGTAGTAGCTGTAGTTGCGGTCGTAGAGCGTGTATTCGCCGCCTATGCGGAAGCCTTTGAAGGGTTTGAAGAGGATCCCGAAGTTAGCGGTGGTCTGCGCCTGTCCGCCCACGTGGATACCTTTCATGTTGATCTTCGCCCATGCGTGGTCGGGTGCGCCTATCTCGGTGCGTTGGCCGTCCGCCGTCATCGCGAAGCCGTGTTCGTCGTAAGCGCGGCCTATCACGCTGTCGCTATCCCATTTCCAGTCACCGATAGAGAACATAGCGCTCAACTCCAGCCATTTGACAGGACGGGCTTTGGCTTCGAACTCGATACCCATATGGCGCGCATTGACGCCCGTCATGTTCATATAGAACCGGGTCTGGTCCGGGTCGCTCAGGTTGCCGTATTTGGTCATGCTCTTGTCCATCCATTCGGTGAAATAGCCGTTCACATGGATAGAGGCGTATTGGTTCTCGAACCCGTAACCGATCTCCACGGAAGCGATCTTCTCGTTCTTGGCTTCGTTATTGATAGCATTGGAGGTGCTGACAGACATGTATATCGCCTGGTATTTCGGCGCACGGCTGATAAAACCGGCGTTGAGGAAGACGTTGTGCCATTTGGCGAACTTGTAATTGATACCTCCCTTGATGGTACCACCAATACGTACCACCGAGTCGCGCGCGGTGACGTTGTCGTAGTAGTAGCGGTCCTGACGCCAGTTATGGTTGAGGCTCATCGAGCCGTTGATGAAGGCGGAGAGGTTGTTCTTGCTGTATTCCAGGCTGCCGAAGAATCCTTCCTGTACGATCGTACCGGTGTAGTCGCGGTAGGCGATGTCGCCCACGCCGAGTTTCTCGTTCACCCATGCGTCGTCGTTGCGTTTGGGATTGTTCTCCGGCAGGACGGACGAACGGGTGGCGTCGATATAATAACTGCCGCCGAAGAGGTCGCTGATCACCGCCTGGTGGATGCCCTGGTACCACCGTACGTCCACGCCGGCGGTCAGCTCCAGGCAGTCGAGGAATTTCTTGTCGTAGGTAGAGACGAGTCCCACCCAGTTGTGGTAGTTTCTGTTCTCGCAGATGACGAGTTCCGACCCGTATTCGGAGGCGGCATTGATCTCCTGTACCATGCCGTAGTCGAACATGCCGGTGACGGGGTCGCGGAAGGTGGTTGTCACCACACCGTTGTATGCGCCCCGTGTGAGGTCGCTATAGCTGTAAGTCGAGTTCAGTCCGTTCTCGGCGGTGCGTCCGAAGCCGCGTCCGATAGAGGTATATACGGTAGTGGACAGGCTGCTGAGGTCGTCAATCTGCCAGATGTGGTTCAGGCTGATCTGCGGCTTGTGGTACTGGTTGTAGTTCGTACCCGCCTGCTCGCCGCGTTTGTCGCGTCCGTAGGAAGGGTTGTATTGGCGGCGGTCCATGCCGGAGGGCATGTATTGCGCCACGCGGTTCCATTCCGCCAGCGTCAGCGCGCCCGACGAACCCGAAGGACGGGTCCAGTGCCACTGCGGCGCACCGAAACCGGTGAGGGAGAGCTGGTGGTTCTCGTTGATGCGTTTGGAGATATTGGCGAAATAGCTATATCCTTGGAATCCCGTTCCTTGGATATATCCGTTACCCCACGTGCGGCTTCCCATGACGGTAATCGCCCAGCCGTTTTTCATCAGTCCCGTGGAGACGGAGAATAGCACTTTGTTGTAGCCGTCGTTACCCATGGAGTACGAGAGCGAACCGCCTTTCTTGGCGTCAATACCGCGTGTGACGATGTTGATCGTACCGCCCACCGAAGGCGCAGACAGTTTGGACGCACCCATACCGCGCTGTGTCTGTATGACGGATGTGACGTCGCTCAGACCCTGCCAGTTGCTCCAATAGACCGTGCCGCCCTCCATGTCATTCATCGGCACACCGTTGACCATCGTCGCTACGTTGGTGTTGTCGAATCCGCGCATCCAGATCTCCGAGTCACCCCAGCCGCCACCTTGACCGTTGGCGTGCACACCCGGCGTGTTTTTCAGCACTTCGGGGAACTCCTGACCTGCCAGACGCTCCTCGATCTCCAATGCCGTCACTTGGCTCACCGCCACCGGCGTTTGTTGCGTACGTGCCATCTGGCCCGTGATCGTCACGTCCTCCAAGGCGATAGCCTCCGGCTCCAGTTTGATGACGCCGAGGTCGATGCTTTTGTCTTTCGACTTTCGACTTTCTACTACTAAGGTCTTGTACCCCACGTAAGACAACTGCAAAGTAGCTCCGGGGGTTACGTTGAGTGTGAAATTACCATCCAGATCGGTGGTGTTACCGTTGGTAGTACCGGTCTCCAGGACCGAGACGCCGATGAGTTCTTCACCGGTCTTCGCGTCGCGGACGCTTCCTGTCACTTTCTGCGCCTGGGCGAACAGACTGCCCGCCGCAAACAAGCACAGCACAAAGGGAATAAATTTTCTCATAGAGTTTAAAATAATTGTTTGTTATTTTTTCCCTTCTCCCCCTCCCTTGAGCGGGTGAAGAGCTCTGCTCGATCGGACTGCCGGTGGCCGTCCGTAGAACTCCCTGGGGTGGGGTTATCAAAGATTCTCGTTCAGCCATTTGGCGAGGCGTATTCCGGCGATATAGAGCTGCCGCTCCATGGGCTGTCGCCATGTGTATATGTAATGATAGGTGTTGCCGTCCCATACCTGCATGTGTTGGTATATCGCTTCGGTCAGATGGTAACTCTCCACCAGCAGCTGCTCGTCGCTTTTGTTCATTATCTCCCGTTTCATATCTTTGTACTCGTCCTCTATCATCTGTGCGTACTCGGTGTAGCTGTATCCCTGGCTCTCGATGATCTTGGAGTCCCATACGGCATGCAGGTTGGTGTCTCGTCCGAACCATTTCATACGCACGGTGTTTCCGCCTTTGTCGTCCATGTGTGCGATATGCATCGGGCAGTAGCGGTCTCCGTTGAGATGGATGATAAAACGGAGTATGTGGTTCTCGTTGAGAGGCAGCACTTTCTCTCCTGCCATCTCTATCTCCAGGCTGTCCAGTGCGCGGAAGAGGTTTCCTCCCTCGGCAGGGTAATGGGTCAGTGCGTCGGCGACGAGACTGTCGCTCATGCCGGCGTTCAGGTCCTGGAAATGCCATCCGTCCTTGATACTCTGCGGGTAGATGTTATCGCTCTTGATCTCGTCCGCCCAGTTCGCCCAATAGATCATGCCTCTTTCGCCGATGATCTTGTCCACTTTCTTGCGTGTGCGGCATTTGAGGTGGTCGTATGCGATCTTAGCGATGATACGGTGTCCTTCCTGTCCCCAACCGTACGCAGGAACACAGTAAATGCCCGTCAGAGCAGTTACCAACAATCCCAAAATAAAGCGTTTCATGAAAAATTTATTATTTTCGGGTACAAAATTACAACAAAAATTGCACATACGCAAGTTTTTGAGCGGAATTTTTGAAAAAAGTAGAGAATCTCTACTTCTTTTAGGGATAGATAGCAGGCACTATGCTTGCATAAGGGGCGGCTATATAGCACTAAAAGAGAGGGCACAGCCCTTTTCAAAAATCCCGCTCATTCTTGCGTATGTCCCGCAGGTGGAGAACTGCCTTGACTTGGCAGTTCGAACGGAAGGAGCAGCGGGGAGCGTCGCTCCGACATAGATAAACGTACTTTCTGACTGGTGAAGGAGTGCCTCGGATGGCACTCCGAGTGTTATACCCGACGAGTTCCCACTCGGAGGATTAGTATAACACATAGAACAAAAAGTCGGTGCCCTCGAAGTACAACCGCACCAACTCCTATTTAGCACTAAAAGAGAGGACAAGTTCAAACTCTGTCACCCGCGTGGCAGGGATTTTTTCTTTCTCGCTCTTTTTGAATCATTTTGGGACTTTTTTGACCAAAAATAGAAGAAAAATTTGTGTATTTCAAATATTTGTTGTAATTTCGCAGCGGATTTGTATAACTGACTATACAAAAAGCAATTAAATTTGTATAATTAATAATACATAAAAGAACGAATATGCAACGGTTATTTCAACTTCAAGAGCAGTTATTGAACTTGACGCCAATGAAGATTGTGCGGCAATGTGCGTCTAAAATCAATTGGGATCAGCAGCTGATTGCTATACGCGGCGCACGCGGTGTCGGTAAATCCACCATCATTCGGCAGTACATTCGGAATCATTACGCAAAAAAAGACAAAACGGCGCTATACTGCTCGCTGGATGCCAACTATTTTGTAGACCATTCTATCTTAGACTTGGCGGAGCAATTCTATCGGATGGGCGGCAAGCATCTATTCTTGGATGAGATCCACAAATATCTCAATTGGGGCCGGGAGATCAAAGAGATAAACGATTATTATCCGGATCTAAAGGTTGTCATCAGTGGGAGTTCGTTGTTGGAACTTACAAAAGGCGAAGCGGATTTATCGCGGCGGTGTATGGATTATGACATTCCGGGACTTAGTTTTCGGGAGTATCTTCAATTCTATGAGGGAATAGACCTGCCAACTTGTTCGTTGGAGGACTTCAAGGATCTGCACGCATTCATCGAACAGGTATACAAACAATGCAAGCCGATGGCATATTTCGATAACTACCTCAAATATGGCTATTATCCGTACTACAAGAATAATCCCGTAGAGTACTACGCATTGACCAACAAAGTGGTACGGTACGTGATAGAAGAAGAGTTGCCGCGGATATGTAAGGTGGAATTGGAGAACACACGGAAGATTCGGGCATTGATGAACATATTGGCAGCCAGCGAGCCGTACGAGGTGGATATCTCGAAGATGTCGGTACAAAGTGCACTGCAACGGCCTACGGTTTTGTCGTATCTCAAGTTCCTCAACGATGCCAAGTTGTTGAATCTGCTCTATAGCGATCTGTTGAACGTAAAGAAGATGCAAAAGCCGGATAAAATATACATTGAAAACACCAACATGCTCTATGCGCTTGCCACACATCCTATTAAAGAAGGTACGTTACGCGAGACTTTTGCCGTGAACCAATTGAGTGTGGGACATGAAGTGGAGTATGGCAAGAAGAAAGGGGATTTCAAAGTAGACGGCAAATATACGTTTGAGGTCGGCGGACCAAGTAAGGACTTTAAGCAGATAGCCGGAGTGCCGGACTCCTATGTACTCGCAGACGATATTGACTATCCTTACGGAAATAAACTACCACTATGGATTGTTGGTTTTTTTATGCCCGTTGGCCACTATCTACGACGATATTTTGCACTTTTGTACGATTTGAGAGTCGAATTGTACGATTTGCGAATGCATTTTGAGAAAAATGCAGTAATTTTGCACGTTCATTCGTTTTATCGTTTAACAAAATCTATATGCGTATGAGAAAATTTTTATTTCTTGCATGGAGTCTGTTGGTCACAACGGCGCTGTGCGCTCAGTCCTCAGCGGACTTGATGCAACAAGACTTGTTCAGCAACTACGGCGGTTGGAAGAATCTGACTGCCGGTTACACGCGTGACACGACGGACGCGAACCCGATGAAGTCGGAGATTGCGGTCTGCGGCAACACGGTTCATGTAGTATGGGCGGACATGCAGAGTAACTACACGGCGCAGCCCGAGGGCTATGACGTATGGTATCGCCGCTCGACGGACGGCGGTGCTACGTGGGAAGATGCGCGTTCTATCTACAAGCGCCGCACGGAGGACTGGAGCGGCTACTTCAACATCATGCAGGCGGAGGGCAACAACGTGCATATCTTGGTGCCCGACAACTGGGAAGGCAGCAGCGAGGACACGGGTCTGCCGCGTCTGGTCTATCTGCGTTCGACGGACGGCGGTGCGAGCTTCACCAGCCGAGTGATGGCCATCGGTCCGTGGGAGTATTGGGGCGTCAAGTACGCCCTGATCAAAGCCGAAGGATCGAATGTGGTGATTGCTTATCATATCGCCCAGCCGGACAATCAGGACATCGTGGTGTGCCGTTCGACGGACAAGGGAGCCACTTTCTCGACCCTGACAGTGACGCTGCCGCAGGCTGTGCATATGTTGGGCGACCTGCAGATCAAAGACGGCCGATGGGCAATAGTGGCTTCGTCGCAGTCGTGGTACAACACCCTGCTTGACGGACGTGTGTATGTCGTCACGGGCGACATGACGAGCGAGACGGCCTCGATGAGCCAGTTGGCACCGAAGTTGTCCAACGATGGCTATTATTGCCAGATATTGGACCGCCAGGGTTACAACGGCGACGAGCTGAACCATCATCCCATTATGGCCATGACCGGCAGCGGAACGATTCACCTGCTGTTCAGCGGTGCCACGGAGATAGGGAAAGACGATGAGGGCAACGACAATGTGGACTTCTCGCACCTGCTCTATATCCGCTCGGAGGACTTCGGACAGACGTGGAGCGACATCGTGACTATTCCCGAAGCGACCAACAATGCCCACATGCTCGTGGCGAAGGGGCAGAACGTGTATGCCATCGTGGGCAACGACGGCAAGCGCTGGATCGCCTTCTCCAACGACAACGGCAACACGTGGAAACAGAACAAGCGGATGTGCTACGGCACGTCTTGCGGCAAATGGGGCTGCACGAACATGGATTCTCCGCGTGCCTATGACCTCGTGATCGACCCGAACGACCCGACCGGCAAAACGGCATGGTATATAGGAGCCAAATGGCTGGCGTTGCAGACCAAAGACGGCTTCAACAGCCTCAGTTACTCGACCCGTCTGGACGGAGAGTTGCGCATCGGTCTGCCTAGCGAACGCGGCAGCCAGATGTCGCCGCTGCTGGCGATAGATGGCAACGGTATCAACCACTGGCTGATGCGTGAGTTCGTGGGCATAAACGACCTCGCCGGACACAATGCCTGCCAGCTCTTCTACCGCAAGGAAACCGGCGAACCGGCTCCTTCGGACAAGAACATGGCGCTCCATATGTCCGAGAAAAGGCTTGCCAACAACGGCGACTTCCCCCATAGCCGTGTGGCTATCCCATTGCGCGAGACTATGCCGCTTGACTCGGCCATGTCTGTCGCCTTCTGGGTGCGCGTGGACAGCCTTGACACGCGGACCTCGCTGGTCTATATGCGTTCCAATACGGAAGACGCACCCTACGACGACCAATTCTACGCTCCGACATCCAGCACTCCCGGCTTTTCCATCGGTCTGGACTCGCGCATTGACGGCTACGACCGAAAAACGGGCGAGTACAACGCTGTGCGTGCGCAAGTAAAAGTGTATCTGCATACCGACAAATCGCACGACGGAGTAGGCACGACATTATATAGTTATTCGCACTACCTCCATGACGTGTATATGCTATGGGAGCCTAATCTGTGGCATTCGGTAGTGTTCACCTGGGACAGCCGCGAGCCCGGTCAGAACATGACGCTCTACCTGGACGGTATGCCGCTCGCCACCGGTTCCGAATACGGCAAGATGGAGTTCGGCACCAACCCGATTGTTATCGGCAATGCAGTCAACTTCCAGAACAACCAGGACTGGTACATGGACGATCTCCAGATCTGGAATCGTGCCCTCAGTTTTGACGAGGTGAAGCAGTTCGCCGCCCACCAGCCCGTTTCGCAAAACGGATGCGTGGTCAACTACGGTTTTGACGGTACGCTCAAAGACCTCAGCGGCAACGGCAACGATGCCCTGGCGCAACTCGACTGCCACTTCGTGGAATACGAGGGACTCCAACTGCCCTATCCGCAAATGCAGATCACCAAAGACGGCGAACACGTCTATCTGACGGATATGACCGAGAACGGCGAAGCCATCTATTGGTACTACGGCTTGCCGGACTATCCAGCCGGAACAAGCGGCTCGGGCGATGCCAAGCGCCACGACGTGATATGGCTCACGTACGGCTACCTGAACGGCAACGCCTATCCCATTATGATCACCCGGGGCGCCAACGCCTGTGCACCGGCTTACGGCTCCGTACGAATCGGTCAGGGATTGTCTTATGCCTATCCCAGCTCGGTCGGCCAGGCACAAGGTGTCAGAATACGAATCGTAGGCGCCTACGACACCTACCTGAATCCGAATGTACGGCTTCATCGGGAAGGATATGACGATATCATCGGTTCGTGGGTGAGTTATGCGGAGGGCTACACACCGCAAGGCCATACGTTCGACGAGACGCTGCGGTATGCCTCCTTCGACCTCGCCGATGCTGCACCCGGATATTGGGATGCCATCGTGGATGAAGATACACTCAAAAACGGCGTCTATGTGGAGGAATACGAGAAGCCGCAAATCTGGGCAATGCACACGTGTCCCTCCGGTATCTTAGCCGGCAAGAATCATAAGTTCAGCATCGTTTATGGCAACAATTCCAACGTGGATGCCTATAATGTGCCGCTGTATTTCTTCGTCAGCAGCGGACCCAACAAAGAGGGAAAAACAGTCAGTCTGGGCACTCGTTTCCCGATCAAATACCTCCCGGACAATCTTGAGCCCGAATGGGCGCAGGCTGTGAGCAGTAGTATAGGGAGTTCTACGGTGTTCGATGCCGGTGACATAGACAACGGCTATGAAGAGATGTTCGGAGAGATGAAGTGTTATGCCTTCCTTATCCCGCGTATTCCCGCACATTCAACCAAGGCACGTGAGTTTTCCGTCATGAGCGGACGCGATTTTGATATCGTATGGTCGATGGGCGAGCCGTGGGGACCGCTCCAGTACGACGAGAACGAAGAACCGGTATTGTACGACGACGAGATAGACGAGATCCTCAACGGCAAGTACCGCCGTTTCAACAACAAGCAGCTGGATTGTATCATGCGTTTCCTCGGTTGGGGATTCATGGATGCGACCGTGGGCAACATCCCTGTTGTGGGCTGTATCTATAATGGTACCAAAACCGTTATTATGGGCATCACCGACGATGAGGACGAGCGTTGGGACAACCTGTTCAGCAACTCACTCAGCACGCTCGTCGGATGTGCGCTGGAAAGCAATCCGCTCGGTTGGGGCTATCGTCTGACCACCTTGGTCGGCCAGGCGTTCAACGCCGCTATGATGCTCCAGTCTGCCAACGCTTGTGCCGCACTCGGCGGCGACCATACGCATGTGCTGGTACTCAGTTCCTACGACCCCAACGAGATGATCGGACCTGCCGGTTTCGGCGACGAGCATTTCATCAAGCCGGGTCCGCAGATGGACTATACCGTGACCTTCGAGAACAAACCCGAAGCTACGGCGCCCGCGCACGAAGTGGCTGTCAACGATACGCTCGACGCTTCGGTTTATGACTTCTCGTCCTTCAGCTTCGGCTCCTTCGGCTGGGCGGATACCACGCTGATTCTCGAAGGTGGAAACATCAAGGAATTTACGCAGTACGTGACATGGGAAGAGAAAGACATGGTAGTGCTTGTCAGCGGCAAGTTCGACGAAGAGAAGGGTATTGCTACGTGGCGCTTCTTCTCGCTCAACGCCGACGGGACGGAGATAGACGATCCACTCAAAGGCTTCCTCGTACCGAACAACGCCAACCATGAGGGAGAGGGATTCGTTACCTTCCATATCAACCACAAAGCCGGACTCTCGGGCGGAGCAAAGATAGCCAACGAGGCAACGATCATCTTCGACTACAACGATCCGATTGTTACCAACCGCTATTCCAACACCCTCGATACCGACCTGCCGTCCAGCCGCGCACTATCCGCTACGTTCAACGACCAGGGCAAGATAGTCGTAACCTGGGAAGCCGATGATGCGACCGCCGGTGCCGGAACGATCGACCTCTATCAGTCCGTCAACGACGGTGAGTTCGAGTGGATAGGACGTTTTGCTGCGTCGAAACTGTCGGCGGAGATTCCTTGCGAAGACCCGGGCAAGAAATACAGCTTTGCCACGGTGGCTTTCGACCGCGTAGGCTGGCGTGAACAGAAAGCCGAAACGGATCTGACGCCCGAAGCTGTCTGCAAGTTCGGAGAAGGTATCGATGTGCCGAACAGCTCTGACAAGACCGTCAATGCCATCAAGAAACTGAAAAACGGCGCATTGTATATCCTGCTGCCCTCCGGTCGCACCTACAACGCTACCGGCGCAGAGATAAAATGATCGCGGCAAGCCGCTCAATGATGGAATGATGAGCCATAGGCTCCGAATGCTAAAGAGAAATCCTGTCTTCGGGCAGGATTTTTCTCATCCACTCCATAACGTAAAATTGGATCGTTGCTTGCCGCGGTGCAGAGACCTTTGCGCAAGCGGCAAAAGGATTGATCAACATTCCGTATGAGGTGACAAGCAATGCCTATGTATTCATCTATGGTGTAGCCACCGACGAAGAGGAAACTCCGGCTGCTGCTCCGTCCAAGTTCCGCACACGTGCAAAACGTACCGAAGCAGCAGAGAACAGCGTCAGCATCTATGACGTACAATGGGTGGTAACTTCCGCTACCGGTGCAGAGAATGTACGAAGTGACCAAAAACCAAGTACCAAAGTACTCCGCAACGGTCTCTTGCTTATCGAGCAGAACGGCAAGACTTATAATGTCTTGGGAACAGAAATGAAGTAACGCGGAGGGTTTCAACAGACAAACCCTCAAGCAACTTCACATCCTTAAACAAAAAAAGTGCTGTAATCGGCACTTTTTTTTGCGTATGTGGAAAATTTGTTGTACCTTGCAGCGTCTTTCAAATAGTAAACCTTTTTCGGCCTCCGGTCAACCTTTTCAGGTATCGAGTCAAAAGTTTACGATTTTTAAGATTCCAACTCAGTTTTCGAGTCAACCTTTTTCAGGTTTAGTCAGGGCAAAATTGGGCTTTTCTTGAGTCGGCTGTATCTCGGTCATCTCCCGCTCATCTCTCGGTCGTCGCTCGGTTGTGGTCCTTATTTACCTAAATCTTAATAATCGGCAATGGAAAAGATTGATAATTGGGAGTACTAATTGCAATACTTTGAGAATTTTCTTTAGTTACTTTGAGAATTTTTCTTGCATATATTGAGAATTTTTTGTACCTTTGCAGCCGCTTTCGGAAAAGAACCATATTCAGATTTGTGTGTGCAATCCAAATTGTATAAAAGGTTATTTCTTACCGCGAAAACTGAATAGCACCTATCCTAATCCATAAGATAATAACCCTATGCAACTGATTGTAAATCAAATGTTTAATTTTACCCCTCCCCATACTGCGAATGGCGGTATAACGGGTGCGAGAAAGGAAATAGCAACGCATAAATAAGCGGTGTACACGGATTGTGTGCGCCGCTTGCGTGTTTATATTGGATGATTATTTTGAAAAAAACATATATCACAACAACTAAAATTTCAACATTTATGAGACGAAAAATTCTACTCACTTGGCTATTGGGATGGCTGATGGTTATGCCGCTGGCGGTGACGTAACCCTTGAGTATAAAACTACGCTCAAATAACATAACTATGTACGTGCATTAGGGCACCGCCATTGGGTGCATTCAATCAGGGAGATAATTAAGTATCTCCCTTTTTTTTTGTGTCGTGTATCGCTGCCCACCTTCCGCCGATGGTTACTCTCCGACCAAACTTTCTACCGCTTCTTCAAGGAGATTACCGGCGAGACACCTCTCCAATACCGCCATAAAAACCTCCAATAATCATTTTTTTGCTCAATTATTTGCACATTCGGATTTTTTGTAGTATCTTTGCAGCGGATTTTTAACTTTTGAAAGTAATATAGACGCAATAAGTATTACTTTTGAGAGTATAAAAACACATGTCGTATAAACCTTTTAAAAGTAAAGATATGGAACAGTTAATCGCAGATTTCTATCGTTTGTTAGAGCGTTATTCGGAATTCACGCAGGTGCGTTATTTGTATGACGAGATTCATTGGAATGACCGGTTGATTCTCATTCGTGGTCCTAAAGGTTCGGGAAAGACTACCATGATCATGCAGCATATACAGCGAACTTTTCCGGACAAGAGCAAGGTGCTGTACTGCTCCGTGGATCATTTATGGTTTGCATCGCATACGTTGCTGGACTTGGCGGATTACGCCTATACGCATGATATTTCGCATTTATTCTTTGATGAGATTCATAAGTATAGGAATTGGTCGCAGGAAATCAAAAACATCTACGATTCTTACCCTGGATTGCATGTGGTCATAACAGGTAGCAACGCACTGGAAATAACACGCCAGAAGTATGATTTGTCTCGTCGTTGCCTCGTATATACCATGTATGGACTGAGTTTCCGCGAGTATCTCAAATTGGAAGGAGTAGCCGACTTGCCTGTTTTATCATTAGAAGATATCGTATCGAATCATGAGAAGTTGAGCATCGATATTACCATCAAAAAGAATATCAAGGTCTTGCTTTATTTTGAGCGTTATATCAAAGAAGGCTATTATCCGTTCTATCGGGACAAGACTACAAATTATCTTGAACGCTTGAGCCAAGTCATGGACGCCATTATTTTTAACGAAATGCCGGCTGTTTCAAACTTGGAATACGAATCGGTTTACAAAGTAAAGCCGTTACTCGCAGTTTTAGCGCAACAAAACCCGTACACGCTGAATATCTCTGCGCTGGGGAAAACGCTTAACGCTTCGCGTAATGTACTGCTTAAGTTAATTGATTTGTTAGACGAGGCTGCTCTGATTCGTCGGTTATATACCGATGACGGATGGGCGCAGATCAACAAACCGGAGAAGATTCTTTTTGACAATACGAACCTCATGTACGCACTGTCACCAAATGCAGATGTAGGCACGATGCGTGAGACTTTCTGTGCCTCTATGTTAGCCAAAGGTCATAGAATCGCCATGCCGCAAAAAGGAGATTTACTGGTAGATAAACATCTTTTGTTTGAAGTGGGAGGACGAGCCAAGGGATATAAGCAAATTGCGAATATCCCGGATAGTTATGTTGTGACCGATAATACGGAAATGAGTTTCGGCAATAAGATTCCCCTTTGGATGTTTGGCTTACTATATTGATGTGTAATAGTTTGTCGCATCCTTTTTATCGCTGCACTCCTCCGGGGGTGCAGTTTTTTATCCCCAAAAGCAGATTTGTACGATTTGAGAGTCGAATTGTACGATTTGAGAATGCTTTTTCATGAAAAAGCAGTACCTTTGCAGGCGCTTTCGGAAAAGAACCATATTCAGATTTGTGTGTGCAATCCAAATTGTATAAAAAAACATATATCACAATAACTAAAATTTCAATATTTATGAAACGAAAAATTCTACTCTCTTGGCTATTGGGATGGCTGATGGTTATGCCGATGGCGACGATGGCACAGGAGCCGCAGGAGCAGGACGCAAGCTCATTGCAGAATGTGGTAGCTATCTACCCGGTGCAGGGAGAGCGGGTGTTGTTCTCCTTTGCAAGCAACCCCGAACTGAGTTACACGGCTACCGAACTGGTGATCACCACCGCCGGAACCTCCGTGCAGTACCCTATCAACCAACTCAGGTCGGTGAAGTTCGAGAAAGCCGAGATAGCCGAAGGAATAGATGAGATTGAGGTGCCGGAACATTTTCTCTTCCGCGACGGACAGATCGTCATTGAGCATGGTACGCCGGGAACGAAAGTGAATATCTACAACGTGCAAGGCATGTTAGTTTCCCAATACAGCTTAGACGGCGAGGGTAATGCCGCTATCTCGACCCAAGGCATGACGGGCATGTATATCGTCACCAACGAACGTTTTACCTTTAAATTTGCGCAGCAATGAAACGGTTTCTTTTAGCTATCAGCATTCAGCTGTCAGTATTCAGTTTTTTGATGGCAGCGGACATTATGCCGGAAGAGGCAATCCGGATAGCCAATGATTTTGTGCAGCATGACCGGACGGCGCAGAAAGCCATCCGCAAAGCGCCAAAAGGCACAAAGATTGCGCCGTCTATTGCGCATCGTATGCCCTCACGCGTAGCAACCAACAAAGATAATGTCTATATCATCAATCTCGGTAACGATCAAGGCTTTGTAGTCGTATCCGGCGAGACAGGGACGGTATCGGAGATCCTCGGTTATTGCGACCATGGTTCGTTCAACTACGACGATGCGCCGGTTCAGTTCCTCGACCTATTAAAGGAATATTCTGATGGTATCGACAGCTTGCGTCAGAACCCTTCGTTGGCAAATCCTCGTCCCCGCCGCATCGGTGTGACAGACGATTGGGGTTCTCTTCCGTCCTTCCTTGGCGATGTGGTAGTGGCTCCGCTTATTACCGCCAAATGGAATCAGATAGCACCGTATAACATGTTCACGCCGGACCAATGCTATACAGGGTGTGTGCCGACCGCTGTGGCACAGGTCATGCGCTATTGGAAATGGCCCAAACAAACCAAAGGACAGGTGGTAGTAGGGTATGCGGACGGTGAGTACATATACGAAGATTTCTCCGGTCGCACGTACGATTGGGATGCTATGATAGACGATTACGAGCATGGCTATTTGTATGGTCAAACGGAAGCCGTAGCCCGTCTGATGGCGGATGTAGGTAAAGCGATGGGAACGAGTTATTGTCAACCCAATGGTAGTCCGACACAATGGAACACAGATGCTTTAGTAAGGAATTTCAGTTACGAGCCGGATATTGAGATTGTAACCGGCAACGAGATAGCCAATGTGCGTGAGACGTTTAAGATCGAGTTAAATGAAGGTCGTCCTGTGCTTTTCGCCGGTCATCCGACAGATCCGGAAGCAGACGGTCATGCGCTTATTTGCGACGGATACACGTCCTATAACTATTTCCATTTTAACTACGGTTGGGGTGGTCAGACGAACGGATGGTACCGATTGTCCGCTGTGCCTATCTATTGCACCGATGTGTGCTTATGGGCGAATGTGCGTCCGTACGATGCAGAGGAAAAAGAGATCGGCATATTCAAATACGGTCTGCAGGAGGATGGCACAGCCGATATCTTGGATTATTTGGGCGGAGGCATGAATGTGGAAAACGGCGCGGTGACGATTCCGGATTCGGTTACAGATACCATCTCCGGCAAGACTTATGCCGTAACGCATATCCGCAAATTGGCATTCTATGACAAAGGCCATTTCGACAAAATAACCATCGGTAACAATATCGAGGCAATTGCTCCCTTTACGTTCATACAATCTACGATTGACTCCGTTATTCTGAGCGACAAAATGGAAGAAGTGCCTACTCAGGCATTTCAACTGACGAATGCGAAATACCTCTATATCGGCCAACATATCAAACGAATAGGCAAACAGGCATTTTATCTCTGTCCGCTTACGCGCGGAATCGTATGTGCGAGCCGTCAGGTAGAACTGGACACGGAGAGTTTTGCGCATACCAAACCCGTTCATGGCGACTGGGAGGAAGGCATCGTCAAAATTAATAAGAAAGCGTTCTATGGCGCGACGCTGAGTGCGGACACCTATTTCAAGAATCTGGAGGTGTTGGGTGACTCTGCTACGTATGGAGGCCGTTGGGGTAATGGTTCGCCGTTCTTCCGTTTTGGTCCCAAAGTGCGGGAGATCGCTGTTACGGCGCTGGACGGTTTGTATTCCGGTAGCGGAGTACCTATGCTGATTGTGGATACACTCAACCCGTATTTCTCGGATGATTTCTATCCTATTATCTACAATAAGAACAAGACTGCTGTTATTATTGCGCTTTCCAATCCTTCTGCCGGCTGGCCTGAGACCATCATTAAGATGGAGCCGGGATGTATTCGCGGTAGTATAGATTACACGATCCCGCAAACGATTGTGGACATGGAGGGTGCGTTCAAAGACTGCACCGGTCCCAAATACAGCTATGCAGAACTGACTTGTCCGCTGTTGGTGCCGCCGGTGATTACCGATGCCACCTTCAGCGATGCGATATTTGCAGACGAGAGCAAACATGTTTATTTGCAAGTACCTCCGGGAACGGAAGAACTCTATGCCGAAGCTCCGGGATGGCGCAGGTTTGGTGATAATATCGTGACGATGTATCAAGAGTTTGAACCCCTACCACCGCAGGATCTGAACTACCAAATGGTGGTGCATAGCGATTCGCTGCATACCTCCGTACCGGTCAGCGAGGTGCAAAACATCCAGATGAGCGAAAATGCAAGTGGAGAACCGGTTGTATCAATGACCCTTGACGGACGGGACAATATCACCGCCGATGCTTCGCTCATCGACAGTCTCACTTTCCGTCCCGGCTTCCTCTATGAGAACGCCGAGATCTTCGAGATCAACGACTCGAACCTGACCGTCCAAGCACAGAAATGCTCCATTACCTTTGACCCGACGACCTTTGATGAGTCCGCGCAGATCTGCATCCGCAATTCGGTACTTCTGCCTCGTCCTTCGGAGGGGGTTACCGGCGGTATCGGTATTGACATCAGCATGCTGACCGATTCGGGTCTGGTACACGAGCTGAGCGGTGTGGCGAAGATTACCATCCCGTTCCAAGCCCCGGCAGACCAAGCTGTCGGAGCTGCGTACTACAACCCGCAGACCGGCGAGTGGGAACCTGTGTATCTGGACTACAATCCCGAATTAGGCGTGGCGACTATCCTAACCGACCACTTGTCGTTCTATTCGCTGGTGACCTTTATCAACGAGCGCACCAAAAGTGAGCTCTTTGAGGCATTGCGGGAGATTCCTGCGCTCTACGCTTGGGACGAGGGTACAAAAATGTTGCTGAAGATTCTGGACTCCGATGACCCGAGAGTGAAAGCAACGATAGAGTTCAAGAACGAGATGGGACTCTGGCAGTCTTTGGGTCTCGACGGATTCTACACCGGCGCCGTAAGCATCTCCGAACCGCTCTTCGGTTTCAAACCCGAGGCGATCGACAATGCGGTCAGCATCATGGGTGAGATAGGCACGGCGATGACGATTCTCGATGTGGTGCGTGCCGATCTGAAGGGCGATAATATCGGCGTGGCATCCGGAACGCTCAAAGTCATTATGGCGAAGACTGCCGGTGCTGCGGCTTCGTGGATTGGCACGCCTGTCATGGCGGCGTCTATGAGTCTCGTCGCCTTCATTGGCGTCGCACTGGAGAAATTCGGCACGACCATACAAGAGTTTAAAGCAGACTATTTCCGTACGGCATACCGGTATTATTACAGTATGGAGGGTTATCGTGCACTTAGTCCAGACTCCAGGTATAACAACGATGTCAACGGCAACGCCAAACCGCACGGTTATTACCGTACTGCCAAAGACTGGTATGACTATTTCTATCCGGCCTTTGTGGAAGCGAACATGAACGAGCAGCAACTCAATGCGTATATCCAGCAGTCGGTGCGCGTCTATTGCGACCAGTTCTGGAACGAGACGGCAGACCTGCAGACTTGGGCGTTTGAGGAAGCGCGCACGCAGGGTTACCAGTCGTTCTGGGATGCTACGGAAGCGCTCAAGCAACAGATATCCGACGAGTACTATGCAGACCTGATGGACGGCTACCTCACCGCTGTCTTTGGCGCGCTGCGTAACAAGCAGATCGTGCAGGCCAACAACCGCGCTGTCGCGAAAATCAACAGCATGGCGAAATGGATGAATAAGAAAGTGGCTTTCCGTATCGTCGATTCGTCCTGGGAGGAAGGAAAAGTCTCCAAGTTCGCAGGTCGTATGATCGGTTTTGCGGCGGTACCGGACAATGTGGCAGATCAGGATGCATGGCGCAAACCCATCGGCGAGGACGGTAAAGTGCCTCTGGGATGGTTCACGACCTATGCCCTGGTACGCAACATGATGCCGTTCCAAATCACGCTCTTCGACGAGCACGGAGTACCGGAGAAAGTGTTTGATTTCCAACTGGACGGCGTTGCCGACAAGACCATCATCGACATCGACCTCGCTACGCAGGGCGTCAAAGCGGACATTATGCCGATAGAAGGCCTTGAACTGGACTATACACCGGATTCCGTGTTGCTGTACACCGGCAGTTACGACCTGTTGGATCAATACGACGACCAACTGACGGGTGAGTTGGTATATATGGACGAGAAGAAGAATTTATATCGGAATAAAGTGCGTTGGTGCACGGAGTTGGACCGTTTCTTCAACCGGCATGATTTCATCACGGTGGATTCCCTTTCCGGTAACTTTACCATCGGCGATGACATCGCAGGTAAACTGGTAGGCGACTCCGCGACCGGTACGTTTACCATCAATACCGACTATAAGTTCTTCATCCAAACGGCACAACAGTGGTTGGATAACTGGAATAACAAGAAAGTCAAATATCATGACAAGTTCCTGAAACTGCTCAACGGCTCTGTCAAACACCAGCTAACATGCCAATACGTGCTCAAGCGCAAATGGGTGGATGACCATTACGAGTATGACATCACGTATACCGGTGAAGGTGTATGGGATATCACGCCCCGATATATTACCTATGTCGGCAAAACCATTGATTGGTCGGCTGTTGTTACCGAAGACGATGCACCGGTTTTGACGATGGATGACATCGGCGTCGGTACTGCCTCCGTAGGCGGCGAAGTAACCCTTGAGTATAAAACTACGCTCAAATAACATAACTATGTACGTGCATTAGGGCACCGCCATAGGGTGCATTCAATCAGGGAGATAATTCAGTATCTCCCTTTTTTTGTGTCAAATGATAACAGATGTATCCTATGGAAAAATAGGCGCGACGCCTAAAATTAATCAATAATAGCCAATAAGGGCGCAATTTGATGATAATTTACAAAAAAACTTGTATAATTCGAAAAATTGTCGTATCTTTGCACTCAGTTTTAGCATAGTATATTAGGCTTTTATTAGGTTATTATTAGGATATTACTTTGTTTTTAATATGCTACTAAGCCGAGACGAGCCTGACAATAGCGAGAAAAAGACATGGCAGAAGTTATTTATCAAGACCCCGTCCAAGAGATCCGCGGCACACTGACCAAGGACGGAACCATCCACCGCCGCAAGTATTACCGTGACGCAACCGGCAAAATCATCGGAGCCTCCAAACCCGAAGCGTACCAGATTCTCTATCCCCGCAATTGGAAGAAGAATCCCGCGAAAGGCAAGGAACTGGAGCATCAGCTTCGGTTCAAAGCCGCGTGTGCCGAGACCAAGCGTATTCTCATGGCTGCCAAATACCTCAAAGCGCAAGCCACCCAATCGACCAACCCTGCGCTTCCGTCGGACTACACGCCTACGTCCGAAGACCTTGCTACGCTCCAATACTGGCAGGACCGCTTCAAAGCCCAACTTCAAAAGCCCGAACCCGAAGCGCCCATCGACCCCGACACAGGCCGCCACAAGACCTATTTCCGCCTCGATGCCTTCATCCGCACCTGCCTCCTCCGTGAAATGGAAGCGAAATAACGCTTTAACGTCGCATTGCGAGCATTTTAAGATAAAAAACGCGTTTCCCAAATGCTTTTTTTGTCCATTTCCTTGCAAATGTCAAAAAAAAACAGTAACTTTGCAGCCGAAAGTTGCAAAAAGTTAGTTATATGGACTTTAAAATCTTAAATTTTACTATCTTTTGCGTCAATAATGTGGCTTCATATCTGAACAAAAGCGCAAAGGACGTGTATCATGCCATGCAGAACGCAGGTATGATAGATGGTTATATTGTGCCATGTTACGATGTCTTGCACTCATTCTCAAAGGAATACATAGTGGATGATTTAGTGTCACTTATGCGGCAGAAAGGAGTTCAGCTATGATTCTTTATCACACCTCATATACTGAAATCCCTCATCCGGATTTGCAACACTCCCGTCCTCGCCTTGATTTTGGCATCGGCTTCTATCTCACACCTTTGCGTGCACAAGCTGAGCGTTACGGAGAGCGTTTTATCAGACGCGGACAGAAAGCCATTATGAACATCTACCAGTTCGATGATGACAGTTTGGATTGTACGCACAAGGTCTTTTCCGCATATGATGGCGAGTGGTTGGATTTCATAACTGCTTGTCGCAAAGGATTGCCCCATGAACAATTTGATATTATCGAAGGCGGCATAGCGGACGATCAAGTGTTTGACACAATAGATCTCTATTTTTCAGGCATTTATACACGCGAACAGGCTTTGGGCGAACTGCGTGAGAAGAAACCGAATCATCAGATATGTATTACCTCTCAAGTTGTATTGGATAAATTTCTTCATTTCAAATCCTCCCAAAGACTTTGACCATGCAGGCTAATCCAACCATATTGCAAATGAAATACGCTCGCATTGTGAAACTCTTTGCAGAGCAGGCAGGACTTTCGTACGAAGAGGCATTGGGCAAGTTCTATGACTCCACGACGTATGACCTCATCAGCAACGGAGTTGCGGACATGCATTGTTTTAGTGACGAATATCTCGCCGATGAACTTTTGATAGAATTAGGTTATAAGCAAAAAATGACATAAATCGTCCCTCTCTGAGATGTTAACCTATATAAAATAAATAATCTATCGGCCAATCTTGACCGATATAAAACAAATTAACAACCCGCCTATGGTATAAAACAACAGACAAACAACATACATAAATAAAGCGTAATAAGCCGATACTTGGTTCCCTTGAAACCTGAACAACTTCAAGAAATCATTAATTACTCAAGCCACGGTTTATGCATGCTCACGTATCAGCGTGAGTTTTCCGTGCATAGATTTGAGTAATTAAGGTAAGTTCAGGACCTCAAGGAACCAAATCGAAGCGAACGAAAGCGCACGCTTTTTAGTGAATATCGTTGAACAAATAAAATATTACTATCATGGAAGAATCAATAAGACAGGTTGTTTTTAGTTTCGTGAACGGCAATTCGCAATCATTTAACTCGCATGATTTTATCAACAAGTTAATTCTTGAAGACAGAAACGTCTATGACGATGTTTTAGAACATTTTCATGGTCGTAGGGCTCTTGCTCATGCCTATTTTGCTAACTATTTGCGTTATCACACGGAGGACTTAGGAATAACCCGTGACGCTAGTAAAGCAATGACCTTTAATGTTAATAGTAATATATCTGCAAGCAGAATTTGGAACCACTAAATACACATATAATTATGAAGAAGATTTTATCATTCGTATTCATGTTTGTGATTTGTGCGCAAGCATTCTCGCAAGATTATTCACAATACCACGGCACTTGTGGTGACAATCTTACATGGCGAATTAATACGCCTGTTTATGAGGACGGAGAAATTGCTTATTGGCATGTAGGTCTATCGTCCGGAGATACGCTTTATATTGAGGGGTATGGGGATATGTATAATTACAAAAGTCGATACAATAGTGGTCAAGCTCCATGGCTCAGTAATTATTTGTTTGTGAATATAAGATATGTCTATTTTACGAAGAGGCTTAAATCGATTGGTAGTTATGCATTTCAGGATATGCAAATTGAGTGGACAATCATAAATGATGGAATTGTGCTCGCTCATTCAGATGTCTACTTGCCGGATAGTGTTACCAGTATTGGAAATTACGCCTTTTGGAATTGTCAGACACACAATATAGTTATTCCTAACAGTGTAACACATATAGGGAAATATGCTTTTTTGCAATCTCAAATACAAAACGTAAACATTTCCGAAAATGTCATTGAAATTGGGCTTGGCGCATTTAGATATTGCAAGAATCTTCAAGAAATAGATGTTGATATAAACAATGCGAATTATTCTTCTGTGGATGGAGCCTTGTTCAATAATGATATGACCACATTAATACAATATCCCGGAGGTAAATATGTATATGATGGTTACACGGTTCCTAATGGCGTAACTTCCATTGAGCGTTATGCACTTGCGTACACCAATTTGGAAACAATTAACATCCCTGGCTGTGTTAGTAATATAGGGAATTATGCTTTCTCGGATAGTCAATATCTACAATCTATTAATGTAGCTCAAGATAATTTGAACTATAGTTCTATAAATGGCGTATTATTCGATAAAACGAAGGATTCTTTAATAACTTATCCGATGGGAAGACATGGCGTATACTCAATCCCGGATGGAACCAAATATATTAAAGATGCAGCATTTAGTGGATGCCCAAAATTGACTGCTACTATCTTTCCAAGCAGTTTAATGAAGATAGGTTCTTATGCTTTTCAATCTTGCGAGAGTTTGGTTTCTATAGATTTACCTGATGGAATAAATGAAATAAAGAGTTTTACTTTCTATAACTGTACTAATCTAAGTTTTGTAAATTTCGGAAAGAACATTACTACAATAGAACATAATGCTTTTGCTTATTGTTCTGCGTTGCAATCTGTGGCGATTCCAGAGGGTGTTACTGCTTTGGATCGAACATTTACAGGTTGTAATAGTATGAATACTGTTACTATTCCTTCTACTGTCAATTCAATAGGAGAAGGAACTTTTATGGGTTGCAATTTGAGTACGATTTATAATTATGCCGCCACTCCGCAGTCTATAACGCGCAATGTGTTTGTATATGATGATTATGAATCATTACCCAATTGTACACTCTACGTGCCGGAAGAATCCGTAGAATTATATCAAATAGCAGATGTATGGAAAGAATTTGAACCAATACTCACACTTCCGCCAACAGAGGCCATTGATAATATCTCGGCAGAAGAGTATGAGAATAGAACTACCAAAAAGATTTCAAAAAACGGTCAAATCTTCATCCTCCGCGGAGACAAAACCTACACTCTCCAAGGTCAAGAGGTTAAATAACCCCCTTTGCTTTCTCAATCCCCCCGATAACTCGGTTTCTCGGAACGCCAGCCTGCTTCCCATCCAAGCAGGCTGGTTCTTCCTTCTTGGCAGTTGCGCCGTCTGCCAGACGGCATCTTCTTTCTTTGTCTATTGCACCCGCATTGAATGCGGGTAATCGGCTTTGCCGACATCTGCCTGCTGTGTCCTGTGCTCGGCACATCCATTGCCGATGTCTTCCACTATTAGCACAAACGGTCTGTATCGCTTTGAATTTCCATCCCTCTTAGGCATGGAAAGGTCAAGTGACTTTTGGCTTTGAACGGTAGGAATAGCGGGGAGCGTCATTCCTACCATAGAACGCTCCGGGGAAAAGCTGTTTTTGAAGACCCCGTACATCACATTTCGAGAAGATCAGCAAGAAGTATCGTACATGCTACAACCACAAGCGCATAACGGACTGAACTTCACCTCTGTGCATGGTAAGCGAACGACTCCAGCGAGTGTGGCGGAATTGGATCGGCAGGCGCGGTTCAAGGTGATACGTCTGGCGGCACGGAGCCGTGCGATGGACCTGAGCAAGCTGACCTACGACCAGATGGATTTCGAGGAGGAGCGCAAGGCGAAAGGTGCGGCGTTCAAGTACACGACCTACCAGGGATGGCTGTTCGGCAAGGCATGGAAATGCTACGACGAGAGTACGGGGCAAGTGAACATGCCGGAGCGGTTGAACACCGTAGGGTGATTGTAGGAACAAAAACCTAAATAAACCCCTCTAAGGCAATGCTCTGACGAGCAATGAGGTGTAGCCCTAATCGCTCCCTTAAAAGCAAGCTTTATGGTAGCCCTTACGGCTACACCTCACCGCCTTGCGGTACTTGCCTCATCGGACATAAACAGAAAAAACAATCGGTCAAAAATTATCAAAAATTAAAGAAAATTAAGGATATGAGAAAAATACTAATCATCAGCATAGTGGCGGTAGCCGCCACAGCCTGCAACGTGACAAGGACGATTACGACACGCAGCGAAGCCTGGCAGAAAGGCGACACCAGCGTAGTCATTCAGACTAAGACCGTGGAGACGTATGACGCGAGCAAAAAGCTGTACTAACCCTTTTTCCGCCTACGGGGACGGGTGGCTAAAGAATGCCCCAAAAATCTACTTACTCATTTTTTTACCCCTCTCAATCGGCATAGAGGGTCCCCGACGCAACTTGCAAAGTTGTGGTGGGGAGAGCGGAGGCATCGGTTGCCCGTTCATTTAGCGGAGCGGTATGAACCTTTGCACACCGATTGCCGAACGCGAATGGCAAAAGTAAAATGGGCAAAAGGTATTGACTATGTTTCAGGCCTTTTGTCGAGCCGTCCGAAGAAAGGTGCTCCTCACAGCGAGCACAGTAACGCACTCTTGGCTACCCACCGTGTGGCGCCGACGTCCAACCCCGACTGCACGCGTATCTACGCCGTAGGCGAGTACAGCCGCAGCACGCAGCCGAGTGCAAAAGAGTTGGCGCTCCGTGAGCGCTTCACCGAGGTGCGCGCGATGGTAGCGACCCGCCGCAAGGATCTGAACAAGATCTCGCAGGACCAACTGGACTTCATCGCCCAGAAGGACTCCGCCAACGGCAAAAAGACCATGACGGCGTACCTGTGGTACGTTTGTGGGCAGGAATATGATTCCGCCCACAACGGTTAAGCGCGGCGAAGCCGCTGTTTAGCGCAAGCGGGGCTTGCTGTTGAGCAAGCTCCGCTCTGTTTAGCGCTTCGCTGTTTAACCGCCGCAAGCGCTAACCGCGGCGAAGCCGCACTCCACCAAAAAAAGCACCCGCGGGTGCTTTTTTGTTATATACCGGGGTAGCCGGCGGACTGCTTCATGTTATGGTTCCGCTCGAGTTCGAGTTGCGGGATAGGCTGGACGTAGGAGCACTCGCCTTTCCAGGTGATAGGTCCGTGTGAGGTCTCTTTGTAGTACGCAGCCTCGGAGTCTCCGTTTCTATACCGTCTGATATCGAACCACCATTGTCCTTCGGCGAAGAGCTCCGCCCACCGTTCGTAGCGCAGCGGGTCGTTCGCCAGCGGATCGGACGGGTCCAGCGTCTTGGTGCGGTCGGAGAGTGAGGCGTAGTCCACGGGAGAAGCGCCGTCCGGAGCGTAGCCGTATGCGCGCCGGTGGACCTTATTGACATACTCGAGTGCCGTAGCGGGGTCACGGGACGCCATGAGTTCGGCATAGAGAAGGTAGATATCCGCCATACGGATGATGAAGATATTGCAGTCTGAGGACTCGTTCTTGCCGTAAGGAGCAGGTCCCATTTCCACGCCGCGGATGTTGGTATATTTGCGGTGCGCCCATGCGAGCCGGTCGGGTCTGTTGTTCGCTTCGGAGGAGCGGTCATAGACGGTGGTCCGTCCTTTGGCATCGATATACGGATCGACATAAGGCTGTCCTGCGAAGAGTTTGAGTCTCGGGTCCACTTTGGACGGGTCGTTCTTGAGTGCGAGCGCCTCTGCGCGGTAATTAGGCGTAGCGATCTTATAGGGGTAGTTGTCGAGCGAGCGCGGAGCGTCGAAGTCATAAGCGGGGTTGAGCGTGAGGCGCGGGAGCGTGTCGCCGTAGAAATTGCCGAACCCGAAGCGGGCGATATTCCGGTCATGGATGAAGTTATTGCCCCACTGCGAGGATTTCTTGGAGATAATGACATCCCGTGTCTGCGTGAGCGGATCGGTCTGGTCCTCACGTCCTTTGCGGAAACGTACATCCAGATCCACATACCACGGGGCATAGACCATAGGCATTCCGGAGCCGGTGGTATACCCTTCCCATGGTCCGTCCTGATTGTAATTGGAGGTCATGGTCAGTTCGTAGAGCGACTCGATGTTATGTTCGTTCGCTTCGTTGCCGAAGAACATGTCCGCATACACGTCGTACGGAGCGAGAGTCTTGCCGGAGGTGAGGATGATGTCTTCGAGCAGTTTCTTAGCCGGTTCTTCGTTCTCGGGGAAGAGATAGAGCGACTGCATGTATATCTTGGCGAGCAGTCCTTTCGCCGCCCATTCGGTAGCGCGGAAGGGGTCCGCGGGTCCGCCGGTAAGAAGCCGTACCGCCTCCTGTGCGTCATGGATCATAAAGGTCCAGGTGTCCTTGACGGAAGCGCGTGCGAGTTTGAGCCCCTCCACATCGGAGATGACGGAGTCAATGATCGGGAAGCCGAGGTCGTCCGGCTGGAGTTCGAAGAAGATCTGCGCGTGCCAGTACGCCAGCGCCCGGTTGAAATAGCATTGCCCGAGCATGTAGTCGAGTTGTTCCTGCTCGTTCGTCTTGGCTCCGTGCGAGCGATAGTGGGCGATACCTTCGATAGCGGTGGTGGCGAACTTGGCCCATTTGCAGAGGTCGGTATAAGTGGTGGTGATATACCGCGAGTCGATAGCGGTGTAGTTGTCCTGCGAGGTGGCGCGCTCGTCGTACGAACCGTAGATATCGGTGGTATGGTCGTAGAGATAGATACCCATCGGGAACCAATAGAAAGCATAGGTTCCTATGGCATGATCCTGGGCGTATGCGGCTGTGACGAGCTGGTCCACCTGCTCCATCGTGGCGGGGAAGTTAGCCGAAGAGAGAGTCTGCGGGTTTTCGATATTGAAGAAGTCCTTGCAACCAACCAAGCTAAGGGACAAAATAAAGTACAAAGGTACGATGTACGATGTACGAAGGAGATTTTTCATAATTCTATATATGGGTTACGGGTTACGGGTTACGGGTTATGGGTTACGGGTTACGGGTTATGGGTTACGGGTTACGTTAGAACGAGATATCCAGACCGAAGCTGTAGAGCCGCGAGGGCAGGTAGCGGTTCTGGTGGTCCACGTTATACATCAGGCAGTTGCCGCCTATCTCGGGGTCTATACCCGAATAGGAGGTGATGGTAAAGAGGTTCTGGGCGGAGAAATAGACACGCAGTTTCTCCATCTTCGCCTTCCGGCTGTATTTCTGCGGCAGGGTGTATCCGAAGGAGAGGTTCTTGAGTTTGAGGTAGTCGCCTTTCTCCACCAGATAACCCGAGACGGTGGAGTAGTTCCTGTTGGCGGCACCGTCCCCGATGACGGAGTTATGCTCGTTGAGGAATCCGACGCGCGGGTCGTTGGTGACCGTCGTGTTGTCTTTGCCGAAACAGGAGGTGGTGAAGATCGCCGCGGTGGTGTTGTCGGACATGAACATATGGGTGTATGGCTTGATGAGGTTCATTATCTCGAATCCGAACGCCCCTTGGAAGACGAGGGCGAGGTCAAAGCCTTTGTAGGCGAGGTTGACATTGAGACCCAGGGTCAGTTTGGGCCACGGGTTTCCGATATAGCGTCTGGACGAAGGTGTGACGCGTCCCTGGCCGTTGTCGTCGTAGATAAGGTCTCCTACGCCGGTATATTGGTTCTGATAATAGATACCCATCTCTTTTCCGTCCGCGGTGAGCGGCTGTCCGTTAGCGGCATACCCGTAAGGATGAGAGGGGTTGGCTTCGCGCCAGGAGTCCAGCGCGTATTGGTTATAGCGGTCCACTTCCTCCTGGGTCTGGAAAATACCCAATACCCGATAGCCGTAGAACATCGACATGGCGTAGCCGTCCTCGGTGCGGGCAAGGAGCGGCCAGGAGGCATCCAGACCTTTGTCTATCGTCGTCGCACCGGGTTTGTCACCCACCTGCTTGACGAGGTTGGAGTTCATGGAGAGGTTGAGGCTGAGGCCGTAGGAGAAGTCTTTCTTGCGGTCGTTCCAGCCGAGGGAGATCTCATGGCCTTGGTTCTCTACCATACCGGCATTGAAATAGACGGGTACGGTGTTTGCCGGGTCGTCGGAATTGAAATAATAACTCATTCCTCCGGTGAGGCATAGCGATCCCTGATAGAGCATGTCCCGCGTCTGGCGGTTGTAATAGTCATAGGTGAAGGTGAGTCTGTTGTTGAAGAAACCGAGGTCGAGACCTATGTCCACCTGGTTCACTTCCTCCCATTTGAGGTTCTCGTTACCGAGAATAGCTATCCATGCTCCGGTCTTGCCGACGGAACCGTTGTCGAAAGCCCGGCTCACGCCGCTGAGCGAATAGGAGGAGAGATACATGTACTGGGCTATATTGTCATTACCGAGAATACCCCAGCTGGCGCGTATCTTGGCGTTGGAGAGCCAGTCTCCCGCCGGCTCTTTGACCCAGTTCTCTTCGCTGAGTCTCCATCCGGCGTTGACGGAGGGGAAGAAACCCCAGCGGTGCTTCTTGACGAAGCGGTCGGAAGCGTCTGCACGGAAGTTGGCAGCCAGGAGGTAACGACCTTTATATTCGTAGTTGAGTCGCGCAAAAGCGGATCCTCTCCGCTCCTGCGGAATGCCGTCGGAGGCATCCTTGGTGGCTCCGGCGGAACCCAGCGCGATAGAAGAGGCGACGGGTACGGAGAAGCCATAGGCGGTAGCGGACAGGTCATATCCGTCCAGCCGCCACCATTCGGTACCCGCCATGATCTTGAAATGGTGGGCGTCGAGCCATGTGTGCTCGTAGGTAAGGGTGGAGTTGAACATCAGGTTGAGGTTCGTCCCCGCCTGCGAATGCAGTGTACCGCCATCGACACCTACCTGCACGGGACCGAAGTCCTTATACTCGGTGAAATGGCGTTTGGAATAAGCGCCGAGAGCGGCTGAGCCGGTGGTATGCCATACCAGTCCGGGAATGAACATCACATCCAGATACGCCTGCGCACGGACGTTGTAGTTGCGGTCCTGATAGGCATGGTAAGCCGCTTCCAGACCGGCGAAGTTAGGACCGCTGCCGACAGACATGGGGGTCTGGGCGTAATCGCCGTTCTCGTCATACACCTCCGCCACCGGAACCGTGCGGAAAGGTATGGTATGGTTGTAGATAGAAGAGGAAGTAGAAGGGTTATAGGTTGCCATGGAGGCGAAGATCGCTTCTCCGAAGGAGACATGTTTGCCGATCTTATGGTCTATATTGGCGCGCAGCGAATAGCGGGTGGCACGGGTGTCCATATACGTTCCTTTCTCGTCCAGCACGCCGAAAGAGAGGAAGAACTTGGTCTTCTCGCCTCCGCCGGAAGCCGAGATATTATATTCCTGCTCGAGTCCCCTGCCGAACATGACGCCCATCCAGTCGGTGTTAGGCAGTTCCTCTGCGGAGCTGACTCCCAGTACATCCAATGTAGAACCTGTTCCCCAAGCGTCTCTGGCGCGGATCCAGTCCGGGGTGCCGAGGAGGCGTATGTTAGACGCCACGTCGCGCCATCCTACGCGGGCGTTGATGTCCACACGGGTGCGCTCCGCCTGACCTTTCTTGGTGGTAATGAGAATGACACCTCCGGCTGCCTTGGAGCCGTAGATAGCGGCAGAGCCGGCGTCCTTGAGTATCTCTATAGACTCCACATCGCGCATGTTGAAATCGAATCCTGCCCCCTGCGCCACGCCGTCCACAACGTATAGCGGCGCCATGCCGTTCAGACTACCGGCACCGCGGATAATGATATCCGCCGCTTCTCCGGGCGCTCCGCTTCCTTTGGTGACCTGCACACCCGCTGCGAGACCGCTCAGACTCTCCGCCAGCGACTTGGAAGAGAAATCGGAGATCTCGGAGGCGCTGACGGACGAGATAGAACCGGTCACGTCACTCTTACGCTGGGTACCGTAACCGACCACAATCACATCCTCCAGCACCTCCGTGTCTTCTTGCAACACCAGCGAATAATGGTCCTTGTTCGCCTGGATCGTCAGGTGCTGCGTCTTGTATCCGACATAAGACACACTTATTGCAGAGCCGGGTGCCGCATCGATAGCGAAAACACCGTCCGCATCCGTGATGGTTCCTTCCGTGCTCCCGTCAATGACAACGGAGGCTCCGATGATAGGTTCTCCCGATGCGTCCGTGACCGTGCCACGGACAGGCTTGGCGTAGATGCCGAGAGACAAAAGGCATAAGCCAAGAACTAACAATAAGCGTGTCTTATTCATAGTCAGAAATCAAAAAAGATTATTTTACCATCTCGCCCAGCGCGTTGTATTTAACGCCGTTGTGCATGATATAGAGCATACCGTTCTCAATGAACTTGGCGCCCTTCTTCTCTACTTCTACGTTGTCGATAGCCTGCAAAGCGTCCAGACAAGGAGCCGCGTAGCCGGTTACCTCGATGCCGTAGATGTCGCCGTCCGTGAAATCATCTGCATACAGCTCGGCAGAGGTACGTCCCTCTACATACGGAGCGAAAGCAAAGAGACAGTCCGAACCGTCTGCCTGAGAGGTGGCAATCTCCTGGTCTGCCCACATCCACCAGCCGGCACCCGCGTTGTCGTTTGTGTACTCGAAGCCGAAGATCTGCGCACTGACATAGACAATAGAGTCTTTTATCACTGCCTTCGACGCATCTTCTTCAATCATTACTTGCTTGAAGTTACAAGTCATTCCCCAGATGTTACCGGCGATCTGTTTCAGACGGCGGAAATCACCATTGGTTTGACCGTAGTTAGTCCAGCTGTTGACTGCTATGCCGCGAGAAGCACCTTCTGCCGTCGGAGTGCCTTTCAGCCATTCCTCCAACCATGTGCCGGTCACGTCAATAGCGAAAACGAAAGTCTCGTCAACTACCATGTCATTGGCTGTGAACTGACCGGATGCACAGTCGTAACGAACGATGTAACGACCATCAGCGCCTACCGGGTTGTTCAACGTGTGAGCAAACATTGTTGCGCTTACCAACGAAGCTGCAACGAAAAAGAAAAACTTTTTCATGATTTTGTTTTTTAAAAGATTAATTAATGTTGTTTTTTTATAACTCGTTTATAGAGCGAGTTTGGTTGCAGAGTCGTTGCCGGTCTTCCGAGGAGGTCGTAATAGACGGTTTCTTCCCCGTCGGCAGAGGACTCAAAAGGGATTCCTGTATTTTCTTCACATTCATGGATCACGAGTGTGGGCATGTGCGCGGTCTGTTCGCCTTTGGCGCAGTTGTATATCTCCAGATGGCAATAATAGACGTCCCCGGTTGCGCCGCTGTAATAGATGCCGTACCCTCCTGCTCCGTCAATGCGGATGTCATTGAGCGTCAGTCCGTTGAGGTTCTTGCCGCTCTTGGACCGGATATAGAACGCATTGCCTCTGGAGTCGAGCACGTCGATATCATTCAGATGGACATTAGGTACATCGTAGTAGTCGGTGTTGCCTATGTTGACGGCGCCCTGTGCGTTTGCCCAGAAATCGCCGTTGGATCCTTTGGTACCGGAGACGCATCCGCAATGGGAGACTGTGACATCATGTATCGTAACCGCCGAGCCGGCAGTAAAGCCCGTGCCGGAGAAGTCGGCATTGACACGTATGCCGCTTTCGAGCGCGTCGAAGATCGCCAGATGGTGGGCTGAAGGAGCGGTGCCGCCGAAGAAGCCGAGAGAAGAAGCCCGCCAGTTATTTTCCGCGGTGCAATAACTGAACTCAATGTTTATCGTCCTTCTGCCGGTGCTCCAGGAAGCCATGTCGTCGTCTCCGTTATTGCGGAAAGAGCAGTAGCGGATGGTATGTCCTTCGGACGCCTGGGAGCAGTTGAAGCCGTCGGCGTAGTTGTTGCGGAAACGGCAGTGCTCGACGAGCAGGTTCTTGGAACTCTTGCCGCTGTAGTCGGCTATCCATGCGCCGCATTCGAAATGCTCCGCCCAGCAGTTGCGTATGACAGACCCGGTTCCCCAGCCGCCCATGAAGGCTTTGCCTACCTGCTTGCTGTCCTCTTGGTTATAATACCTCTGGCGGCAGGCGGTATTGAAATACAGTCCTTCCACGACCAGGTTGTCCGAAGACGCCTCTATGCCCCGTTTGTCATAGGTGGTGATGTTATCGGACGGAGCGGTGTAGTAAATCTCGGAGTACCACATGCCGGCTCCGATGAGGCGTGTGTTATTCTGCGAGCGCAGGTAGATGCGCTTGGCGGTCTCCCACCGTCCCTCGGGGATGTATATTGTCTGTCCCTCATGCGCTGCGATGAAATCGGCTATGTCCCCGCTGCCGTCGAAAGCCACTTTGTTGCTCCCGGAAACGGATTCGAAAGTGACGGCTGCGGGCACCGGTTCCAGTTCCGCAAAGTCAATGGTGCAGGTGATATTATCGTTGGCGCTCTTGCGTATGGTCAGCCTCTCTCCGGTCTGAATCTTCCTGCTCAGACGGGTGTGTACCTCGTCGAACCGCATGCGGATAATGACATTCCCCGTGAGAGGGGCGTTCTGCGGATAGTTGGCGTTGCAATACTGCCATGCCCACCGGCTGTCGAGACGGAGCGTCTTGAGTTTCGTGCCTCCGGCATAGATATCTATATCACTGGTTCTGCCGGTGCCCTGCTCGTTGTCGGGCAGCGAGAAGCGCAGCGTGAGACCTTCCCCGGCTTTGTTGATGATCCATGAGACGCTGTCTGTGGTATTACGCAGTTGCAGGGCTTGTTGGTGCGACGCTTCGGACTGCAGGTCGCGCTGGTCGTCCGACGGAGCAAGGAACACTCCCAACGCTTCGCACAGGTTCGGTTCGGCTTCGTAACGCTCATAGGGACGGTTGTAATACCCCCGCTCCTGTGCGTCGGTTGCAAAAGTATAGACCTGTGCTTGTACGGCTATGCCCATACATCCAAAGAAAAGAAGAGATACAATGCGGTTCATCTTGGGGGTCATTTATTATTGTCGGCGATTTTAAACTCCATAGCGAATCCTCCGCCCGGTGCCATACGCACATGGAGCGTATCGGAGGCCGTCACTTGGCGTTCCTCAATATTATATGCGTACGGGCGTGTCTGCCAGTCGGCATCCTCAGCATCGAGATAAAGCACGGTTTTATAATTTACCATTTTGTCATTTACAATTTGGTCATTTACCATTTGGTCATTTAAGAAACTCAGAGGAATGTCTATCTCGCGTGCCTGTTCGTCGGTTATACCGCCTACATACCAGTTGTCCGAACCGCGTTCCTGCCGCGCGAAGACGCAGAAATCTCCGATCTTGCCGTCGAGGAGCAGGGATCGCTCCCAGTCGCAGGGTACAGTCTCGATAAAACGGAAGGCATCGGGGTGCTCCATATAATGTTCCGGCAGGTCGCAAGCCATCTGCAGCGGCGAATAGAAGCATACGAAGAGCCCCAGCTGGTTCATGAGTGTGGAATGGACACGGGTGGTAGGAATGACGGGGTTCTCGAAATGGAAGACCCCCGGTGTGTAGTCCACGGGTCCCGCCATAATACGTGTGAAGGGCAGTACCGTCACATGCTCGCACGGGCTGCCACCGTCCGTGCTCCAGGCATTCCATTCCTGGCCCCGCACACCTTCCTGCGTGAGGAGGTTGGGATAGGTGCGCTGCAGACCCGTAGGCATCACCGGTTCGTGGTTGTCAATCATGATATGATATTTGGCAGCCGTCTCAATGACCTTGCGGTAATGGCGCACACCGGACTGCCCTTTGTTCCACTGGAGCCCGTCCGAAGTGCGGATAATAGGTGCCACGTATCCGGTCTTGATAGCATGAATGCCATGCCCCGCGTGGTAACTGTATATCGTGTCCAGATCCTTCTCATAGTCCGCCGCATTGCCTCCTGTCTCGTTATGTCCGACGATCTGCACGCCGAGGCTGTCGGCCAGGCGGCTCAGATAGTCCATGTCCCAGTCGGGGTAAGGCGTGGTAAAATTGAAATGCTTCCAGTCCTCCCATCCCAAGTTCCATCCTTCCGCCAGCACGGCGTCTATACCATGCTCCTTGGCGAAATGCAGGTAACGGACCATGTTTTCGGTGGTGGCACCATGGATAGGACCCTGTTCCCAGGTCATGGTTTTGATATGCATGCCCCACCAGATACCCATAAACTTCATCGGCCGGATCCAAGAGGTGTCTTCTATCTTACAAGGCTCGTTGAGATTCAGCATGATGCGCGAAGCCACCAGTTCCGGCAGCGTCTTCGTCAAAATAACCATCCGCCAAGGGGTGGAGAAGGGTGTCTCCACGTACGCTTTTACCTCATTTTTAATTTTTAATTCTTCATTTTTAATTGGCTCTCGGAGCCACGGCGTAAGGTACGTGCGCAGCGCGCCCTCGCGTACATATAAATTTTGCGCGGGATAGTCGCTCAGCGCCGCTTCGTGGACGAAGCCGTAAGTGCCGTCCGCAAACTCAATCGTGACAGGTGAGCAGAGCGTGTCAGGGGTATTTGTCATTTGACCATTTACCATTTGACCATTTATGGTTCTTTTCTGCCAGAGCCCCTCGTAGTACTCGGTGCGCCAGGGGATAGACCATGCTTCTGCGTTTTGGGTGAAGCGGTAAGCGGAATGTTCGTCAGTAATAGTCAGTTTCTTGGTGTCCTGCTCCGGGAAGATGTATCGGAACGCGAAACCGTCATTGAAAAGACGGAACTCTATATCCATGTTTATTCCGGATTGATGGAGCAGGTGTACGGTCATGGCATTATGGCAATCGCGTATCAACCGCTCTTCCCCCCATACCGTCTCCCATGTGGCGTCCTCCGAGTGGTGGTCAATGCCGGTTACCCGGAAACGATCGGTCAGAACCGCTTCCCGGGCGATAATGCCCAGTTCGGAGGGGTCGATAACGAGTTCGCTGTCCCGCGCAACAGCATACCAGATAGTCCCATTATCAGCATCGCAATCAAAGAAGAGGGATAAGTGTCCGTCCGGTGAAGTGAGTTCCTTGGATGAGGTACATGCCCCCAACAGAAGGCAAATAAAACAGAAGTACAGAATCTTTTTCATGGGTAGTTTGTTATAAATTTGCTGCAAAGGTACACCTTTTTATGTACGTGCGCAAAAAATATATAAAAAATATAAAAATTTTAAAATATATTTTGATACATAAAAATCTTTTTGTATCTTTGCACCCAAAATACAATGAATATGAAAAACAAATACCTTCTTTTAAGTTTCTTTTCGGTGTTGCTGTCTGTCTCTTTGTGTGCTGAAAATGAGATAGATAGGCAGTTGAGAGTATTAGATGAGACACTGGCTCAAAGGGACTCTTATGATGCTATCAAACAGCATAGGATTGACTCTCTGGTCCGGTTGTCGTACTTATGCGAAGATCCGTATGAGATATATAAGAAATTATATGAAGAATATAGATCGTATAATTACGACAAAGCGCTCGTCTATGCAGAGGATATGGCTTCGGAAGCCAGGCAGAGCGGCGACTCGCAGCGGATCTCCGAGTCGGTCATAGCGCAGGCCTTTGTGTACCTGTCCGGCGGTCTTTTCCACGAGGCATACCAGCAGTTGGAGACTCTTCCTGAGATGCCGTCCGGTCAGTTGGCGGATGAGTACCTCCTTACTTTCGCGCGCCTATTATACGATATGTGCGATTTTGCCGGTAATGCGCAAGTGTCGGGTATATACAGCGAGAAGGCTTGCGGTTTCATGACTCAGTTGGCGCACCGTTACAGCCCCGCCGACTCCGCCAGTTACTGGTATCCTCTGGCGGTTATAGACATGCACCGCGGCAACTACGAGCGAAGTATATCGCGTATGGAGCAGGCGCTGACGGACTCCCGCAACACCCTGCACGAGAAAGCTATCTACGCCAGTTCCCTCTCTTTCCTCTACCGCCAGACGGGCGATCCGGAAACAGCGTTGTCCAAGGCGATTGAGGCTGCTGTCTATGACTGCAAGAGTTCCACGTACGAAGCGGTGGCGCTGCGTGTAGTGGCGGAGTTGCTCTATGAACGCGGAGAGTTTGAGTTGGCGAACCGGTATATCCATATAGCCATGGAGGATGCGAACCGTTATCATGCCCGTCACAGGCAGGTGAGCATATCCCTTCTGCTGCCTATTATCGAGGAGCACTACTCGCAGCAGTCTCACCGTCAGACGGTAACGGCTTACATTCTTCTGGCAATCGTGCTGGTGCTGCTGATGGTGAGCGTAGCCGCTATCATTATCCTTTCCTACCGTACAAAGGCGGTGCATGCCGCCCGGCAGACGATCGACCAGATGAACCAGAGTCTGCTGGAAGCCAACCGTCTGAAAGAAGAGTTGCTCGGTACGCTCTTGACATCGAGATCGCAGTATATCAATGCCGTACAGCAATACCAGCAGGATGTAAAACAGCATGCTGTCAACCGGCAGTGGAGCGATCTGCTGAGTGTGCCGAAAGGAGCGGATGCGCGCTTGCAACGCACTGTTCTCGAACGCCAGCTGGACAGCATTATCCTGCGAGTTTACCCTACTTTTGTGCAGGATTTCAATGCGTTGCTGCGCCCCGAGGAGCGGCTGGTGCTGAAGAAAGACGAGCTGATGAACGCCCAACTGCGTATTTTTGCCCTCATCAGGCTGGGGATCAGTCATAACGAGGTGATAGCCGAGATATTGAACTACAGCGTCAATACGGTGTATAACTATAAGACACGTGTGATTGCCTCTTCCGACCTCTCGCCGGAGGAATTTCATGCCGCTCTGATGCGAATAAGATAAAGTTTTTTGCTTTTTATTTGCATAAATGCAAAAAAAGCAGTACCTTCGACCTCCTCCCCCATAGATGGGGACCCCTTCGAAAGTACGGTCGCGTCCTGCGGGGCATACGCAAGAATGAGCGGGATTTTTGAAAAGGGCTGTGCCCTCTCTTTTAGTGCTAAATAGCCGTCCCTTATGCAAGCATAGTGCCTGCTATCTATCCCTAAAAGAAGTAGAGAATACTCTACTTTTTTAAAAATTCCGCTCAAAAACTTGCGTATGTGCAATTTTTGTTGTACCTTTGTACCCGATTTGGCGAAAGGGCATTTGTCAGCCCCAAGCCGTAAACATTTGTAGGTTTATAAAACAGTCGAAAGACCGCTTAGCTCAAAGTCGAAAGACCGCGGCTAAGCCGCTCAAAGAAAAAAAGTATGATTAAAATTACATTTCCGGACGGAAGCGTCCGTGAGTACGAAAGCGGCGTGACGCCGCTGCAAGTAGCTGAGAGTATCAGCAGCCGTTTGGCACAAGATGTCTTGTGCGCAAGTGTGAAACCCCCCTCCGACTCCCCCTCAAGGGGAGAGAACGAGTGGCGCATTGTAGAACTCAATTATCCGATTACCGAGGATGCGGCAATCAAGTTGCACAAATGGGAGGACGAAGAGGCGAAACACGCCTTCTGGCATACGTCCAGCCACCTGATGGCGGAAGCGTTGCAGGAGTTGTATCCGGGTATTCAGTTCGGTATCGGTCCGGCTATCGAGAACGGGTTCTACTACGATGTGATGCCGCCCGAGGGTGTGGTGATCAACGACACCTGTTTCGCCGCGATCGAGAACAAGATGCTGGAGCTGCGCGGCAGGAAAGAGCATCTGGAGAAACGCATGATTTCCAAAGCCGATGCGCTGAAGGCGTTCGGCGACAAAGGCCAGACGTATAAATGCGAGCTGATCAGCGAGTTGGAGGACGGGCATATCAGTACTTATACGCAGGGTGCGTTTACCGACCTGTGCAAGGGTCCGCACCTGCTGAGTACGGAGCCGATCAAGGCAGTCAAAGTGCTGAGCTGCTCGGCAGCCTACTGGCGCGGCGACGAGAAACGGCCTATGATGACCCGTATCTACGGTATCTCGTTCCCGAAGAAAGCGATGCTGGACGAATACCTGGCGCTCCTGGAGGAGGCGAAGAAGCGCGACCACCGCAAGATCGGTAAGGAACTGGACCTGTTTATGTTCAGCGACATGGTAGGCAAAGGTCTGCCGATCTGGCTGCCGAAAGGAACGGCGCTGCGCCTGAGACTGGAAGATTTCCTAAAGAAGATCCAGAAACGCTACGGCTACCAGCAGGTCATCACGCCGCATATCGGTTCCAAGCAGCTGTACATGACTTCAGGTCACTGGGACCACTATGGCAAGGACTCCTTCCAGCCGATCACGACGCCGGAGGAAGGCGAGGTGTATATGCTCAAGCCGATGAACTGCCCGCACCACTGCGCGATATACAAGAACAGCCCCAAGAGCTACAAGGATCTGCCGTTCCGCTGCGCGGAGTTCGGTACCGTCTATCGTTATGAGCAGAGCGGCGAGCTGCACGGCTTGACCCGCGTGCGTTCGTTCACGCAGGATGACGCGCATATCTTCTGCCGTCCCGACCAGGTGAAGCAGGAGTTCATCCGCGTGATGGAGATCATCAATATCATCTTCAAAGCACTCAATTTCGAGAACTACGAGGCGCAGATCTCTCTCCGCGACCCCAACAACCACGAGAAATACGTCGGTTCGGATGAGATTTGGGAGCACGCAGAGAACGCTATTCGTGAGGCATGCAAGGAGATGAACCTGCCGGCACGCGAGGAGACCGGCGAGGCTGCTTTCTACGGTCCGAAACTCGATTTCATGGTGAAAGACGCTCTCGGCCGCCGCTGGCAGCTCGGTACTATCCAAGTAGATTACAACCTGCCGGAGCGGTTCGAACTGGAATACACGGGCGAGGACAACCAGAAACACCGTCCCGTCATGATCCACCGTGCGCCTTTCGGCTCCATGGAACGTTTCGTAGCCGTCCTCATCGAACATACGGCGGGTAAGTTCCCGTTGTGGCTGACGCCGGATCAGGCGGTCGTACTGCCGATCTCCGAGAAATCCAACGACTACGCATGGAAAGTGAAAGAGATCCTCGAGCAACAGGATGTGCGTGTGATCGTCGATGACCGCAACGAGAAACTTGGCCGTAAGATCCGCGACAACGAACTGAAACGTATTCCGTACATGCTCATCGTCGGTGAGAAAGAAGCGGAACAAGGACTCGTCTCCGTCCGTCAGCAGGGCGCAGAGGAGAAGGGCTCCATGACCATTCAGGAGTTCGCCGACTTCGTCAATAACACCGTCAAAGAGCAGATGAATGCGTATTGAATTCAAAATTAAAAATTCAAAATTAAAAATTCAAAATTGGGCGTTAGTAAAGCGCAGATAAAAGAGGTTCGGTCGCTACAGATGAAGAAATTCCGCGATGAGCTCGGACTCTTTGTGGCTGAGGGAGACAAATGCGTAGAAGAACTGCGCAAAGGTTTTGAACTGGTCTCCCTCTACCGCGAAGGGGAGAACGCTACGCGTACCGAGATCGAACAGATGAGCGGTCTGCAGACCCCGCAGGGCACCATTGCGGTCTTTCGCAAACCCATCCTTTCTTTGGCTCCCTCTCTTGAGGAGAGGGCGGGGGGAGAGGTTATTCTTGCTCTCGACGGAGTGCAGAACCCCGGTAACTTAGGAACGATCATCCGTACCTGCGACTGGTTCGGGGTACACGATATCGTGTGCTCGCACGACACCGCCGACTGCTACAACCCCAAGGTCGTTCAGGCTACTATGGGGGCGCTTGTACGCGTGCGCGTGCAATACACGGACCTGACGGAATGGCTGAAAGCCGTCAGCAGTCAGCATTCAGATGTCAGAATTTACGGCACGCTTCTGGAAGGAAAGGACATGTACGAAGTCTTACAGTCCGAAGGACGGTCTTACAGCAAAGCGGTCCTACAGCAGAGCGGTCCTACAGCGCAGCGGTCTATAATAGTCATGGGCAATGAGGGAAATGGCATCTCGGAGGAGGTACGCGCCATGGTGACCCACCCGATACGGATCCCCTCCTATCCCAAGGACGCCGAGACATCCGAGAGCCTGAATGTTTCTATTGCCACCGCTATCGTTCTGGCGGAGTTCAGGAGGAGAGTGAAAGGTGAAAAGTGAAAGGTGAAAGGTGAAAGGAGATACATAGTATGGATGCTGATGCTGGGATTAGTGCTGGCCTCTTGTAACACGACTAAGTTCGTGCCGGAAGGGCACTATCTGTTGAACAAGGCAAAGGTGAAATGTGTGGACGATAAATCCGTCTCCACCGGAGAGTTGCGCAGTTATCTGCGGCAGAAGCAGAACACAGAGATCTTCGGCTTCTGGAAGTTGCAGCTCCATGTCTATAACACCGCTCCTTCGGACACGACGACGAAAGCCAACAAACGGCTGGCACGGAATGCACATAAGATGGGCGAAGCACCCGTCATCTACGACGAGGAACTGACCGCCATCAGTATGCAGCAGCTCCGCCAGCAGATGAACAACATGGGTTATTTCCATGCCGAGGTGGACACGCAGAAAATAATCAAGAACCGCAAGATTGATCTCACCTATCTTATCACAGCCCACAAACCCTATACGATCCGCCATTATACGGTCGATCTGCCGGAAGAGGCAGTGCGGCGCATCGCTCAGGACGAACGGTGCAAGATACAGGAAGGAGAGCAGTTCTCCACCAAGACCCTGGACGAAGAACGCGAACGTATAACGACTGCGTTGCGTAACAGAGGGTATTTCTATTTCGAGAAATCGATGCTGGAGTTCACCGCCGACAGTTCGCTCGCTTCCCATGAGGTAGATCTCCGCATCCATTTTGCGCCGTACGTGACGCAACTGGATTCCTCTGAATTGAAACGCCTCAGGACGCAGTACTCGCTCCGCAAGATATACTATCAGATAGACTACGACCCGAGTCATTTGCCGGACTCGGTGGTGCTGAAACGTGACAGCGACCGGTATGGCAACGAGTACAGTTGGACCGGTCGTCGTTTCCTGAGGAAGAACGCTTTGCGAAACGCCAGCCGCTTGCGAAGCGGCGACAGGTACGCCGAGTGGAGGGTGGAGAGAACCTATGCGCGCATGAATGCCTTGGCTCCGGTCAAATATGTGGACGTAGCTTTCAACCCGGTAGGAGACAGTTTGCTGGATTGCTATGTGACGATCTCCCGCGGCAGGCTGAACTCTTTCGCCGTGGAGGTGGAGGGAACGTATAGCGCAGGTGACTGGGGAGTGGCTGCCGGAGTAAACTATTCGAATAAAAATATCTTCCATGGAGCAGAAGTCCTGACTCTCGGCGGACGCGCTTCGTATGAGTGGCGCGCCAACGGAGGACGGGCTATCGAAGCGAAGGCGGAAGCAGGGCTGCTGTTTGCGTCGAACGTGAAGGTCAATGTGGCGTACAACTACCAGCAGCGGCCGGAGGAATACACGCGCACGATTGCTAACGCGGGTCTCGGCTATACCATACCGCGCAGACCCGGGAGCCGGTGGACGCACCAGTTCAACCTCATAGACATCAACTATATCTACGTACCTTGGATGTCAGACAAATTCCGCACGCAGTTTATAGAAAAAGCCTCTGTCTTGAAAGCCAGTTACGAAGACCATTTTATTCTTGACTGGAGCTATACAGGCTCCTATACTACTTATAACCAGCGTTTCCCCAACCGCTCTTATTTGCAGTTCGCTGTACGTGCCGAGACGGCAGGAAACGTCCTGTATGGACTGGCGAAAGCCGCTTCTCTGCCGCAGAACGAAGCAGGCCAGCATATGCTTTGGAAAATACCTTTTGCCCAGTACGCCAAAGGGGATGTGAACTTCACTTATCATGGCGTTATCACGCCGGCGCATCATCTGGTGGGACATATAGGCATAGGTGTGGCAGTCCCCTATCTGAATGCTTCTGTCCTGCCTTTCGAGAAACGCTATTTCGGAGGAGGAGCTAACAGTGTACGCGGATGGCAGGCACGCACGCTGGGACCCGGTACCTTCCGCGGAACAGGAAACTCGATGGTGTACGACCTCCAGGTGGGTGATATCAAACTGGATATGAATATCGAATACCGGTTCAAGGTAGTCAGTTTTCTGGAGTTGGCGGCATTCCTTGACGCGGGAAATATATGGACCATCCGGGATTACGAATCCCAACCCGGTGGCGTGTTCGGCGCAGATTTCTATAAACAGATAGCGTGGAGTTATGGTGTGGGAGTGCGGTTCGACCTGTCGATCTTTATCTTCCGTGTTGATTTCGGTGTCAAGCTGCATGACCCGAGCCGTATTGCAGAGGGCAAGCAGTGGCGTACAGCAGGCAACGGGTTGGGCTGGAAGGATGATATGACGTTCCATTTTGCAATAGGATACCCCTTCTGAAATCTGAATACTGAATGCTGAAAACCCACATGATATCGGGGCTCATTGAAGCCGGATGCGACGAAGCGGGGCGAGGACCGTTGGCGGGCAGTGTGTTTGCTGCGGCGGTAGTCCTGGATCCCGAACGGATAGCGGATGTGCCGGAGTTTGAATGGCTGAACGACTCGAAGCAACTGACCGACAGACAGAGGTCCGTATTGCGACCCGTGATCGAACGCGAAGCGGTGGCCTGGGCGGTAGCGGAAGTGACGGCGGAAGAGATAGACGAACGAAACATTCTGCAATGTTCCATCCTCGGTATGCAGCGTGCTTTGGACCAACTGTCCGTCCGGCCGCAACACATACTGGTGGATGGCAACAAATGGAAACCCTATGTGCCGGAAGGAGAAATGCTTGAGATACCGGCTGACACCGTGGTGCATGGCGATGCAACCTATATGTCGATAGCGGCGGCAAGCGTGCTTGCTAAGACCTACCGGGACGACTATATGATGCGGCTCCATGAGAAATACCCCCAGTACGGATGGGATTCCAACAAGGGCTACCCGACAGCGGCGCACTATGCTGCTCTTAAGAAATACGGTCCTACGCCTTACCATAGGATGACCTTTAATTTGAAACTAAACGATAATAAATAACTTTTAAACCCAAAGGCTTATGTTGATCTTTAATCAAAACACCCGGTCGCAGGACGGTCAGACTCGTCCGCGCCGTAGAGTAGGCTGCCTTGGTGGCTGCCTGATTTTCTTCGCAGTGTATTTCCTCTGCAGTGCTATCCTCGGATGGATTATGGGAGACATGTTTTCTCCCTCTACCGTCACGCTGCAGGATAAGTCGGTCTATCGGTTGCAACTCAAAGGTACCTTGGTGGAGCAGGCGCAAGAGCAGAATCCTTTTGCCTCTCTAATGGGGTCTGTTCCTTACGGCAACTATGCGCAGCAGGAAACAGTCGGACTGGACGACATCTTGAGTAACATCCGTCTGGCGAAGAACGATGATAAGATCCTCGGTATATGGCTCGACGGAGCCGAACTAGCAATGGCTCCTGCATCCGCAAAAGCCATCCGCGATGCACTCCTGGACTTCAAACAGAGCGGCAAATGGGTGCTCGCTTCGGCTAAAGCTTATGGCCAGACCAACTACTATGTCGCTTCCGTAGCCGACCGCATATGCCTCGACCCGACGGGCGCTGTCAACTGGAACGGTCTTGCCGCACAGAGGATGTATTATACCCGTCTGTTAGAGAAAGTGGGCGTGGAGATGCAAATCCTCAAAGTTGGCACGTTCAAGAGTGCGGTGGAGCCGTTCTTCCGCACGTCGATGTCTGACGCCGACCGCAAGCAGACGGAGGAATATATGGGCGGTATCTGGGACGAGTTCAAGAGCGCAGTAGGTGCTTCCCGTCATCTGTCTGTAGCAGAGCTGGAAGCCCTTGCCGACCGTTATATGGGCCTGCAGGAAGCAGAAGAGCAGGTGAAAGCCGGCTTGGTGGATACGATCGTCTATACCCAGGATATGGATTCGTTGTTGCGCATCTATACAGGAACAAAAGACTATAATACCATCACAACCTCCAAACTGGCACTCGTCAAACGCCCGGACTCCAAAGCAAAAGACAAAGTGGCGGTGGTCTATCTGGAAGGTGAGATTACCGATGAAACAGGTGACGGTATAGTGGGTAAAGACGTGGTGAAGATGTTCAAGAAAATCCGCAAGGACAAAGATGTGAAGGCTCTTGTTCTGCGTGTGAACAGCCCGGGCGGTTCCGCCAACGCGAGCGAGGACATCTGGCACGCCATCCAGAATATCAAAGCAGACAGCATCCCCGTTGTCGTTTCGATGGGTGACTATGCCGCTTCCGGAGGTTATTATATCTCTTGCGGCGCCGATTTTATCTTCGCCGAGCCGACGACACTGACAGGCTCTATTGGTATCTTCGGTACCGTGCCCAATGTGTCCAAACTGCGCGATAAGGTGGGCTTGGACATCGACGGCGTAAGCACCAACAAACATTCTGATCTGGAAGGCAACATGATCTATAAAGGTATGAATGCCGAGGAACGCCAGCTGATGCAGACCATGGTCGAGCGCGGTTATGACTTGTTCACCTCCCGGTGCGCAGAAGGTCGTCACGTGGAGCAGGATTATATCAAATCGATTGGTGAAGGCCGTGTATGGCTGGGCAACAAAGGCGTGGAGATAGGTATCGTGGACAAACTCGGCAACATCGACGACGCCATCGCCAAAGCCGTTGAACTCGCCGGGCTGGAGAACTATCATTTGACTTATTATCCGGAGAAGGCAGACCCGTATGAGAAATTGCTGAAGATGCTGGACAACACCACAGAGGAAGAGAAACTGGTGCTCAAAATGCGTGATTTCTGCTCCAAACCGCGTGTAATGGCGCTCATGCCGGAGGTAAAAATACAATAATCAATGCGTAAAGCGCTGTACATATTATTGAGCGGCTTTTATACGGCGGGTGTAGCCTTCCGGCACTTGCTGTTCGAGCAGCATATCTTGCCCTCCTTCTCCGTTCCGGTACCTACTATCTGTGTGGGAAATCTGGCAGTAGGAGGAACGGGCAAGACCCCTATGACGGCGTATATCGTACGGCTGTTGCTGGAGCATGGCTACCACCCGGCTGTTCTTTCACGAGGCTACAAGCGGTCAACGCGCGGCTTCGTTATGGCGGATCACTCTTCCACGGTGGAAACTATCGGTGACGAAGCGATGCAGCTTCACCGCGCTTTCCCCGACGTACCGATAGCGGTGTGTGAAAACAGAGTGCGGGGCGTGAAACAACTCAAACGGCAACTGGAGCAGTTGGATGTGGTCGTGTTGGATGACGCTATGCAACACCGTGCTATCCGCTGCGGCTTTACGGTGCTGCTCACGTCGTACGATAATCTTTATATTGATGATCATATGTTACCGTGGGGGACATTACGCGACCTGCCCTCAAGGGCACTCAAAGCCGAAGCTGTCGTGGTAACGAAATGCCCGGATAACATCCGCCCGATAGACATGCGTGTAGTGGACAACAGGCTGCATCTGCCTACTTACCAGCAACTCCATTTTACAGGGATCAGCTATGCCCCGATGGAGCAGGACGGCACTCCGCTTGTCCTATGCGGGATAGCGCAGCCACAATATATGTATGAGTACGTACGCTCGCTCTATCCGCAGGCGCAACTCATGGCTTTCCCTGATCATCACCATTATACCGCTGCCGATATAGAGCATATCATGGCTAAGGCGCGGAATTTTGATTTTGTGCTCACTACGGAGAAAGATATTCAGCGCCTCCGTACAACTCCTTTGGTGGAACTGCTGCAAGCGCAGAACAAACGCCTTATAGCGCTGCCTGTCTCGGTGCGTTTCTGTACACCGAAAGAAAATTTTGACCGACAGATACTCAATTATGTCCATGAAAATGTCCGCAAATAATATCCTGCATCGTTTTGTGCCTCCTTACCGGGGGCAGATGGCGTTGAACATCCTGTTCAATTTGCTGTCCACGATCCTTTCGTTGTTCTCTTTTGCCGCGATAATACCGGTGTTGCGTATTCTCTTCGGGCTGACGGAGGTAGATGTACAATGGGTGGATCTGGGTCAGGTCTATGGCATGCAGGAGACCATCGCGGCGCTGCGGACAAATATGTATTTTCTTCTCAATGAGCAGATAGCGCTCCACGGAGCCGGCTATGTGCTTTTCCTTCTGGGGCTCTTTCTGGTCGTCATGACGGGGCTCAAATGCGGCGCAGCATGGCTGGCTAACTATTTCATGGTGCCAATACGGACAGGGGTGCTGCGGGACCTGAGGCAGCAGTTATACGATAAGATACTCTCTTTGCCAATGGGCTATTTCACGGAGGCGAAGCGCGGGGACGTGATTTCGCGAATGACCAACGATGTGAATGAGGTGGAAGCGTCTATCATGTCCGCTTTGGATATATTGTTCAAGGACCCGATCATGATACTTGTCTATCTTGTCACGCTCTTTGTTATCTCATGGCAACTGACGCTGTTTGTATTGCTGCTGATGCCGCTCTCTGTCTTTCTAATCGGTAGGATAGGAAGGTCCCTTAAACGCTCGTCCAAACAGGGGCAGGAGCAGAACGCCGAGATCCTTTCTTCTGTTGACGAGACCTTGCTGGGATTGCGGGTGATAAAGGGTTTTAATGCCCAATACAAACTTCATGTGCGCTTCCTGTCGCTCATCAACGCTACGAGAGCGACCTTTAACCGTATCAATCGCCGTTACTATCTGGCGCATCCGCTTTCGGAGTTCTTGGGGACGGCGCTCATAGCAATTATCCTATGGTTCGGAGGCTTGCTGATCCTGGGAGACCATGCTACGATAGATGCATCGACGTTTATCTATTACCTCGTGATCTTCTATTCGATCATAAACCCCTCGAAAGACCTCTCCAAAGCTACCTATGGTATCCGTCGCGGAATGGCTTCGTTGGAGCGCATAGACGAGATTCTTGCTACCTCTTCCAATATACATGAGCCAGAGAAACCGCTTCCTGTTTCGTTCTGCCGGTCCATCGCTTTTGAGCATGTGTCTTTTTCTTATGTCCCGGGACGTGAAGTGCTTTCGGATATCAATCTGGAAGTACCGAAAGGGCAGATGATAGCCTTGGTGGGGCAGTCCGGGAGTGGTAAAACAACCCTGACGGACCTTGTACCGCGTTTCTATGATCCCGTTGCAGGCGTCGTCACAATGGACGGTGTGGACATCCGCCGTTTTACTACGCACGACTTGCGCGCATTGATGGGGATTGTTTGCCAGGAACCGGTGCTGTTCAATGACACGGTCTATAATAATATCACCTTCGGGGTGGATACTTCGCTTCCGGCGCCGGAGGGTATGACATGGCGTCAGGCGGTAGAGAACGCCGCACGCATTGCCAATGCTCATGATTTTATCGCCGATATGCCGGATGGATATGATACGGTCATCGGGGATAGAGGATCGCGTCTCTCCGGTGGGCAGAGACAGAGACTTAGCATCGCGCGGGCGATTTTAAAGAATCCGCCGGTACTCATCCTTGATGAAGCTACCTCAGCTCTTGATTCGGAGTCTGAACGGCTGGTGCAAGAGGCGCTGGAGCACTTGATGAAGGATCGTACGACGCTTGTCGTTGCCCATCGCCTCTCCACAATCCGGCATGCAGATATGATATGTGTCTTGCATGAAGGACGCATCGTCGAGCGGGGAACGCATGAACAGCTCTATGCCCTTGGCGGCTATTATACCAAACTCGTTGATATGCAACAGTAAGAAAAAAGACCGCTGCGCTCAAAGACAAAAGACCGCACCTATGGTGCTCAAAGACAAAAGATGGAGCAATTATCAATCATAAATCATCAATCATCAATGGCAAAACCAAAGGTTTTGCTCGGTATGTCCGGGGGGATAGACTCTACTGTCTCGGCTATGCTTCTGCAGGAGCAGGGCTATGAACTGGTGGGAGTTACTTTCCGTACCTATGACTCAATGAAGGACTCCTGTCTCGCCAAGGAGAAAGGATGCTGTACAATCGAATCAATTATGGAGGCGAAACGGAATGCGGAACGCATGGGGTTCGAGCACCATATAGTGGATTTCCGGGAGTCTTTCAAGCAATGTGTGATTAGTAATTTTATTGACGAATATATGTCGGGCCGCACACCGAATCCATGCGTGTTGTGCAACTTTACCATCAAATGGGGTGAGATGCTCCGTCTGGCGGATGAAATGGGTTGCGATTATATCGCTACGGGGCATTACGCCCGGATTGCAGAACGCGACGGACATCTCTATCTTACGGCTGCTGCTGACACCCATAAGGACCAGACCTATTTCCTCTGGATGCTTACAGAGGAACAGTTGCGCCGCACCATCTTCCCGTTAGGCGGACTGACCAAGGATAAGGTGCGTGAGATAGCGCGGTCGCATGGATATGAATCACTCGCTACCAAACGGGAGAGCCAGGAGATATGTTTTGTACCCGATGACGACTACCGCTCTTTCCTGCGCGCGAACGTGCCCGATTATAATGAACGCGTGCGCGCAGGCGAGTATATAGACAGGGAGGGAAAAGTATTAGGTTCCCATTCGGGGTACGTCAACTATACTATTGGCCAGCGGAAAGGACTTGGTATCGCTCTCGGTCATCCCGCCTATGTCACACACATCGACGCAGAGACCAACCGCGTAACGCTCGGCACGAACGAGGATATGTACGCTTCGTCGCTCCGTTTCCGCCTCGTCACGCCCCTGCGTCCTTTCCGGAACGACCTGCCTCTTGTCGCGAAGATACGCTATCGAACGACGCCGGTCGAAGTGGTCATACAAACAGAAACCCCTCCCTTGTGGGGTGAAGGGTTTTGCCCGATTGAGCGTCCAGTGGACGGTCATAGAACCTCTGAGGGAGAAGTCTTGTCCTTGACTTTCAGCGAGCCTGTATGGGGCGTTACACCGGGTCAGTCTGTCGTCTTCTACCAGGATAGCCTTGTTATCGGTGGCGGAATTATTCAATAGAGTACAGACCGTTCGCTTTGCTTACTGACAGAGTACAGATCGCAGGCTATGCCTGCTGACAGACCTATTATGTATTCGCTAATAGTAATTCGGTCGCCCACTTGGCGTCTGTCAGCGAAGCGGTCCGTATTCTGTCAGCGTAGCGGTCTTATTTCCCGAAATAGCGTTTGAACAGCCCTTCGAATCCTTTCCCGTGGCGAGCTTCGTCGCGTGCCATCTCGTGTACGGCGTCGTGGATAGGATCCAGGTTCAGCTCTTTAGCGCGCTTGGCGATGTTGAGTTTGTCTTCGCATGCACCGGCTTCTGCTATCATACGTTTCTCTAAGTTCGTCTTGGTGTCCCATACTACCTCGCCAAGCATTTCTGCAAACAAGGAAGCGTGGTCCGCCTCTTCGTATGCATACTTGCGAAAGGCTGCAGCGATCTCCGGATAGCCCTCGCGGTCGGCCTGACGAGCCATTGCCAGATACTGACCTACCTCGGTACATTCGCCCATGAAATGAGCGCGAAGACCGTCATGAATAATAGGATCTTCAACGTCTTTTCCTACACCTACTACATGTTCGCATGCGAAAGTTAAACCTTTGCTCTCGTCTGCTACTTTCCACTCAACGATCTGTTTGCACTGCGGGCAACGCTCCGGTGCCTCGGTGCCTTCGTGTACATACCCGCAAATCGGGCAAATAAATTTCTTTACCATAGTGTTAAATTGTTAAAGGGTTAATATATTTACCATTTGGTTTATTAACCATTTGGTCATTTTTCTTTCTTGTTCATCCGGTCGATCAGATCCTGGGCGCGGCGGAGTGCAAAGTGGATGTTTGCGCATATGTTATGCGGATCCATCTGTTGCTCTATACCGCCTTGTAACAGCTGCTTGTGTACGTGGTCGTTCACGCCGGAGAGGATGATGGTCATACCCTCTTTGTGTGACCGCTGGATGAGCATGCTGAGGTTGTGCATTGCGGTTGAATCGACAAAAGGCACTTTGCGCATACGGATGATCCGGACCGGATATTTCTCGCTGCTTACGTGTCCCATTACGTCGTCAAACTTATTGGCTATACCGAAGAAATACGGACCGTCGATCTCATATACCTCTACTCCTTCGGGTATCGTCAGGTGCTCTAAGTTCAGTGCGCTCTCCGTATCCTCGTTCGGGTCGATTTCGTCGTGGAAGGTACGGATATGTGTCTCCTCGTTCGTACGCATCAGGAACAGAACCATTGCCAGCAGGATGCCTACCTCGATAGCTACGGTCAGATCGAATATGACGGTCAGGAAGAACGTGATCAATAGCACCCATAGATCGCGGTTGGGATGCTTGATCAGGCCTACTACAGTCTTCCATCCGCTCATTGAATAGGCTACCATGATCAGCACTGCTGCCAGACACGGCATAGGTATCAGGCCTACCAGTTTGCCCATGAACAGCAGTACCATCATCAGCACTGCGGCATGCACAACACCGGCTATCGGACTGCGGCCCCCGTTGTTGATGTTCGTCATCGTGCGCGCGATCGCGCCTGTTGCGGGGATACCTCCGAAGAAAGGAACCACTATGTTCGCCATTCCTTGCGCAATCAGCTCCGTGTTCGAGTTGTGTTTGTCGCCTATCACGCCGTCTGCCACCATCGCTGATAGCAGCGACTCGATGGCTCCTAACATCGCTATCGTGAAAGCCGAGGGAAAGAGCTTCTGCATCGTCGTGAACACCGTCTCGCCTTCTGCTATCTCTATACCCGGCATATGCGGAGCCGGAATACCGTGAGGCAGGGTGTACAGGTCGCTGATGGTCTGCAGACCGGCTACGCTCCATTCCGCAGGAGCATATTTCTTCAATAGCCATACGGCAAGGGTCGCTAATATGATAGCGGTCAGACTCCCCGGGATCTTCTTCGTGATATACGGCATGCCGATACAGATACCTAATGAGAACACACCTACGCCTAAACTCCACCAGTGTACATGAAAATGCTTCGTGTAGAAGATCCATTTGTCTATGAAGTTTGCCGGAACGTCCGTCAGACCCAGACCGAAGAAGTCATTCATCTGTGTGCTGAAGATCGTCAGCGCGATACCTGCCGTGAATCCGACGATAACAGGATAAGGTACGAACTTGATCACCGATCCTAATTTCGTCAGACCCATGATGACCAGCAGGATACCCGCCATCACCGTCGCGATCATCAATCCTCCCAAACCGAACTCCTGGATGATACCGTATATGATCACGATGAACGCACCCGTCGGACCGCCTATCTGTACCTTGCTCCCTCCGAATAGGGAGATCAGCAGACCGGCTATGATCGCCGTCACCAACCCTTCTGTCGGACCTACACCCGATGAGATTCCGAACGCAATGGCGAGCGGGATAGCTACGATTCCTACTATGATGCCCGCTAACGTATCCTGACCTAACTGAGCTGCGCTGTACGAGCGGAGGGTGGTGAATAACTTCGGAGAAAAGACCTCTTTGATGGAGTATTGCATAATTTTTCTCCCCATTTAGGGGGCTGGGGGGACCTGTTTTCGCCGCAAAGGTACTGCTTTTTTTCTATATACACAAACTTTTTTGCGAAAAAAATTATTGTTGCCGCTCCCCTACAAACAAATCCGGCCGGTCAGTGATGATTCCCTCCACCCCCGCCGGCGCTTTGGCGGGATCATCGACCGTCCATACCTTCACCTCTTTCCCATGCGCATGCATATCCCGGATAAAATGGCTGGTGGCGAAAAGACGGAATATATTGAAGGACGCCACGAAATCGTATTTCTCCCAGCTGAATTTAGCAAAACTATTGTCAATCAATAGATTCCCTATTCGCACAACCAACAGTTTCTCCAGCCGAAGCGTCGGATCAATAGCATGCAGTTTGAACAACACATCGTCGTTGAAAGACTGAAAAACCACATCTCCCTCCATCCCGTGCGCTTTCACAATACTGTCTGCGAGTGCCTCGATACCCGGGTATTGGTCGTCACGTTTCTTCTTGATCTCCAGCAGTAAACGGCACTTGCCTTTGCATAATTGCAGCACCTGCTCCAGCATCGGTATGGTCTCGTTGGAAACCGTTCCGTCCCGGTTAAGCAGCCTCAGTTCCCTAATCTGCGCCAGAGTCATCTCTTCGATCTTGCCTTTGCCGTTCGTCGTGCGGTTCACTTTCCGGTCATGGCAGACAACAATATGCCTGTCGGCGGTAAGGTGAATATCCACCTCCACCATATCCGCTCCGGTAGCGATGCCTTTCTCGATACAGGAGAGGCTGTTCTCCGTTCCCAACAATGCACCTCCGCGGTGCGCAATAATCATGGATGCCAAAACAGACATACAAATCAGTAGTTTATTCATTACAAATGAAGGTTGAACATTTTGTTAAATACTATTTTTACCACCAATTCGAACCACTCGAAACTATCCTTCGCCTTGCTCGTCGCCTGCAGGGACTGCACGACCACATCGTCGATCGTCTCTTCGTGTATCAGCGTGTAAATCAATGCGTTTCCGAACTTATGGGTGAACAGGTCGGAAAGCCTTTCGCCGCCCGGGGTGTATCCTAATATCTCATCCTTGTAGTCTCCTATTCCGGGGAAAGAGAGGGAGATGATATCTTTGGTGAGGAAGGCGTTTACCTGCGCCGGGAAATAGTTCTTCGCCGTGCCGAGGATCTTGCCTATCAGATTGATGACGGACTCCTTCGTATCCGGATAGCGCGGGTTGGCGTTCGTCTCAAACTCCTCCAGCACCTGCCGATTCGGGATCTGCTCCATCACGGAATAGAGCAGGTCGAGCGAGGTGTAAATATACCCCGAGTCGGTGACGAGTTCGGATATATTATTGAGCAGATGCACGAGCAGCTCCTTGTCTCGCGTCTCAACGGCGCTTCGGATCAGGTCCCGGAACGCCGGTACGGACTTGCCTTCCGGGTCTCTGTTATCGCCATGCCGCACGCAGTAAACCATCGCATACCAGGTCATCACATTGCGTTTGTAGAGCTGCATCGGGTTGGCTTTGTAGCTATTCCGCCCCTTAAACCATCCCCGGCATCTCAGCGTCCAGTCCACGCACCATTCGGTGAGCATCTCTTCCACCTCCTGCGGCAGTTCCGGCAGTTTGAGCCCTAACTGGTACAGCACGTAGATAAAAGACATCTGCGAATAATCGAACCATTCGGAGTCTCTGTTGCTTCCTGCCCGCAGGGCATGCACGATCGGCTCTACATGCTGATAACCCGCCATGGCGGCAATGATGAGCAGCCGCTCCATGGCGAAATAGCTGAGGCTGTCGCCGGACTTGTACGCCTCGATGATCTTCGGTATCCAGGCTTGCCATTCCGTTTCGCTCGGTGCATCCGGCCGGCCTTTTCTGGAATAGAAATAGGCAAAGGGTGCTATGGCAGCCAAGTCGATGGCATGCGTATCCCAATAGGTCGCATATTCGATCACATTGTTGACATAATCGGACTGGAAGAGCACCTGACGCCGCATGACGAGTTGCACGAAAGGCAGCACGATCCGGAAGAGGGTGAAGTTAGCCGTCAGATGTTTGGCTACAGCGGTGATCTCGTCGAAGATATCGCCTACCTGATACCCGGCTTGCCCTCCTTCGTCTCCCGCGAGCACGCGGTCGATAATCAAGAGGATATTGATCCGCGTACCCGTCTCAAGGAACGTCATCACCCTCTTGCGGCGGGCACCTTGAGCCAGACCGACGAGCGGCGTATGATGGATATAATTGTACATATGCGCCACTATCTGGCGCGTGATATTCTGCTTCAGCGGCGTATAGGACATCGTATGGCTCTTGTTCGAAGCATAGTAGATCATCAGGCATATATTGTCCTTGATCTCGGTAATGGCGTCGTCCAGGACGATATCCAGCAGTTCGAACGGATCCCGGTCGTATAACCCCTCGTTGTGGTAATCGGTCATGAAAACGCCGTTGATCAGCGTGCCGGAAGCCAGCCGCTTGCGGTTTATCAGGGGCGCGAGCCTTGCGCTCAGCGCTTTGAACTGCGCAATAGTCTCATTGTCCGCTTTGTTCTTCTCGATGATCTTCGTCACGTTGTTGTACTCGGTGATCGTCTCGCGCAGGTCGTCCTCGGTGTAGGTCAGCAGTTCGTGCAACAGCGAGAAGAGCGGGATTTCGTAGTTCTCCGTCACGAGGGTGTTCATCACATCCGTGACGAGGGTCATGATCGTGAAATTATCGCTATGGTCGCTCGCCACTCCGAATCCTATGAGGAGCGATTCGTGGATCTGCCCGAGCGGGTCGATATAAACGCCGCAGAAGAGCATAACCAAACCTCCGATGGAGAGCACCGCAGCGGTGACTAATTGGATAATATTTTCGCGTTCATTTTTCATTTGCGGTGCAAAGGTAGTACAAAAAAACGAAGCGACCAAGAAAGCCGCTCCGAAAAGTATTTCCAAGAAATAGTTTTCACTCTTTGGTGAGGTCATAGCCCGCATAATTGGAGAAATGTGCGGCTTCTCCGGCGGTTAACCAGCACTCACCGTCCTTGTGCTTGCGGAGATTGAGTAGCGGTCGCGACACCTTTCCGTACTTGCTTATCCAGCCGTACATGAGTATCTGAAACCCTTTCTCTCCGCAGGGGTAGTGGATAGCCCTCTCCAGCCGCGCACAGAGGGTAGTGAATGTGATAGCGTCCTTATTCATTTCAGCACCCCCCTTAATTTGAGTTTGTCGGCGAGTTCGAGGACTTGCTTGGCGTTGAGTGTCTTGTTCTGCGGCTCGCGCAATGATGCGCGAGAGGTGCACGGAGTCAGCTCTTCGGGATAGTAACTGTAGTAATCGGCATAGTTTCTCATCCCGGCTTCCCAGAGTGCGTCGATGATCTCCTGTCGCGGAACGGCAATATCCGCAATATGCAGTGCTACCTTTGCCATCTGTGCGCATGCTACGATAAAGAGCCAATGCCCATTACGCGGCACATTGCCTTTGGTATTCCGTTTTGCAAAGAAGCCGTTTTTCCGGCGCTGGATATGATATCCGAATCCTCGTCCGATCGAGCCTGTAAAAGACTCGCATTGTTCTGTTAAAATAATTTTCATAATTGTATAAAATTTAATTCTGAACCCGTAAATGACCGCTAATTACCCCTTATTTGTCTCTATTATGTCACACGCATAGAACCGCGCGACGATATAGCCTCGGAGTGTGGCATATTTCTTGCCGTTATACTTAAGGTTATCCTTTCGCCAAAGCCTATAGTATCGCTCCTTCTCGTCTTCAGTGAGTGCGGAATAGAACCTCGCTGCGTCGGAGAAACGCTTGCGCAGACCGAGTTCTTTGTTGGAAATAGTACCGGGTCTGTCGTAGTACTTTTGAATGCGGATTTTTTGTCGCCCGGAAGGTGTTACATACGCGACTAGTTTTTCGGTGTACCACTGTCCGTTAATGTCTCGTTTACGTGTTTCGGAAAGAGTACCTCGTACCTTACCGAATACTTTAGGAAATTCACATGATGCCATAATTGTTAAAAAATTAAATTGTTTTGGGTTTTTAATGCCGCATACGAGGCGGCGTAGTTACTAAAATTCGTTTTCAGTATGCGCTTTTCTAAAGCGCGTAGTCAACTTTTACCAATCGCGGACCCATTCTAGTCCGAAAAGCTCCATAGTGGCGCGTGTGCAGAGTTTGTAGGCTCCGTTGTAGCGGACTTGTACGATGTCGCCGGGTTCGTCGCCTCGGAGGAAAACGGGCTGCGGTTCTTCGTAATTGTTGAGGTAGAAATAAGGGTTCCTTTCTTCGGTCGTTCTTCCTTCCTCGCACAAGCATTGCAACTCGCAAAGGATGGCATTTTTCTTGACGTCCGAGAATGTCGCCCAGAGATTTCGGCAAGCATTTTTGCGGTTTTCATACTCTACAGGTACTATAAAGGTAGCCCAAAAATCTTTAAAATCTAAAAAATTCTCTGTCTTCTTTTCTTCTGTACGCGCGTCCTGCGCGGGAGAAGATAGTTGATTTTCGTTCATATTATTATTAATAGGGGGGTTATTAGGGGGGAGCACATTTTGTGTCAAGTCTGTCACAGATTGTGACAAATCTGTCACAGATCGTGACAAGTCTGACACATTTTGTGACAAGGCAAACAGTTTGTTGTCTCTCCTTTCTACGACCCCCAAGTTCAACAATTTTTGCACGGCTCTGCGTGCAGTTTCGTACGAGATGACGAAAGGCATAGCGGCGGCGAGTTCGCGGTAATTGCCATACCATCCTCTACCCGCGCGGGTACATTTGAGGATAGCGGCAAAGATGCACGCCTCGTTGGCATTGAGGTTGCAGCCGCTGTAAGTCTTATCGTCGAGAAGGAGTTTCATTCTGAATATTATTAAACTTTCGTGATAAAACCGATAAAGTTCTCACATTTGAAGGAGCGCCATGCTTTCTTCTCGAGGTCGTAATAAGTGAAGACACCGGGGGCGGGTTCTTTGGCTGTTGACCCGTCAGTTTTTGGACGATGCTCCTCGGGGATGAGTTCGAGATTGAGCGTACCGGTAGCCTCTCGGATTGATCCGTCGGTTTTGAAATAGGAGAAGCGGTAGATGCCGTTTCGTAGTTTGAGCCGGAAAGATTCAAACCACCATGCGTACTTGACCGCCAGGCTTTGTGTGATAGATACTCCCCGTAGGATGACGGGATTATTTTTTTGCATTGCGTGTGCCGCTCTCATCAGGCGGCGAAGTTTCTTGATGTCGTTCATGTTGATTAATGAATAATGATTAATGAATATTGAATATTTTTAGAATTGAAACTCAACTTCGATGTCATAAAATGATTGCAGGCAGACGGTCAGTTCGCGTTGCGGGAGATAGAGGATAGCGCGCAGAATGTCGAAGGTGAGATGCCTGTACTTGTATGGCGATATAGCTTCTTTGATCTTTGCCATACGAGCGAAATAGCGCAGGAGGTATGACCGCTGAATGGCAACAGGGTTGATGCCTTTGTTTCGCAACTTATGCAAGAATCCCCCGTCTCGGGCATTGAGCGCATTGGTGATGCAGCGCAGGTTTTCGATGCAGTTATCGGTTGTGCAGCCGTTGATATGGTCAATCGTCATGCCTTCAGGGATAGTCCGCCCGGCAGCCATCCAAACAGCGTGTGAAGCAAGTATGCTTTTGTTTTTTCCAAAGGCATGCTTAAATTGGAGATATTCCGCTTTGCCATGCGCATAAGGTTTCCCTTGTTTTATTCCGGTCGCATTCTGCACTACCTTTCGTCCGTCGGGAAAGACTTCTACGCCGTAGTTGTGCCGCATGGAGCAATAGAAGGAGATGCCGGTCTCGGGGCATGTGCCGACATAGCGCACCTCGACGTTGTTGCAAAGGAAAGACGGCTCTGCGTCCGGCTTTCGGATGATTTCAAAACTGCGCATAACACTCAGGAATTTGGGCACCGAAGACACAGGCGCAGATGAAACACAAGGCTGCAAGGATCGCAAGCACAATAACATGCTGGTAGCAAGTCCATGAGAAAGGCAGGGGCTTCGTGCAATTCTCAAAGAAGAGCATGAAAGCGACCGTGCCGACTACCAGAAACAAGGCGATAAACACCGAAGATAAAAAAGTATAAATCATGTTGTTCGGCGTTTGCCGAACAGAAGACCGCTGCGCTGACAGAATACAGACCGCTGCGCTGACAGAATACAGACCGCTGCGCTGACAGAATACGGACCGAATTACACCATGCGGATGGTAAACAGACCGTTTCACTGACAGACCTAATTGCATCTGTTCGGACCCCTACGCCGTGAGGGGGAAAAAGTTAAAAGTTCAGGTGCATGCAAACGCAAAGCACCACCTCCGATTTTCGAAAGGCGGTGCAAAGGTAGGTATAAAAAAACGAGCCCTCGAAAATCGGGACTCGTTCGGTACAGACGGTACTCGTTCGGTACTTTCGGTACTAATTCGGTACAAAATCGGTACAAAATCGGTACTAATACCGCGTGTTGTTATAATGCTTTTTGAACACCTCGTAGCCGAATGGCAGAGGTATGATCTTAGCTAACTCATCGTACATCACTTGCGCGTTGTAATGCGCATCGATATATGCTTCTTTTTGCCATGATTGCAACTCACGGACAAAGGCTCGTGTCTTATCTTTCCGCCCTTGAATAGATTTCTGTAAAGCCTCAATGATTGATGCTTCTTTCTTCTCCTGCTTCGCTTTTTTTGTAAAGATGATAGAATCTATAGAATCCGATGGTTCTTCCTGTACGGATTCAATATTATCGGTTTCGCATGCACGGATAACAGAGGCTGCATCTTTTCCTCGTGCATCAATATTGTACTCGGTGCTGTTGTCGTGATATACGACATTTGAATTAATGAAAGTAGGTCTGCTCATAGCGTATAAAAAATGTACGAGCATGTGGAGCAGTAAACTGTGTCGGCAAACATAGAGCATGCCCCACACACCCATACAAGGGTTATGGGACATATTGCTTTTGCTCTTATAGTTTTGCCGACTTGTTTACAAAGAAATATGTCTAAATGAAAATACGTCCTCTTGTTTAACGTCCGGAGAAAGACGGTGCAAAATTACTGCTTTTTTGCGAAATATGCAAATAATTGTGCTATTTTTGTATATTATAGTTCTTGCTGTTGTCAATATAAGTCACGTTCCCGCCAATGATTTTGACTTCTTGAGAGGCTTGTTGTGCTTCTAATTGTTTACGCATCTTGATTAACTCTTTCTTCATCTCAATAACCTCGTCCACAACTTCGTTTGGTTTGCTTGGCTCTATGTTTCTAGAGAACGGAAGCGATTTTATATAGTCCTCCATGAATTTCCAATCGGGAGTGCCGGCAGGAGTAACGGGGAGTTTGATGCGAATGTTTTCTGTGTCATTAACGCGGCATTGTCTTCCATATGTCCATCTAAAAGACTCATTGAAATCTATAATCGTAGAAAGAAAAATTCCTACATATTGATTCATAGGGACTCCATCTTTACGCCTTATGATATTCACATCGCTAGTTGCACAAAAAGGCACGGGCTGATAAAATGCAGTACATTTAACTTTTTCAGTTGTTACTGCTCCTCCTTCAAATTCAGGTGAAAGACTAATTCTCTCTCCTACACCGTTATTTACAGCAGTAGCAGACAGATATGGAGTAGCCCCTTCCTCATATTCATTGCTATAATGATATTTACCCGCTTTAACATCGAATATATCCTTAATTACAAACCATTTCCAATCTTGTGTATTGAGTTTCATATTTTCTTGTTTTTGCGGAGTGGTGTAGTATTTTTGGAGCCAAACTCTTTGTGCTTTCTTAGGGAGTTGCGGGATAATCTGGTCTTTGACGAAATCTTCCATAAATTTCCAATCGGGGGTGCCTTCTTGGGTTACAGGGAGTTTGATTTTAGATTTATTCATTGCTTCCAAATCCCATTTCCTCCCATAACAAAATCTATATTGTTCCATCTCTATTAGATGGCAAAGGAACATTGCTATGTATCTATTCAACGAGAATCTTGGGTATAATACATTTACATCGTCTGTAGCCCAAAATTCTTTATCTTGATAAAAAGCATAGCCAATTGAACCGTTATATGAAACTGTAATTGTGTTGCCTTGATGTAATTGACTATCATTGCCTATAAATGCCGATAGTCCATTATTTGAGTCAATAGCACCAATATAACGGATATTTCCTTCCGTCATATTTTCTTTTGTAAGTCTTTTCCCTTTTCTTATATCAAAGATTTCGTCATAGCGAAACCATTTCCACGTACTTGTATCCATTTAGACCTCCTCGTTTTGAACCAAGAAAGCGGAATAGTCCACTAACTTCTGGATAAAGTCTTTTTCGGAAAGGGTGCTATAGTCCGTCTCCATGTATGCCTCTGCGCACCACTCGTCATCATAGCTGACTTTCTGCACCGCGGACAAACCTACCTCTGCTGTTCGTGTTTGGTAGAGCTGCAGCCATTTGTCGTGGATAGCTTTCCAAGCACCTTCTCCGGTTTTTGGGTCAACTCGCTCCACACGTCCAAGGTTTTTACGTTTCACAAATCCGTCTTCCTTAAAATAGCCAAAGAATGTAGGAATATTCGCGCTTTCGTGGCGGATACCTAATTCCCAAATCATACAACAAGCGACTACACTTGCGCCCGGGTAGAACATTTCTGCAGGGAGTGAAAAGACAGCGTCGAGGCGGTGGTGTTGCATCATTAGTTCCTTAAATTTCTTGATATCTCCGGTGTTGCCAATGGCACACTGCATAGGAAGTAGGACGGCAAGTTTGCCTGAGCCAACCGTCTCTGCTATATAGTACAAATAGTGTAAACCTTTGCTCGGGTCTTCTTTGCAGTCTTTTTTCCATGTAGCTACATAAGAGGGCTGGCAGTAAGGACGCTGCGCATTGTAAGGTGGGTTCATTAGTACTCGATTTATATGAGCATTCTTGATCCATTGCTCCAAATCGAAGCAGCTTCCCTTTCGCACATTAGAATTTCCATCTCCATGAATCAGCATGTTTGTAGTGCTCAAACCGAATGCTTTCTTTTCTGCCTCTATACCGAATATACGCTCCTTCTTTACTGTATTCCGCTCAGACTCAGTCTTGCAGTCATTAAGAGCATTCGTCATGGCACGCACAAGAAAAGCGCCACTACCACAACAAGGATCAAGCACGCGAGACATGTGGTTTATACCAATTACATCGCACATGAATGAAACAATATGATCAGGGGTAAAGGCTTGGTTTTTATCAGCTTTGCCAACGTACTTGTTAAAAGTAGTAAAGAATAGGTTCAGCAAGTCTTGCCCTTTTGCCGTTTCTTCATTGATGTACGGCATTATTCCGTCATTGATAAAATCAAGGATTGCGATTAAGTCCTCAGCCTTCAGAAGTTCTACCTTCTGGTCTTGTAACACTTCCGTATGAAGTATGGATAATTTATCTGCTCGATTGATGTCGCTGTCATTGCGCAACAAGTCGCACAATACTTTGTATATACCGGAAAGAATTTGCTCCGTTTCAAGTCCTTTGTACAATAATTGTCGTTTAAGCGCAAGAATGCAAGTGCCGACTAATTGACTGCGTAGCCGTTCATCTATCCCTAAACCATGCAATAATTCATTGAGACGATAAGTGTTTTTAATAACCTCCTCTTTGTTGTTTATACGTAAAGGAGCTACAATATTTCTATAGTCAGCAAACGAGGTCATTGCTATTTGTTCTTTAAGGAAAGTTTCATCAGACACTTCATCCCGCCACACGCGGATGCGGTCGTCATTAGTGTTCGCGAGAATACCTATGACAGCATAGCCAGTAAGGGCTCTTTCATATGCCATATAGGCATTGAGTTGTTGTTTTGCTTTTTCGTAAACGGTATCGAAATTCTGTTTCGTCTCCACGAGAACAGCAACACGTGCTTGTTTGTCTATGAAACGGATATCCAGGTTCTGAAAACTACCTGTCTTTACTGCTGCAAAATCTTTATGTGCAGCGGTGAATGCTTTGGGGTAACTAAACTCGTCGTTCTCAATATTGGTAGAAAGGAATTGGCGACCAATAGTATTTATAATCTCGGCTCTTATCATGGTATTATTTTACTTGGGGAATGGGGTGGCTCCAGTTATCGTGAGCCGCCAAACATTTGATATACGTCATGGCATCCTCGCTGCCTTTCTCGGCTGCGCGAATGAGAAGAAGTTCGCCCTCGTCAGGCGAGACAGTAAAGGCTTCTTTCGGAAATTCGGGATCTACATAATAGAGGTGCGAGGCTATGCCGGTTATGAAAAGCGCACGGGGGGCGTCGGTCGTAAAAGCCAAGTCCGCGTAGTGATTGATGCTATCGATGTTGTGAAAGACAGCACGGTCGAGCACCACCGGCTTGGGTGATGATCCGCGGCGGTAACCTAAGAACACGACAAGACAGGCGAAAAAAAGAGCGACCAGTACACAAAGTACTTGCCGCCCTGTATGAGGAGGTGTCAAAATGTTGTCATTTACAACATTTTGCCCATGGGGGGGTAAAATTAGACATTTTATTTATAATTTGTTTCATGGGGTATTATATTTGTATCTCAAACCGGTTGCAAAGGTACTGCTTTTTCGCGGAATATGCAAATAAAAGTGTCATTTGGGGCGATTTTTCCAACAGCCGGTTGATGCTTTCGTTTATCGGATGAGGGCGATGCTCAGTTCGTAGAGCAGATAGACCGGGAGCGTGACCAGCATGAGGGTGAAGGGGTCTCCGGTGGGGGTGATGACGGCTGCGAGGATGAGGATGCCTACAAAGACATGGCGTCTATAACGGCATAGCTGCTCCTTGCGGAGAAGACCTATCTTCGAGAGGGTCCATGTCAGAAGCGGGACCTCAAAAAGCAACCCCATGAGGAGCGTCAGTATGAGGAAAAGCGAGACATACGAAGACAGACTGATATGATTGACGACCAGCGGAGTGACCTGATACGTGCCGAGAAAGCGGAAAGAGACGGGGAAAATCAAGAGATAGTTCAACGCGATTCCCAGTCCGAAAAGCAAAACAGATGCGAGAACCAGCACGACGCTGTACCTTCGTTCCCGTTCGTAGAGCGCCGGAGCGACAAAGCCGTAGAGCCAGTACACGATAAAAGGCATAGCGATTACCAGCCCGGCAGCCATGGCTACCTGGAGATGGATGACGAAGGGCGCTGTCAGTTCCGTGTTGATGAAATTTAAGTCGAAAGTCGAAAGACCGCTACGCTCAAAGAAAAAAGCATTCAGCAGGCGATAGGTGATAAAGTCCGGATGGGCAGGTGCAAAGAGCAGGTCAAAGAGCCGGTCCTTGCAGCAAAAAGCACCGACAAAAGCAACCGCCCATACGCCCAGCGATTTCAACAGAACGGAGCGCAGTTCGTCCAGATGATCCCAGAAACTCGGCACGAGTTGAATTAAAAATTAAAAATTAAAAATTAAAAATTCTTCTTTTGGCTTTATGATTAAAGACCGTTCGCTTTGCTCACTAACAGAGTACAGACCGTTCGCTTCGCTCACTGACAGAGTACAGATCGCAGGCTCTGCCTGCTGACAGACCGATTATGTGTTAGCTAATAGTAATCCGGTCTGTACTCTGTCAGGCGCAGCCGGTCTGTATTCTGTCAGCGAAGCGGTCTCTATTCTTTCTCTTCTTTTTTCTCTTCTTTGTCTTCTTTCTCTTCCTTCTCGTTCATTCCGTCTTTGAACGAGCGGATGCCTTTACCTAATCCGCGCATCAACTCCGGGATCTTCTTGCCCCCGAAGATAAGCAGAATAACCAGTACGATTAAAATAATTTCCCATGTACCTAACATAATAGATTAGAATTTAAAGATTTATATTGATTGTTTCAATTGCTCCACGAAGCGGTCGATGCGCTGCATCTGTTGCGGAATATCAATGCGTTGCGGACAGTGGGGCAGACAGTGGTTGCACCCGATGCAATGGTCCGCCTGCCGCATCCTCTCCACCTTCCGGTCATACCCGATGAGCCATTTCTTACGTGCCTTCCTGAAGGCGGAGTCCATCTCTTTGCCCAAAGGCAGGAGTCCTTCCGCGAGGCATGTGTTGTAATATCCGAAGACGGCAGGGATATTGAGTCCGTACGGGCACGGCATGCAATAATTGCAGCCGGTGCAAGGAACAGCGTTCATAGCGCAGAGGGCATCCGCAAGCCGCATCAGCATGGCGTCTTCCTCCGGCGTAATAGGGCGCAGAGGAGAGTAGGTGTTGCAGTTCTCCTGCAGGTGCTCCATGTACGTCATTCCGGAGAGCACGGAAAGGATATGTGCTGGTGTGCCGGCGTACCGGAACGCCCATTCTGCCGGCGTGGCGTTGATATCCATCCGCTTCATCTCACGCAGGATATGCGCAGGCTGTTTCGCCAGTCTGCCGCCTAATAACGGCTCCATGATCACAGCCGGAATACCGCGTTTCTCCAGTTCCTGGTACAGATACTCTGCGTTCGTGTTACGGGGGTTCAGCTGCTTGGCATAATGCCAATCGAGGTAGTTCAACTCTATCTGCACGAAGTCCCAATGATACTTACCCTCGTCATGCCACTGAAGGAGGGTGTCAAAGACCTTCACATCGCCGTGGTACGAGAAGCCGAGGTTACGGATGCGCCCTTTCGTCTTCTGCTCCACGAGCCAATCGAGGACGCCGTTCTCCATATACCGTCCGTAGAAAGCGCCCATGCCATCTCTACCGCCTCCGCTCATGCCTATGCCGGGCGGATGATGGTCCGGGGATTGGAGGTACGCATATAATCCATGATCAGCACATTGCGCAGAGTACTGATGAATACTTCGTTTGTAGCAGCTTTCTCTATCGTACGGACATACACCTCCGCCGGAACAGGCGTGTCATCGGCCAGATCCTTCGTCTCCCGATCGAAATAGGTTACGGCGAGCATGTACTCCAGAAAACGCTCGTAGATAAACTGCACTTTCTCTCCCTTGACGAGGCGTAAGATCGGTCGCTCGGGTTTGTTGAGCAGCTCTTTGAATGCAATCGTGTCGGCTTTCTCTCCTAGCCACGCTGTCATCACGGAGTCCTGCGCCGTACCTCCTTCGTAGGACGCTAACAGACAGGCTGCTATCTCGCGCAGGATCTCCACCTGCCTGTTGCCGGCATAGGAATGTTTGATATCATGCACCATCTTGGAGAACAGCGCGATGGAGGTATATCGGGCGTTGTCGTCCGGCAGGCTGTAACCCAGATAATTGGTGCAGACGATCTTGAGAATCAGCGGGTTCTTGATGCGGATGATGTTCTTCCGCGCGATGTCTTCGTATCGCGTCGCCATCTGGTAGAGGTCCTGATAGATAGCGTAAGCGCGCGTGAGCTCGCTGTCCGTGAAGGAGCGAACGGTCGCCTCTTCCCCTAACCGGCTGAAAAGGGACATGTCCTGCTGCTTTTGCTGCGGCCTCAGTTCGTTCTGCCAGGTGTAGTTACGGCAGGTGAAAATAACGCGGAAGGCGGATAACTCATGCCGCCCGAACAGCGCGTATATGTCTTTGTACAGCGCGAGTGCTCCGCTGTCGCCCGCCTCCGTATTGGGATAGGTCAGCACCTCGTTGATGGCGTCGAAAAGAATGAAAATACGCCTCCCCGCCTTCACCGCCTTGTCGCTCGTCAGCTGCAGAAAAGCATGGATGTCTTTCTTGCGCGAGAGATCGAAAAGTGTCCTTAACCGCTGCTCCAGCGTCTGCTCCGCGAACTCCGAACTGGCGAAGGTGATAACCGCATCTTCGCTCCCGATCAGCTGCTCTGTCCAGTGGCATAACTGCGTCGTCTTGCCTTGCCCCGCTTCGCCCAACAGCGGCAGCAAGCGGTCGTCCGACTCGCCGAAAGCGCGGAAGATAGCCGCCAGATTATCCCGCTCTACGAATAACTCGCGGTTGTATTTCTTCTCCGCATACATATGGCTGAGGTATTCCTGCGAGTACCCCGCCATGCACTGCCGCAACTCGCTCCAGTTGAGGTCCTTCGCGATGTCGAAGGTCGGCACGATACCTTGCATCCATGCGTCGAAAGGAGTATTCAGCGCGTCGGTGATAACGGTGACGGCATGTTCATCGGAGGAGATGAAACTGATCTCTTCCTCTTTGAGGGTCTGGAAGACATAGATATATCCTTTCCCGGAGCGGTGAATCAGCGGATAGAGATCTATCTGCCGTCCGTCGGGCGCGGTGAACCAATAGAAATTATCTTCCGGCTCTTCCTTATACTGCGCGAGCACGCTCAGGATATCAGCCAGTTCGTCCATCCGCCCCTCTATCTGACCTACTACCTCTTCGTAGATACTCTCTGCCAGGGTCGTGCCGTGTCCCTTGTATTCATTGCGGATCTGGACGATACTCTTCTCTTTCTTGCTGCCGAGCCAAACGTTGCGTTTGGACGTCGCGATCTTCAGCATCGCCTTCGTCAGCGGCTCGTCCGGGAGCACATCCTTCGCCGCCGCTACGATCCTCGGCAGGATATCATTGGTCCAGTCTCCGAACGAGAGCGGACGCTTGGTGTCGATCTTGTTCACCGCCAAAACGGCCTGAGGATGAGGCTTTTGCTCCGCATCGCGCACCAAACCCAGCAGCACGATAGACAGATACTGAGCCGATACTTCGAAGAAATCCAGGGCATAATTCATCGCTTTGGAATAGACGCCCGCTTCGCGAAAATGGCGGTATTGCTCCAGAGGGTGACCCAGAGAGAGAGGAAGAGATCCGGTCATAATTCTACATTTTGGGCGCAAAGATAGTAAAAAATTTGCATATATACAAAAAAAATAGTAATTTTGTCCCGAATTTTTAACACTATCCGGTATGCTGATTACGAATAATAGTTTTTTATGCGGATATTTCTCGATCCCCCGTTCCTTGCAACCTTTGCAGCAGGGATGGCAAAAAAACGTCTGCACGGCTGAGGAGCGCGCGAACCTGAATAATTATTATTTCCCGGAGTTCGCACAGTATATAACGGCAGAGATCACGATGTACACCCTCCCTCTGAACAGGACCTGTACGCTCGATCTCGGCGAGGAGCAAGTATCCTTCCTCATAGAGAATATACGGCTCTGGGAAGCGCCTTTCCATATCGTCCTCTATGCGGTTAATATCCGGTTCGAAGGCGTGGAGTTCAATCTCGTCGCCCGTGCGCTGAATATCCTCCGCAACTGCGCCTATTACACCTCCGCACAGCGTGAGTTTATCGATATCGCCCTTGCGCCCGTAGCGGCAGTCTATGGGGCAGAAACTTCCCTCGATATGTCGTGGCTGGTGGAGAGCGGCAATAAATTCAAACTATTCCAGATTGTCCGTCTGCCGGAAGGAATAGAGAAGGGGGACGAACGGCTTCTTCTCTACGACGCCGGCACCCTCGCCCCGCATACGCCTCTCAGTACGGGAATCAACAGCCCTGCTTACATAGACCATGTCCTCGCGGAGCATACGATATCCGTCTTCGCCGGATGGACCGGACTTGCGCTGCTCGATACCTTCACCCTCCTCTCCGCCGATACCCCTGAGCGTGTGCTCCAAAACTGGGAAAAGGACTATTTCGAGAAGATCTATATCTACCAACTATTCCGGAAGGTATTCCTCTATTCGGTTAATCTCCATTACCGTCGCCGGAGCGAGGATGTAGCCGTGCTCGAGTCGCGACTCAGTGAATTCGAGCAGCGGTACAGCTATACCTCTATCTCGTATAATTTCCTGCCGAATATCATCAATTCGGCGATGGAGAAGAGTCTCAATACCCAGCAGGACTACGACCAGCTCGATAAGATGATAGGCAAAGAAATTGAGGTGCGGCGTCATCGTGCGGAGGAGCGAACGAATAATTTCCTCACCTTCCTCACTTGCCTCACCATCTTCTCTGCTATCTATGATTTCGCGAGCCTGCTCAATGAGTCTTTCGGGTATGAAACCTTCTTCCCCAGCGGCTATTTCGGCTTCCGACTTGTAGGTACCACCTTGCTCCTGATAATCCTCCTGGTTTACCTCTTTCTCGTGCGCAGAAAATAAACGAATCGGGAAATTTTAAAGATTTTTTTCATTTTTTTGACAAAATATTTGGCTATCTCAAAAAAAAGCAGTACCTTTGCGCGATTTTTCGTGTAATAGTGCGAAGAATCTCTGGAATCGAGAAAAATATAAAATATATACTACAATGTCAAAAATTTGTCAAATTACAGGCAAGCAAGCCATGGGCGGATGCAATGTATCCCACTCGAAGCGCCGTACGAAGCGTTCCTTCGATGTGAATCTCTTCCGCCGCAAGTTCTACTGGGTAGAACGTGATGTGTGGATCGAGCTGAACGTGAGTGCAGCCGGTCTGAGAACTATTAACAAGATAGGCCTCGATGCAGCCCTCAAACAAGCTGCGGAGAAGGGTTATCTATATTAACGAAAGGAGCTAAACAATGGCAAAGAAAACGAAAGAAGCCCGCGTTCAAGTGATCCTTGAGTGCACTGAGCAGAAAGCCAGCGGTGTTCCCGGTATGTCGCGCTACATTACCACTAAGAACCGCAAGAACACTCCTGATCGTTTGGAGCTCATGAAGTACAATCCCTATTTGAAGCGTTACACGCTGCATAAAGAGATTAAGTAATTAACCCCTAATTAGAAAGGCTTAGAACTATGGCAAAGAAAGCGGTCGCAACCCTTCAAACCGGTAACTCCGGACGCGCGCACTCTAAGTGCATCAAGATGGTTAAGTCGCCTAAAACAGGGGCTTACATCTTCCAGGAAGAAATTGTGCTCAACGAGAAAGTACAGGAGTTCTTCAAGTAAGTCGAAAGTCGAAAGACTCGGGACAAAAAACAAAAAAATCGATATACATTTGCGTATGTCGATTTTTTTGTGTAACTTTGCACTCGCTTTACAAATAACCAAATGGTAAATGAATAAATGGTAAATGACCAAATGGTAAATGACCAAATGGTAAATGACCAAATGAAAAAATGATATCATGTTAGGCATTATCATTAATCCCAAATCAGGGAAAAGAGCTTTTCGGGCACAACGTATCTATTTGTGGAAACTGCTGCGCAAGCGTCACCAGCCGTTTGCTTATCGTGTTACCAAATATGCGGGACATGCGATAGAGTTAGCTCGTGAACTGGTAGAGAAAGGATATGATGAGATCCTTGTCCTGGGAGGGGACGGTACGCTGTCGGAGGTGATCAACGGTATCATGCGCGCGGAGTTGACCGGCGAGCAGAGGAAGAAAATCCAAGTGGGGCTTATGCCGCGCGGGACGGGAAACGACTGGGGGCGCTTCTGGGCGCTGACCAGGAACCACAAGCAAAGTCTCCGCCGGTTCTTTGAGGGAGAAGGTCATCCGATAGATATAGGATGTGTCACTTATTGGAGAAACGGTATCGAGCACCATCGTTATTTCATCAACTCTGTCGGCTTTGGCGTGGATCCGTTGTGTTGCAAGAAAGCCGATACGCTCAAATACTATATCGGTTCCCATCACGTCAACTATCTCTTTGGCTTGATAGCTGCTATTGCGCAGCATAAGAGCCAGCATATGGTCCTCACCGTTGATGGCAAAGAGACGGTCAACGACTTGCTCTTTACCATGAATATAGGTAACGGTCCTTTCTCGGGCGGAGGTATCAAGCAGAATCCCAACGCCGATCCTGCCGACGGTATCTTCCATGGTATGTTTGTCCGCAAGCCGACTTTCAAACAGATTATGAAGGCCCTGCCGACCTTATATACCGGCAAACTTACCGAACTGCCGTTTGTCTATCCGATAGTAGGACGGGAGGTTGAGGTCAACTACCGCAAGCATATCTTGATAGAGGCGGATGGAATTCTGGAGAATTTCATAGGTCCCTGCAAAGTAACCTGCATCCACCACGCAATCCAATTCAAAGCATGATCAAGCAACAAGGCTCCAATCGTATTTACACCCGTGTTACGGACGAGAATGGCCGTACGGTGATCCGGGTAGAGGGTACCAACCGGGACGAGAACCGCGCCTTCATCTATATGGCTAAGCATTTCCGTTCGCTGGGACTGCCGGTGCCGGAGGTCTATTGGGTGAGCGAGGACGAAATGACTTATACCCAGGAGGATCTGGGCGACACCCTCCTTTTCGACAATATCACACCTACCTTATTGGAACGCGCGATACGCGCGCTTGCGCATATACAGGTGATAGGTGCGCAGGGGTTTGACTGGTCTTATTGTTTTCCGGTGCCGGAAATGGATGAGCGCTCTATCCGATGGGATCTCAATTATTTCAAGTATTGTTTCCTCAAGGGCACACGGATCGAGTTCTCCGAACCCCGTCTGGAGGACGATTTCGACCGCCTCGTATATAATCTTATGGCAGGTCACTCTGGGTCTTACAGCCCGCAGGGCGATCCTACAGCGCAAGCGGTCTTACAGCATAGCGGTCTAACAGGCGTAGCCGGTCTAAGCACTTTCCTCTATCGCGATTGCCAGAGCCGTAATATAATGATTAAGGACGGGCAGCCGTATTTTATAGATTTCCAGGGAGGCCGTAAAGGACCTACCCAATACGACGTGGCATCTCTGCTCTGGCAGGCGAAAGCCAATATCGCCCCTTCCTTGCGTGAACAGATGATTGATGCGTATCTGGACGAACTGGTGCAAGTCCTCGAATCTTCAAATCCTCAAATCTTCGAGTCTTCAGACCCTCAGACCTTCAAATCCGCCTGGCGCGCGGCGTTGCCGCACTTCGTGCTCTTCCGCACCCTGCAGGTGCTTGGGGCATATGGCTACAGAGGCTATTTTGAACGCAAACCCCATTTCTTGGAGTCTATCCCCAATGCGGTTAGGAACCTATGCGACGTACTAAGCCAGCTTCCAGAGTACGCCTGTCTCCGTGAACTTGCGGAACTCTTACAGCGCAGCAATCTTATAGCGGAGCGGTCTTACAGCCCGCAGGGCGGTCGTACAGCGCAAGCGGTCGTACAGCGCAGCGGTCTTAGTGTTACCATCTACTCCTTCTCTTTTAAACGTGGCATACCGGCCGATGAATCCGGCAACGGAGGGGGGTACGTCTTCGATTGCCGCAGTACCCATAATCCCGGTAAGTACGAGGAATATAAAACCCTGACGGGGCTTGATCAACCGGTGATTGATTTTCTGGAGAAGGACGGCGAGATCCTCACATTCCTGGAGTCGGTGGATAGACTGGTGGACCACCATGTGGAGCGGTTCCTGGAGCGCGGTTTCAACCACCTGCAAGTCGCTTTTGGCTGTACCGGGGGGCAGCATCGTTCTGTCTATTGCGCAGAGCATATGGCGCAGCACCTCAAGGACAAATACCCCGTCCGCATCCATCTCATCCATAGAGAAAGAGGAATAGACAAATGGCTGAATAAATGAGGAAATGAACAAATGAGAAAATGTAAAATTGCTTTTATTTTTTCCGCGGGGCTTGGCACACGCCTCAAACCGCTCACTGATACGATGCCCAAGGCGCTTGTGCCGCTGGCGGGAAAAAGCCTGTTGCAATGGCAGGTGGAGAAACTGCGCGAGGCGGGAATAACCGATATCGTTGTGAACGTCCATCATTTTCCGGACATGATTATCGATGCCGTCCGTGCCAATGACGGTTGGGGAACACATATCACCATCTCGGACGAACGCGATTGCCTCTTGGATACCGGCGGAGGACTGCGGAAAGCGGGATCTCTCATGGGCAATGGTCCGGTTCTGGCATGTAATGTAGATATCCTATCTAATATTGATATCAAGGCGCTTGTGGCGCACTATGAAGAGACCGGCGTTTCCCAACTGGTGGTCAGCGAACGCCAAACGCAGCGCTATCTTCTGTTTGACGAGCAGAACTACTTACGCGGATGGACTAATATCGCTACGGGCGAAATGAAGCCCTCTTCCCTTCAGGGTGAAGAGCTCCGCTCGATCGAGCGTCCTGAGGACGGTCGTAGAACTTCCGGAGGTAGGCTTCGCCATCTTGCGTTCTCCGGCATGCAGATTCTTAATGAGGACGTTCTTTCCCGTTTGCAGCAGATGGAGGAGACTAAATTCTCGCTGATACCTTTTTATCTGGACATCATGGAGGAAGTGCCTCTGCATGCCTATGTGCCGCAGAACTACAGGATGATGGATGTCGGCAAAATAGACCAAATAACAGAAGCAGAGCTTTTCGCAGAGAGCCTGCAATAAAAGAAAATGCACCCTTAGATGCATTTTTTTTGAAAAATATTTGGTCATGTCAGAAAAAAGCAGTACCTTTGCACCCGCTTTTGATCGAGAGAGCTTCGCTCGAGAAAAATGGTTCACTTCACCGCTTTTCAAAAAAGTGGCACAATACGTAGCACTATACAAGCGCAGAGCGCGCAGTCGTGCGAGTATTAGTGCAAGCAGGTCTCCCTAGCTCAGTTGGTAGAGCAACTGACTCTTAATCAGTGGGTCGAGGGTTCGAGCCCCTCGGGGGACACAAGACACTGAAAGGTGTCTTTTTTTATTTCCCGATTTCTTGTACGCGTTGTTCGAAACTGTCCCGGTCGCCGAGAGAGGCGTTTTTCATCTTCACGCGGTAGTTACTGATGGTGTTCGGACTGTAGCATAGCAGTTCCGCAATCTTCGCGCTGCTGGTAATACCTAACAGTATCAGCGCAAAAATACGCATCTCTATCGTCATTCGTTCGCCGGGTTTGGGCGTAAGCCGCGCTTCCGGTTTCAGTAACGCATTGAAATCCGTGACAAAGGAACCATACAGCGAGAGGAACGTATCGTCGAATGAACGGTAGAAATTGTCCATCTCTCTGTCCATAAAAGAAGCAGGGTCTTTCTCTCCCGCCTTGCGCGCCATAGTGGTCAGACGGCGGATATAGTCGCTATATACCTCCAGATACCGGCAGATATACTGTTCTTTCACTTTGTTGGCGTCTTTTAGCTGGTGGTTGATAGCGCGCAGTTGCTCGTTCATGGTCTCCATCTCCCGGTTCAATACGTGCAATTTGTGGTTTTGCCTCAGGGAGAAAAGAGTGCCGATAGCCAATGCCAGCAGGGCTACTGCCAATGCCGACAGACCGATCACAAGCATCACATACGAGCGGTGCATATGTTTCTCGTAACTGCCGCTGATCTCGTGCCCCAGTGAGTATGTCTGAATGAATCGGGTTGGGGCATTGAAAAGAGATGCGTTGGTCAGCGAATAGTCGCTGAAATGAAAAGCCCGTCCCAAATCTCCGGACTCGTAACATTCTTTGGCTACCAGCCATGATGAGCCGTTATCGGTGATACCGCACCGCACGTCGGCTATCGCAGACCGCGTCAGCCATTCGATACGTTTCCTGTCTTTTCCCGATTGCTCGTAGAGCATCGCGCGCTCATAGGCTTCGATGGCGTAGGGGTGGGACCATTCTTTCACCCCCGCCAGAATGGAGTCGTTGATAGCCAGGGCTTGCTCAAAATCATGGGAGTCAATGGCCTGCAGGATGTTACGCCGCAATCGTATATCGTGCCGGTAAAGAGCCTGGCGGTCCATCTCATGCAGCAGAGAATCATAATAGAGATCCACATTGGTCTTCAACTCCGCTTGGAAAGACGGAATACGGCAGGCGGTGTAGGCTTCGTTATACAACCTCCAAACCGCCTCTATCCAATCGACACGCAATTCTTCCGACACTTCTTTTATATCATCCATGATGGCAAAACCTTCTCCGTATTTGCCGATAGATGAACTGAGTTGCACCAGACCCATATATGCTTGCGTATGGTATGGCTCTTCGGCATCGGTCAGTTTCAAATACCATTCCCGGGCGCTGTCGCTTTGGAAATACTGGTACTCGCGTGCGATACGGATCTGCAACTCTTTGGTCATCGGGCGTAGACTTTTCAGCGAATCAATACGCTGCGCATGGGCTTCGCGGTAACGGGCTGAGATCGCTACCTCCGATTCGAAAACGGAGAGCAATGAATCCAGAGTGGACATAGCGCCCGCAGACATGCAGAGCGCAAAGAGACAACTACTCAATAAAAAACGACGCAACATATATACAAAAATTACAAACTACAAACCACAAACCACAAATTACAAATCACAAATCACAAACCACAAACCCTTCCGTCCATGGTATAGCTTTTGCCGTTGCGGAGGATCATTATCCTGCCGTCGCGAAGCACTTTGGTACTTGATACTGGGTCGCTTGGTTCTTTGTCGATGGCAAGCGTCTTGGCGTCAAATCCCATTTTCCTGTCCATCCATGAGATACGTTTGGATATAAAACTCCGTATGTTTTCCACCTCTGCCTCGTACGAACCTCTTATACGCGGGTTTTGATGGACGTATTGGTTCATGATCGGCCAGCGGATGAAATTCAGTTCCTGCGATTCATTCAGCATCTCTGCCTGATCGTCGATATATTGCAGTATGGCTTCTTCGGTGAATCCGGACCGGCGTATCTGCGCCCATAAGTCCTTCAGTTGCTGTTTGGCGGCAGCGTCGTTAACGACGATCTTATCCACCAGACTACGCATATATCCGGCCGTGCTTCCTCCGGAGCGATAGATATAATCCGGTTTGTCATTGACATGATAGGTGCGGCTATCATTATCGAACGCCAGATCAAAATCCCATACAGGACCTACGTAAATCGTGTCATTCGACCGCTGTTTGTACATATAAACGCTCCAGTAAGTATCGGTGTTTCCTGATACTTCGCCTACCAAAAAATGGCGCAGGAACGTATTCAGATCCAGGTATTGCTTCCATCCTACGCCCGGCTCTATCAAACTATAATGCGCACGGATATACTCTTTCTGCTGCGCAGTAATGCTGTCTTCGTCCGGTGATTTAATGGTAACAGGTGTGTTTCTATCGGAATAGAACACACCCGCCTGGTTCGGCTCGTCACCCGCATAGGCATCCACCTCAAAGAGATAACCGCCGGTGAGCGCTTCCCCACTGTTGTCGCGCGGTGTCATTTCGGTAATATTCACGCGGTTCTTGCGTACTTCGATCTGGTCGCATAGCTGGTACGTACCTTTGTATTCTCCGTTTAATACAACGTCCACGTACGCGCAGAAAGGCGTGTAAGGCATGCCGAAACGGCGGCTGAGTTCAAACGCCAGCTGGTTCCGCATCAGGGTCTTGTCGCCGTAGTTGTTGATCAGCGTCCATTTCTTGGCCTTGGCGGGTGAACCTAATACCTGCTGCTTGTGGGCGAACTTGATACGGTAGGGCTTCTTCGGAAAACCGCGGGACGCATTGCCTCTCTCGCGGATGCCGGCGGTGTCGGAGAGGATAGTATGACCGTCATTGGAGATGATAGAGATATAGCACGCTATCTCATGCTCTTTGTCATACGGCAACTGGTTGTTGAGGGTATGAATGCTGACAACGGGCAGGTTGGTCAGTTGAGCCAGTCTGCTGTCGTCACCGGCTCCCGGATCGCCCCAGAACTCCAACTCTGCCATGACGGACGATTTAGCATCCGGACCTACATACCGGACGTACCTAAAACCGCGGGAGCAGTTCACACGGATATAGTTCATCTGTCCGCCGAAGGAAACCCCGGGGATGATATACAGCGGTATAGCATCCATAAAATCCGGACGATTGGCTCCTTCGAAGATACCTAACTGCACATTATTGCTTCCTGCTGAAGTGCCGTACGGCGCAAAACCGATGATACTGATCACATGAGGTGAACCCAAATCCAGACCCACCCAGCCATAGTAGGCGCTACTGGCTTTGAAATAAGTCTCCAAATCTCCGTCAAAAGCCATCGTGGCAGGATGAGTGCCCGCTTGCGAACTGATCGGTGTACCGGTCAGTTTGACCTCTCCGCGACATACGAGAGGAAGGCATAGAAATATGACTATAATGATTCGTTTCATTTCGCAAACCGCTTCCGACGACAAAGATACTGCTTTTTTTTGATTTGACCAAATCTGCAAGTGGAGAAATGAACAAAAGAAGCCCTTAAATCCGTACTTTTTTTGACCTTCTTAAAATTATAAATCATTGATTATATTAGTTTTAGTGTTTTAATATACGTACTTTTATGCCGTATAACACTTTTTGATATTTGCGCATGTGCAAAAAAAGCAGTAACTTTGCAGCGCTTTTAGATTTGTTATAAATAACAATCAACAATCAATATCATGAATCCGGGTACACAATACACAGCTTCTTCAGAACGCTACGCCCGTCTTGAGACAATGTACAACCGTTGCGGCAAGAGTGGTATCTTGCTGCCGAAAGTCAGTCTGGGTTTTTGGCATAATTTCGGAGACGATGCGCCCTACGAGCGTAGCCGTGCCATCACCCGTTATGCTTTCGATCATGGGATCACTCATTTCGATTTTGCGAATAACTATGGTGTCCCTGCCGGTAGCGCGGAAACCAATTTCGGACGATTGATGGATGAGGATTTCCGTCCGTACCGCGACGAACTCTTTATCTCTTCCAAGGCGGGTTATCTGATGTGGGATGGTCCTTACGGAGAGTGGGGCAGCCGCAAGTATCTGATGTCCAGCCTCGATCAGTCGCTCAAGCGGATGAAACTGGATTATGTGGACCTGTTCTATTCCCATCGCTATGACCCGAATACGCCGATAGAGGAGACGCTGCAGGCGCTGGTGGATGTCGTTCGTGCCGGCAAGGCATTGTATGTGGGTATCTCTAATTGGCCGCTGGAGCCACTCAAGGCGGGTGCCAAATACTTAAAGGAACACGATGTGCCGCTGCTGATCTATCAGGGACGACTCAATATGCTGAACCGTGAACCGATAGACGAGGGTATTCTCGATTTCTGTGCGCAAGAGGGTATCGGTTTTATTGCCTTCTCGCCTCTGGCGCAGGGGCTGCTGACCGACCGTTATCTGGACGGCATTCCGGCGGATAGCCGTATGGCAAAGGAGCATTTCTTAACTTCTGACAGACGTACGCCGGAGTTATTGGAATACCTTCATCAGTTGGACGCACAGGCAAAGAAAAACAACCGCTCCATTGCGCAAGAAGCATTGCAATGGGTGCTGGATCAAAAGGGCGTCACTTCCGTCCTCGTCGGTGCCAGCAGCGTAGAACAACTGGCAAACAACCTGAAAACAATAATCTAAAAATCAAAATATTATGAAGAAAAAATTAACAATTCTTTTTGCGCTCCTCTGCGCAACTGTGATGAGTTGGGCGTATGATTTAGCACCCAACACCAATTTTGGAAGTCAAAACTTGCAATGGCAAGAAATTGCAGGTATAACTCCTCCAGCAAATGTGGTTAATGTCCAAGCTCACGAGGGACATGATTGCCTTTATATAACGTTTGATGATGCCGGATTTAACCGAGATAATATCGGTGGCGGGGCTGTGGTTTATACAGATGCCGGAGAACAAGCATGGTTGCAATTGGAATCTTTCACTAACGAATATACAGATGTCTTGTTTTATCAAACGGGTAGCACTACCGATGTTAAATGGGGCTTGAGAATTTATAATGCCGCTGCCGGTACTCCTATTGACCCTTCGGTACCTCACGCTTCGGGTAAGGGTTTTGGTACATATATTGCCAAGAATGTACCTTTCTATACGCGAGTTGACAATAAAGCAGATGAAACGCAAACTCCGATGGGAATAGCAGATCTCTACATTGTTACTTATGGCAATAAAATGATGGCGAAAGCCCAACTGAATGGCGGAACTACTTTTCAAGGTAATGGCTACTCTATGCAATTCCGTATTTGGAATGATGCTCAGACCGGTTTTGGTGAGTATTGGGCGCAACTGCGCGAAGAAGCAAACTCAATTGCCGTGATTGATATGAATAGCAATTATTGCAATCTAAATCAAGGCGTACGTACGGAGTTGCCGTTCAATACGTATATGGAGACCTCTGCTGGTACTGGGGCTGTGCCTATGTTCACGTACACGTTAAATTATATCAATGCTCCAATTGTAGGTGATGAAACAGCGCCGGTAATTAGTTCAGTAGCCGCAACATACAATCCGATAACAGCCGAGCCTCAAATTACTATTACGGCTACTGATGCAAATGACATGTTCTATAAGCTTGTTGCTCCGGATAATAGCATTAGTTATTCGTTCTCTAATGTGTTTGATATAACCTCTGATGGATCTAATGATATCGTAACTTATCATTGCTATGCTATTGACTATAACGGTAATATTTCGGAGGTCGCAGATGTCAACGTGCAAATGAAGCCGGCATTATCTAATATTGCGCTGAACAAAGTTGTAACAACAGGTTACAACCAAGCAAATGCCGGACAAGTAGTAGATGGAAACTGGGGTGAGCCTCGGTGGGCTTCCGGAAGTGGTGAACATTGGTTCTATATCAATTTTGTAAATGTGTATGATCTCTCCGCTGTTCGTATCAAGTGGGAAACAGCACGCCCGAATAACTATACATTCCGTACTTCCATTGATGGAGCAAATTGGACTGATGTAGAGACTTATACAGAATATCCGGCTGCTAATGTTATTGTTGATTATATTCTTCCTGCTAATACGCAAGGACGATACTTTGGTGTATGGGCAACTTCCGGATATGAAAACTTGAATTGGGGTATATCTCCGTATGAAGTGGAGGTATATGGCTCAGAGGCAGAGTTGGATGATCATAATCCTCCTACCATGGTATCTGCTGATTTAAGTGGTGATCCTGAATGGAATCAGGTACGTATTGCAGTTAGTGGCAGTGATGATGAGGATGGTTCAGTTGTCTCATTCCGCGTGGTGGATGCTACAAATAGTATTGACCAAATTTGTGTTGCATCAGCCGGTGTAATTACCGTTACAGGACTTTCCGGAGAAACAGAATATCATTTTGAGGTCTATGCAAAAGATAACGCCGGAAACGAGTCCACAAGTGCAATTACTGTCAATGCAACTACGCCGATAGACACTACCGTACCCTTGGTAGCCGCTCCTGCACCCGATGCAACAGGCAAAGATGTCCTTACCCATTTACAGCGATGCTTTTGCTTCTATCCTGGCCCATCCGTTTGATAAAGACGGTTGGGGTGGAGTTCCTTTGATGGAGGAGAAAAACATCAGCGGAGATAATTGCTTGATATATAATGTGGCTTCTGCAAATGAGGTTATATGGGGTATGTATGACAATGGTAATAACGCTATCATTGCCGCTGACGGATACCATTCTGCAGATGGAAAGGGCGTTGATGCTTCTGCTATGACCCACTTGCACATTGATATGTGGTCTTTGCAACCCTGTACCAATGCAATCAATATTTGTATAAATGATGCCGCATTGAAGACGCTGCGTTTGTCGCACGATGGAACAGGATGGAATAGTTATGATATTGCATTGTCAGAATTCGCAGAAGGCGATGCAGGAAAACAGAAAGACAACGTACGTTGGTTTAAGTTCAATGGTATCGGCCCGATCTCTGGAAAGATGGCATTGGATAACGTCTATTTCTGGGCTCCGGCTTCTGGAATGAAGTCTGTTTCTGCTTCTTCTAATAATGCGACAATGGGTTCGGCTGTTGTGAAACAAGGAGATGATGAAGTAACATCCGTTGCGGAAAATAGCGAAGTTTCATTTATTGCTACTGCCAATCCAGGTTATGTATTTGTCAATTGGACGAATTTAGGAGTTGAGGTTTCTACGGAGGCAACTTATGTTGCTACCATTACTGAGACAACCAACTTGGTCGCTAATTTTGACTATGTCCGCACTAATTATTGCCGTACAGAGGTACTGACCAATAATGGTAAAAAATTATATCTCTCTGTGTCTAAAGTAGCGGATAATACCTATAAGATTCGTATCGATGGTTCTGCAGAGGCACGTATAAATGGTCGCAATAACTTCAATTTTGTTGTTAATCATACCACTAATTATAGTAATGAAGTATATGATGAAATAACGGGATTAGGATGGAAAGTCAGCAACGAAGGAAATGGGTACATTGAGAATACATTCTCTGCACCTGACTATAAGGCTCTTACCTTTGGTAACCATTATTTCGCTATTGGTGCGCAAGGTGGTGGCGAGTTTGTATTAGACAATAATTTCCCTGCAGTTAATTCAATAGCTTGGAATTCTACTTGCTCCGATACAGAGGCTCCGGTATTTGACAAGGCTGAGGCTGAGGTACTGAATGAGACTTCTGTACAACTGAAGATCCAGGCTACCGATAACTGGGGCGGACTCCTTACTTATACTATCGCATACGCGGGTGCAGAACCGATTATCTCGAATCATGCAAGTGGAGAGGAATTCACGCAAGATGTAACCGGTTTGACAACTAATACAGAGTACGACTTTACTATTACAGTAAGCGATGGCGTGAATAATACGGAAACTCATATCGTAGTAACACCTATTGCAGACAACGAGAAACCTGAAATGACTTCCGCGTCGCTGGATAGCAAGACTTGGAATAGCGCAATCATCAATGTAGCCGCTACGGATAACAAGGGTGTTACCGCTTATTACATTGCAGAACTGGATGCTGAGTATGTTGCCGCAGAAGGCAAGATTACCGTAGAGAGTCTGACCGCTGCAACAGCTTATACCTTCACTATCACGGCTAAAGATGCCGCCGGCAATGAGTCTGCTAACAATGCAGTAGTTGCTTTCACAACCGATGCGCACTTGTTGGCTCCGACTACCGCAGCTCCTGTACCGACATGGCCTGCCGCACAAGTAAAGAGTATTTATAGCGATTCCTATTCGTTAGCTCCTTCTGCTATTCCTAATTACGATGATTGCTGGTGGGATTGCCCGAATGCAAATGAAGGCGACGTGGAAGGTAATAACTATATGCTTTATAATCTTTATCGCAATGGTATGATAGGTGTTTCCTTTGCTGACATCTCTGTTGCTACAATGGAGAAGATTCATATTGACATCTGGGCTTCTGCTACAGGTAGTCTTACCTTCCGCCCGATTACAACTGGTGGCCCGAATAATCCTAAGACATTGAATCTCTTGGGTCAACAATGGAATTCATTTGATATCGAAATGAGTGAATTCGATGGACACAATTGGGCAGATTTGTATCAGTACACATTTGAGAACTATCAAGCCGGTGGTCTTGTGGGAGAGTATATCGCTGTGGATAATGTATATTTCTATCGCGAGACCGCTCTAGCAGATGACGAAGTACCGACCAATGCTGCTGCAAACTTAACAGAAACCGGTTTCTATTCTGTGAAGATTACGGCTTCGGCAGAAGATAACAGCGGTGCTGTAAACTTTAGTGTTATGAACGGAGCAGTAGAAGTAGCAACGGGTTCAGCTGCAACAGCTACGGCTACTACTATTACTATTAATGGGCTCACCCCGGGTACTGCTTACAGCCTTAACGTTATCGCTAAAGATGATGCAGGTAACGAGGCGGCTCCTGTTGCAGTGGCGGCAAATACGTTAGCAGCTCCAAATGCGGCTCCTGTTCCGACAGTGCCTGCTACAGCAGTTAAATCTTTATACTCCAATGCTTATACAACCGCTGTTCCCGTTGCTATTAATTACCGCGAATGGTGGTGGGAGTCTCCGAATGTGCAGGGAAAGACTTTAGGAGCAGGCGATGATGTATTGTTCTATGACAATAATCATCAAGCTGGCGGATCATTTGGATGGGCATGGAGTGGAGAAAATAAGGTTGATTTCTCCGGCTTCCAGAAGCTACATCTCCACATTTATCCTGCTAAATCAGGAACGATTGAAATTTATCCGGTAATTGCTCCGGAAGGTGAGTTCCATAAAGTATCGCAGACTTTGACTGCGGGTCAATGGAATGAAATAATACTTGACTATACGGACAAAACATTCGCTCCGCTGAATCAAGTAGGTTTTGTAAACTTCTATGCTCTTGGAGAGTTCTTTGTAGACAATGTTTACTTCTTCAAGGCTCCGGATTATACGCGTGACGATGACTGGATGGCACCGGGCGAACTGGGTACGGTATGCTATCCGGAAGGTTTGGTAGTTACCGGCGCAACCATGTACAAGATGGCAGGAACGGATGCAAACGGCAAGTTCGTGTTTGATGAAGTGGATGTCTTGGAACCGGGCGTACCGTACTTGTTCGAGGCTCATGCCAATGCGCTCCGGTTCTATGCTACGGATGCCACACCGGCAACAGAAGCAGGAACAAGCAATGGTATGGTAGGTACATTCGATGAGATCGAAATACCTCAAGCATCGCCGAATATCTATTACTTCTCCGGCACTAAGTTCTATGCCGTAACAGCTCGATCAACCGATTTGACAGTGCCTGCCAACCGCGCTTATGTGGATCTGACGAATCCGCATCCGGCAGGTGCTCCTCGTGCGGGTGTCCGTCGGGTTGTCTTCGACGTGCAAGGGTCGAATGCCGCCACCGGCTTCGGCGAGGTGCAAGGTGACGAACAGCAAAGTACCAAGGTGCTTATCAACGGTCATCTCTTCATCCGCCACGGTGAGAAGACCTATGACGCTACCGGCCGTTTGGTAAAATAAAACGTATAGAAAAACCAGATCGACCAGTAAATCTAATGAGAATAGATAAACTATAATCAAAAACAGCAGAATTATGAAAAGAAAGAATTATATTCAACCGGCTACAGAAGTAGTGATGATGCACGTGGAGAATCTGATGCTCACTGTGTCAAATGGTGGAGAAACGCCTCCTCCGGGTGGTGCGCATGCTCCGCGCCGCGGTACCGACATACCGTGTTAAAACGGTACTGAAATCTAACAACCAAGAAGGTGTGTCAAGACTTTTGGCACACCTTCTTAGTTATCAATAATCGTTGTTCCCTGCCGTCTTCTCTTCTCTGCCGTCTTCTCTTCTCTCTGCACTTCTGTACTCATTACTTTTCCCCTCTCCCCCTTCAGGGGGTCGGGGGGCCTCTCTCTGCACTTCTGTACTCATCACTTTTCCCCTCTCCCCCTTCAGGGGGTCGGGGGGCCTCTCTCATCCCTTTTCCCCTCTCCCCCTTCAGGGGGTCGGGGGGCCTCTCTCCTCCCTTTTCCCTCTCCCCCTTCAGGGGGTCGGGGGGCTTCTCTCATCACTTTTCCCTCTCCCCCTTCAGGGGGTCGGGGGGCCTCTCTCCGCAACTCTTCACCGACCCCAAATAGACTCAAAAGGGGGTGATAAGGGGGTGATTAGGGGGTGATTACGGGGTGATTAGGGGGAGATTCGAGGTACGTCAGCGGGAGAAAAGTGCGAGAAAAGTGCACAAAGAAAACTTTCTCCCAAATCCGCTACAAAGATACTACAAATTTTTGAAATATGCAAGATTTTATATACAAAAGCTTAATTTTTTTGTGTTTATGTTTTTGTTCTTAAAATCGCCATTTAGGACGATTTTTCTTGCATATATGAAATTTTTGTTGTACCTTTGTACCCGCAAAAAAATAATGCTATGGAATCTTTAAATCAATACACGCATCGTTATTCGCTTACGGCAGCAGATATGGACACGCGTTACAGGATGACGCCCAATGCCGTTTTGTTGTATTATCAGGACTGCTGGGCGCGGTATATGTCGTGCCTCCATCTCGCGGCTTTTGACGTTGTCAAGATGAACCGTATATGGGTTATCACGGAGTTTAACGCCTGGTTCGAGTCCCAGACCGCCCTCTGGTCCGACGAGATTGACGTGACGGTATGGAACAGCGAGATCAGTGCGCTGCGTCTCTATGCGGAGTTCCGTGTCCGCCGCGAAGACGGCGTGGAGGTGGCGCACGGATACGGCTGCTGGACCCTGCTGGACACCGAGGAGCACCGTCTGGCGCCTATCACACCGATTCAACCGCAACTGCCTGTCTTGGCAGAAATGACCTCCGAGACACACAGAAAATGCCGTTTCCCTACCGACGGTACACCGCTCCAACAGATAGAGCACCGCGTCAATCCCATCAACCTGGATTTCAACGGACATGTCAATAACCGCACTTACCTCAGTATAGCGATGCAGTCGGCGGACGAAGCGTTCATGGACACCCACGCTATCCGCTGTCTCACCATCCATTGGCTGAAAGAGACGTTCCTCGGAGACACGCTGCAATGCCGGCTGGCGCTCCTGCCGAACGACACGGATGAACCGCTCTACCGCTATCTGCATTCTATCAGCCGCAATGACGAACAGGTCGCGGCGCAGGTCTATTCGGAATGGGTGCCGCGAACCGGACAGATTGACGTCTCCGCCCATGCCGGAAGGAAGTAAAAACGGGAAATGGAAAGCAAAATGTACGTACTTGGTGCGTACTTTTTTTTAGTCCCATTTAATGACAAATGATTGATAATCAACAGGTTTTTGTTGATATATACGTACTTTTATGTTGAAAAACATACGCATATATTTGCGCAAGTGCGAGAAAAGTAGTAATTTTGTACCCGGAATAAATCAATAATTTATTACGCAACACACAAAATCGCTAATAATGCTTAACCATATGATCAACAGTGTAAAAAAGTCAGTTTTCCCCGCGAAGGCCTCTTTTGTCTTAGGGGGGGGTAATTCGCATGTCACCAACCATTTTCAGCATCGCTCCCGTATGGCGACCGTAGCACTCCTGCTACTTACATTCTCTTTCTTCAACATCACCTCCGCATGGGCGGAAAAATTGTGTCAAAGCAATTATACCGGCTCAATAGGTGCGCTGGGCTCCAAAACGGTAAAGGTATCTGTCGGTACGATAGGCACGAATATGTACCGAATCGTTTTTGAGTCCGATTTCACCATGACCGGCTCACTAACTTATGTAAACACGTCGGTAAATAACAATCTGTGTCTTGATAATACCACTAAGACGATTCTGGACGGAGGAAAGCGTATCTTTTTTGATATGCCATCCGCAACCGCTCCGACGTTTGTAAATGATATAATGGTTAAAACGAGCGCGGGAAATTACACGCTGACAGGAACCTCTTTTAATTCTGTGGACTGGTCTCAAACTACAGCTGAATGTTCTGCTCTTGTGGGTAATGATTGCTCCGGTAGAAGTGCCGGGAGATCTGATGGAGGAGATAATTTTACTAATGGATATGAGTATGAATTTACATACAACACTTCAACCAATGAATTGACCATCGAGATAGAATTTCTGGATGAGGTTACAGGAGCATCGGATATCGTTAATGTATATGATTGGCAATCGGGAGCGGAGGTTTCGCTGGGAGCGATGTCCAAAGTTTCCGGACAGAAATATAGCATGACATTATCTTCGGTAACTATAGATACACCATACAAGTTGGTATGCCAAATGTCATATGCTAATGGAGGTCTCTTCAAAACAGCCCCCATTTATTATACAGCCGGTGCAGATTGTAGTTCCCCCTCTGAACCGGCAGGTGAAACTCTGGATTGTGAAGGACACACTTTCTATTTTGCAAATAACTACTGGAAGTTCGCAACACCAACAGCGCATCTATACAACACAGATGATGTACATAAAACCGTATGGCCGGGACATGCAATGACTCAGGTGTCAGGTACAGCAGGTATATATTCCGTAACGTACGATAATGACACGCATGCTGACGCTTATGAGAAAGTAATCTTTAGCAGCAGTGGAACTGACCAATTAGGTGAAAAAGATATTTCAGATTGCAAATACTATGATAATGACGGCAATGCCCATGATAATTTATCCGATGTTGCACGGCATATCTATTTCGTACGTAATGGCTCTGCGGCGTCGTGGAACCCACCTCATGCGCGTCTCTACTATGATACACGAAATAATGGCGATGCTGGAGCAGCAATGGCAAATACGGGCTTGTCTAACATAGACAGCCATGATTTGTTCTCTATTATAGTACCGATATACAATAATGTTGGTTTCAAAGAGTCTTCTTCATACACAAATGCATCCGCATATTCATATATTGACAATTCATTTCAGGATTATTCCATCTTTAATTATGAACACAATACATGGTACCAGACGCAGAATATTTATCTAACAGGTTCGATGAATTCGTGGGCGACCGAAAATGCGTCGTATAAATTTTCTGATTGGGACAGGACGAGTTCTACATATGTGACGCTTTTAACGCCATCCTTAACCGCCTCGACTACGTATGATTTCAAAGTCATAACCGGTGGTGTCTACCGAGGATTAAACTCTGATAATACATATAGCGCAAACAACCAAACGAAGAGACTATATCAAGGGGGAGGTTCAGAAGCAAATGTACATCTCACTACGGATGTGGCGGGGAGATATTTATTCAGGTATGATGTTTCTGCCGGCAAACTTACAATTTTCTTTCCGCCGTCAATGTTAACTGCTAGTTTGGACTCAAGAGCAATCACTTCTGCGGTACTAAACGTAACCTCTACCCGCGGCACCCAATACCATGTTGTGGATAGTTCGAATGGCATTGACCAAGTGCTGACACCGACGTCAAACCAGATTACCGTAACAGGATTGACAGAAGGCACTCTCTATACGTTTACAGTGACGGCATTGGATGACAACAACACAGAATCGTCTAATAGTATTACCTTGAATCCGTTCTGCACTTTGTTGGAGACAGCACCAACTGCCCCAACTTATGAAGAGTGCCAAGTACTTTCTGTTTATAGCCAGTACTATCGCAGCCTGCAGGCTTCTTTTAGCGATTGGGGAGGTGGCAGCACCAAGACAGATAGGGTTGTTGACGGAGTGAATATGTGGGAAGTGAATGTCGGTACAGCATGGAGCGATGGCGGCTACGGAATAGAGTGGGGTAATCAAACCTTTGATATTTCCGGCTATACGGGATTGCATTTCGATATATGGACGCCAACAGCAACCACTATTTATGTGACACCGATTAACCGAAATTCTACATATAATGGTAATGATACGGAGGTGCGTCATTCCGGTAAAGCCACCACGGCGAGAGGATGGACAAGTGTGAATATTCCCATTAGTGAATTCACAGGCGAAAAAACTCGAAACTACCAGTTGAAGATAGAAGGCAATAAAGGAAACCCCATGTTTATTACCAATATCTTCTATTATAAAACTGCCGCGTGTCCGAGTGATCCGACACCTACTGCTCATGCTAAAGGAATCGGCACGGCACAGGAACAAAATGAGTGGATGTATCGCAATGATAATGGGAATATAGCCGGAGGTGCAACCAACAACGTGATAGATTATTACGTGGCTACATTGGGGAACGAGATTCTTTACAAGGTCGTTACTACCGATGCACAGACCATGTGGCCGGATGCTAATCCATTCTTGTATGTGTTAGACGGTAGCAATAACCGTGTGACGGAATTTCAGGGGACACGAAACGCAGCAAACACCCAAGCAACCTATGAGGGTACAATTCCCGGTAGCGTTGGGGCTTTGCAGTTTGACTGGAACTGGTTAGTCCCATTGGTTGGAGGCACGCATCATTGGAACGGTCACTCCCTTTCGGAGAAAATGACCTATAAGCGCGGCTATATTAATAACCCGAATGGCGATGTGACTGCGCCGACTATCACTGGTGCGACTAAAGAAAAAGTAAGCACCGACACGGTGATAACCATAACCGGCGCAACAGATAACTCCGGACAACTCTTCTATTATTTTGAAGACTTAGACAACGGTATTGCGCATATTTCGTTGGCCAACACCTATAATGTGCCTATTACTGAAAATGGGAAAATATACAATATTAAGTGTTATGCCGTGGACTTCAACGGAAACCTGTCCACACCGCAGACTGTAACGCTGAAGATGGCTCTTTCTTCATCGTTTAACCTGGCTCTGCAAAAACCGGTATATATGGGGCGCAATACGCCTGCTGGATATGTTGCCGGTACAAGTTACTCTCTCAGCAACGATGGTATCTATAATGGAGAAAGCCGTTGGGGAACTGGCGATCACGGCGATCCTGCTACTATCAATTATGATGCCGAAGAATGGTTCTATGTGGATTTATGCGGTTACTATACCTTAAGCCAAGTGAAAATTTGGTTTGAGAATGCCTATCCTACATCCTATATCATCCAAACAGCTGAGACCGTGCCGGATGTCCCGACAGACGATACGAAATGGCGTACTGTCTATACCAGTTCAGGCGATCCTAAACACTCTGGAAACGAACTCAGTACCTCGGATAAAGTGGCGGAATATGAGAATGCTTATACCGTCACTACACCAGCGCGTTACGTCCGTATCAAATCAAAGAATAATGCATTGGCTCAATGGGGATTCTCCATGTGGGAGTTTGAAGTGTACGGTACTGCTGTGGTCGCCAAAGATGCTACGGCTCCAACCGTTACAACGGCTGATGTATCTGCTATTGTTGAGAATAATAAATTGCAACTGACGCTGGTTGCAGATGACGGCTCCAAGGTGTTCCGCATTACGGACAGCGATGATAATGTTTATGTCAAAACCGCTGATGCAAGCAATCATGTGGTGATGGATAATATTACCTACACCTACTGCACGAACTATACTTTCTCGGTGCAAGCAATGGACGATGCGGCGAACTTGTCGGCAGTAGTTGAATGCAGCGGTAGTGTGGCACCGGCGGTTGATTTCAATCTGATGGATATTCCCGAAGGCGGCGTGACCGCAAGTGCATCGGTTTCTGCCGGTGATGGTTGGGCGGCAGGCAAAGCCATTGACAGCGATGATAATACCTATTGGGCAACAGGTGCTAATATCGGTGAGCAATGGCTGGCGGTGGATCTAACCCGTGTATTTGGCATCAGCAGTATTAAGGTGGCATGGAATAATGCAAATGTATCCAATCTCTATATCGAAGGATCGCGGGACGGCTCCAATTATTATGTGCTGAAGCATGTCACCACGGCTCCTGCTACGTATTCAGCGACTAATGCAGCTATAGCTTACGAGACCTATACTTTGGAATCCCATATCCAAGCGCGCTATATCCGTCTGCGCGCTGTAGGCCTCTCTGCCGAAATGGCTGTGCGCGATATCCAGATATTCGGCAGTTGCGCTGATGATTATGCACGACCGGTTATGACGGAGGGAGTGTTGGAGAATGTGACCATTAGTGCTTCTTCGGCTACAGCCACAGTCACCGTAAATGCCTATGACGAGACTACTCTGCCTGCTTTGCTGACATACAAAGCGGTTTTCGCGACAGGCGGTTTGGAGGATCGTACCGGATTGACCGTTACGGATGGCATGATCACGCTTACCGGACTTACAGTAGGAACCTCCTATACGGTGCGGATATATGCGGTGGATGAGAGCGGGAATGTGTCCGAGAACTATAAAGAAGTATCTTTCACGCCATATATCAACCTCTATTATTTCACCAGCGATGGGACAGGTGTGTCAGGTGTATGGGCTGCTGTTATTACGGATCCCGAATCAGCCGCTAAACGCCGTTTCGAGGCTACCGAGCATAGCGGTATCTACTATTATCATATCAATGCTCCTGCGGCAGGCGATGTGCAGTATCGACTCTATTACGATGAATCGGGAGCTCAAGTGAGCGAAGTGGCAAACTATTGGTCTGGATCGGATAATCAACTCGTTTCCGGTCATAACGGCGAGACGATTGAGGTGTTCGCGAAAGACAAAAACCATTTCGTTTCTGTCTTTGATGAATTGAAAGTATATGGTGATGCGGTATATGCTGCGGAGGGGTCTGCACACACAATGACATATGCCGGTGAGCATAAGTTTGTATGGCAAGGGCGCGTGCGTACGGGCACGAACGCGTTCCGTATAGCAGTTAATAATAACCATTCCGGCATCACGGATAATTCACGCAACCGAATCATGGATGAGGCGGTGAACTTCGTGAATCCATCTGCTTGGACACATGCCAAATTAACATTCGATATGGAGACTTGGACATGGTCTTGGGAGGAAATCGATTCAGAAGAATTATGCGAATATGCCGGTGGCGCAGGAAGCGGAATAGTTGGACTTAACGGCTCACGCGCGTTGACGGGCTCCGAAACGTATGAACTCTTCGCTTATATGTCTGAAAATAACTGGGTTGTAGAAATGGAGTTCCCTACGGGGGCGGGAAAAATTTACCTGCAACCTTTTACCGCCGCTTCCGGTAATGATCTGACACAGTTTGAGATGACCCATCTCGGCGGAAACTTATATTCTGTTTCTTTAACACCTGCGCAAATAGCAACGCTGTATACTGCGGATGGAATAGTGCGATATACTGTCAAAATAGAAGTTGCTGGCGGTTCGGACATTTGCCAAACAGAGATACATTATTTTGATTTGTCCAATGGCGTATGTGCTCCTGATTATTTTGATATTTATCATTGGGATGATGCTTCTGAGGGAGAACGAACGTCTTACAACGGAGGCATAATCATGCAACCAATCCGATACTTCCGCCATTTTGAGCATACCGAGTGGTGTGCAATCGCTTTCCCATTTGATGTGAGCAGAGTTGCTGTATATGATAATGATGATATCCGGGAATATGACCTCTACCCGAGATTCTATAATGGGACTCAGGATGTAGAAGGTTATTACTGGTTGAAAACATTCCCTGATTGGAATAATACTCCGGTATCTATTGCCAACTTCAAAGGAACATGGCAGCAGCTAACTTATATTACGGATAAGACAGGTGCTACTGCCGATGAAGAAGCCGATTTGGCTACCCATGTGCTTCCTTCGAAAAACGTGCCGTACGTTATCTCTTTCACTGATGGTCCCTATTATGAAACGAATTGGGTGATTTTCTACGGAGAAGGAGGACAAACAATTGCTTCCGAAGCGGATGACCAATGTGCGAATAGTATAACAGGATCCGATGAGGTCGTGAAACTGCAACGCAATAACATGATGAAGCCTACGGAAACGAAATCAGATATCTATATGTTGGAGGAAGGTTATGATATATATGTGCGCTATACCCAACCCATACCGGCCTTTGAGTCTTATGTAGTGGGTACTTCACCGGTACAAACAAAGTATCGTATAATCAGGCTCAGAGGCGAAACTACTCCTGATACAGGAACAACTACCGGGTTGGGAGATGTGCCTACTACTGCCGGATGGAAGGGAGATATTTATTCCGTTTCGGGAGCAAAAGTTGCAACTTTTGCGTCTAGAGATACTATGGAGCATTATCTTGAGTCGCTCTCTCCAGGCATTTATGTGATAAGGACGGCTTCGCAAATACTCAAAATTGTTGTACCCTGATAGAATATTGCTACTCATTATGAAAACGATACAACACATATTGATATTGATGATAGGCTTGCTTGTTTTGCCTGCTAATGCACTATCGTACGAAACTCCCGCCTATTCTGAAACGCACATGATGCATTCTACATCGCCATATATGCTTTCTAAAGCTCAGCCCTCGACCGGAGAGTTGACTTTAGATAGACCGGCATATGTTCCTGCGATGAGTGGCGATCTAAATCCCTTCGGAACAAGCGAGCCTGTGAATGCGCCAAGAAGAGCTCCCGGGAAAACCGAAGGAGACAAAGACGGTCCTGCTTTCCCCCTCTCCGATGCGAATTGGTTCTTGCTCCTCCTGCTGGCTCTCTATGCTGCATGCACGGGATATATGCGATATAGACGAGAAAGCAAAAAACGCCCATCGTGAGTTATAAAAGGTACGTACTTTGTGCGTACTTTTTTTATATTCCCTACCAACCGGTAAGTTGTTGTCAATCAGCAATATGGAACGTACTTTTGTTGACATATCCGTACTTTATCGGTATGGCACACACGCAAATACTTGCGCGTGTGTAAAAAATATAGTACTTTTGCACTCGGAAATTGAACGACCACAATTATAAATCAACCATATTGTTTAACTTATAAATTCATTATCATGAGAAAACTTTTCTTCTTAGTCGCGTTATTAAGCGCCAGTATCATGAGTTTTGCAGCCGGTGAAGTGAACTTCGCATTGGCGTCAGAAGGTTCATCCGCCAGTGCCAGCACCGGTGATGCCGCATTGGCGATTGACGGCAACAACGGCAGCCGTTGGGAGAGCGCCCAAACCGATGCAGAATGGTTTCTGCTCGATTTAGGTCAAAGCCGCACCTTCAATTACATCAAGATCCTTTGGGAAGGCGCTTTCGCAAAGCGGTTCCAGTTGCTGGCTTCCGCCGACGGCGAGACTTTCACCGATTTCTACACAGAGAGCAATCTGGAGGCAGCCGGTTGGCAGAGTCTCTATTTCGAGACAGCGGTAACGGCGCGTTACATCAAGTACCAGGGAATCGAGCGTGCAACTCAATGGGGACAAAGTTTCTTTGAGTTTGAGGTGTATTATCTGAGCGAGGCTCCGAAGACCTACACGCAGATCACGGGTGTGTCGATTGCTGCTTCGTCCGGAGGATACAACGACGCCAACCGCGTATTGGACGGTAATGCAGGTACAGAGTGGCAAGGTTCGCCCAGCAACGGCACTCCGGATACCGATGAGGATCGTACTTTCGACGCATGGTTCGTAGTAGATCTTGGCGCTCTATACGATGTAGATAAAGTAGATATTCATTTCGAGGGCGCATGTGCGCAAGATTACCATATCGATTTCTCGGAGGATAATAATACTTGGAAATTAGGTTACAATTTCGTAGGCAATCCCGGTGTCAATGGCCGTACGGATGAAGTGACGGAGTTGGCAAATAACACGAAGGTTCGTTACGTCCGTTTTTGGAGCACGAAGGCTGCCACCCGATGGGGTATGAAGATCTGGGAGTTCCGCGTATATGGCGCAGAATGGGTACCTGCATCCGATACTGAGAAACCGGTGATGGTAAGTGCCACGGTTGTAAGCAAGACATTTAAGAGCGTCGTGATCGCAGTAGCAGCAACGGACGACAACGGAATAGCTAAATACCGCGTGGTAGAGAGCAGCAAGAGTATTGATGCACAGTTTGTTCCGACGGACGACGAGATCACCATCACGGGCCTGAGCGAGAGTACCGCGTATAATTTCAATATCTACGCAATCGATGTAGTAGGCAAGGAGTCTGATGCTCCGATTGCTGTAGCTGTTACGACGAACGCTTTTGTGGCAGAGCCGCAGGAAGCATGTGCCGCTCCGACATGGCCGGCAGGTCAAGTACAAGCTATTTATAGCCCGACGTATAATGCGAACTGCAATTTCCAAGACTGGGGCAGCGGAACGGCTGTAACTGACACGGATTTTGGTAGGAAATTCGTGACTACCGGTTTAGGTTACTTCGGTTTGGACGGTTTCTCGATCAACGCCATGACGATGGAGGCATTGCATTATGATATCTGGATCGCCGATGATGCGACACTCCGTATCGTGCCTATCTGCCGTAACGCAGCCGATGACGGCAACGAGCCGGAGTACGGTGTGAGTGTAAGCCTAAAAGGCCAGCAGTGGAACAGCATCGATCTGGCACTGAACGAAGGCCAGTTCGCCAATGTGACCAACTGGAGCAACGTCTATCAGGTGAAGATCGACAATGCCGCCAACCTGACGTTCTGGGTAGGAAACGCTTATTTCTACCGCGAGACCGCTTTGGAGGACGATGAGGCTCCGACCAACGTGGCTGGTACTGTAAGCGCATTCTCCTATTTCAGCATAACGCTGTCGCTGAGCGCTGATGACAACATGGGCGTAGTGAACTATACCGTCAAGAACGGCGATGAGGTACTGGCTACAGCCGCTGGCGCAAGCGGCGCTACTGTCAACGTGATTGTACCGGGCCTGCTGCCGAACACGGATTATAACCTGACTGTGGCCGTCAAAGACGAGAAAGGCAATGAGGCTGAGTCTATCACCATAGCAGCCAAGACCGCTGTTGCTCCGGCACCTGCTCCGGCTCCTGATTTCACCAACAAAGAGACGGTAGGTGTCTTCTGCGACGCGTTGGAAGGTCAGCCGGCTATCAATATCGGCGGCTGGGGGCAGACTACTCAAGTAGCATTCGGTGAACTGGCTGCAGGCGACCATGTACAGTATTTCAGCAATATGAACTACCTGGGGTGGGAACTTACTCCGGCAGTTAATGCAACTGGTATGGAATATCTGCACGTAGATCTCTATAGCGAGACACTGGCAGCAGTAGGAATCACTCCTATCAGCCCGGGCAAAGAGAAGGTATTGTCCAAAGCATTACAATCCGGAGAATGGACCTCTCTTGATATCGCCTTGAGTGAATATGAGGCTGCAGGTATCGATTGGGGCAATGTATTCCAATTCAAATTTGACAATGGTGGCGGCAAAGACCTGTTTGTAGATAATGTCTATTTCTACAAGGCTGTCGGTGGCGAAAGCGGTATCGGAAATGTACAAGGAACCGAAGTACAAAGTACGAAGGTGCTGCGCAACGGCATGCTCTATATCGAGCGGAACGGAAAACTCTATACTATCACGGGTGCTTCCGTTAAATAACCACCAACTAACGAAATCTACTTGCTAATCTATACGGACAGAGGTCTTTCCGAGAGGAGAGACTTCTGTTTTTATGCGTACTCATACGTACTTTTTTTGCATGTCACGAAAATGTTTAAATACAGTATATCAATAATATAATGATTAAAAATACGTACTTTTATGTCGTAGAACATATCTTAAAACTTGCGTAATTCGTGAAAAAGCAGTACCTTTGCAGCGGTTTTAACATAGTTAACTTTAAATCGAGAATACCAATACCGATTTAGTTTATCAATTACAAACAATAATACAAACCATGAAACAAAGAATCTTTACAATTGCTATCCTGGCATGGATGTCGCTTGCTGCTTTTGCGCAGACGATGACCGTGACGGGTGTGGTGATGGCTCAGGACGAGCCGGATCCTGTGATTGGCGCCAACGTGGTGGTGAAGGGTTCGGCGAGCGGTACGATCACCGATTTCGACGGAAACTTCTCCCTTTCTGCCAAAACGGGGGATGTTCTCCAAATTTCTTTTATGGGCTACAAAACCCAAGAAGTGAAAGTGTCTAATGCGGGTCCGATCCGTGTGACGCTCGTGCCGGACAACGTGCAGCTGCAGGAAGTGGTAGCTATCGGTTACGGTACGATGAAGAAGAGCGACCTGACGGGTGCTGTTTCTTCAGTAAAGGCAGAGGATCTTCAAAAGACTCCATTAGCTACCGTTGACCAAGCTTTGCAAGGAAAAGCCGCCGGTGTGACCGTCAATGCCAACTCCGGTCAGCCGGGTGCGGCTGCTGAGATCCGCATCCGTGGTATAGGCTCCGTTAAATCCGAATCTACACCTATTTACGTAGTGGACGGGGTAGTGCTGAAGGATATTAACTTCTTGACCCCTTCGGATATTGAGTCTATGGAGATTATGAAGGATGCCTCTTCTACGGCAATCTACGGTAGCCAGGCAGCAAATGGTGTAATCTTGATTACTACAAAGTCGGGACATAAAGATCGCAAGGCAGCTATCAGTTTTAATGCATATTGGGGTATTCAAAACCGGTGGCGCAAATTGGATGTTATGAATGCAATGGACCAGGCGCAGACGGAAGTGCTGATGGCAGGTGGCGCGAAAGCAATCACCAACTGGAACAAGGGTTTTGCAACATGGTGGCAAAAAACGAATAATGCCAGTGGGAAAAACCCGTATTATCCGATTAATTTCGATTATGCCGCGTATGCAGAGACGGGCGGAACCGACTGGCAAAACGAAGTGTTTCATAAGAATGCTCTGGTGCATAACTATAGTCTTTCTATAGATGGTGGCGGAGAATGGGGCTCTTACTTATTCAGCGCAAGTTATTTTAACCAAGACGGTACGCTGCATGGCAGTAATTATGACCGTCTGACGCTTCGTGTGAACACTAAATTTAATGTACGCAAATGGTTGCGCATAGGTGAGAACCTGACGTTCGCTACAAGCAGATCCCGTAATGCGATGAATAACAATGCGTCCCCACAAGCCTCTGTGCTTTCTGCAGCATTAGCAATGGCACCATGGGATCCTGTATATTATCCGGAGAATGCTGTGAATGGTTTAGGCGAGAAAATAGGAGGTCAACCTTCGGCTGCTTCTAACTTTACCAATGTGGTCAATCCAATGTCCATGATTTATAACTCGGAGCCGAAGAACCGCGTACAACGTTGGGTGGGCGATATCTTTATTGAGATTATGCCGGTGAAGGGGCTGACTATTCGTCCGTCCTTGAGTATGGATCTTAGCAATAATATGGATCGCACATTTAATTATGCATATCGCTATTCTAACGCTGACTACCGCGAGCATAATTCCGTTGGTGCCAGTATGGCACGCTACATGACGCTCACAAATGATAATGTAATCACCTATGCACGTGACATAGAGAAGCATAGTTTCTCCATCATGGCGGGTGAGACGATGCAACAATATGACTACTACAGTGTGAGTGCAGGAGGACAAGACATTGTCAATATTGATCCTAAAAACTGGTATGTCTTTAATACCAAGAACGACTCCACCCGTACGGAAGGTGATGCAGTCGCCCGTACGCGTCGTTTGTCTTTCTTCACCCGTTTGCATTATAGTTATGATAATCGCTATATCGCTACTTTTAACTTCCGTGCAGATGCTTCTTCGCGATTCAAGAAAAGCGACAAGGGAGTATGGGGCTATTTCCCATCTATGGCATTGGCATGGCGTATCAACCAAGAGGCATTCATGGAAGATGCAAATTATGTAGATAACCTGAAATTGCGTTTTGGTTGGGGTCAGGTAGGAAATGACCAAGTGAGCGAGTCTGCTTTTGTGCAGTCGATAGAGACGCCGGGACCGTATTTCGTAGGATATATCTTAGGAGACAATCTTGTGCCGGGAGCTGCAGTGCTGACTCTGGTTAACGAGAACGGAAGATGGGAGACTAACGAACAGTGGAATGTAGGTCTGGATTTCGGTTTTTGGAACGGCAAATTGAGCGGTACGATTGAGGGCTATATCCGCGACACGAAAGACGCTATTCTGTCGGTCAATGCCCCTGCGCATGTGGGTAACCACTGGGCTATGTCCGCTAACCTAGGAACGGTGCGCAATATGGGTCTGGAACTCACGCTGGGGCACCAGAATCGCGTTGGAGATTTTGAGTACGGCATTAACGGGAATATCTCTTTTGCGAAAAACAAAGTGACTAAGATGAATGGCGGTAGTGCGGATTATGGTGACCGTACCAAGACAGATGAGGGGCTTCCGGTTCGCTCTTTCTGGGGGTATAAGTATTTGGGCGTGTACCTGTCCGACGAAGAGGCAGCAACTCATCTGCCTAATTCGACTAATGTAGTGAACGAAGGTGACTCCAAATACGAGGACCTGAATGAAGATGGCAAGATAGACGAGAACGACTGTATGGTTATTGGTAATCCGTTCCCATGGCTGACAGGTGCATTGACCTTTAATCTCGGTTGGAAGGGAATTGATTTTAGCATCAATTTCCAAGGAGTGTATGGCAACCAGATTTACAATGCGCTCCGCGAACGGTTGGAAGGAACTGGTCAGACAGCCACGCTGAGTACTGCGATGAAAGATGTACATATCTATTACAACGCCGACAAGCGCGAGGCAATGACCGATGCCGGTATCGATTGGCAAAGCTATATGAACCAGTATGCCGGTTCTATTCCTAATCCTCACGGCAACTCGCTGAATGCAGCCAACTCATCCCGTTTCATCGAAAGCGGTGCTTACCTGCGCCTTAAAGACTTGACATTAGGTTATACGTTGCCGAAAAAGTATAGCCAGAAAGCATATATTGATCGTATCCGTGTGTATTTTACAGCCAGCAATCTGCTGACCCTTACCGGCTATACAGGTTATGACCCCGAGGTCGGTGGCGGAGTCGATTACGGTAACTATCCGCAGAGCCGCACATTTATGTTTGGTATCAATTGTGACTTTTAATCAGGGAGGACAAGAATATGAAAAAATCAGTTTATATACTATTAGCCCTTTGTGTCCTGGGATTGTCTTCATGCGACTGGGTGTCTGAACCCACTCCTGGTGTAACCCAGTTGTCGGACTATTTCGTTTCCGGCCAGGCTTGTATTTATAATGTCAATGCCAACTATGTACCGTTGGCATGGGAATATAATAATACCTATTATAGCGAATGGTTTATCGGTGATGTGATGTCCGATGATGCTCTAAAGGGAGGACAGAATATTGCTGACATGGCTGCTGCGTATGAATTGGAGAACTTCAAATCTAATGCGGATAATGAGATCGCGGAAGATTTCTTCAAAGCCCAGTATGAGGGAATAGCCCGTTGCAACCTGTCGCTGCACTATATCCCTACTGTCGCTTGTGATTCGGATATGAACGAGGAACTGAAACAGCGTCTGTTAGGCGAGTGCTATTTCTTACGTGCATACTATTATTTCCGTTTAGTACGTACTTTCGGTGGCGTTCCTCTGAGTTTGGCGATAGAGAATAGCGATGAGAACTGGCAGCGCGCTCGCTCAAGCGCGGATGAAATCTACGCACAGATAATATCCGATTTGGAGAATGCCGAGTCACGCCTATGGAACAAGAGTAAAACGGGGGGCGCCGATATGGGACGTGCAACTAAAGGAGCCGCGCAGGCGATGCTGGTCAAAGTGAATATGTACATGCATGACTATGCCAAAGCTAAAGAATGGGGCGATAAATTCCTGAGCGAGCAGGCATCGGAATATTCGCTTGTGCCTGATTTTGCAAGCAACTTCACTCTTGCTGGCGAGAATAATTCGGAGTCAATATTCGAGATACAATATGCGAATGAGGCTACTTCTGATTATGGCCCCGGCAATGGTTCGACCCGCGGAACATTTACAACGGTTTTGACCCGCTCTCGTTCGACCAATATGGGCGATGAGGGATGGGGATTCAACAAACCTACCCATAACCTCTATGATGAATACGAAAAAGCCGATTCGCTTCGCCGCGATGCAACCATCATATTGTTGGATTCAGCACATCTGGGCGATCAAGATACCTATTTGGGCACCTCCTATCTGAACCGCAAGACAGGTTTGTATAATGCAGACGGTACGGGCTATACCTATAAAAACGCACACAATACGCGTGGCGTGCTCAATAACAAACAGATTCGTTTGGCAGACCTTTATTTGCTTTATGCAGAAGCATGTCAGGAAACTGGAGATAATGGTACTGCTGTCATTTATTTGAACAAGGTACGTGACAGAGCCGGTTTGGCTAATTATCCGGGGTATAGTTTTAAGATCAATGGCGTGGAAATATCGTCGCCTACTTTACAGGAGGCTATCCGTCACGAGCGCCGTATGGAGTTAGCGATGGAAGGTCATCGCTGGTTCGACCTCTGCCGGTGGGGCGTGGCTTATGAGGTGATGACGGCTTATATGGCGCAGGAGAGCGCTGAAGCGAAAGCAGAGATGTTGCCGTTCCAGAAGGGCATACACGAACTGCTGCCTATTCCTAACAAGCAACGCCAACTTAACAGCCTGCTGGAGCAGAACCCAGGATATTAATTACGTTGTGTTGGTATTTATTAGGATTTCCGATAAAAGACAGAAAAATCACTGTAACTAGTTTAACTAGGATAAATAATCTTTTTAATTAACTTTTTAAAACAACAAAACTTATGAAAGCAAACAAATTTTTTGCAGTAGCGCTGGCAGCGCTGACATTGGTTGGTTTCAACGCTTGTAAGGGAAAGACCCCTTCGGGTGGTGAGGATCCGCAAACAACCACATTAGCTCTCAACGAGACCGAGATTAAGGTGAGTGTTGATGCAACATTCCAGTTGACCGCTAACATGGAGGTAACATGGGCTACTTCTAATGAGGCAGTAGCTACTGTTTCCAATGGTTTGGTAAAGGGTATTGCAGCTGGTGAGGCGAACATTACCGCTACCGCTACCGACGGTCAGAAAGCCGTTTGTAAAGTAACTGTAGAAGGTGGCACCACTCCTCCTCCCGCAGATGGTAACTATGCTGATTTCAAACAACTGCAGGGGTCTGCTTACTATGTGTTCTTCCTGCAAGAAGGTGCGGCAAAGTATCTCGGGGACAAAGTATTGTATAACTTCGGTCCGAATGATAACGCTGGTGCTGGTTCTCGTTGGCTCTATACATGGGATCAAACATTTGTTGGTGGAACGGCTGTTGGAACCGATCCGTTTGATATGGCAGAAGGCTGGGTTGCTATGGCTCAGGTTACCGGAGGCACGTGGGCAGGTATGGGTTTGTGCGTTGCTATCAACGACGGAAACAACCCAACTGGTGAAGGCGCAGCTGAAGATTTGGCAGCATTGAATACACTCAAGACCAACATTACCAACTATGATGAGTGGTATCTTGCAATTGCTCTCAAGAACTCAGTCCAAGGGGCAGGATATGAATTCAACCTGATCGGAAGCAATGTATTTGACGCAGCAACCAATAAGGGGGTAGAGACCGGTGTCGGCACAATCAATATTGCTCCGGCAGCTACAGGAGAGTGGGTATATAAAGAGTTCAAACTCTCCGAAATCCCCGGTTTGGAGTTTGGTGAATTTACCACCAATGGTTCCAATATCCTGACTGTTCTTGGTAGTCCGTACATGTCTGGCGTTCAGCTTGATCTTGGTTACGCATTCATTTATAAGAAATAATTGACATTCTCTCTTGGGCCGGTGGGGTTGATTCTCCCGCCGGCTCTCTATTAAAAATCAATGACGACAATGAAAAATCTATCAGTATTTAGCATTCAACTATCTGTATTCTGTGTTTTATTAGGATTGTCCATTACGGCTTGCGAGCCCAATAATCCAGATGATTCTGAACCCATAGTGGACTCTAATGAGTATGCGTATATCCAAGTTAAAAGTCCCAAGCGCGGCGTAAGTTTCAACTGGCAGATGGATGCCGATTTTGACCTGCTCGGCCCAGCTGTCTCGTGGAGTTACAATTGGGCGAATACACATGCGGAAGTCCAAGAAAACAAGTATCAGCAGTATGGCATCCAGTTTGTGCCCATGTGCTGGAATAACAATTATTCTCCAGATGGTATTGCTGCCTATTATGTTTCTCATAAAGATAAGCAGAACTATCTGCTTGGCTATAACGAACCAAACCTGACGGATCAAGCAAATATGACACCGACACAGGCTGCTGAGAAATGGGGGGATGTAGTAGCATTAGCTAAAAATAATAATGCCCGTCTGATTTCCCCTGCAATGAATTGGGGCACTTTGGCAGGCTGGAGTAATGGGGTGCAATGGCTGCAGTCTTTTTTCCAATTGGTCAATCCTGATGACATCTATGGTATCGCCGTACACATATACATGAACTCGGCAAAAGCTGCATTAAGCGATTTGCAACGCTATAAGGTATTCGGAAAACCGCTGTGGCTGACGGAGTTCTGCGCATGGGAAGGGACATCAAGTTCAGCAGCACAAGTGCAATTCATGACGCAATGTATTAATGCGTTGGAGCAGGACAAGGACTTGGAACGCTATGCGTGGTTTATCCCTCGTGGAGGTTATGCTACGGAAGCAGAACCATATATGTCGCTACTAACAAAGACAAATCCGGCTGCCTTGACAGAACGCGGAATAGTATTTGTTAATATGTCTTCTTTTGACAAAGATGCCGTTTATCCGTGCGGTAAGCGTATTCCGGCAGAGCACTATCGTGCATGTAGTGTGGATGAGAGTTATTCCTCTCCTCTCATTGCTATTTGTACAGATGTGAATGGTATTTTGCAGATTGATGGTCTAGCGCTCAATCAATGGATGGATTATCAAATCAAGGTGCTCAAGGGTGTGAAGCACTTCCAGATCCGTTATTCCGCTACCCGCGATTCGGAGATTACGATTTATAAGGTCGATGAACAGGGCAATGAAACGGAACTACAGGCGGTATCTATGCCGACTACAGGAGGCAAAACCAACTGGACTACTCTCGAAGTTGATTTTACTCCGGAGGCAGGAACGCAAGTGTTCCGTTTGAAATGTACCAAGGGCTTACCTCGTATTAACTGGTTTAAACTTAATTAAGTATATGAAAAAGATATTCTTTATAGCATGCGTGCTCTGTGCCGCGACAATGCAGGCGCAAACAACCGTAGATGATTTTGAGAACTCATCCAAGACATGGAATACCGTTTCCTGTGGCAATGAGATAGTGGACAACCCTCATCAGGAAGGATTGAACCTCAGCTGCAAGTGCTTGCAGATTGAGCGTGCGCCTGAGTGTGATAATTGGTCAGGGGCTATTTATACATTGCCGCAAGCCGTGACGGGTTATAAATACGTGCACGCGCTCATGTATCGCAATAACAGCCACAAACCGAACCTGAAAGTGACGGATAATGGCGAAAACCTTGATATAGTACCGGTGAATACTATCGTTGCCAATCAATGGCAGGATGTGGTATTCGATATCAGCGGCAAAGCGCAGGTTGACTACCTGATGTTTATGGCTGACCGTGACGAGATTACAGAAAACGCCGTTGTGCTGATTGACGATGTGCTCTTCTCCAATGATGCCACTCCCCGTACCACTCCTAATGCCCAATGCGCCGACGAAGCGGAACCGGAACAGGACGGGGAATATACACTTGTTTGGAACGAAGATTTCACCGACGGAGCATTGGATACCAAGGTTTGGAATATAGAGGTGAACGGCGACGGCGGAGGCAACAACGAGTTGCAGTACTACTGCGAGAAAGGTGTTTCCCTCGGCGTTGAACCGACTACCGGCAAGCATTGTTTGATCCTTACGGCTACCAAAGAGAACTATCAAGGCAAAGCCTGTACCTCGGGACGCGTGAACACCAAGAACAAGATGACCTATACCTATGGTCGTATTGACGCGCGTATCAAGTTCCCGCAGACAGCCAACGGCTTATGGCCCGCTTTCTGGCAGATGGGTAATAACTTCGACCAAGTAGGCTGGCCCAAATGCGGAGAGACCGATATCATAGAGATGGGACACCAGAATGCCTTCTCCAAAGGAACACAGGATCGTTTCTTCAACGGTGCGATGCATGTAGGCTCGGCGTGGAACAGCGTCTGGAGTGACGCGCAGGACGCTACCTGGTCCTATTCGCTGCAAGACACTTTCCATATAGTGACGATGATATGGACGCCGACATCCATCGACATGTATATGGACAAAGAGGCTCATCCGGAGAAAGGAGCTTATTTCCATGCGGATTTGGAACCCAATGACGATGCGGACTACAACCGTCAACTGGTGTTCGGCAAACCGAACTTCATTATTGCGAACCTTGCTGTGGGAGGTAATTTCCCGGGCATCTATAACATAAACAATGTGACCGCTATGGCGAACGGTCCGCGGTCGATGTATATTGACTGGATCCGTATCTACCAGCGCGGCGACAACAACCAGTCGTTTGTCTGCCCGTCGGCATCCGATGACATAGAGCCGGAAGGAACAACAAACCTCACCCCGGCCCTCTCTTCAAGAGAGGGAGAAAAGGTGCTCCGCAACGGGCAGCTGCTCATCCGCAGAGGAGAGAATGTTTATACTATAACCGGACAAATCATAAAATAACAATATCATGAAACAGAATAAAATTTTCATTATGCTGATGGCAGGTCTTTGCTTGTTCGCTTGCAAGGAACCTAACACTCCGGAAGTAATCAATGTAGAATCTGTCACGTTGGATCAATCTACTATACAGTTGACGGTTGGAGCTTCTGCAACGCTGGTCGCAACCGTCACTCCGAAGAATGCCGCTATCGTAGAGTGGAGTACTTCCAATCCCTCTGTGGCTGTAGTTGTAAATGGACAAGTGACCGGCATCTCCGATGGCGTGGCTGTTGTAGCAGCGGCTGCGGGGTCGAAAGTGGCGACGTGTGTCGTTTCTGTCGGCAATGCAGGTGGTCAAGGCGGACAAGGCGGTACTACCACCTCGTATGAGCAATATCTGGAGGGATCGGACTACTACGTATTCTTGATGGATGACAAGGCACTGAGCCGCATCAAAGGTACAGTGCATGACTATCGCATCAATGGTGAATATGCCTCGCCGGGCAATCCTGGACCAGGTGTGACCTGCACGATGGATATTTGGAACGGTGATGTTACTGACGCTAACTTCGGCACCTGCAAGGGTGCTTCGGCTTTTGGTGATTTGGATGTGGAATGGATGTATTGGAAATCCGGCTCGCTGGCATGGGGAAATATCTGTGGTGGTATTCGTCAGTGGGGCGAATGTGATTTCACGGGAGTGACAGAGGATTATGACTTTGTGATAATCTATCGCACACCGCGTAGGTTGGCTGGTACAAGCGTGAGCGTCCGCTTATTTAGCACTACGGGTGGCGAACATGCTGTGAATAGCGGTATGATCTCGCAGAGCCATGGCGAATGGGATGTAGCCGAATGGTCAATGGCAGAGTGGTTTGCCGATGGCCTAGATTGGTCGCAGACTATCATTGGTAGTCAAAGTAATGTGGTATATACTCCGGCATTAGTTGTTGAGGGCGGAGGCCGCGAATTGGAGATTTGTGCGATCTTCTGCTACAAAAAGTAAATCTCTCTCTTTGTGGCTAAAAGCTTGCACGGTTATATAGTATGTCTGGCAACCTGCGTGCTTTGGGGTTGCGGAACTACGACGGTGGAAGATTCAATTCATCTGTCAACCAATGTGCTGCAACTGGCTGTGGGGGAATCACAGATGTTGACCGCAGTAGCTACAACAGATGTGACATGGCAATCGGAAGATTCATCTATTGCGCGCGTTGAGGATGGGTTGGTAACCGCTATTGGTGTAGGCAAAACGCTCATTACTGTTACTGCAGGTAAGGCGCAGGCGGTATGTCAGGTTTATGTGGTTAGCGCCAGAGGCTCTACGCTGGCATTACCCAAGGCATACATGCAAGTAGATAAGGGTACGGTACAGTTGATGGAGGTAATATCGATGTACGATGTGCCGCTCACTTGGACCTCGACCGACACGACAGTAGCGATAGTGGCTGAGGAAGGCTGGCTTCACGCCTTGCGTCCTGGGCACACAACGATTACGGTAAGCAACGGTGCAGAAAGTGCTTCGTGTTACTTGGCGGTTCGGCATAAGTGGGGCGAATACGAGTTGGTCTGGACTGATGAGTTCGACGGCACGGAACTGGACCGCACGTCGTGGAACGTAGAGGTGAACGGTAACGGAGGCGGCAATAATGAGCTGCAATACTATACCGACCGTCCCGTCAACTTGCGTGTTGAGAGCGGGAACCTCATCATAGAGGCACGCCGGGAGAACTACGGCGGACGGCAGTACACCTCCGCTCGTATCAATACAATGGGCAAACGCACGTTTCTCTACGGCATGATAGAAGCGCGAATTATGTTCCCTTCCGGTGGAGGCACCTGGCCCGCATTCTGGATGATGGGCAACGACTACGGTCGCGTAGGCTGGCCTGCCTGCGGAGAGACGGATATAGTAGAGCACATTGGTAATGAACCGCAGTTGGTATCACACGCGTTGCATAATCCATACAAGAGCGGCGGGAATTGCTGGTCAACCAGACAATACCATGAAGGAGTGGAAAACCAATACCACATCTACGGTATAGAATGGTTGCAGGAAGAGGAATACGGACGGGATATGATCCGGTTCCTATATGACGGCAAAGTGCATGCCACCCAGTCCGAGACACTGGAGAATATGGACGATGAGTATTACTGGCCGTTTAACAAAGAGAATTTTCTCCTCCTCAATATGGCCATAGGAGGCTCAATGGGAGGAAAAGTAAATGACGCGATATTTAATCAACCGATACAAATGAAAGTGGATTGGATACGTGTTTATCAGCGAAAAGAAATTGATTAATAGTATGAAATCAAAAATGAAAAAGACAATCTTCTGTATTCTGTCAGCGATAGCGGTCTGTACTCTGTATTCTTGTTCCAAGCCGGAGTGGGAGTTGGTGTGGTCCGATGAGTTTGACGGCGAGACCTTGAACACCGCTTATTGGAACGTAGAGGACAACGCCCGCGGCGGCGGAAACGCCGAGTTGCAGTATTATACGCCGAAGAACGTGACGATCGAGAAACACCCTGTTTCCGGCGAAGGGTGCTTGGTTCTCAATGCGCAGCGTGAGAATTACGGCAACCGTCCGTGTACCTCTGCGCGTCTGAACACGCAGGACAAGGTGACGGTAGAGTACGGCAAAGTGGAGGCACGTATCGCTTTCCCTTATACGGCAGACGGTCTCTGGCCCGCTTTCTGGATGCTGGGTAATAACCTTGCGCACGATCTGGGCAATAATGATGATATAGACACCCGTGCCGCCAAGTTAGCAGAGCAAGGAATGGTCGTTTGGCCCAAGTGCGGCGAGATAGACATATGCGAGATGGGACACGTGAACGGTATCAAAGCCGGCACACAGGACCGCTATTTTAACGGAGCATGCCATTGGGGCGAGAGTTTCAATAACGGAGCGTACCCCAATTACGGCCAGTTCTGTACCGCCGACTATCCGGTGCAGGGAGACTTCCATCTCTACACGCTGATATGGACGGAAGACTCGATAGCTATGTATTTGGATTTAGTTGAAAGTCAAAAGTCGAAAGTCGAAAGCATTTTTCCTGAGGCTGAGCCTTATTTCCAACTCTCGCTGCGGGGCAAAGAGATCAATGAACCGGGACATTATTTCAATCATCCGTTCTATCTGGTGCTGAATCTGTCCGTGGGAGGTTTCTTCCCCGATATGCCTGCGGCGGAGAAATATCCGGAGGTGATACCGATGGACGATCCTTCTTTCCTGAAAGTGACCGCTCTTCCGGAGGACGGCACACCGGTTAAAATGTATGTGGATTATATCCGCGTTTATAAGCGAAACGAGTAATAACGTAATGACGTAATAACGAAAAAATCATGAAGTTAAGTATTAAAGAAAAGTTAGGTTACAGTTTAGGTGACACGGCGTCCCATTTTGTGTGGGATCTGGTCAATTTCTGGTTGATTTTCTATTACACCGACGTACTGGGAATCAGTCCTGCATGGTCCACCGCTATCGCTATTCTGGGTACAATCATGGATGCCGTGATGGATCCTGTTGTCGGAATCTGGGCGGATAGGACGAACACGCGATGGGGCAAGTTCCGTCCGTTCCTGTTGTTCGGTTGTGTTCCGTTTGCGCTGTTTGCCTTTCTGGCGTTTTTCGGACCTGATCTGCAAGGCAATGCGCTGATAGCCTATATCCTGCCGATGTTTATCGGTCTGCGGATAGTATATGCCATCGTGAATATCCCTTATTCGTCGCTGGGCGCCGTGATGACGGATGATTCGATAGAGCGTGCCGGACTGAACTCGTTCCGCTTTGTGGCAGCCAACCTCGGGCAGCTGATAGTATCGGGTTTTGCACTGTATATCGTGTATTATCTCGGATCTCATGCTACGGGAATGGATTACTCCGTCATGGCAGACGATGCGGCACGCAAACTGTTTATGGAAGGCGCGGCTGCCAATTCCGCCCTTGTGCGTTCGTCGTATATCATCGGTTTCCGTTACTTGGTGGCTATCTTCGGATGCGTGGGTATCATTCTGTTCCTGATCACCTTCTTTACTACGCGTGAGCGTGTGGCGCCTCCCAAACGCCAGGATGCGCATCTGGGACGGGATTTCAAATATCTGTTCAAGAACAGACCATGGGTGGTTTTGACATTAGTAGGCATCGTGTCGTTTATCATGTTCGCCATCCAGAATATATCCGCCACCTATTATTTTAAGTATTTCCTCGGTGCAGAATCCAAGAGCCAGATCTTCAATATCTTGGGTACTGTGGCTCTTATTATCGCTATTCCTACGACCAAACCGCTTGTGAAGAAATACGGTGCGAAACAGCTCTATATCGTTTGTTCGCTGCTGTCGGGCTTCTTCTTCTGCATGCTTTTCTTCGCAGGCAAGAATTTTGTACTGATCAATATCTTCAACTGTCTGGGTAAGATTGCTTATGCGCCGGCTATCTCGTTGCTATGGACGATGCTGGCAGACGCAGCGGACTACGGGGAGTGGAAGTTCCAGCGCCGTACAACGGGTCTGTGCCTCTCTGCGGCGGTCTTTGCACAGAAGATAGGATGGTCTATCGGTGCTGCCTTGTTCGGCGTAGTCATGTCGATGATCGGATATAACGCCGATCTGCTGACTATTGACCAGATCCAGCATACACCGCTGATTATGAACACCTTCCATTGGATGTTCGGTATTGTTCCCGGCGTGCTGTATGCCTCGTGCGCTATCTTTTTAGCGTTCTATAATCTGGACACCGCCACCATGGAACAGATGAAGGCTGAGTTGGAGGTCCAACGGGAGTCCGAAGCACGCTCGAAATAGTACCGCAAACCACTAAATATCACTAAGTATCACTAAGTATCACTAACGTTTTATTTTCGGACTGAGTGTTCGAAAAAATAAGATAATCATGGTAAAAGGACAATTTATATCGATTAACGGCGAACGGTTTTATGAGATTGCCAATTACGATGAGATGCAGCCGTTCTTCATCTCGCTGGCGTCGGATACGGATCTATGGATGTACCTGTCTTCCACCGGAGGACTGACGGCAGGTCGCAGAAGTCCCGGTGAAGCGCTCTTCCCGTATTATACGGACGACAAGATTACGGAGAGCTATGAGTTTACCGGTCCGCGTACGATCATCAACGCGTGGCGTCCGTTCTCGAACATGCAACAGCCGGTATATGAAATATCCCGTAAGATAGCCAAATCGCTGGTCGGTAACCAGATTGTATTCTGCGAGGAGAACCATACACTCGGTTTGCGTTTCTCCTATCTCTGGGCACCGGCAGGAAAGCACGGCTGGGTGCGCAGAGCCACCCTGGAGAACCTGACGGACAAAGCGATAGACATTGATCTGACCGACAAACTGATGAATGTTCTTCCCGCGGGTGTAGAGCGCAAGACCCAGAATGAGTTTTCTACGCTTGTGGACGGCTATAAGAAGACGGAGATTATCGGCTCATTGGGTCTCTTCCGTATGGAAGCAATCCTTGTCGATCGGGCAGAACCCAGCGAGTCTCTCACATGCAATACGGTATATTGTCTGGGATTACCTGACGCCGATTATAGCCAGACGGCTTCGAAAGGTGTGCGCGGAACTTTTACGGCTCATTCACGACTCGTTTTGCACTCTTCCGTTACTTGGTACAACGTGCTGGACGTGAGTCAGGATGCGGTAGCGGTACATGATTTGATGCATTTTATCGCACAGCCGGATGCTATCGCGGAGATAGAAGCGGCGATGAAGCAGTCCACCGAGACGCTGAAGCAGATAGTAGCGAAAAACGACGGCGTACAGCATACCGGCGATGAAGCGAATGATGCACGCCATTTCGCCAACGTGCTGTTTAACACCATGCGCGGCGGCTATTATCTGACCTATCCGCCGAAGTCTGCTACGGAAGATCTGCCGCTGACTTTCGGTCGCCGCCACGGCGATCCTTCGCGGCCGTGGAACCTGTTTGATATCCGTGTGCAGGACGAGAAAGGAAACCCGGTGGTAGCCTATCAGGGCAACTGGCGCGATATATTCCAGAACTGGGAAGCGCTGTCGCTCTCCTATCCGCTCTTTATCAATCATATCATCGCCAAGTTCCTCAATGCCACTACGGCGGACGGCTATAACCCCTACCGTATCTCCAACCACGGCATTGACTGGGAGGTGATAGAGCCGGAGAACCCGTGGTCGAACATCGGCTATTGGGGAGACCACCAGATTATCTATCTGCTCAAACTGCTGGAGATCAGTTATCAGCACGATCCCGATACTTTGCGCAGTCTGCTTAACGAACGGCAGTATGCTTTCGCCAATGTGCCATACCGCCTCAAATCGTACAAGGAGATAGTGGCGGATCCGAAGAACAGCATTTGGTTCGATACCGAGTTGCATAACCGGATCATGGCTTTAGTGCCGCAAATGGGCGCAGACGCCAAACTGATTCTGGACGAGAAACAACAGGTGCGCCGGACAACAATGGCGGACAAGCTTCTTATCACGCTGCTGACCAAACTGTCGAATTTTATTCCGGACGCGGGCATATGGATGAATACGCTGCGGCCGGAATGGAACGATGCGAATAATGCGCTGGTAGGTTACGGCGCTTCTATGGTGACGCTCTATTATATGCGCCGCTATATCACTTTCCTGCAATCCCTTGTTACCTCGGATATTACGGTAGGTACAGAGACTGCGGATTTCCTGGCGGCTATTCATAAGGCATTGCAGTCGTGTGAAAACAGCCGACGGTATATCGACGCAGCCGGTCTTGCGGGCGAACAATACCGCACACGGGTGTATGGCGGAATAAGCGGAAACAGGCAGACCGTGTCGCGAGAAGAGATACAGACATTCCTGGCAGATGCGCTGAAACGTATAGATGCTTCTATCCGCGCCAACAAGCGGGAGGACGGCTTGTACGAGGCGTACAACCTTATCCGCTTTACGGAGACCGGTGAGGGTATTGAGATTACCCATCTCTATCAGATGCTGGAGGGACAAGTGGCGGTACTTACTTCGGGCATCCTCTCCGGTGAGGAATCTGCGGATCTGCTGGATGCTATGCGGGCATCGGATCTGTACAGGGAAGACCAGCGGTCGTATATGTTGTACCCGAACCGCAAACGCAAGACATTCCTGGAACTCAACAACGTGCCTTCCGACAGCGTTCTGCTGACGCCTGAGATCCGGCAGAAGTATCTGGGTACCATCCTCAAACAGGATTGCGACGGAGGTATCCATTTCGATGCGCAATACCGCAATGCCAATAATCTGCCCGAGGAATTGAAAGACCTCTATGAGTCCGTCTTCAATCACCATGCCTTCACCGGCCGTTCCGGCACGTTCTATAAATATGAAGGATTAGGTTGCATCTATTGGCATATGGTGTCCAAACTGCTGCTGGCGGTAGGAGAGACGATAAGCCAAGTACCAAGTGACCAAGTACCAAGTACCAAGGAGGAAACGCTACAGCGTCTTCGCGCTCATTACAGAGCCATCCGAGAAGGAATAGGTTCGCATAAACGTCCAGACGAATACGGCGCGTTCCCGTTTGATCCGTATTCGCATACACCCTCTATGGCAGGCGTGCAGCAACCCGGTATGACCGGTCAGGTGAAAGAAGATATCATCTCCCGTTTCTTTGAACTCGGCGTGTCCGTTCATGATGGTCAGATCACCTTCTGCCCGACCATGCTGACCGAGTCGGATTTCAAGGACGGCGAGTTGCATTTTACCTACTGCGGCACGGAGGTCATTTATAAGAAATCAGCCAGGTCAGACCTGCATCAGCCGTCTTTGACTCTGTCCAAAGAGCAAAGCTCCCATATCTTTGCCCGTGACGGAGAGATTAAAAAGCTTGTGGTTGAATTATAAGGATATGAAAAAGCCTGTAATCTCCATATGGATAGTTGTCCTGTTCTCACTCTTTTTAGGAGGACGGGTAGGTTTGTCCGCGCAGACAGCGGTGCCTCTTGGTGCAGGTTCGTACGCATCGTTTGCGCCGCTGGCAGAAAGCCGTTCATCGCTTCATGAGGGATGTCAAGCCTACCAGACGGAGCACAGGCGTCTCTATCTGCCGGATTCGTTATTACAGCGTCTGGCACCGGCAGACGGCTCTGCGGAGGGTTCTCTGGCTCTTCCAAGCAACGACTGGTGGACCTATGCATTAGTGAATCAATGGACAGGCAAACTATGGTTCTATCCGGGCTGGGCGGAAGCCAAAGACGGAGAACTACAGATCGGTTTCCCCTCCTATTGGGAACCGACAGGATGTGAGGTCAAATGGAATACCCCGCTCGCTGTCTCTTTTACAAATACCATAACCGGTAAGAGAGCGGCTTTCCGCGAGGCTCTTGTGGATAACTGGTCGGATTTCATGATGTCGTTTGTGATGCAGGACGGAGAGGCATGGGTGCGTGTCACCTGCATGCAGGGTTCGCCGCTGGTGTGGATAGAGACAAAGAATATTACTGCGCAGGTGACGAATCCCGATAGTTCCCGTTTCGGTGTTTTCTCCGATCAGCAAGTGACGACGGTTGCGCTGCTGACAGACGGACTGGATGCTGCCCATGCCGCGCTCTTTGCCCATCGTATCCCTCGTCGAACAAGGCTGGATTATCAGGTTGATATGTCTCAATCCCGCCTGACCACCACCTTCCGCGTTTATACTGACGATCAAACGGCCAATAACCAAACGGCAAATGTCCTGATGGCTTTTTTGCCGCACCATTATTACAGTCACGAGGGATTAAATGATCAAATGGTAAATGACCAAATGGTAAATGACCTAACCTATATGTCCCCGCGCGGGGAGATGCGTCTGGCGGAGGGGAATAATTTTGCCTTCGTCTATCCGATAGATGGCTTCTTGCCTTTCTTCCCGGCTCCGCAGGAATGGAAAGAGGGTTTCTCCCGTACCCGCATGCTGGCTCTGGAGTCTGATTATGCTGCGCGTGGTTCTTTCGGCGCCGATACCTATTGGGGAGGGAAAGGGCTTACCCAGATGATGCACTATATGACCTTTGCACTCCAGATGGGCGACACAACAACCTATCTTATGGCGAAAAAGAGACTGCGTGCCACACTTGAGAACTGGTACACCTATATTCCGGGGGAACAGAACATGTATTTCGCACGCTTTCCGCGATGGGGCGCAATGGTCGGTTTTGATACCTCGTACGACTCCGAAACATTCAATGACCATCATTTCCATTATGGCTATTTCATTTATGCCTCGGCAGTGCTATGTATGCTGGATGCTGATTTTAAATCGAAATACGGCGCGATGGCGCGAGAGGTTGCGTTGGATTATGCCTGCTGGTTGAGGGACAGCAACCGCTATCCGCTTTTCCGCACCTTCAATCCCTACTGCGGTCATTCGTTTGCCGGCGGTATGGGAAACGGTGGTAACGGAAACGGTCAGGAGTCTTCCTCCGAAGCGATGCAGTCCTGGGGCGGGGTTTGGCTGCTGGGCGAAGCACTGGGCGATCAGGCGATGCGTGATGCCGGTATCTTCGGCTATACCGTAGAGGCAAAAGCAACAGCGGAGTATTGGTTCGACCGCAAAAGACGCAATATTGACTACACCAAATACACCCATCCTTATTGCTGCAATCTGACGATGCAGGGCGTAGGTTGGTGGACATGGTTCAGCGGCGACCCCGTATGGATGCACTCTATCCAGTGGTTGCCTACCTCACCCATACTCACTAATTATTTCTCGCAGGATCTGGCTTTCACGCGTTGGGACTACACGGAGATGTACAGCCATAAGGAAGTGGGCGACTATGAGGCGGCTACCGGAGGCTTGGGCGACGAGTCGGGACTGGGCAATGTGTGTCTGTCCTATCTGGCGCTCTTTGATGCCGATTCTGCGGCGAGAGTGTGGGATCGAATGGATGCGAAAAACAAGGCATTGGCGAAGAACCCCGATACAGGGGGTATCACCTATTGGCTGGCGCATACCCATCGTTCGTTAGGAGAGAAGCGATTTGATATCCACGCCGATCATCCGATGGCGTGTGCCTACACGGATACTCTGACTAATATCTCTACGTATGCGGCATATAATGCTTCTCCGGCTACGATAGCGGTGCATTTCTTCGGAGCGAAAGACACAACGGTTGAGGTGCCTGCGAACAGCCTGATGGTAACTACTGACGATGGTCGTCCGGCGTCGGTATATACCGCAATAACAGAGGAGGAAGAAGACATAACTCCGGATCCTTTGGCATGGGATCTTCCATATCCTAATCTGGCGTTGCATAAACCCGTGACGGTCTCGTCCGAAGAGAACGCAGGCTGTCTGGCGGTAAACTTGACAGACGGACAGACAAATACCCGTTGGGGATCAGCTCATCGTGATAATGAATGGGCGATGGTGGACCTTGGCGAACAATGTTTTATTGATCATATAGTGATGCGATGGGAAGCGGCATATGCTTCTACTTATGAACTGGCACTGAGCGACGATGCTACTACCTGGAAAACCGTTACGTTGTCTTCCTCCGGCGGAGTGGAAACGATATATCCCTCCCTTGAGTGGAAGGATGGAGAGAACTTATCCCGTGCCCGTTATATTCGTATCACAGGAGTCGAAAGGGCAACTACCTATGGCGTGTCGCTTTACGAACTTGAGGCCTACGGCCGTCCCCTAACCGGCGATCCGACGAAGATATTTGCCGTTGCTCTTTCTGCTACCGACACCGTCCTCTATCAGGGGCAAAGCACGACACTTACTACCACGGCGTATAATTATAACGGAGAGGTGATGTCTGTCCGGAACGAGACACTGAATTATTCCGATTATGGGATCTATACCGTGACGCGCAGTGTCGAGGGTTGCGAGGCTTCCTTGTCCATCGTGGTGCTGGAGACGGAGCAGGCTGCGTCAGTAGAGGTGTCACCGGAGGAAGTGACAATACCGTTAGGCGATACCCAAATCTTTGACATCCGTATCGTAAACCAGTTCGGTGAGAAGATGGACGGCTGTTCGGAGTCATTCCGGGCTACCCGGGTGGGGGACACAACGGTGGTCTTCGATTGTTATGGGGACGAGGTATCGGCACTTGTGCATGTGAAAGATTATGGGGAGGTGAATCTTGCGCTCGGCAAACCGGTTACGGCATCAGGTGCCGAGGGGGAAGGCACATCAGCAGCAAAGGCAGTTGATGGCAACATGGAAACACGCTGGTCCAGCAGATTCCTGGATAATGAATGGGTGACGATTGATTTGGAAGACTGCTATCTGCTGACAACGGTCAAACTCTATTGGGAAAACGCATATGCCACTTCTTATGATATCGAGGGAAGCGATGATGACACCAATTATCGTCTGCTTAAATCCGTAACGAATGCAACGGGTGGTGTACAAACAATCAATATACGTGATAATGAAGAGCCTGTAGCGGCGCGGTTTATTCGTATATTATGCAAGACCCGTAATACCGGCTATGGTTCGTCCCTATGGGAGATAGAGATCTACGGCGAATCAAGATGTGCCAATCAGGAGACGGCAATCCCTGATCAGCCGGTGGTAAATGATAAATGTTCAAATGGTAAATTTATACGCAACGGGCAATTATATATATCGCATGACGGAGTTATTTATACTGTCGGCGGTTTTGTCTTCATGCGCGAGAGATAAATAACCGTTTTGCCCGCAAAGGCATAATACTGCAAATACTTATTGAGTTATGAAAAAAATAGTTATTTTCGTTGCGCTTTGTGCGCTGAGTGCCTGTACGGCAAAGCTACCATCCACCCATGTATGGCTTACATCTGCGGCGGGAGACAAATGCGCAGAGCAGCCTGCCGTGACCTTCCATGAAGGGTCTATGGACGGGGCTGTAGTTGTCTATCCGGAGGATCGCCGGCAGACAATTGACGGTTTTGGCGGATCACTCACAGAAAGCTCGGCATTCGTTTTGGCCTGCCTGTCTCCTGAGGAACGTCAAGCGGTGCTGGAAGAGTTATACGGCGAGAAAGGAGCGAACTTTACGCTTTCCCGCACCCAGATCGGTGCTTCCGACTTCTCCGTAGAAGGCAAATACTCCTTGGCGGAAGAGGACGGAGATATAGAACTCAAATCGTTCTCTCTGGATCGCGACAAAGAGGGTTTTTCTCGCAGCATTTATCCGCAAGTGAAAGACTGTAACTACGATCTCTATCATCTGATGAAGGACGTATGGAATATCAAGCAATCCCAGGCGGATAAAGCCTATCGTATCTTTGCCAATACATGGACGGCGCCGGCATGGATGAAGGAGAATAAGAAATACTATGAGCGCGAGAACGGTTTCCATCGCGGGGGCGCTCTGCTACCGGAGTATTATCAGGTATATGCAGAGTACCTCGCCAAGTATATTGAAGCATGGCGTGCCGAAGGCGTGAATATTTGGGCAGTCACGCCGGTTAATGAGCCGATGGGGAATGACGGCGGCTGGGAGAGTATGGATTTCTGGCCGGCAGTAGAGGCACAGTTTATCGCCGAGAATCTGGGACCGACCTTCGAGAAACACGGCCTGAGCGATGTGGCTATCTATGGCTTTGACCAGAATATCTTTGAAATGGGTCCTTATACGGCAGCCATCTATGGCAACGAAGCGGCGAAGAACTATACAACGGGAATGGCTGTACATTGGTATGGATCCACTATGGATTGTTTCCCTGCTACCCTGGATAGCATCCATGCTCTTTATCCCGACAAGACCATTCTGCATACCGAAGGATGTATCGATAATTTAGGCTGCGACCCATGGGACGGCGTAATGGACCCGGAGGGATTTAAAGAATGCTGCTGGTTTAATAATGATGAATTCTGGTGGAGTCCTGTAGCTACCGACTGGGCATATTCTACCCGCTGGGCAGGCAAGACGCATCCCGCATACGCACCCGTACATCGCTACGCGCGTTATATCATAGAAGGTATGAACCACTGGCTCACGGGTTTTATCGATTGGAATATCGTCCTGGATTCGATTGGCGGACCTAACCACGTCAATAATTTTGCGGCAGCGCAGGTGATGGTTGACTACCAGAATGATATCATCTATTATACACCGTACTATTACGTGCTCAAGCAGTTCAGCCGTTCTATGCGGCCGGGAGATCAGGTATTGCGGGTGAAGAACCCGTATCTGCTGCAAGGCGAGGATCTGCATGTATGCGCTTCGGTAAACGAAAAAGGCGAATATGCAGTCAATATTCTCAACACGGGCGGAGCACGTTTGTTGCCGCTGCAGATAGGTAATTACTACGCAAAGATAAATGTACCCGAAAATTCGGTAATGACGATAGTAGTGCCTCTGTCGGCTTATACACCGGCTCCTGCGGCTAAAGTAGGAACTGTTGTGCGCGATACGATACAGGGTACGCCATGTTGCGTCTATTTGCCCAATCAGTATGAGACGCGTGCGGCGACAGAAGTGTTTCCTGTTCTGTATCTGCAGCATGGTATGTGGGGAAATGAGAACGATTGGGGTGAGCAGGGAAATTTGTTGCACTGTATGGACTCGCTTCTGGCATTGAGAGCCACCAAAGAGATGGTCGTCATCATGCCGGATAACTGTCCGCATCGTGCCACTTCGGATGAAGAAAAGGCCAATGCCATGTCCGGTGCATGGGAGGCGAACTTCCCGCAGTTCATCGCCGAAGCAGAACAACGCTACAGTATTAGTTCTGATCCTGCCCAACGTGCAATAGCAGGCCTCTCAATGGGAGGTTTCCATACCATGCATATATCCCATTATCTACATGGCCGTTTTGCAAAAGTAGGTCTCTTCTCTCCGGCTATTCGCGCTCCGCGGGAGGCTGAGGTGTATGATCATTGGGAGGAGGAAGTACGGTTGCAACTGGCCGAAAAACCGCTCTATTGGATAGCTATCGGCAGCGAGGATTTTCTTTACGATAATGTTGCAGAGTACCGCCGTTGGCTCGATGAAAACGGGTTGCCTTACACCTATTTTGAGAGCGAAGGAGGACATACTTGGCACAATTGGCAGGACTATATGTGCCGCTTCCTTCAGATGATCTGATTTCGGTTTTGGCACGGTATTTGTTATTTTGGCTGTGAACCATTTAAAAATTGACGATTATGAAACGATTAATGATTCTGGCCATCAGTGCCATCCTTGTGGCTAACATCAGTGCACAGGAACAGAAAAAAGAAGTAAAAGAAAAGAAGCAGTTCACTAAGGAAGAACGCGTAGATTTCGAAGTAAAGCGTCTTACTCAGGAACTGATGCTCAGCGACCAGCAGGCAGAGAAGTTTGCTACTACTTACCGCGAGTATCGTAACGAATTGGATGAAGTGTTTCAAAAAGAAGAAGAGAAGAAGCAGTTCGAACCCGGTAAAGAGTTAACGGACAAGGAACTGGACCAACTCGCTAAGAAACGCTTTGCTGAAATGAAGAAATTCGCTGCGGTACAGGAGAAATTTTACGACAAATTCCGTAAGAATCTTAGTGCGCGCCAGGTAGAGAAGGTTCTTCGCCTCAAAGACTCCTGTTGCGAAAAAAACGGCTGTGGGCAAAAATGCCACCAACACGAAAAAGGGAATGAGAAAGCCCATAAGCATGAAATCCGGAAGTAAAAAAAGACCTCGCACCGCGAGGTTTTTTCTTTTTCTCTTGCATATGTCAAAAAAAAGCAGTAAATTTGCACCCGCAAATTGTAGCAATATAAATATACATGCAAATGGAATTCAAATATGCACCAATGTTTCAGCTCGGGAAAGACGAGACTGAGTATTATCTGCTGACCAAGGATCATGTGTCGGTCAGCCAGTTTGAAGGACACGAAATCTTGAAGATAGAACCGGAGGCACTGACTCTCATGGCGCAGCAGGCTTTTCATGATGTCAGTTTCATGCTCCGGCGCAGCCATAACGAGCAGGTGGCAAAGATTCTGCGTGACCCGGAGGCCTCTGCTAATGACAAATATGTGGCACTGACCTTCCTGCGCAATGCGGAAGTGGCTTGCAAGGGACAATTACCCCTCTGTCAGGATACAGGAACAGCTATCATCCATGGCGAAAAAGGCCAGCAGGTTTGGACAGGATTCTGTGACGAGGAAGCACTCTCCCGCGGTGTGTTCAATACTTACACCCAGTGTAACCTGCGTTATTCCCAGAATGCCCCGCTTAATATGTATGACGAAGTGAATACCAAATGCAATCTGCCTGCGCAGATTGATTTGGAAGCAACTGAGGGGGCGGAATATCGTTTTCTCTGTGTGACCAAAGGCGGCGGTTCGGCTAATAAAACCTATCTCTATCAAGAGACCAAGGCGCGTATCCAGAACCCCGGAACACTCATTCCTTTCCTCGTGGAAAAGATGAAATCCCTAGGAACAGCAGCCTGCCCTCCGTACCACATAGCGATCGTGATCGGCGGAACGAGCGCGGAGAAGAACCTGCTGACGGTCAAACTCGCCTCCACCCATTACTACGACTCTCTGCCGACAACCGGCGATGAAACCGGACGGGCTTTCCGCGATGTAGAGTTGGAGAAACAGCTGCTGCAGGAGGCCTATAAGATAGGTCTCGGCGCGCAGTTCGGCGGTAAGTATATGGCACACGACGTACGCGTAGTGCGCCTGCCAAGACATGGAGCTTCCTGTCCGATCGGCTTGGGCGTAAGTTGTTCTGCCGACCGCAATATCAAATGCAAGATCAACAAGGACGGTATATGGATTGAGAAACTGGATAATAACCCGGCTTCCCTCATTCCTGAAGAACTCCGTCAGGCAGGCGAAGGCGATGCGGTACGTATTGATCTGAACCAGCCGATGAAGGACGTCTGCTCAATCCTGACGAAATATCCGATCGGTACGCGTCTGAGCCTTAACGGCACGATTATCGTAGGACGTGATATAGCGCATGCGAAGATCAAAGCCCGCCTCGATGCCGGAGAACCGATGCCTGAGTATCTCAAGAATCATCCTATCTATTATGCAGGTCCGGCTAAGACTCCGGCAGGCATGGCGTGCGGTTCTATGGGACCGACCACTGCCGGCCGAATGGACCCGTACGTAGATGAGTTCCAGGAAAACGGCGGCTCGCTCATCATGCTTGCGAAAGGAAACCGCTCCATTGATGTCACCAACGCATGCCAAAAGCATGGAGGTTTCTATCTCGGCTCCATCGGCGGACCTGCGGCTATTCTGGCACAGAATAATATCAAGTCGATTGAATGCGTAGAATATCCGGAACTGGGTATGGAAGCAATCTGGAAAATTGAGGTGGAGAACTTCCCGGCTTTCATCCTGGTGGATGACAAAGGCAATGACTTCTTCAAACAACTTAAACCCTGTGAAGGTTGTACCATTTTGTAATCCCGTAATTGCGTAATCCCGTGAATAATGGCAAATAAAAGACGCAAATACAGGTTGGCGATGCTGGACGACCTGACGCTGCGCGAGGTGTTTCACTTCCGCGTCAGTCTGTTGGGTGCCATCAGTGTCATCACGCTCTCCATTCTTTCGCTGATAGTACTGCTCTCAGTGCTGATTGTCTATACCCCGTTGCGTAATATCCTGCCTGGGTATAGCGCCAGTCTGCGCCAGCAGTTGATACAAGAGTCTGCCCGCGTGGACAGTTTGCAGTCGGATCTCGCTATCCAACGCCAGTATCTGGATGTGATCAAGCAACTTACGGCGGGAGATATTCAGTCGGACAGTGTACAGAGTCTGGATAGCCTGCAGCGCATTGAACGCACCCAGATAGCAGAGCAACGTAATGAAGCTACGGATGCTTTTATGGCGCAGTATGAGCAGAAAGAGAAAGATCGGCTTCTCTTGTTTGATAACGCATTGCCTACCGGAGTGAGACGTTTGTATCGCCCCGTGAGAGGAACGATCGTACAGCCTGCGAGACCCGACTTGCATATTTACGGTGTCACGATTCATACTACCCAAAATGAGAATGTACTCGCTTCAACGAGAGGGACTATCCTTTCTGTCGAACGAATGGAAGACAATACTTTCTCTCTCATACTGCAAGACGGTGTTTATGTTACTATTTACCGACATGTAGGCAAAGCGCTTAAACAACAAGGCGCGCAGGTGGAAGGCGGAGAGTCGATAGGACTTACCGATGGTGATCATGACATCATAATCGAACTGTGGGATGGAGGTAAATTTGTAAACCCAGAAGAAGTAATAGTGTGGTAAAACAACTCTGTATATTAGGTTCTACGGGTTCTATCGGCACGCAGACGCTGGATGTGGTACGTGCCTACCCGGATCGGTATAGCGTATATGCGCTTTGTGCACACAGGAGCATCGATGCGCTTGTCGCTCAGGCGAAAGAGTTTCATCCGGAAGTGGTATGTATAGCTGATGAGAGTTTGTACGAGCCGCTTCGCGAGGCTTTGGCGGAATTGCCGGTTAAGGTATGGGCAGGACCGGATGCTATAGCCGATGTGGTTACCATGCCTTCGGTGGATGTCGTAGTGGCTGCGATGGTGGGATATGCCGGACTCAGACCTACAATGGAAGCTATCAAGGCGGGAAAAACCATTGCCTTGGCGAATAAAGAGACATTGGTTGTTGCGGGAGAGATCATTTGTGACTTAGCGGTTAAGTACCATGCTCCTATTCTTCCCGTGGATAGCGAGCATAGCGCTATCTTTCAATCCCTTGTGGGTGAAGACGGCAACGAGATAGAGAAGATTCTTCTTACTGCCAGCGGCGGACCTTTCCGCACTTTTTCTCTTGACCAGATGCGCTCGGTGACTGCCGCGGATGCACTCAAGCATCCTAATTGGGAGATGGGTGCGAAAATCACTATAGACTCCGCATCCATGATGAACAAAGGATTTGAGGTCATTGAGGCGAAATGGCTTTTTGGAGTGCCGGTAGAGAAGATTCAGGTGCTGGTCCACCCGCAGTCTATCGTCCATTCGGCCGTGCAGTTCACCGATGGCGCCATTAAAGCGCAACTGGGTGCACCCGACATGCGGCTTCCTATCCAGTATGCTCTTTCATTCCCGGAAAGGCTATGCAGCAGTTTTCCCCGTGCAGACCTGCTCGCACTCAAAGATCTGACATTTGAGGATCCGGATCCGGACCGTTTCCCTAATTTAGGTTTGGCATATGAAGCTACTCGTCGCGGAGGCAATATCCCATGCGTACTGAATGCAGCGAACGAGGTGGTAAACCTGGCATTCCGGGAGGGACGATGCGGCTTCCTGCAAATGAGTGATATTATTGCCGCAACGATGGCGAAGGCGGAGTTTATCGCAAAACCGTCTTATGAAGACTATGTTGCAACAGATGCTGAGGCGCGCCGCCTCGCGGAGCATCTGGTAAATAGTAAATGAATAAAATTGTAAGTTAGTCAATGATACAAGCAATACAATTGATATTGGCCCTTTCGTTTCTTGTGTTGATTCACGAGTTGGGGCATTTTACCTTCGCGCGTATTTTCCATGTGCGCGTGGAGAAGTTCTATATGTTCTTCAACCCCCGATTTAGTCTCCTGCGGGTGAAGAAGATAGAGGGTAAATGGCATGTGAAATTTTTCGCCAAAAACGAGGACCCGGAATGGGAGGCTCACCCGGAAAATACCGAGTGGGGAATAGGATGGCTGCCATTTGGCGGCTATTGCGCTATAGCCGGAATGGTCGATGAGACCCACTCAACCGATGATTTGGCTTCCGAACCGCAAGAGTGGGAGTTCCGCTCCAAGCCGGCGTGGCAGAGGCTGCTGATTATTCTCGGCGGTATATTGGTGAATTTCCTGGGGGCACTGGTTATTTTTTCGATGTTGTTATGGCAATACGGTCAAGACACATTGCCGCTGCGCAATGTGACAACCGGTCTCTATTATTCGGAGATTATGGTCAATGAGGGATTCGAGCAACAGGATCGGATTCTGTCCATAGACGGAGAAGAGCCTGAGACGCTGAGCGATGTAGTTGAATCTCTCATCATAGAAGGGAAACGCGACGTAGTAGTGCTACGTGGGGCGGATACAGTAGCTCTGACGATGAGCGAAGATTTAGGCACTCGCTATCTGGCGCAACAGAACGCGTTCGACAAAGCCGAGAGGGAGAAACGCCGTGCGGACCGCAATTACGAGAAGCGGCGTTTCGTGCTGATGGCGGAGTGGATTCCGGCTGTGGTGGACTCAGTATTCCCGGACAACGCCGCCTATTATGCCGGCATGCAGAAAGGAGATAGTATCGTTGCGGTGAATGGGGTGCCTACGCCTTCCAACGTACAAATGACCGAAGAACTGCAACGCCATCCATGTGACTCTGTGACGATTGATTTTTACCGTGCTGACGAAAAGCATACAGCGCGTCTGTTTATAGGTGACCAATGTAAGATAGGTGTCTCTATCCGATGGAATATATTTGAGTTGGAGCACAAAGAATATTCGTTCCTGGAAGCCATTCCGGCAGGTGTTCAATACGGATGGGATATACTCGCGATGTATGTTAAGCAGTTCCGTCTTGTCTTCACCAAAGAGGGCGCACAGTCACTGGGCGGATTCGGCGCTATCGGATCCATGTTCCCCTCTTTCTGGAGTTGGTACGCGTTCTGGCATATGACAGGTTTCCTCAGTATCATCCTTGCCTTCATGAATTTCCTGCCGATACCGGCATTGGACGGAGGGTATATACTCTTCCTGTTGGTGGAAATGATCACCCGTCGCAAGCCAAGCGACAAGTTCCTGGAGAGAGCCAATGAGATCGGTTTCTGGCTGCTGTTGGCGCTCCTCATCTTTGCAAACGGAAATGATATTTTGAAATTGTTCTTCTGATGGAAAACAAGGATTATTTTGTACATGAGTCGTCTTATGTGGACGAAGGTTGTAAGATCGGCAAAGGTACTAAGATATGGCATTTCAGCCATATCATGAGCGGCTGTGTCATTGGAGAAAACTGCAATATCGGTCAAAACGTAGTTATTTCGCCCGATGTAGTGTTAGGGCGCAACTGCAAGATCCAGAATAATGTGTCGGTTTATACCGGCGTACGATGCGGGGACGATGTGTTCCTTGGTCCCTCGATGGTCTTTACCAATGTGATTAACCCCCGTGCTGCTGTGAGCCGTAAGGACGAGTACCGTGAGACGGTGATCAAGCGGGGTGCGTCGGTAGGAGCCAACGCCACAATCGTATGCGGTCATACATTGGGTGAATACTGCCTCATCGGCGCCGGCTCTGTGGTGACCAAAGACGTACCGGCGTATGCGCTCATGGTCGGCAATCCCGCGCGGCAGATAGGATGGGTCAATGCACATGGAGATAAATGCGCTTCGCTCGAAGAAGCTATGAAGAATGTATGATTTATAATTGATGATTTAAGATGATACAAAGAATCCAAACCTTGTATTTGTTATTAGTAGTGGCATTTGGAATAGCTCTCGTATGGCTACCCGTAGCGGAGTTCGTCTCCACCGCCGTGATAAACGATCAGACAGACAACCAGGCGGTGGAAACAATACGGACATGGCAACTCAAAGCCTCGGGTGTGAGTGTAACACATTGGGTACAAGATACCGGGGTGTATAATGAACCGGCGCCCGTCCAAGGTATATGGGGGTTGCTTTTAGCCACGCTGATTATTCCGGTACTGGCGCTGGTAGATATCTTCCTTTATAAAAAACGCATTCTCCAGGCACGGCTGAATATTTTCACCGTCATGTTCTGCCTTGGCTGGTATGGTGTGCTGTTTATTTATATATGGCAGGCCAAACTGGCACAAGGAGTGGAGTGGTATATTATGCCATGGGCGTCTATCCCATTGGTTTGTATGATATTAACCCTTATGGCTACGCGGGCTATTCTCAAAGATGAAGCTCTCGTTCGCGCCGCAGACAGAATACGATAACTATGTTATTTTTACAAGCTACAACACCCTCTCCCGAAGAGATTCAACAGCGCAAAGACTCGATAGAGCGAGGCGTGCAACATATGATCGAGTATGCCAAGACTGACCCTGACGGTTTCTGGCAGCTCTTTGTAGATAAAATGATTCATTTTGGTCTCCAGGTTCTGGCAGCGCTTCTTATTTTCGGTATTGGTATATTGCTCATCCGGTGGGTGAAAACTATACTGCAGAGGGTGTTTACCCGCCGAAGGACCGAACCTACCATCGCTTCTTTCGTTTCGTCCTTTGTATCGATCTCAATGACCGTTATTCTGGTTATTATCTCGATCAGTGCGTTGGGCGTCAACACAACCTCTTTGGCTGCATTGCTGGCAGCCGGAGGTATGGCCATCGGTATGGCGCTCTCCGGAACTGTGCAGAACTTTGCCGGAGGAATAATGCTATTGGCATTCAAGCCTTTCAAAGCCGGAGATTTTATCGAGGCACAGGGTGTTTCCGGCAAGGTGGTAGAGGTTAATATCACGGCTACCAAGATTCTCACGGTGGATAACAGAGTGGTTATCTTGCCGAACGGAGCCTTGTCGAACGGAACAATAAATAATTACAACGGTCGCCCTTTGCGCAGGGTGGAATGGAAAGTCAGTGTCTCGTATGGCGTGGATGCAACGGCTTGCAAGGATGCCATCATGACTATCATCAACAGCGATAAACGGGTTCTTCAGGCTAAGACGGATATGAAGAAACTGTACAAGGAGCTGAAAATCTCCCATTACCAGCTCACTACGGTCAATTATCAGATGAATGCTATTCCCGCGCCTTTCGTAGGACTGTTGTCGCTCAATGAGAATGACATCACTTTTGTTGCGCGGGCATGGGTCAGAGCCAATGACTATTGGGATGTCTTCTTCGACCTCAATGAGCGTTTCTATACCGAACTTCCGCCGCAAGGATTCACTTTCGCCTATCCCCACGTGGATGTCACAATGCTTAAAAACGAGTAGTTTTGGAGCCCCTTTTAGGCAAAACATTGGCAGAACTGCAAGCGGTGGCTTTGGCAGCCGGTCTGCAGAAGTTTGCGGGTAAACAACTCGCAGAATGGCTCTATGTCCGCCGTGCCACTTCCTTTGACGAAATGACCAATATATCACTCAAGGGTCGTAAAGCACTCAAAGAGCACTATACCATTGGCCGTCATGCACCGGTCAAAGAGGCGGTCAGTACGGACGGTACACGCAAATATCTCTTTGAGATTTCAAGTAACAATCCCCAGTTCGTTGAATCGGTCTATATCCCGGAGGACGACCGTGCAACGCTCTGTGTCTCTACCCAGGCGGGGTGCAAGATGGGATGCCGTTTCTGTATGACCGGGACCCTTGGTTTTCACGGTCACCTGCCTGCTGCGGAGATCCTGAACCAGATCTTCGAGATAGATGCGATGGCGGTTGCAGACGGGCGCGAGCCGCTCTCCAATATCGTCTATATGGGAGAAGGAGAGCCGATGGATAACATCGATGAGGTGCTGCGTTCGCTGGAGATCATGACTGCTTCCTATGGCTGCGCATGGTCGCCTAAACGGATTACGGTCTCTACCGTAGGTGTGCCTGCTATGAAGCGTTTTCTGGACGAGAGCGAGTGCCATCTGGCAGTATCCTTGCATAACCCCTTCAGCGTAGAGCGCGCTCTGATCATGCCGGCAGAAAAGATCATGCCGGTCACGGAGGTCGTGGCGCTGCTCAGGAATTATGACTGGTCCCATCAGAGGAGAGTGAGTTTTGAATATATCTGTTGGGCAGGACAGAACGATACCCCCCGTCATGCGAAAGAGCTGCTGCGCTTGCTAAAGGGGCTTAACTGCCGTATCAACCTGATCCGTTTTCATGAGGGAGTGGAGACTGTGGCACGATCCGCCAAAGAGAGCCGGCATTTCCCCGGCTCTGATGAGAAACAGATGGAATGGCTTAGGGACTACCTGACCTCCAACGGGCTCACAACGACCATCCGCCGCTCCCGCGGAGAAGACATACTGGCTGCCTGCGGTATGCTGGTCAATTCGCTTAATACTTAATCCTGAAACACAACGCTTAAAGCAGTTTGCTCAGTTGCTCGTAGTATTTCGGCGAGACGGGAACGGACTTGCTGTCCTTGATGTCCAGTTCTGCCTGGATGAAGCCTTCCTTGTCGCGCCGCAGTACTGTCACGTGGCGGGGGTTGACAAAATACGACCGCTGGCATCGTATAATCCCGTGTTTTTCCATTAACTCTTCAATTCCACGCATAGACTGACGCAAGGAATATTCTTTCATCTTTTCTCCTTCCATATAATGAATGGAAACATAGTTCTCTTGCGCTTCTACGTATAGCAATACATCATGTGCTATGACCAGTTTGAGCCGTCCCGTACTGTCTGTAAACCGTACGAGATCCTCTTCTGCTGCCTCTTTCTCATCGGGACGGATGAGCGCAAAGAGCAATGCGAAAATGATATAGGGGTAGGGGAGAATGGCAAAGGATAACTGCAGACATTTGCCTAAAGCAGGGAAATAGCCTATATTGCCATACACCAGCGCCATGTACAGCGCAGCAAAGCAGGAGAAAACAACCACTTCGGCGAACGACCATAATGAATATTGCCACCATGACATATGAGGCCTGTTCCGGACGGCGGTCATCGGGATGCGCGAGCCGCATAAGATACCCAGCAATATGCAGGTCAGCATCAGTATATTGAACACAACGCCATTCCCTGTTCCAAGAAACGCTGTTGCCCACCGGCTTTCGTATATCAGTACAAAACCTAACAGATATACAGGAATGACGATGATATGCACTAACATCGCCGCTACAGACAGTAGTGAAGTAGGAATTTTAGTCATAATTTAGTCTCCTTTTATAATGTGACGAAAAGACAATTCTTCGTTTTTCGTCACTATATTTGCATTTTAGTCACCAATAACTGTGTTTTGGTCACTATTTTTTGTCACTTATCACATTTCTTTGCATCCCTCCGAATAAAGCAGTAATTTTGCATCGATTTTTAAAGATCACCTGTAACAAATATTGTATAACCTAATTAAAAAACTGCAAATATGAAAACTGTTAAACGAATCGGATTTGACCTTTTGGTCGCTTTATATTGCCTTCAATTACCGGTAATTATTGCTTATTTGGTAATGAATCTATAATTGTTAATTAAACTTATTATTATAAACTACTAACTCTTACTACTATGGACAAGACGATTCTTATTCAGCCCGAGAGTGGCTTGCATTTCGACTGGAAGGCTATTGCCTCAAATCCCAGCGGACATCACGAACCACAAATTGACTTGGTGGCCTATAAGGCGCTTTATACTAATAAGATCGCACAGGCGCGTGCGTGCGGTCAGGAGCCGGTGTTGGTCAGTCTGCCTATCATGGACGAAGACCGCTATTTCGCATATATCACACGCGGCATGAGCATGCAGGAGCGCAAGAATGTGCTGTACTGGCTTGGTGGCAAGACGGAGCGGCTCCGCAATATTCATGCGATGTATAACCTGTCGCTCTTCCGTCTGGCAGCAGTGCAATGCGTGCACCTGGTGGACATCACCTCTCCGATGCTGGCCAGCACCCATTATGACGAACTGCTGGACCAGGACGGAGTGACGCTCTCTCCCGCCGGAGAGGCGATGGTGAATAGGGAACTAGCGTCGCTTGCCAGCCGCCTTAGCGTTCTCGCGAGCTAAACGCTGTTGCTCTCTCTGCATCGCTTCCAAGCGAGCCATGAAGCCGGATTTCTTCTTTCCGGCTTTCTTCTTTTTGTTCTCTTCCATCTCTTTGAGCATCTTCTCGTCGTTCAGGGTCCAGCGGAAGATCATTGTCTGCAGGATCGTGAAGAACAGCGAAACGAGGTAATAGTAACTCAGACCTGCGGCGTAGTCATTGAAGATAAAGAGGAACATGAGCGGCATTGCGTACATCATGTACTTCATGAATTTCATGTTCGGGTCTGTCGCCTGGGACTGCATCGTGATATAGGTGTAACCGATGTTACAGATCGTCATCAGCAGGCAGAACAGAGACAGGTGGTCTCCCAGCAACGGGATATTGAATCCCCAATGGAAGACGGCGTCATAGGTAGAGAGGTCCTTTGCCCATAGGAGCGATTTGCCTCGCAGTTCGATAGCCGTAGGCAGGAACCAGAACATAGCCATCAGTACCGGGAATTGGAACAGCATCGGCAGACATCCGCTCATGGGGCTGACACCCGCCTGTTGGTATAGCTGCATCGTCGCCTGCTGGCGTTCCTGCATCTTCTCTGCCGGATATTTCTCGTTGATGGCGTCTAACTGCGGTTTCAGCGCTTTCATTTTCGCGCTCGATTTATAGGACACGAATACGAACGGCAGGATGATCAGTTTGATGACGAGGGTCATGAGCAGGATCACAATGCCGATATGCAGTCCCCATCCGGTGAAGAGGTCAAACATCGGGATGACGAGCCATTCGTTGATCCAACTGACTATCTTCCATCCCAGTGGTACGAGTGTGTTCAGATGCAGCCGTTCGCTGCGCTCAACACCCTCGTCGTACGCCTTGAGCGTGTGGTAGTGGTTCGGACCGCAGTAGAACCGAACTCCCGTGGGGGTCTTGCCCGACAGGTCGAACGGGACAGAGGTGTTGGTCGTATATTCTTTGATATAGCCGGAGTTCTTGTTCTGCAGGGTGGAGGTGAGTTGGGTGGAGGAGAACGCGTCGTCGGCGATCATGACGGTTGAGAAGAACTGGTCCTTATACGCGATCCATTTCACGCGGGTGCTCTCCTTGGCGTTGTCGTCTTTGCTCTCGCTTAGCTTCTCTATATCGCCTCCCACCAGCATGTATTGGAGTTGCGCATACCGTTCCTCGAACTTGCGTCCTTGTTCCTGTTGCGGGATCAACTGGCGCCATTGCAGTTCCAGCGAGTTGATGTTCTGCGCCAGCTCGGTCTGCATGTTATGCGGTTCGATAGAGAGGTGTACCATATAGTTGTCGGACAATTCATATACGAAATCGAGCCATGCGTCCTCCGATGCGGTATGCAGCCGGAGAACAGCCGTGTTGGGCTGAACGGTGTCAACAGGGGTGAAGAACAGGTTCGCGGTCTGCAGAATGCGGTTGTTGGCGGTGATGAGGGTCAGTCCGAAGGCACTCTCGTCGCCCCGGAAGAGACTCAGCGGGTTGATGCTGTCGCCCGAAGCCTTGTATTCCAGCAACTCGGCATGTTTGATCACGCCGCCACGCGTCGAGAGGGTCAGACGGACTTTTTCGTTCTCAAGCGTGACGAAACGCTCGTCGCCCTGCGCAGCGGAAGCAAAAGTGCCGTATGCAGCCTGAATCCGTTCCTGCAACTGCTCCGGCGATACGGTCTCTGCCTGAGAGGTAGCCTGACCGGCTACGAACTGTAATGAGTCGGACAGACGCTGAGCCTCCTGTTCCGTTATCTGAACGAGGCGGAGCGAGTCCTGTACGCGTTGACGTTCCGCCAGTTCTTCTTTTGACGGGCGGTTCAGCATGGTGAACCCTACGATAATTGCGGCTATTAATAGAAAGCCGATCCAAGTGTTTTTATCCATTTAATGTGTCTGATTTATATATACGTGTTGTTATTTCCGTGTTTAGTTGCGTTTGAGTTTTCCGAACATCACGCCTACGTATAGACGCGGACCGCTCGGGGTCATGAAATTGCTCCATTTGACGTCATTGCCAAGGTTGGTAAGACCGCTGCTGGTACGTCCGAAAGGTAACATATAGTCGATTCGGATCATGAGAGCAATATGGTTGGTCAGGCTGATCTCCATTCCTACATAGGGGTCCATGTAGAAGAAAGGCGTTTTCACATACGACGAGTTGTAGGTTGTGCTTTCCCCGGGTGTGTCTCCGGGGTCTTTCACGGGGTCCTGGTCCGGCACATAGAGTCGTTTCATTGTACCTCCACCCACCGAGAGACCGATCATCGGGCGAGTCTTGCCCCAGTTGGCGTAGAAATCCGCGAACGCACCTCCCCATCCGGTACGGACATTCGATCCGGTGCCCATGAGCGGCATGGTGCTCACATAGCCTTCTGCGCCTAAGTGGATATGGTTGATAAAGTGAATGCGCAGCATGCCGCCCAGACCGTAACAGAACCCGGACTTAGGCAGCCCTTTGACGTAGTCGGAACTTCCCAGACCCGTGTTGCTGAACACTTTGGTCGGATCGTCGGAAAAGAGGTATCCGGCATGCAGCAGCATACCTCCCGAGAATCCGGTGTACACCTTGGTGGTCTTGCGGCTCTCTTGCGCCTGAGCATCGCTTCCCTCCTGCTCCCTGGCGAAAAGACCCAGGGGCAGGAAGAGCAATGCGATCAATAAGATTTGTTTTTTCATCTATATTTAAATAATGTCAAAAGCGACGTCCATCATGTTGGTGAACGAGTTCTGGCGTTGTTCTGCGGTAGTGGCTTCGCCGGTCAGGATGTGGTCACTGACGGTACAGATCACCAATGCTTTCTTTCCGGCGCGTGCGGCGTTCATGTAGAGCGACGGAGCTTCCATCTCGTCTGCCAGCACACCCATCTTCGTCCAGTTTGCTTTGCGTTCGTCTTCGCAATAGAAGATGTCGGCGGAGAAGACATTGCCTACGTGGTATGTGTATCCCCGTTTCTCGGCTGCTTCTACCGCCTTGCGGCAGAGCTCGAAGTCGGCGATCGGCGCATAGTGGCCCGGCAGGTTGTATTGGGCGTCCCAGTTGCTGTCCGTGCAGCTGCCTTGCGCGATGACGAGGTCGCCCAGGTGGACGTACATCTGCCGCGCGCCGCACGAGCCTACGCGGATGATCGTGTCCACGTCATAGAAATTGAACAGCTCATAGGTGTAGATACCGATAGACGGGATTCCCATACCGTGTCCCATGACGGTCACTTTCTTGCCTTTGTATGTACCCGTGAACGCAAGCATACCGCGGACGTTGTTTACTTGTACAGGGTTCTCCAGAAAGCGCTCTGCCATCAACTTGGCGCGCAGCGGGTCGCCTGCCATGATCATTGTCTTTGCAATCTCGCCGTACTGCGCACCGATATGCGGAGTAGGGCATTGTTCTTTACTCATAATTCTGTGTTTTTAAAGGTTATTATATTTCGTGATTTCGTAATTACGCAATTACGTTTATTATCCGTTGTATTTGTACCACTGTATAGCTTTCTCCAGATCAGCCGGAGTGTCAATGCCGATAGTGGGTGTCTCGGTCACGCCTACCCGGATGCGGTAGCCGTTCTCTATCCATCGCAGCTGTTCCAGCCGCTCTTTGACCTCCAGCGGACTTTGCGGTAGCCGGGTGATACGTGCCAGTACGTCTGCGCGGTAGGCATAGATACCGATGTGCCGGTAGTGCCTTCCGTCGGAAGCGGCAATCACTTTGCGGGAGAACATCTTCGCTTCGCCGGTCCGGGTGTCCCATTCCACTTTGGGGCTGTTCTCGTTCTCCAGGTCAGCCTGAGTGTCCTTCTCCGTGAAGGGGCGGACGAGGGTGGCGATGTCGGTGCCTTCCCGGTCGAAACAAGCCATGAGGACCTCTATCTGTTCGGGTTGGATGAAGGGCTCGTCGCCCTGTATGTTGATGATTACGGTGTCCTCGTCGTTCTGTTCGCGCCAGGAGGGCGTTGTGATGGCCTGATACGCCTCCAGACATCTCTCTGTGCCGCATGTGTGGTCCGCACGGGTCATTACTACCTTGCCGCCGAAAGCCTCTACGGCATCGTAGATGCGGTCGTCGTCAGTAGCTACTACCACGGTGTCCAGCACTTTGGACGCTTGTTCATATACACGGCGGACAACGGTCTTGCCGCATATATCCGCCAGCGGCTTGCCCGGAAAGCGGGTGGAACCGTAGCGCGAGGGTATGATACCTATAAATTTCATATCACAATCTACAAATCACAAATTACAAATCACAAATCCCCTGTCTCCACTTTGTGGAGCAGAGTCATCGCCCCTGCTATTGTTTTTACGTTCATTATTGTTATATACCGTCGTCCGGTCTTGAAGCCTTTCTTGTCCCTCTCTTCCTGCATCAGGCATCTCTCCGGTCTCGTCACGGCGTATTGGATCATGTTGCCGAACTGTTTGGACTGCCAGTAGGCATCTTTGTTCTGCACCAGGTACATGGTCATGTGTTCGCCCTTGAGCAGTATCTTCTCTATTCCCATCCTGCAGCACAGCCATCTCAGCCGCACTACGTCCAGCAGTTCTTCTGCGGGTTCGGGCAGGGGACCGAAACGGTCGATCAGACGCTTGCGGTAGTCCAGCAGCTGCTCTTCGCTCCGCAGGCTGTCCAACTCGCGGTAAAGGGTGATACGCTCGGATATGTTCTCGATATACTCGCTCGGGAAACATACAGCGATGTCGGTCTCCAGCTGTGCGTCGTTGCACCAAAGGCGCTGCGTGCCGTTCAACGTGCCTGCGGCACTGTTTAGCGCTTCGATGTTTAGCGCACCTTCGGTGTTGTTTAAGCCTTCTTCTTCCTTCAACTCTTCCACCGCTTCGTTCAGGATCCGCTGGTAGGTCTCGTAACCCAGGTCGGCGATGAAGCCGGACTGCTCTGCGCCTAACATGTTTCCCGCGCCGCGGATATCGAGGTCCTGCATCGCCAGGTTGAATCCGGATCCGAGTTCGGCGAAGGTGCTCAGTGCCTCCAGCCGCCGGCGTGCGTCTTCGGTCAGCAGCTCTTTCTCCGGCGCGATGAGATAGCAGTATGCTTTTCTGTTGCTTCGTCCTACTCGTCCGCGCAACTGGTGCAGGTCTGCCAGACCGTACTGGTGGGCGCTGAAGATAAGGATTGTGTTCACGTTCGGTATATCTACACCCGACTCGATGATGGTCGTCGAGAGCAGGATGTCGTAGTCATAGTTGATGAACGCTTCCAGCCGCTCTTCCATCTCTCCGGCAGGCAGTTGGCCGTGTGCGGTCACGATACGTGCTTCGGGGCATAGGTTTCTGATGCGGCGCTCGATACGAGGAAGCATCTCTATCCGGTTGTTGACGATGAAGATCTGGCCGTTGCGACCCATTTCCGACTCTATCGCCTCTTTGATGATATCCTCGTCGTCTATCGTGATCAGCTCCGTCTGCACCGGATACCGGTTGGGCGGCGGCGTGGTCATGACGCTCAGGTCCCGCGCTCCCAGCAGCGAGAACTGCAAGGTCCGTGGGATAGGGGTGGCGGTCAGCGTCAGGACATCTATGTTGGCACGCAGGCTCTTCAGCTTCTCTTTGGCTGCTACGCCGAACTTCTGCTCTTCGTCGATGATCAGCAGGCCCAGGTCGTGCCATTTGACGTTCTTGCCGATGATCTTGTGTGTGCCGATCAGGATGTCTATCTTGCCTGCTTCCAGATCTGCCAACAGCTCCTTGAGCTCTTTGGCGGATTTGAGCCGGCTGATATATTCGATTCGCACCGGCATGTTCTTCATCCTCTCGCGGAAGGTATTGTAGTGTTGGAGTGCGAGCACTGTCGTCGGTACCAGCACGGCTACCTGTTTGCCGTCGGTAGCTACCTTGAATGCCGCGCGCATCGCTACTTCTGTCTTGCCGAATCCTACGTCTCCGCATACCAGCCTGTCCATCGGCATGGGGCTTTCCAGGTCGTGCTTCACGTCCGCGGTAGCTTTCGCCTGGTCCGGTGTGTCTTCGTATAGGAACGATGCCTCCAGCTCATGCTGCATGTATCCGTCGGGCGAGTAGGCGTAGCCTTTTTGCTGCTTGCGGGTGGCGTAGAGACGGATCAGGTCTCTGGCGATGTCCTTCACCTTGTCTTTCGTGCGCTCCTTGAGCCGCTCCCATTGACCGCTGCCCAGACGCGAGATCGTCGGCTCGCTGCCTTCGCGACCCTTGTATTTGCTGATGCGGTGCAGGTTATGGATGCTGACGAACACGCAGGCGCCGTCGCGGTAGTTCAGTTTGATCATCTCCTGAGGCTTTCCGTTGACAGGGGTGGTGACGAGGCCGCCGAACTTGGCTATCCCGTGGTCGGAATGAACGACGTAGTCGCCTACCTGCAACTGGTTGATCTCGCGCAGCGTGATGATGGCTTTGCCGCGGCGGGCGTTCTCGCTCGTCATCGATACGCGGTGGTAGCGCTCGAAGATCTGATGGTCCGTGTAGCAGCATATCTTCAACCCCTTGTCCACAAACCCTTCATGCAGCGTGGCATTGATGGGGATGAAATGAGCCTCTTCCCGGCCCTCCCCTAAAGGGAAGGGTGTTTGGGTTTGAGCCCCTCCTTTTACGGGTGAAGAGCTCTGCTCGATCGGACTGCCGGTGGCCGTCCGTAGAACATTGTTGGGGTAGGCTTCCATGATCGCTTCGAGCCGGTCCAGCTGTTTCTTCTGTTCCGCCAGGATATAGATCTTGTATCCCTCTTCCTGATGGCGCCGGATGTCGTCCGTCAGGAGGTCGAACTGCTTGTGGAAGACCGGCTGCGGCAGGGTGTCGAAGGTTATCTTGCTGTGGTTCGGGAAATAACTCTTCTGCCCTATCTCTATCGTCCTGCGCCCCGTCACCGGTAACCCGTCACCCGTAACCGGTAACCCCTCTAATTTGTACTTCACCACGCTCCAGTCATTGCTCACCCATACAAAATCGTCCGTCAGGTAATCGACGATGGTAAATCTTTCCTGGCTCTCTTTCGACGTAGCCGATCCGACGATGTTGGCTTCCTGCAAACGGGTCTTGCTCAACTGGTCCTCTATGTCGAACTCACGGATGCTGTCTATCTCGTCGCCGAAGAAATCCAGACGGTACGGGATGTCGTGACCGTAACTGTAAATATCCACGATACTTCCCCGGATGGCGTACTGGCCGGGTTGGAACACAAAATCCACGCGTACGAATCCTGCCGCTGACAACTGTTCGCTGATTGCGGAATGTGGTATCTCTTGCCCCACAGAATACTGAATGCTGACAGCATCCAGTTCTTCCTGCCTCGGCACCTCCTCCGCTATCGCCTCCGGATAGGTCACGATGACGGGAGTCTGGGTACAGGCATTCCTGAGAGCGCTCAAACATTCCGTCCGCAGTATCATCGCTGCATCATCTACCGTACGTCTCTTTTGCGCCGCCGGAAAGAAATACACCTTTGGTCCTACAGGCGCAGCCGGTAACCCGTCACCCGTAACCGGTAACCCGTCAGCGCTCAGCGACTGCAAGTCGCTATAGAGATATTGTGCTGCTTCTGCATTGTCAAGGATCACAAACAGCGGTGCTTTCACGTGTGCCAGCGCCAGCGCGCGTGCGCCGGCATGCAAACCGCTAAGGAGAAGATGAACCTCTTTCCCTTTCGCCAGCTCCCGGTTTATCAACCCCAGTTCGGGATGTTCACCAAACAACATGTCCAAATCGCCTATTTGCATGTGCACACTACCGCATTCTAAAATCGACTGCAAATTTAGCACTTTTTTTTGGAATACGCAAGTTTTTGGTCATTTTCTATCGTTTTTTACTTTTCCCACTTTTTGTAACAAACTCATATTGTTTCAGTTTGGGAACTCGTAATTGACTCGTAAACGAGTCGTAATTGAGTCGTAATCGAGTCGTGAATGAGTCGTAAAAGTTAACCAGACTCTAAACAGAAAAAGGAGCCCCGAAGGACGATTTTCTTATTGATGGCGGATGATATAGTAAGGTATATCGAGTGCTTGTATCTCTGCCTCGTAGCGGTCAAAGAGTTCCTTCCGTACGGTGTCTGATCCGTTGGATCGCGCGGGGTCGGGTATCCATGGCAGGTCGGGGTAGGTGAGTAGATAGACATCCATGGGATAGCGGATGATTGCTTCGTTGAGCCACTCGGGAACGGAGCCGAAAGCATAGTCGAACCATACCTTGGTGACGATCAGCTCGGTGTCGAAGAAGACGACCGTGTCGTCGTTGAGCGCAAGCGGGGCTTGCTGTTTAGCGGCCTGCGACCTGTTTAGCGCTGCGCTGTTTAGAGAGGTTAATTCTTCGATCTGGTGCTTTGCGAGGGAGCAGAGGTCATCGTAAGTGAGGACACGGGTCCAGTCGTCCGTCTGACGCTCGATCATCAGTTGTTCCACAAACGTACGGGCATACTCCGGCACCAGGATACCGCCATAGCGGTTAGCCAGATACCGTGCGAGCGTGCTCTTGCCGCTGCTCTCAGGGCCTATGATGGCGATTTTGCACAATTCACAATTCACAATTCACAATTCACAATGCACAATTATCGTGTCAACATCAACTTGATATTAAGACCTACGTTGTCCGCCTTGACGGGGTAAGAGGACGAGATGAGGGGGGTGGTACCCTGGTGGTCGTAGAAGAGCTGGAGACTGATCTTCTGGCTCAGCACATAGTCAGCCGAGATCTTGATAGCCAGCACTTTGTTTCCGGACGAAGCCTGTGTGATACCTTCCTCCACCTTGCGCAGAAGCATCTTGACATCCTTGTAGGACAGGTCAACCTGCAGTTTGAGATCGTTGCTCACTTTCGTCTGGCCGCCGTCCCTCTTCTTGGCGATGAAGCTGAGGTTCTTGATCGTATAGCCGCCGCCGATAACAAACTCGGAGGTATGCCCTTCGGTCAGCTGGACGGAGGTGACATTGAGCGCGAGGTTACGCTGCTTGCGGTACTCCGCCTTGATGCTGAGCGAGTTCTTCATCGTCATGTTGAGTCCGATAAGCGGCGAGAACACCTCGGTGAGGGTCACGTTGCTGATGTCGTATGCCGAGGATGGACGCGGTGCGTCGGTCGTCACGTCGCGTACGAAGCCGTGCATCTTGTCGTTGCTGTCGGAGCCCACCCAGGTGGAGTAGGAACCATACGAGCCGATCGCATACTTGCAAGTATAGGCATGGGTGAGGGTGACGGATTTGAAATGGTCTTTCACCCATGGTATCTTACCCAGCCCGTCGAAGGTGACGGACCAGTTAGGCAGTATCTTGAGGATTCCGAGGAAGGGGTTGAGGTTCATGCGCGAAGCGTCCCTGCCGGTGTAAGCGGCGAGGAAGGCGGGTACAAGCACATCGGCGGAGTTGGAGTTGACACGTCCGTGTTTGGTGGGGTCGTACTTGGTGCCAGACGGTATGTTGCTCAGGAAGCCGGAGGAAGGCAGCGTCGTGCCTGTATATTCGTTCTGGACGCGCTCGGTGAGGATATTCCGGTTCTCCAAGAACTTGTCGAAAGCGGCGTTGGCGAAGTTCTCCTCCTGGCTGCCGACGCGGCTGAAGATAGTACCGAGAGCCACCTGGGTGATATTGAACGAACCCGTCATGTTCTCCTGCAGCTGGTCGTAGGTGTAGATGATGGACGTGGACTGCGCCATATACCGTTTGCCGTTCAGTTGCACCTTCAGACCCGGCAGAGGTTCGAGCGTCAGTTTGATATCCAGATCGGAGGTATGTGCCCGTGTGGCGGGTTGGACAACCGACGTGTCCCCGGAGAGCCATCCGTTCTCTTTCGCACGCTCCACCATGTTGTTGGGTATGAAACCGAAGGCGAAATCGAATCCCGGCGCATAGACGCCGTTGGTCCTGCGCTGACCCATGAATCCCGCTTCGGGTTCGAAACCCGGCAGGGTCATGGAGTTGGTCTCCCGATAGGTGATCTGCAGGCGGCGGAACATCGTACCTACATACGCGAACATATCCCCTGCTATCTGTGCCGGCGTGCGCTCGTTGGGGTCCTTCGTGGTGATAGTCACGGTAGCGTTGGCGCAGTCCGCCTTTGGCGTGATGGTCGCTTTTGTATTGCCGGACGGACGGATGGAGACAGGTATCTTCTTGCCCGTGGAGTCGGTGACGGCGATATTGAGGTTCTCGCTGTTGAGACGGTGGGTCAGTTCGACCGGCTCGCCTTTCTTCAGCGTCATGTTCTGGGTGTAGGTCTTGGGTTTGAAGGCCCGCTGACGGCCGCCGCCTCTGCCGCCGTAACGCTGGGTCATGGACTTCCAGTACTTGGATTTGCCGTACCAGGTCTCAAAATTGATACCTCCGTCCACCTGCCAGCTTTGCAGACTGCTGACGGTGTTGCCGCGGTCGATACCGGTGGTCGTGGAGGCGGTGCGGGTCCAGTTGTAGGTGGCGTTATATGAGGCGTTCGCCGTGAGTGCATCCAGACCAGGGATGCGGTTGAACGGCACGTTCCAGGAGGCGGTGAAGACCTGCTGGTAGGTGTATGGCGAACCCCATTTGGCGAGAGACCGCTGGATGGTGTCGCGCCATGCCTCGTATTTGTCGTGGTTGAACTCGTCGTCGAAATAGCGGCCTTTCAGGATCTCAGGCGTGTACTTGCCTTCATCGATGATGGCGTTCATCGCGGACTGGAAGGAGAACTTCATGTTCTTGGTCAGGTCGTATTTGATATCGACGTTGCGGTCCCATGTGAAATCCTTGCTGAAAGTGAGGTCGGACGCATCGGTCATGGCGTTGGAGAGGTCGCGCATCTTCAGATGGCTGAAGGTACGGTGCATGTTGGTGCTGAACGCCCATGATTGGGGCAGGTAGTAGATATTCATCTCCTTTAGGAACTTCACTTTCTGCACTTTCTCCACCTTGCTGAACGGCTCCCACGGCTTGGGGTTGAAGTTATAGGCGTACTGGAAGGAACCCTTGTGGTCGGTGGTGATGTTGGTCTCCATCTCGGGCGAGTGCTCGGATTGCTTGTTGTAGGACGCGGAGATAGAGAAGTTCGCCGGGTCGTAGAACATGTCGCGTTTCTTGGAGTGGATGTTCACCTTGAGGTTGCTGACGGAGAAGGAGGTGGACTCGTGTACGGTGTTGGACATCTGTCTGACGGAATCCCGCTTCTCCTTGGTGTCATATGTGGAGAGCGTCTCGGACAGCTTGACGTCGCTGTCGAGCGGGTCGTAGTCGGGACTCGTGGTCTCGTTGCTGTAGGAGACATAGAGCGGCATCTGAATCTTCGCTTTCTCCGGGAAGAGCCGTCCTCCTTCGAGTGCCGCGGAGACGGATATCTGGTAGAAGTTATCGAGGTTGCGGTCGAGCACGTTGGACTCGATCGAACCGTAACCGGCCGTCTCAAGCCGTCCGGCTACGTTGAGTTGCGCGATGTCGCTGATAGCCAGGGCTGCATTCGCCATCGCCGCCACACCCCCTTGCTCGTTGAACTGGCTGAGGCGTAACTCGTTGACCCACACCTCGCCGGACGCCTCATGCTGGCCGTTGTTGCGCACACCGATCATGATAGTGGATACCTCTTCCAGCGTCGGGTTACCGAGCACGGTGATCTTGTTCTGCGGCTTGTCGTTGGCGTCGTCGTAGATGACGTACGGGATAGTGTTGCTCACGCCCTCGTTGCCTGCGCGTTTGGCTTTGTTCCGGGCGGTCTTGGCGTCTGTGAGCACCTTGAGCGCAAAATCGAACATGTTCTCCTTCGGCCATACCGTTTCACGGTCGGCGGCGGAGTTGTTGTTATACAGCCCCGGGGCGGTCAGATGCAGCGGGATCTCGTATTCGTAGTAGTTATTGCGCAGGTCGGTACCCAGGCGGATGAAGCAGGTGAGGTCGCCGTCCTTCAGTTCGGGATCTACGCTCTCCAGTTTCTCGGCATGGACGAACATCTGCAGGTTCTTGTACTGCCGCATGTCGTAGCCCGTGTTCTTGTACATCGCACGTGCATCATGAGGGCTGAGGTGCGCTACGCGGAGGACCATCGCCTGCTCGTTCTGCGCGATGAGCTGCGCCTGACCGGGGTCGGTCTGACGGCTTACACCCGGAGGCAGCACATAGTTGACCGGCGAGCGGGTGCTGTTTTCCTCTATGTTGACGGTCTGCACATCGATCGATGCGCCGGTGTTGACTGCCGTTCCGATAGGTGCCAGGTCGCGTGTGTACATACGCCAGTCGCCACGGACAAGGTCCAGCGTAGCGAAACGCAGATGGGTCTCTTTCTCGAAACCGGTGAGGTACATACGCATGAAGCGGATGGATTTCCAGTTGCGGATGGAGCCTATCTTCTGCACGCTGGCGCTGTCGCCGCGGAGAGGGATCTTGAACTGGTACCATGTCACATCCTGGGTCGTTCCGTCGCGGAGCGTCACTTTGCGGACCTTCTTCTCGGTGATATGCTGGCGGCCTACCTCCATCATGTCGGGACGGAGGATGACCTTGTACTGGTAGTATTTCTCGTACTCGTTGAGGGTGTTGTCCTGGTTGATATCTTCTATATCCGGCGTGAGGGTGGAGGCGGTACCGTAGGTCTCGGTCTGCTGCTCCGTGGCGGGCGAGTTACCCTCCGTACCGTTGAAATGTTTGTATCGCGCCAGAATAGGCACTTCCTCTTCGTCATAGTCGGTGCCCCGGTAGTAGTGGAAGTTATCGCCGGCAGGGTCGTTACGAGGGGAGAAGCGGTCATCCGCCCAACGATCCCATACATCGGGCGAGACGCGGCTCTGCAACTCCGCCAGATATTGGCGGTATGTCGGCCATGTCAGCTCCTGAGCGGTGCTCAGACCGTTGAGACCCACGTCCTGACGGGCGCGCGAACCCGCCTCGTTGCTGAAGGCGACAACAGTACTGGTCGTGCGGGGCACGTAACCCCATATTGTCGAGTCCACACGACCTTGGTCGGCATCGCTGACAGGCAGACCGTGCTCGAACGCTTTCTTGCCGTCACGCAGGATATCCTCGCTCACGTCGCCGAGGTTGAAATACAACTCGCCTTCATATCCGTCGGGGTTGGTCAGTGCCGGGTCCATCAGCCAGAACTGGATGTACTCGATGTTCGCTTTCTCAAAATCGGTGTTGTCCAGCCGCCGCATGATACCGCCCCAGCGTTGCTTGGGGTTCGTCAGATGTCCGTCTGTGCCTATCTCGGAGGCGGATATATTGTATTGCCCGCGCTCGGACGGGTAGTAGGAGAGGTTCAGTACCGATAGTTTGGTGTCCACGTTGGATGCCTCCTGACGGTTGGGGTATATCTCGTCCTGATAGACGATACGCGTGCGGTGGTCGCTCAGTGCCGCCAGGTCATTGCGTATATGCGCCGGCGTGTTGGTCTGCGGATAACCGAAGATAGGATCCACGGCATACCACGACAGATGCGCACGGTTCTTGTTATAACTCGTTTTGTTGATGTCCTTCGATTCGTCAAAGACGGTAGGAGTAGCCGCCAGGAACCAATAACTGGGGTAATGGACGTCTATATTGGTGGTGGTGGATTCGAAATCATCGATATACGCCGTACCGACAGCGCCTACGTCGCGGGTGTGTCCCGGGATGAGATGCGCAAACTCGGCGTTGATGGAGAAGGTGGAGGGCGCCGTAGCGGTGATCCAGGGGATCTTGTCGATGGCATTGGTGAGCCACTGCATCTCGGTCTTCCAACTGCCGTTGACGCCCCAGATGGTGTTCGCCAGAGGCTCGGATCCGGTGTTTACTTTGGTCGTCAGCGGACGTTCGCGCAGGTGCATGATCGTTCCGCCTATCAGCAGGTCTTTGTTGAACTCATACTCCAGATGGGCGCCGAAGAGGCTCTTGCGCTGCATCGAGAACGTGCTCTGGTTTTCCAGTTTGACGTCCACGTTCGTACCCGATTCGAGAATAGAGGTGTTGAGGATCGTCACTGTACCCATCGTGTAGTCCACGGTGTAATCGACGTTCTCGATGAGGGTGGCACCTCCGGCGGTGACGGTGACGGAGCCTCTCGGCACGTTCATCGCGCCCAGACGGATCTCGCTGCCGTTCGTTCCTTTGTATTTACCGGTAAGGTGGAACTTGTTCTTCTCGCTCAACTCCTGCGCCACGATCAGAGTAGAGTCGTACAACTCCGGGAAACAGTATTTCTTGACGAGCCGCTCGTCATTGCCTAACGCTTCCGCCAGGTGGCTTCCGAAAGGCTCCAGCACGGGGAAAATGATCTTTCCTGACGAGGCATAGACGGTCAGTCCTTCGATGAAGTCGAACCGTCCGTCGGGGCTGGCGTTGTTCTTCTGGTCCAAACGGTCCAGATCCATGACGCGCAGCAGCTGCTGGCCGGAGACAGGTCCGTCGTTGAGGTATTGGACATCCGTGCCGACGGAGTCATTGCGGTAGGTGACGTATAGCTCGAATTTGTCTGCTTGGATGCTGGTTGCGCCGAGCGCATAGATGTTCTTCATCATCAGGTCCCATGTCCCGCGGCCTTTCTTGTTGGGCGCATTGGCGCTGTTCTTCAGCATCTTCAGGGCAAGCGCGTTGGGCGCACGCAGCTCCTCGCTGCCGTCCGTGGAGAACTCACCCACCTGATAGACTTTGCCGTTGTAGGTATATTCGTATGCCACTGCCAGCACCTCGTCTTGGTTGAGGGCGCTCTTGAGGGAGATGTATCCCAATGCGCTGTTGAGCGTATATTCGCTGCTGGACAACAGTCGCGCGGACTCGATCTTCTCATAATCCGCTCCGCCTTCCATTCCGTTCAGTCCTTCCAGAGCCGTACTGGTCTGCTGCAGGTCGCGGAAGGCAGTGGCGCGGATGGCACTGTACAGCCCGTTCGCCGCGTTCTCCGGCGCTCCTATGGGTGCGCCGCCCCATGCCTCGTTCTGGGTATGCGAACTGTTCTCGCCCAGATCGGCAAAAGCAACGATATTGCGTGCCTGGTCGTAGTTGCCGCGTTTGTTGGTGATCCATACTTCGATCTTGTTGATCTGGACGCCGCTGGCTATATACGGCACGCTCGCCATCGCTTCTTCGTATCGGTCGCGGAAGAAATGGGAGAGGAAGAAATGTCTGTTCTCGTCGTAACTGTCGCCGGAGATGTCGAACCGCGTCATCTGCGCGCCGCCCTTACTGCTGACGGTCTGCGCCTCGCTGTTCTGCTGGCTGATCAGGGCCTGGATGCGGAACTTGCCGAACTTCAGGTTGGTCTTGATACCGAAGAGAGCCTTGCTGCCGCGGATAAGGGACGAAGGCAGGTCCATCGTCACATTACCCGCCTCGATAGACTGGATGATGTCATCCTCCTCGCCTTTGTAGTTCAGTTTGAGGTTCTGCTGGTCGAAAGAGAACGAGGCCTCGGTGTTGTAACTCATGTTGAAGTTCAGCTTCTGGCCTACCTTGCCTTGGATGCTGGCTTGGATCTTCTCGTCGAAATCGAAGATGTTATTGTTTCGCGCCCGCACGGTGAGCGACGGGTTGGCGATATACTGGTGCTTGAAACCGAAAAGCAGCTCGGCGCTTCCCTGCATCTTGAGTTGCACACCGCCCGGACCGAACACTTTGTCCGCCGGACCAATGTTGAATTTCATGTCGGTGATGTCGAACTTGGACTCGTTGTTATGCTCTACTTCTCCGATTTTCTGCTGCCAGTACCTGTGCATCATCTGGCGCTCTGCATAGTGGTTGTATTCGTCTTGCGTGAGCAGGTATGGCGTTGTGATGTCGGTCTCGCCGATGCGGGTATGAATGACATAAGTGCCTGTCTCCGGCTGATATTCAACGGTGGTGGAGATGTTGTTCGGGTCCTGCAGGTCAAGCGAACTGACGGGTTGCTCCAATTCGCCGAAGTTCTGCACGCCCAGTTGCTTCACTTTCGTTGGGGCCCAGATTGCGCTGTCGGTCTCCGTCACATAGTCCGCTGCTCCTTCGGGCGTCGCCCCGTCTCCGGTAACCGTTGCCCCGTCACCGCTCTCCCTCCCTTGAGGGGAGGGATGGGGTGGGGTTTTTGCCTTCTCTCTCTCGGCTCTCTCCGCTTCCTTGCGCGCCTTCTCCTCTGCCACAAGCTCCTTCAGGCTCTTGCCGCCGCTCTTCTGCGCATAAACGCCCTCGGCTGCCACCGGCAACCAAAGAACCAGACTAATCAGCAATATGTATGGTATTTTTCTTTTCAATCTGTTTCTGTAATTCGGTCTGTACTCTGTCAGCGGCTTTGCCGCGGTCTGTACTCTTTCAGCGCAGCGATCTATAACATCTTCAGTGCTTCGCGGATAACCGCTTCCACTTTGAGCGTCGGATCGGCTTTGAGGATCTTGTCCACCGCTTTGCCGCTCGCTGTGGCGGCAAAACCGAGCATGGTCAGTGCGCTTACTGCCTCTGCTTTGACGCCGCTGTCGGTTTCCACTTCCAGCATCGGTATCTCCGTCGGGTCGCCTCCGAGGTCCAGTTTCAGCGCTTTGTCTTTCAGATCCACAATGATACGCTGGGCGGTCTTAGGACCCAGACCTTTCACTTTCGCCATGCCCTTCGAATTGCCGGTGGCAATCAGCATCCGCAACTCTTCCGCCGAGAAAGCGCTCATGATCATTCTTGCGGTGGCGGCGCCTACGCCGCTTACTGTAATCAGCAGTTCGAACAACTGGCGCTCTGCGCAGTTGGTGAAACCGTACAGCTCGTGCGTGTCCTCGCGGATCACCTCTGTTACAAACAGTTTCACCTCTTTCTCTTCCTGACCTACCAGGGCGCTGTAAGTCGGCAATGTGATGGCGAGGTTATAGCCCACACCGGCTGCCTCCAACACCGCTGCTGTCGGGTTTAAATCCGCTAATATTCCTTTAATGTATGCTATCATATAGACCTGTTTTCGCAAAATAAGCCTGCAAAGATACAACTTTTATTTTATATACGCAAGCGCGCAGGCATTTTAGTGCAAAAAAGTGCTCATTTTCGTAAATTTTAACCCTTTTGTTTTTCCTTTTCAGCAAATTTTTGTAATTTTGTGCGCTAATTTTGTGCACGTATGGCAAGAACAGAAATATCTACAATGGGTGAGTTCGGTTTGATCAAACATCTCACCAAAGACCTCAAACAGGTGCAACCCTCCACGAAAAAAGGGGTGGGAGATGACTGCGCGGTCATGGATTTCGGCACGAAGAAAGTGCTGATGACGACGGACATGTTGCTGGAAGGTATCCATTTCAATCTGGAATATGTGCCTCTCAAGCATTTGGGATACAAGGCTGCGGTGGTTAATTTCTCGGATATATACGCCATGAACGGCACGCCGACCCAGATCACTGTCTCGCTTGGTATCAGCAAGCGTTTCTCGGTGGAGGACATCGAAGCGCTCTATTCGGGAATCCGTCTGGCATGCGAGCGGTATAATGTGGATCTGGTGGGAGGTGATACATGCGCCTCTATGACGGGGCTGACGATCTCCATCACATGCCTCGGAACGGCGGCTGCAAAAGATATCGTCTATCGCAACGGTGCCAAACTCAACGACCTCATCTGCGTCTCCGGCAACCTCGGCACAGCCTATATGGGTCTCCAGCTCCTCGAAAGAGAGTTAATGGTTTATCGTTCCCAACCTATAGACGCGAATAATCCCTCTCCCTTGAGGGGAGAGCCGGAGTGGGGTTCGGAGGCCTTTACCGGAAAAGAATACCTCCTCGAGCGCCAGCTCAAACCTGAAGCACGGCGGGATATCTTGGAATCACTCCGCAAAGCGGGTGTCAAGCCTACAGCCATGATGGATGTCTCGGACGGACTGTCGTCCGAACTACTGCATATCTGTTCGCAATCCGGCGTCGGCTGTTGTGTCTATGAGGATAAACTGCCGATTGACTACGAGGCTGCGGCTTTGGCGGAAGAGATGAATCTCAATATCGTCACTTGCGCCCTCAACGGAGGAGAGGACTACGAACTGCTCTTCACTTGCTCGCTGGACGACTACGAGAAACTGATTCCGGTGGAGGATCTGTATATCATCGGACATATAACGAAACCCGAATACGGTTGCAACCTCATCGGACGCAACGGAGAAGAACTCGCACTCAAAGCACAGGGATGGAACGCTTTTCAATTATAGTACCGGTTTATAACCGCCCGGATGAGGTGGACGAACTGTTACAGAGTCTCACCCGTCAGACCGATAAAGGATTCGAAGTGCTGATCATCGAGGACGGCTCGTCGGTGCCTTGCGAAGAGGTCGTCAAACGCTTCGAAGGCAAGTTGCCGGTACGTTATTTCTCAAAGCCGAACAGCGGTCCCGGACAAACCCGTAACTACGGAGCACAACGGGCTAATGGGGAGTACTTGCTGATTTGGGACTCGGATATATTGGTTCCGAACGGATATTTCGAGGCTTTAACATCCTTTTTAGCTCTCCATCCCGTAGATGCTTTCGGAGGACCGGATCGAGCCCATGAGTCCTTTACGGATGTGCAGAAAGCCATCAATTATTCGATGACCTCCTTCTTTACTACCGGTGGTATTCGCGGAGGAAAAAGACAATTAGATACCTTCTATCCCCGTTCGTTCAATATGGGTATTCGTCGGGAGGTTTATGAACAATTAGGCGGTTTTCGCGCAATGCGATTCGGAGAAGATATCGATTTCTCCTACCGCATCGTCGAAGCTGGTTATACGACTGCCCTTATTCCGGATGCTTTTGTGTACCATAAGAGACGGACGGACTTCCGCAAATTCTTCCGTCAGGTGTATAACTCCGGAATAGCACGTATCAACCTCTCTATCTTACACCCCGGTACGCTCAAACTGGTACATGCCCTGCCGGCATTGTTCACTTTGGCGGTGATTCCGTTTATGCCGTTTATGCCGATCTATGCACTGCTGGTCTTCGTCGATGCTGCCATACGGAACCGCTCGATGAAAATAGGAGCACTCTCCGTTGTAGCGGCTTTTACACAACTCATCGGATACGGAACGGGATTTATCATTGCAGCTATCCGTAGATGGGTATTAAAGAAAGAAAACAAAGATGCCTTTATGGCGAATTTTTATAAATGATGGTAAAACTCTTCTTGACAGATGTGGACGGATGTCTTACGGACGGAGGAATGTATTACTCCGCCGAAGGCGAAGTCATGAAGCGTTTCTGTGTCTATGACGGCATGGGGATGGTCTGTCTCCAGCAGGCGGGAATACCTTGTGGTATCCTTACATCGGAGAACTCACCTCTCGTCAAAGCCCGCGCGGAGAAACTCAAACTCCGTTTCCTCTACCTCGGCGTCGGCTCCAAAGTAGGCAAATCGGTCACTCGCTATGATTTCTCTTTGTCGGGTTCTCGGGGCGTAAGCGCCGAGCTTCCCCCTATGTCCAAACTGCAGGCAGCCCGGGAGATATGCGCCCAACTGGGCATAACGCTCGCGGACGTCTGCTACGTAGGAGATGACATCAACGATATAGACCTCCTCCGGGAGGTAGGCTTCCCCTGCTGCCCGCCCAATGCGCGACCCGAAGTCAAAGGTATCAGAAAATCATCCGGAGCCAAAGCGGACATACGGATACTCGATACACCGGGAGGGCAGGGAGCAATCAGAGAACTGGCAGACCTCATTCTCGACCGAATCCCGACCCCAAAGGGGGTGATAAGGGGGTGATTAGGGGGTGATTAGGGGGTGATTACCGGGTTGTTCGTATAACATCAACGAGAGATAAATAAGAGAAAACGGAAGAAAATGTACAACATCACAATCATATTAGCCGGAGGAACCGGAAGCAGAGTAGGGGGAGACACTCCCAAACAGTTCTTGTTGCTGGATGATGGACGCTCTGTCTTGGAGCACGCCATCGATGCTTTTGAAGCCGCTCAGGCTATAGACGAGATTGCGGTTGTGATGCATTCCGACCACATAGATACACTACAAAAATTATGCCAAAAGAACAAGTGGCAGAAGGTGGCTAAAATCATTCCCGGAGGAGCCGAAAGATGGGAGTCGTCATGGCATGCCATCTTGGCATATTTGGACGAAACGTCATCTCCCGTAACCGGTAACCCGTCACCCGTAACCCTTTGGTTCCATGATGCCGCGCGGCCTTTTGTATCACAGCGTATCATTGCTGATGTAGCCGATGCGCTGGAGAACCACGATGCGGTGACGGTGGCGGTACCCGTCACGGACACTTTGTATAAGGTACAGAGGGACAATGTACAAAGCGCGGAAATGAACGTGGCAAGTGTCCCCTCGCGTACCGATTTCATGCGCGCGCAGACGCCGCAGGCGTTCCATATAGACTTGATCGCGGATGCATATATGAAAGCTATCGCAGGGGAGGAAATAATTGCTACAGATGATGCAGGAATAGTTCGCAAGTACGAACCGCGGCATCCAATCTTCATCGTGCCCGGAGAAGAAGCGAACCGCAAAATAACATACAAAGGAGATTTATGATCGAAAATCCTATCATTCAAAGAGCAGCGGACTGTTTACTGTCTGAATCGCAGGCTATTCAGTCGCTCATCCCGCGTCTGGATGACCGTTTTCTTCAGGCGGTGGAGGCTATCCGTGACTGCAAAGGAAAAGTGGTTGTTACGGGGGTAGGCAAATCAGGGCATATAGGTTCCAAGATCGCCGCTACGCTGGCTTCTACAGGCACACCGGCTTTCTTCCTGAACCCGCTGGATGCTTATCATGGCGACCTTGGAATGCTTTCTTCCGAGGACCTTGTACTCGCTATCTCCTATTCCGGCTCTACGGAGGAATTGCTACGCTTCCTGCCGCTTATTCAGGCTAAACAGATTAAGATTATAGGCATCTCCGGAAATCCGGAGTCGCTTCTTGCCCATTACTCGGATATTCATCTGAATACGGCAGTGGAGCGTGAGGCAGATCCGCTTAATCTGATCCCTACCGCTTCTACTACGGCAACCCTTGCTTTGGGAGACGCATTGGCTTGCGCGCTCGTGGAAGCGAAACATTTCCAGCCTACAGACTTCGCAATGCTCCATCCAGGAGGTGACCTCGGACGCAAATTATTGGCGAAGGTGGAAGATGTGATGTTTAAAGACAATCTTCCTTTCCTGACACCCGGGATGCCTATGTCCGAAGCCATAGGGATAGTCACCAAAGGCACGCTGGGGATTGGCATCGTGGTAGAACAAACCCCTTCAAACTCTCAAACCCTTTCAACCCTTCAAACCACTTCAAACGGGCTTTGCCCCTCCAATGCCCGGCTTGTCGGTATCATTACTGACGGCGATATCCGTCGCGCCATGCAGCGTCTTGGGCAGGCGTTCTTCGCAACGCCGGTATCGGAGATCATGTCCCGCAATCCTAAGACGATCAGCAAGGATGCCAAGATTGTCGAGGCGGGTGAAAAGATGAATCATCACTCCATCCACACATTGATTGTAGTGGACGAAGGATGCAAAGTTGTGGGAGTAATCGATTCCTTCTCCTGCCTCCCCGGAACGCGTTTTTATCACTAAATACTAAAAATCCTTCACTAAATGCATAAAACATTTGCATATATCAAAAAAAAGCAGTACCTTTGTGCCGTGAAATGTAAATGGTGATTTATATAAATGTAGATTTACATTATGAAGTTCTACGACCGAAAAAATGAATTGGCAGTACTGCAAGAGATTGAAAAGCAGTCTCGTACAAGTGCAACCTTCACGGTGCTTATGGGGCGCAGACGTGTGGGGAAGACTTCGCTTGTTATACGTGCTATGCAAGATGCAGAGTCTGCCTATCTGTTTGTGTCCAAAGACAGTGAGGCTTTTCTCTGTCAGAAATTCCAGCGTGCCTTAGAAGAGCAACTGAACATTCCCATATACGGTACATTGACGCATTTCCGGGAGCTTTTTGAGGTCATTATGAGGGAGTCGGTTAATCGCCCGTTCACGGTCATCATGGACGAGTTTCAGAACTTGTACAAGGTCAATCCGGCTATTTTCAGTGAGATACAGGATATATGGGACCGCTACCACATGGAGTCGCGTATCAACCTGATAGTGAGTGGTAGTATTATGTCTCTGATGAAACGTATCTTTGAGAACGAGAATGAACCGCTCTATGGCCGTCCTACCTCCAGGATGACCTTACGACCGTTTACTATTGCGACGCTCAAGCAGATATACAGCGATTATTGTCCGGACTACAAAAATGAAGATTTGTTATGCCTGTATATGCTTACGGGCGGAGTAGCCAAGTATGTGGAGTTGCTGATGGATGCCGGATGCTATACGAAAGAGAAGATGCTCAATTATGTATGCCGAATGGACTCCTATTTCCTTTCGGAGGGCAGGGATATGATCAACAATGAGTTCGGCTCCGATTATAATACTTACTATTCCATATTGCAGCTGATAGCCAAAGGACAGAACCGTCGTAGCGATATAGACGGAGCACTCCAGAAAGATGTCGGTGCATTCCTTCAGAACCTGGAGAATAACTTCGGCATGATAGCCCGTGTACGACCGGTGTTGTCTTCGCCTAATTCCAAGGTGTCGTCGTATGAGATAGTAGATCCGTTCCTGCGCTTCTGGTTCCGTTTCATCTGTCCGTATCAGGCTTTGATAGAGAGCGGACAGTTACGGTTATTGCGCGAGAACATCAATACGCATTACGAGCAGTTCTCCGGTCGCACCTTGGAGCGCTATTTCCAGGCATTATTGATGGAAAGCGGCGTCTATACAATAGTGGGTAACTGGTGGGACAAGAAGAGTGAGAACGAGATAGACGTGGTGGCGCTCAATGAGTTCGACCGCACGGGCTTGATAGCCGAAGTGAAACGCAATGAGCACAAACTCAGCCTGCCGAAACTGGAAGAGAAAGTGAAGAGTTTACCCCAGGGAACATTCGGCCAGTACAAATTTGAACTAAAAGGCTTGTCCTTAAAAGATATGTGATTCTCCTGCCTCCCCGGAACACGGTTTTATCACTAAAATCAAACTTCTATTTATATAAATGACCACTATATTGGAAAATAATCGAAATATATACATGGATGCAGTGAAGGCATTCGCTATTTTCCTTGTGGTTATGGGGCATGCAGTACAATATATCAGCGGAACGGATTTCTGGAACAATCCTATTTACCAGATTATTTATAGCGTGCATATGCCGTTGTTCTTTGTCATCAGCGGTTTTTTCTTTGTGGGACAACAAAATAAATCTTTCAAGGAATTTATAAGCCGAAAGGTTATGACACTGTTACTACCCTGTGTGGCGTGGGCGAGCCTATCAGGCTTGTTAACACTCATTCATAATGGGGATATTTTTGCGTTTGTAAATAAGATTTTATCTCCTCTTAATTGGCCTTTCTGGTTTCTTAAAGGCTTATTCTCGGTACAACTGATAGCGTGGATATCCTTAGTAATAGCGAGAAAGATTGCGCCAAAACATTATGTTTGGGTGGCTGCGCTCCTTAGTCTTTGTGTATTCTTTATTCCTTATACGGAGGTTGCGCGGGTTATGTTGCCCATCTTCTGGGCGGGCTGGTTCTTGCGCATGCATTATGATTGGTTGCTGGAGCATAAAGGCATCATATCGATAGTTGCATCGATAATTTTCATTGTACTTCTCGTCTTTTGGGGAAATGAGGGGATGCGCTTTTATTCTGCTACGTCGCTCAACTTATATGGATACTTATTAGGGACTCCTTATCCTTGGGAGGATTGGTTGTGGCTGGTATATCGCGTATCGATTGGATGTACGGGCAGCCTTGCAATTATTGCTTTGTTCCATTTGCCGCAATATATACCCTCATGGATTCAGCAAGTGGGGACTTCAACACAGGCTATTTATATCCTTCAGGCATGTTTATTAGAACATTTTATAGGTGGTTTTATTGCGCAAAAGACGGCGTGGCTTGTGCCTATCCAGCAATTGCCACCCCTCTGTTTGTTTTGTGTGGCTCTGCCGATGATTGCCATCTCTCTTGTGGGATTATGTGTGCTTTTATATCGTCCTATACGCCGTGTGCCAATATTATCCAGCTTGCTTTTTGGTACCGCTCCTTCCTGTAGGAAGTAACCGGATGAGAATAGGTAGCAGATACCCTTGGTAATGGTCAACGGACAGAAAAAACAAGGAAACTGACAAAACTGACAAGTCACAAAATTATATAAGCCGGTATTGCCGGTGGAATGGAAAGAAGAAAATTGTATTGTACAGAATATGACAGCAAAACAAGTATATGTTGGCATGTCCGCGGATATTATTCATCCGGGGCATTTGAATATCATCCATGAGGCGGCAAAGCTTGGTCATGTGACGGTTGGCGTTTTGACGGACGCCGCAATCGCCAGTTACAAACGTTTGCCTTACTTGAGTTACGATCAGCGTGCATTGATTGTGAGCAACCTCAAAGGCGTAGAACGTGTTGTGCCACAAACAACTCTTGATTACCGCCCCAATCTCCGTGAACTGAAACCAGATTATGTAGTACATGGTGACGATTGGAAAACTGGTGTGCAGCAAAAGACGCGTCAAGACATCATCGATTGTATGGCCGAGTGGGGCGGGCAAGTGATTGACATCCCGTATACCCAGGGTATCTCTTCCTCTATGCTTAATGAGCGTCTTAAAGAGATAGGTACGACACCGGAGATACGTATGAAGCGTCTTAAGCGGTTGATCAATGCGAAGAAGATCGTGCGTGTTTTGGAGAGCCATAGTGGTTTGACGGGGCTGATTATTGAGAATACGTACGTTAAGAAGAACGGCATGAAACTTGAGTTCGACGGTATGTGGGCATCGTCTCTCACGGACTCGACGAGCAAAGGGAAACCGGATATAGAGGCGGTGGATTTGACAACCCGTTTGCATGATTTGAACGACGCTTTAGAGGTGACCACCAAACCGGTAATTTTTGACGGCGATACAGGAGGCAAGTTGGAGCATTTTCCGTTTATGGTTCGCACACTGGAGCGATTAGGTATTTCAGCGGTCATCATAGAAGACAAAGTGGGATTGAAGCAAAACTCGCTTTTTGGAACCGATGCTGTACAGATGCAGGACTCGATAGAAGGATTTTGCGCTAAGATTCACGTCGGCAAACAGGCTCAAATCACGGATGATTTTATGATTATTGCGCGTGTCGAGTCGCTGATTGCCGGCAAGCCGGTGGAAGACGCATTGGAGCGTGCGGCTGCGTATGTGGCAGCAGGAGCTGACGGAATCATGATTCATTCAAGGGACAAAGACGGAGAGGATATCAAAGAGTTCTGTCTGCGGTTCCGTGAGAAAGACAGCCATACTCCGATAGTGGTAGTGCCGACGACATTCAATCATATCACAGAGGATGAGTTCGCCGAGTGGGGCGTAAATATCGTGATTTACGCGAACCATTTGTTGCGGAGCGCTTATCCTGCGATGGTGCATTGTGCAGAGTCAATCCTGGAGCATGGTCGTTGCAAAGAAGCCAGTGAGGAATTCTGCATGCCGATTAAAGAGATCTTGACCTTAATTCCCGGTACGAAACAATGATTCAACCAAAAGATTTCATAGAAAAGTTGCGTGCCGGAGGCGTGGAGTTTTTTGTCGGTGTACCGGATTCGCTGCTGAAGAATCTTTGCGCGTACATTACAGATAATATCGCGCGCGAGAACAATATTATAGCGGCCAACGAAGGTGGAGCTGTTGCTTTAGCAGCAGGTTATCATCTGGCGACGGGAAAAACAGGTTGCGTGTATATGCAAAATTCTGGCGAAGGAAATGCAGTAAATCCGTTGCTGAGTTTGATGGATGCCGATGTCTATAAAATGCCGCTGCTGCTGATTGTGGGTTGGCGTGGAGAACCGGGCGTACATGACGAACCGCAGCATGTGAAACAAGGCAAGGTGACGCTGTCGTTATTAGAGACGATGGGGATTCCGTATGCCGTATTGGACGATAGTTGGGAAAAACAGGTGGATGAGGCTTTGCAGACCATACAAGAAACAAACGGTATCTTTGCACTTATCGTTAGAAAAGGGACGTTCGAGGATTATAAGTTACAGAAACAGGAGACTGCCAATTGGGAGTTAGGGCGCGAAGAAGCCATCAAAATTGTAGTGGATAAGTTACGAGAAGATGACATCGTTGTTTCTACCACAGGCATGATAAGCCGTGAGCTTTTTGAATATCGTGAAACAAAAGGACAAGGGCACGCGCATGATTTCTTGACGGTGGGAAGTATGGGACATGCTTCACAAATTGCACTGGGAATTGCTCTTCATAAACCGGAGAGACGTGTAATCGTTTTTGACGGAGACGGAGCACTACTCATGCATATGGGCGGAATGGCGATCATAGGCGACTACAATCCCAAGAACCTGGTACATATTGTGTTCAATAACGGAGCACACGATTCCGTTGGAGGTCAGCCGACTGTTGGACAGAAGATAGATGTGGAGGCGATTGCTAAGGCTGTTGGGTATGCGGACGTGATTTCGGTAGATACTCCGATGTCGTTGATGGCTGCGATGAACCATGTGAACAACGCGGTAATTGATGGTGTTTCGCTTATCAACGTTAATGTCCGAAAAGGAAACCGCAAGGATTTAGGCCGTCCAACCACTACACCGCAACAAAACAAAGAGGCGTTAATGAAAGAGTTAGCAAAATGACACAGCAATTATATGATTATAACACAACGCGCGGAGATGGATTGATTGAGATTCTCTGTTCATTGTTCCGCAAAAAAGAAGCAAAACAGGTCTTTTTAGTGCGCGGAAAGCACTCTTTTGTGTCCTGTGGTGCGCAAGAGGTGTTGCGTAAAGTGCAAGAAATTACTGGAGTTCAATTCATTGAGTATATGGATTTCTCCCCGAATCCGAAAGACGAAGAGGCCCACGAGGGTCTGCAACGTGTACTTGAGGCAAGTCCCGATATAATCCTTGCTATTGGTGGAGGAAGTGTACTGGACATAGCTAAACTCATTCGCCATTATGCAGCAGAGCAGGGGTGTGCACTCCCCTTGTGGGCGATACCGACCACTTCAGGCACTGGAGCTGAGGCGACTCATTTTGCTGTGGTCTATCGCGAAGGAAAGAAATGTAGCATTGAAGCAGATGATATCTTGCCGGACGTAGTGTTGCTCTATCCGCCATTTACGTACAAGAATGATGCGTACTTGACGGCATGTACGGGTTTTGATGCTATAGCGCAAGCGATTGAGTCCTATTGGGCAAAAGGAGCCAATGAAGAATCGCGTACATATTCTCTGAAAGCCCTAAATCTCCTTTGGAAAAAACTCCCGTTATTAATCAAAGGTTCCACCGACGAGTTGCGAGACCAAGTATCTGAAGGCGCGTATTGGGCTGGTAGAGCAATTAATATATCCAAAACTACTGCTCCGCATGCATTCTCCTACGAATTTACTTCGCACTACGGATACCCTCATGGACATGCCGTGGCATTGACTTTTCCGTTCTTCATGCGCCTGAATGGAACAGCGGAATTGCAGGAACTGTTGGGCTTTACCGCTGAAAACGCGGTGCAGCAGATGGAGACATACCTCCTATCAATAGGGCTTTCCGTAAAGTTACCCGGTACCGTTGATGTCCGCGGCGCTTTGCAGGCGGTGAATTTGCAGCGGTTGGCGAACAATCCCGTGCCCGTGACCGAGGAAATTAAGTCTGATTTAGCCATCTATTTAGAAAATCACAAGCAATAATATGATTCAAGAAGATTTGTCGAAATACAATCCCGAAGGTTCTATTCTACGTAGAGCACAACTACGTGAACTTGAGATACTAATCGAAGTAGATAAAATATGCCGAAAGCATAATATTGAGTATTTCTTAGATTGGGGGACATTGCTAGGTGCTGTCCGTCATGGAGGATTTATCCCATGGGATGATGATATTGATATCTCAGTAAGAAGAAAAGATTATTCGCGTTTATGTAAGGTGCTTAAAGAAGAGTTGCCTGAGAATTTAGCATTTCAGGATCGTTTTACGGATTGGAATCTGCCTTTTTTGTTTGCTAAGGTGCGGGATAAGAATTCCTATTTTTATGAAGATAAAAGTACAGACACCTTGAAATATAAAGGTATTTACATTGACATATTCCCAGTAGAGAAGGTTCCATCAATGCGGTGGAAACGTTTCCTTGATTATCCCTATGGTCATTGCATCCGGGCTTTCCACAACTATACTGACGCCAAAGACAAATTTGTATCCGCTTTAGTTTATCCTTTTGCGCTGGTTCTGGTGCTGCTGACGCGTTTTGTCAATCTCTTTATCCCGTCGGATATGGTTGCGCCTTGTTATGGATGGAGACTCGCATATAATAGTTATTCCACGCGTGATGTCTTCCCGACGAAAAGGATGGCATTTGAGGGATTTCAGGCGTGTGTGCCCAATAATCCGGATGCCGTGTTAAAGGCATACTATGGCGACTATATGCAATTGCCTCCGGAGGAGAAGCGCCGCGTGCACAATACCAAGATTGAATTTTACGATGAATAGATGAAGATAGTTTACGTTACAGATAGTGCTGTCAATCCGGAATCGGGGGGAATTGCGCGGATTACGTATGTGATGTCGGAGGCATTGCGTACCTTGGGGTATGATGTGTCTGTTTACTATGGTCAAGAGGACTTTGTTGTGTATATACAAAAAACCGGTAAGTGCATTATTCTTGTGCAATCTCCGTGTAAGTTCGTCCAACAGGTATATGCAAGTAAAGATGCTTTGCCGGAGGTTAAGATGGTTCATGTTTTCCATGGAACGCCTGGTTTTGAATTGGTACCACTCCGTTGGGATATTACAAAATATCACTTGTGCCACAACATAGAGCGTACATGGACACTTAAGCAATTATGTTTGCAGATAGGCATGGCATTATTGCCGAAGAAATGTTTCGCAAATTTGTTACGCAAGAAATATTCGCAGCCTTATGGAAAGGCAGATAAGATCGTTGTTCTTTCTCCGGGATTGATAGATCAATATCAAACAATTGCACCAGGATGTAGAGATTCGTTTATGGTAATTCCGAATGCGCTTTCGTTTGAAAAGGTAACACTACCGAAGGCCAAGGAGAAGGAAGTATTGGTCGTCGCGCGTTTGGAAGATTGGCATAAGCGTATATCGGAGATATTGGAGATATGGGAAGAGGTTCAGCAAGATAAGCAATATGGCGATTGGATACTTCGGATAGTTGGAGATGGTGTGGATAAGTCGTATTATGAAGCATTTGTGCAGAGAAAACATATACCTAATATCTGTTTTGAGGGACAACAAAATTCTCAACCATACTATCAGCGAGCAGGTTTGTTTTTGATGACTTCGGCATGTGAAGGTTGGGGGCTTACTATCACCGAGGCGCAACAATGCGGGTGTGTGCCCATTTTGTATGATAGTTTTGCGTCCGCGAAAGATATCATTAATAGTGGTAAGAATGGTGTTTTGATAGCGAATAGAGATAAAGCGGCTTATGTGGAGGCATTGAAAGGACTGATGACGGATGATGACTTGCGCAAACAGATGAGTGAAGCCTGTGTGAAATCATCCGAGCGTTTCTCTGTAGAAAACGTTGCTACTCAATGGAATGAATTATTTCATCAGTTAGAGCCATGATAAAACTATCTATCATAATTCCTGTTTACAATGTAGCGCGCTATATAGAGCGGTGTTTGCGGTTTGTGGAGGCACAAACGCTGCATGACATAGAGGTGATACTGGTTGATGACCATGGTCTGGATGATAGTATGTCTATTGCTAAGGAGTTTACGCAAAAAAATGTAAGAAAAGATATTCACTATGTATATACTGCGACCCCAACAAACAGCGGGCCTGCTGTGGCTCGTAATATGGGAATCCAAGCAGCTAGAGGTGAGTATATCGCATTCTTGGATGCAGATGATTGGGTAGAGCCGGAAATGTATGAAACATTGTATCAGAATGCCCGGATGTATCAAGCGGATTTGAGTTGCTGCAATTTGATACAAGACTTTGAAGATGGAACCCCAAGTAAAGTGTTAAGGAATCCGCATTTGGATAGCGGAGAATTTACAAACGCAGCTAAGAAGCATTTCTTAACTACGTATGTATCTTATTTTACTTCTTTTATATATCGTCGTGAATGGTTGTTGGCGAATGAACTCTTATTTGCTGAGACCAAAAGTGCAGAAGATAGTAGTTTTTTGGCGTGTTGTGTATTAGCCGCAGAGCGAATTGCGCAGAAGGATGAGCCTTATTACCACTATGTAATTCATTCCGGTAGTCTTACACAGCGAAAAGTATGGAAAGGACGTGAGAAAAGAAAGGCTTTTTCTTCGGTGATAGACTTTGCAAGACGCAAAAAAATGCTGCGCACCTATTGGCTGCAATTATTCTATATTTACGTCAAGAAGGCCCTTATTGTACCTGTTTATGAGATGATCAGATGATATGCAAAGCCTTTTTGAGCCGCTGTATAGCATTCCACAGACCGGAATGTCTGCGTGCGAACGGATATAGCTGATGCATATAGAAGTTTTTTAATCGCCCTCGCAATGAGTGTTCATAAGACCTAACTTCCCATTGCCGTTCCTTGAGTTTCTTTATTGCCCAGTAATCTCTGGAGAACCGTTTTGCCTCTTCCTTATCTTGATCGAAGATTTGATAGAGAAAAGCCTTCACTTCCTCCTGTGCCTTTGATATCACCTGAGGGTCTTTTAGCGCCGGAGTCTCTATCATTTTTTTCCATAGCGCATCATCTTGGTCAATCTCTTTTACCCGTTCTACCACGCTTTCCCAGTTTGGGAAGTCGTTGCAGTTGATAAATGCCTCTTTATTGAAAGTCTCTGCCACGCGCGGGTCTCCCCAATAGATGGGAATGGTTTGGGCTGCAAAAGCCTGTACTATCTTCTCTGTTGTATAGCCAGGATGAGCAGTGTTCTCAAAAGCGAGAGAGAACTTGTGTTTCTGCTGAAATGCCAACTTATCAGCTACAGGACCGCCGACATTATTGCGGTAGCGTCCGCCGGAGTTCACTAACTTATATTCCGATAACTTGTCCAAGAACGCAACTCGCACTTCGTTTCCGTGCGGATTGGAAACTACGAAACTACAGAAATCAGTCTTGCTCCCTAAATCGGGGTGCTCATGCTTGTGTAGCATGGGCTCGATATCTTGCGGGTAAAGAAGCCACAGCGGAAGACGCATATATCTATCGCCGAATTCCAGATACTCAAACCCGAAGGCATAGTCGCAAAGATTGAAGTCCGGTGCTTGATTTTCTCCTGTGAAGAAGATTTTTACGCAGTTATTGTATTTTAGATGCTCATTCCCGAAAACGGAATATACCAACCAATCCGGGGTATCGGAAAGTTCAATATCATAATACTGCCATAGTTGTTCCCATAATGGTGCTTTCTCAGGTCGGAAATTTGGGTAAAAATCAACAAACTTTATGCGAATGGTTTTGTTCATACGGCTTTTCTTTTAGAACGGAAATAGAAAACCAGTGTGCCGATAAGTGTCAGCAAAAATACGGCAAAGCAACTTAGGCCTAAGATATTCCCTTTGCGGATACTATCTGGAGCAAAGAACATAACAATATCATGTTCACCTGACGGAATGGCGAGCGCACGTAGCATGTAATTGACGCGATATAAATCGGCAGGTTTTCCGTCAATGGTGGCTTTCCACCCATATGGGTAATAGATCTCTGAGAAAACGGCCATCCGTTGTCCTGCTACGGAGGCATGATATTCCAGTTGCTTCGGCGAGGAGGCCTTGAGCGCAATATAGTCACCCGCTTCCGTTGGCGTGACAGCCGGTATGGCGCTATTAGCCTCATAGGTCTCGTCGTAAACAGCTTGGCGTTTCAGATCTAATTCTGTCAAGGCATCCGACTCCTCGTTGGCGGAATGGACTCCTACCAACTCATCCACAAGCCAGCAGTTGCCAAAGGCTTCGTCGTTCTTATAGGGGAAGACTTGTCCGTTGCGGTCCTGAGTGATGAAATACTTGGTGTTGAGCATATTGAGGACGGGCATGTGCATCTTCGATAGGTGCTCATCGATCAGGTCCTGATAGCGGCGCAACTTGGCGGCAGAATAGCCTCCGATGGATTTCAGGTAGTACGACGTGCGCGCATCGTTGAACGTGTTGACAGTCAGATTCATAACGCGGTAATAGGTCTTATCGTTTTGCAGAAGCTCTTTCTCATAAGGTAGCATGTTGAAAACCTTATCGCGTTCCTTGACCGAAACGAAATGGCTGTCGTTGCAGTAACGTTTATCTACGGGCCAGAGGTCGGCTACGATAAGAGCCGTGAGTGCTATGCCGAGCCATTGGGTCTTGAAAGGTTTGCGAATATAGAAGAACAAAAGACCGAAACCGAGGGCTATGAAGATGAACGAACGCCAGGCATCGGCCGTCATCATCGCAGCGCGCTGGTCAATAATCATACGGTAGATATCGTCGCCAACCTGCGCTTTCCATTGATTGTCGTATGTCGAGGTGAAGTCGATTAACGAACTTCCGAAGAGTGCCATAATCAAGCAGATTCCGGCGGTGATTCCTGCGGAAATATAGAGAGCGGGAAGGAAACGACGACGGTCTTCGGCTTCAGCAATCTCTTTGACGGCGAGGAATCCAAGAAGCGGTACCGTAATTTCCGCCACAATAAGAATACTCTCTACTGCGCGGAACTTATTGTACATCGGGAAATAGTTGAAGAAGAACTCTGTCAGCCACATCATATTCTTTCCCCAACTCAAAAATAGCGAGAATAGTGTAGCAACCAGCAAAGCCCATTTATACGGTCCGGGAACGATCAATAGACCCAGGAGGAATAGGAAACAGACGATGGCTCCGAGATATACAGGACCGCTTGTAAATGCCTTCTCGCCCCAATAGGTAGGTGCGCTTTGGCAGAATTGTTTGGCGGTACTCTTGGGGACGCGTGCCTGGACGAGATCCTTGTACAAACGCGAGTCGGTACCGATGTTATATCCGCTTGCACCACCCATGAAATTTGGAATCAGAAAGGTCATTGTTTCCGCTTTGCCGTAACTCCAGGCCGTCGCGTAGTCCAAATCCAAGCCTTTGGTCTTATTAGTATCATCACTCTCCTTTGCCAAATCGGAATGACCTCCGCGCATGGTCTCTGCGGTATATTCCTGATTGGAGAAGATACTTCCACTTCCCATACCCATACCTATTCCGAATGAGGCAAAGAAGATTGCTGTAGCCAGCGCAAAATGTTTCCACTCTTTGTTACGCACGGCTATCGCCACTTCTGCGAAGAAGAGTACACCCATAAGCATGCACATATAGTAACTCATCTGCGGATGTTGGAAGAAGCCGATATAGGTAAAGAACATGATCAGCAACGCGCCCCATGCGTAATTCTTTCGGTAGGTTAATATCATGCCTATTAACACAAGCGTCATCCATGTGATGGAAAAGGCCTTACCATTATGCGAGGCGGTGACGATGACAAAGAAATAGCTTGACATCGCCATCGCAAAGGCACCTGCCATACTCAGCCAGTTTTCAATCTTGAAGGTGCGCAATAACAGGTAAAAAGCGATGAGAAGATACAGAAAGAGAAAGAAAACATTTCTGTTTCCGGCTTTCAGTACCCAGCGAATAGGATTCAGTATCTTATCTACGGCAAAACCACCGTTTGCTCCTATTTGATAGTTAGGCATACCGGAGAACATACTACCACTCCAGAAACTATAGTCACCTGTCTCTTCATGGAAATCTATAGACTCCTGACAGGCAGCGCGACCATTGATGTAGTCGCCGGCATAAATGACTTTCCCCTCTAATGCAGGGAAAAAATAAATAGCAGAAGCGATGATAAAAATACCAACAATCGCCAATTCCGGCGCAATCTTTTTCCAATCTATGTTCATCTTATATCTTATTTAATCATTTTTCGTATTTCACATAATTCTTCTTTTACGCGCAGCAGAATCTCCAATGCCGATTGGCGTTCATCGGAGTGCTTGGCATTATTGCGTAGTTCCCGGCGAATGGCTTCTATCCGTGTGATATGCAGTTCGTCCCGGATATACTTGATCCGCTTGATTACCTCCTGATCGCCCCTTGTGTAATAGCGGTTCCCATGTCCGTCTTTCCGAGGGTTCAGCTCCTCAAACTCTTTCTCCCAATACCGCAATGTAGAAGCCGGTACACCGGTTTCCTTCTCTGTCTCCCGCAAGGAATAATATTCTTTCTCAATATCAGCCATTATTTGCAGATCTTCAGTTTCTTTCCCGCGCGGATAGCATCGCTTTTCAGTCCGTTCCATTGTTTGATTTGCTTGACTGTACAATGGAATTTCTTGGCGATTGTACTTAGGCTGTCGCCTTTTTTGATGGTATAATACGTTACCCCGTTGACCCTGTATGCACCGGTAACAGAAGTTACTTTTGCCAAATCGATTTCCGTGCGGCGGTTATTAATCAGACTATCGGCTTTATAGGATAAGATCGAATCCTCTTGGGCTATATACAGTCCCATTTTCTCTGATGGCAGGCACAATGAATATGCGTTTCCGCCCGGAAGAATATCCCGTGAATATTGAGGATTAAGCCTTCGTAATTCATCCATTGCCACGCCTAAGTTCTCGCTCACTTGTTGAAGATGCAGCCGTCGGGTGGTGCATATTGTATCGGTTATCATTGTTTTCTCCAACGGAGCCTTGCATATTCCGTGTTCCTGACCATAGTTCATGGCGTAGTTGGCTGCTATGAAGATAGGTACATAATTTCTTGTCTCCCGTGGCAGGAAAGGATATATCGACCAAAAATCCCGTTTCCCGCCTGCACGGCGGATGGCTTTGTTGACATTTCCGCTTCCGCAGTTGTAAGCGGCAATCACCAGGTTCCAATCGCGATAGATAGCGTACATGTTGCTTAGGAAACGACATGCCGCCTCTGTAGATTTGAATACATCCATTCGTTCATCCACCAGCGAGTTTACCTCCAGCCCGTATAATTTGGCGGTAGCAGGCATAAACTGCCATAATCCGGCTGCGCCGGCATGGGACCGCGCCATCGGGTTGAGGGCGGATTCGATGATTGGTACGCATCGTAGTTCGTACGGTAGGTTGTATTTGCCTAATGCTTCCTCAAAGATGGGGAAATAATATTCGCTCATCCGCATCAGTCGAGCCACCTGTTTGGGACTGCGTTTGACATACCGCAAGATAAATCCTCTCACTCGCTCGTTGTAGGGTAATTCAATGACGCACGGCAATGCTTGCAGACGTGCTTTATAGACGGAGTCGGGGAGAGTGGTTGTGTCATGCACTGCTATGCAATCGGTGGTGTCCAGCCATCGCAGACTCCAATCCAGGGCCCGTAGTTCGATGTCGCTCAGTACACTGTCGCTCCAGCGGGTATAATAAGGCGGCAGCGGCGCAACAGTGTCTTCTGTTATACTGTCTGCTTCCTGCAGGGGAATCAGTTCCAATGACTCAACGGATAGGGCATCAGTGCTGATGCTATCCGTAGTTATGCTGTCGTTTGCAACTGTTATTTGTGCGTTGGCACCGCAAAGGGCGCAAAGCATACTTGCTATCAAAAAAATCTTCTTCAAAACTGTATTGCTACTTTTAATTCAGCACTCTTTTGGTGCTGTAAATCATAATAAATCTGTGGCTCGATGTTCAACGTCAAATCAGGAGAGATATCGTAGTCAAACAATTGCGCATCCACGTATGCGTCAATCAGGCTCAGAGCATATACCACTACGGTAGCCACGATCGAATAATCGCGGTACCGGTGATAGGTGCTTTGCCTGTTTTTAAGTGTATTCATCCAAGTGCCTGCACCTCCTACGCGGGATAAGGTATATCCCTCCGGCAGTACGGCAATATAACTCTTGCTTGGATCTTCCGTCACGGTCCCTGCCTGGTTGTCATTATACAGGTCGATGTAGGCGGTCTTATAACCGCTATACCGGTTCTGCATCATACTGATGGCATATCCGCATCCCATGAAAGCGCCATATACAATCGGCAGTTTCCAATAGGATTTATTGTATATCTGTCCGGCGCCGGGCACAATCGCTCCTAACCATACCGCCTTGATAGCATCCGGTTTCTTGGTTAGATCTACGTAATAGCGGTATTCCTCATCCGTAGCCGTGGTGTCCGGCCGATGGTAGATACTGTCTTGCTGGGAATAAGCTACCAGCGGAAGTAACAGAAATAATATGACGGCACGAAATCTCAAACTAACTTTTCGGCTATTCGCGTCAACTCCTCTTCATTGGCATAGGAAATGACTACTTTCCCGTTTGCTACTTTTACCTTGGTACCCAAAGCGATACTCAACTCTTTCTCTAAGGTGCTATATGGATTATCGTTTTTGTCTTTGGGCTTTTTACTGTCTGTCTTGTCCTGTTGAGCCAGTACCTCAACCCGGCGAACGGAAAGTCCTTCCCGTAGGATACGCTGGTATAGCGCCAGTTGGCGTTCAGCGGAGGGTGTGGCAAGGATAGCACGCGCATGTCCCATGTCGATCTTCTTTTCTTTGATACCTACCTGGATCTCTGCGGGCAATTTGAGCAGACGGAGATAGTTGGCTACGGTAGCGCGTTTTTTGCCTACACGTTCTGCCATCCGTTCTTGCGTCAGGTTATAATCATCCATCAGCCGTTGGTATGCCAATGCAATCTCGATAGCATCCAGGTCCTCTCGTTGGATATTCTCTACCAGAGCCCATTCCATCACTTGCTCGTCCTTCGCGGTACGGATATATGCAGGAATACGCTCCAATCCGGCTATTTTGCTGGCTCGGAAACGCCGCTCACCGGCAATAATCATATACGTCCCGTCTCCATTGTCCCGCAACGTGATAGGAGATATAACTCCGTGCTCGCGGATGGAGTCCGCTAACTCTTGCAGCGCTTCTTCATCAAATGTACGCCGTGGCTGATCGGGGTTGGCTATAATGGCGCTTAACTCAATCTCGGAAATTGAACTGCCGCCATGCAACAAGAGGTAGTCCACGTAGTCGGTTTGGAGGTATTGCAGCGACCGCTCGAACATTGCTTTGGACTCTCGGGCAGACCATGTGTCGGGCGAGAAATTGGAGAGTTTGGTAGCAATGAAATAACTGTTCCTCGGATGGCGCGCAAGGGCAATACCGGTGCTCTGCTCCGACAGACCCTGGCAGTACGCAGGCGAGGTGTCGAAATAATTGACACCATGCGCGAGGGCGTAATCCACCATCTTATTCACCGCCTCCTGGTCAATAGGCGAATCGGGATTCTCGCGCGCCGTGCCGCCTGCCTGAACCGGCAGACGCATCATACCGAAACCCAGAAGGGACACCTTGTCGCCGGTGTTGGGATTGGTGCGGTAAGTCATGCCATTTACCATCTTATCATTTACCATTTGGTCATTTACCATTTGGTCATTTATTTGGTCATTTACCATTTGGTCATTTTTGCAGGCACTCAGCAGAAGCGAGGTCCCGGCGAGGGCTGCTGCGCTATGTTTGATAAATTCTCTTCGATTCATAAAATCATTTACGATTTAGTCATTTACGATTTAGTCATTTACCATTTTATCATTTATTGGGTCATTTAATCATTTGGTCATTTATCAATTCTCAATTCTCAATTCTCAATTCTCAATTCTCAATTCTCAATTCTCAATTCTCAATTCTCAATTATCAATTATCAATTATCAATTCTTAGCCCACAAGGGGCACGATTATTTCTCAATTCTCAATTGATATGGTGGGTGGTGTTACCTTCTATATAAATGGCGCTGAAGGGTCTCGCCGGGCATAAGTGTTCGCATTTGCCGCATCCGATACATTTCTCTGTGTCGATAGCCGGCACTTCTGCCTTTCTTCCGTCCGGTGTGGTGTATTCGACCATCTGGATCGCCCATGCGGGGCAATGGCGTGCGCAAGCGCCGCATGAGTCACCGTTAGCAACCGGGATGCAGTTGTCTGCTATCCATACGGCATGTCCGATATGTATCGCCGTTTTGTCCTCGGGTTGGATAGGTCGGATGGCGCCTGTAGGGCATACCTGGGAGCAACGTGTACACTCGGGTCTGCAGAAACCGCGCTCGAAGGACATCTCCGGCTGCATGAACCGCAAGGGGTCGGAGGAAGGACGCAGCACGTTGTTAGGGCATGCACTGACGCACAGTTGGCAGGCGGTGCAATGCCTGAGCATGTTGCGCGCGGAGAGCGATCCCGGAGGAGTGAGAGGTGTGTGCCGTTGCGGGGCTTTCTTGTCCTCTATCTCCGCCAGTCCGCCATCCACTTTGATCTTCGTTTGCGCTACTGCCGCCGATCCGATGGCTAAGAGTGAGCCTGCGAGAAAAGCGCGGCGGCCCTTGTCCGGCTTCGCATTAGTAATCGGTGATTTGAAGATTTGAAGATTTGAAGATTTGAGCGGTCTGTAGTGCAGCGCATCGAAATGGCATTGGTCCAGACAGTCGCCGCAGGCAATACAACGGCTGTAGTCCACCGTTCCGTCCTTGTAGTTGATTGCCGAGGCTTTGCAGTTCTTCTCGCAGAGCGAGCAGTTCTTGCATTTGGATTTGTCCAGTTGTACGCGGAAGAGCGAGAAACGGGCGAAGAAAGACAGCATAGTGCCTACGGGGCAGATAGTGTTGCAATAGGTCCTTCCGTTCCTCCATGCCAGCACCGCAAGCAGAACCAGCGTCAGCAGAGCCACTACCGGTACGGTCACGCTACGCAGCCATAACTCCTTTTCAGGAATCATGTTCCATTCGTAATGTGCATCCACGGAAGCTATTGCATTCCGGAGCAGGTCATACAGAGGACCGAACAGCGAATGGACAATACGTCCGTATGCCGAATAAGGGGCGAGAAGGGTAGTGACCGGTGCAAAACCAATGACAAGGCATACGACAAACACCGCCAGAACCGAATAGCGGAGCCATTTCTTCTCCGGCGAAAAAGAATAGCGGTTCTTCTTCTGTTTCTTACCCATCCATCCGAAAAGGTCCTGCATGACCCCCAGCGGACATATCACGCTGCAATAGAGCCGTCCGAAGAGCAGCGTGAGAAGGAGCAACCCTGCCAGTACGGCAAAGTCCAATGCCATCAAAGCCGGAAGGAACTGGATCTTGGCGGCCCAGCCGAACCATGCATTGAACGTCCCTCCGATACCCAGAAAGAGAAGCGTGATAACCGTGAAGAAAAAGACGGCAAGCACCGTCCGTATGAGACGAAGAGGGTGGGAGGGCTTTTTCATAGAACGGGAGGCATGTTTTTAAGCACCCGGACGCATTCCTCCACAGTCTCAATCCCTTCTAATTGTGAGTCAATCGGGCACATGTGCGTTTTGTCTTTGTTCAGGATCTTCTCCACCTCTTCGCGTGCAAAGACCTTGATCCCTTCTTGCTCCAGCAACTCGCGCGCAGGGGTGCAGATGACATTGGTATGAACCTCCTGTACACCGCCGGTGGCCATCAGAGCAGCGGCTGCTTTTCCGATGATCTTGTCCGCTACGATAGCGCCGCGGAGCCGCTCCGGTTCGGCTGAAAGCAACTCCAGCAAGTCCCTCACGCCGCGGTTGGCATGGGTGGAGAGGGAGTCGTTGTTGTGTACCAACAGGCTCAGTCCCTGCTCATTGAGCATGTCTAACATCTCGCATCCGGTCAGCGAACCTCCAAACAGCACTACCTGGCACTCCTCGGCGGTAGTGGCGCACACCAGCAGTTTCTCCAGCGGACAGAGACCCGTGCTGTCTGCGTTTACCATATACGGGATCTCTTCGCGGGCAACGAGGGCGATACCGGCGTCTTCTAACATATCCCGGGCAGGAGTGCATACCAGCGGCGTATAGACGCTCTTCACTCCGCCTTTTATCAGCAATGCCGCTGCGGCTTTGCCTACACGGCGGTCTGCTACAATAGCGTCTTTCAGAATAGCGGGATCGGATGCCAGCAGTTGCATCAGATCATCCACGCCGGGAGCATAATAATAAGAAGTTTTACCCTGGTTGTAAATCACCATGCCTGTCTCCGGCTGTTTGTCCAGCGTGCGGAGCATTCGTTGGCCTTTGTCGGTGTTGCAGCCGGCGAGAAGAACCAACGCAACTGCGAGGGGGAAGAGAAGTTTTTTCATTGTTGTGGATGTATTTGTATGATTTGTCCTCCGGTATTATAGGTCCTGTCCTTTTGCTCTATGAGCAGTTGCCCTTCGCGGAGACGTTTGATTGCGACCGGGGGAGCCGGGTCGAAGGAATGAAGGGTGAGACCCTGCGGGTCGTTGGTGGTGAAAGAGCCTTGGGAGTGATAGATCACTTCGTTCGTCTCCTCTCTGCCTTCAATGGTGTAGTCATAATCTGTGTTCGCCGTGAGATTGTTCAGGGAAATGACGAAATACTCGGTCGAACTGTTGGTCGTGTCCTTTTTAAAGGCAGGCAGGGAGGGCTTGAAGAATTGGGAAGACGTAATATGCCCGTCTCCATCTACGATATATTGCGCTATCTGATGGCCTGCGGTATATACTTTGACCGTGTACTCTACTACGCCGGGAGCGGGAAACCATGTGATTACGGCGCTGCTGTCGGTGATCTCCATCGGATTAGATACCTCTTCTCCGAACGCATAGATGTCCTTGAAAAAGCCGGCATAGGACTCATTCGCCTTGTAGGCTTCCAGTCCTTCTTTGGGGACAAAGAGCCTCACTTTCTCCTTGTTCACGCGCATGAAGGGACTCTTGTATGTCCCGGTACAGGTAGGCGGCGTGACGCAGTCAATGAAGATTGACCTGAGCGAACTGCTGCTTGGTGCGCCGGGGACGGCTCCGCCTGTATAGGGATCCTGGGGATAGCCCTCCAGAATCTCGTCGCCCAGCGAGGTGACCGAACTCGGGATGTAGAACTTCTCCAGACTCAGGTTGCCCTTAAAGGCTTGATAACCAATGCTCTTCACGCCATTCGGCAGGGAAATGGATTTGAGTGAGGCGCAGGAGGTGAAGCATTCGTTCGGGATCGCGGTGATATCCGGAGGCAGGACGATTTCCGTCAGTCGGGAACAAGCATAGAGAAACGCGTAAGGAAGGCTCTTCAGCGACTGCGGCAGTGTGATCTCCGTCATGGAGACACAGCGTTGGAAGATGGTGATACCGAGGCTGGAGATACACTCCGGAATGACCACCTTCGTCAGCGAAGAGCAATAGCGGAACGCCTCGTTCCCGATAGAGGTGAGGTTAGGCAGATTCAGATAATGAATACCGCGGTGGTCATAGAAAGCGGCGGAGCCGATAGAGGTGATATTGACTGTCAACGAGATAGAGTCCAGCCTGGTACCCAAAAACGCTTTCGGGCCGATGGCGTTCACGGTGTAGATCTCGCCATCGTAGGTCACTCTGTCGGGAATCATGACATTGCCGGAGTAGGTGCTGGGCGCGCTGTTCCATACCGGGGCTGTCTCATTGGGATAGGTCACCGTTGCGGTGTAGTTCTCGTTGTCCAGCAAATAGTAAACACCATCGATCTCCACGCCGTTGGCGGAGAGTCCCAAGGCGGTCACTATACATAAGGCGAATAAATAAAATCGTTTCATCATATCGGATGGATTAAGGTTTTTGTGTTTTCTGTCGGCATAACTCCCGGTTGTTCACCGCGTTGCGTGTCAAGGGGTGGTTCTCTCCCAGCACGCGGCGGTAGATCTCTACCGCGGAGTCGAAATACCGGGCGGCGGAAGCGTAGTCGGCAAGCATAAAGTAAGTGCCGGCTAAGTTGTTGTAATTGGCGGCGATGCGGCTCTGCTGCACGCCGGAGGACGATGTGTAGATATCCATCACTTCCCGGAATAGTTTCTGCGCTTGGCTGTATTGCTGCTGCTGAAAGAGAATGCCGGCGATGTTATTCATGCTCTCGGCGGTTGCAAGCGACGGTCTGCCTGCTTCTTTCTCACGGATCTTGAGGGCGCGTTTGTGGCAATCCATGGCCTTCTTGAGTTCCTTTTGCGCGCGGTACAGTTCGCCTAAGTTATTGAGTGCCTCTGCCGTGGCAAGCGAGTTCTTGCCGCGCAGTTTCTCGCGGATCTTGAGCGATTGGCTGTACCATTGGCTGGCTTCATCGTACTTGCGGCAGGCTTTTGCAAGCATACCTAACTCATTGCATGTAGTAGCCATCTGGCCGCTGTAAACGCCGTACTGGCTTTCTGCCAACCGATAGGCGCGTTCGAAAAACTGACGGGCGCTCTTGAGGTCCGAGAGGATAGACAGGGCGAACTGACCTGCCTGTAACTGATAGTCGATATTGAGGGTGTCCAGAGATGCGCGTTTCTGTATGTAATATCCGGCGGAGTCATTCTGAAACCTCGTCAGACATGCCGAATAGAGGCGGTAGCAGTCGTCCTCCAGCTCCCGTTTCTGTCTCTTATACTCCGCTTGGTTTCTATCTACCTCTTGTTGCAGAGCCGCTATGTTCTTGCCCCATTCGCGCAGGACGGTTTCCCGCTGGGCGATACTGCCTTTCTCGAGCAATAGCCGTTCGGCTTCTTCCGGGTTGCCGTTCTCAACGGCTTGCTGCATCAGAGTCGTTAATGAATCCATGCGTGCGTAGTCCGTTCGCGCCAGCACGTCGGACATGGCTTGCAGCAACGGTTCGAAGTTCTCATACTGGCGCTCCAGTTGTTGCCGCTGCGCCTGCATTTCTTTTTCCGTGATCCGATGCGCAGCCAGTAGTTGCTCCAGACTGTCTATCCGCGCCTGATAGTAGATCTCTACGTTCTCACGCGCTTTTGTCTCTATCTCTTCGCGTTCTTGCATCAGTTGTAACTTGCTGACCAGCAATATCTCCAGAGGCACTTGGTCGGAGCAAGGCAGCCTTTTGCCGATCAACTCCTGCTCGGCAGGTTCGTAACCGGACTTGACGATGCTGGCGATAGTATAGGCTTGTCCGTTCTGCAGGTCGTGCAACAGCAGGCTGAAATCTCCGTTCTGGCGGCTGGCTACGCGGTTATGGGAGCCTTGCAGACGTATCACGGCGCCTTCGACAGGGGTGCCGCTCATGCCGGGACGGGCTATGGTCCGCACATGGCCTTCTTGGGTCACCGCCAGGCTGTTGAGAGCGCTGAAGCAGGTCATAACGAATAGTAGGATGCGTACTCTCATGGCTCAATAATGATTACATCGTCTTCCCCGCAGGGCATGAATATCGTATCCCGTCCGTTCTTCCATACAACGGGGTAGGAGGTGTGTTGTTGCTCAATAGGCACACGGAGGTCAACGAAACCGTTCTCATCGGGCTGCACCGTGTGTCCGGCTACGGTTAGGAGCTGGCGTTTTCCTATCGCGCGGAAACGGATGTGGCCGTAAAGTTCTGCATCCCGCCGGAGGGGTAAAGTGTTCTGCTTCCGCAGCACGATCATCGTGTCGCAGGGGATAAACCCGTCTGCACGCATGAGGACGTGTGCCTCGCGGCCTATATAACGCGGAGGGATGTTGGGGAAGAGCAAGGTGCTGTCGGCAGGAAGGAGTGTGTCTCGCTTCTGCTCGTTCGCTATTGTCAGAGAGACGGATATGGGGCGGCATGGCGGCAGTGATTCGTTCCTGGGCGTAGCCTCATAAGGGGTTATTTCCACCGTGACAGTCTGGGATAGATACCATGTGCAGGCTAAAGCAAGCACCATAATACTACTTAGTATTGTCCATCCTATGGCACGCCTGCGGCGGCGTTGTCTCTCGCGCAGCAGCAGCCCGTCGTAGTCCAGTTGCAACATGCGGGCTACTACCATCAGCATGGCTCTGTCGTAAGCCTGACGGCGGGAGACACCCGCTTCACGCACGTTGATTCCTAATATCGAATGGTCCTGCAGCGGGTCGGCATGTTTGGGAAAATGGCGTCTGAGGGCTTCCGGAAAACACTCCGTATCCGGATCGTTGCTATACGGCACGCCGTCCACGATGATGGGGATGATGCTGTCGCGTCGTCCCAGTGAAACGAAATAGTCGATGCCGCTGTTGACATACACCGACCGGGCGGACTGGGGAGAGCATACTACAATCAGATACCGCGACTGCTCCATCCGTTGTTTCAGTTCTTGCATCAGTTCTTCGCCCGAATGCATGTCGTTCAGGTAGCAATACAGCGGCCGGATCCGTCGCGGAACGGCGTGCTTCTTGCATAGCACCGCCGGCAAACGATAACTCTCTATCGCGTGCTGGAGACGTAAGGCGGCACTGGCATCCGCGCTCTGGAAACTGATAAACGCAAAATACTGGTACATGTCAGATAACGGGTCTTTTGGCTAAATGCTCGATGATCACGGGGTATTGCTCGAAATCAATATCGGTCACGTTGTTCGGATGAACGCATATACGCAAGGTGTGGCAGCACGCTTTCTCACGGGCTGAGGCGAAAAAAGTCTGAATCATCAAATCTATTTTCTGTTCCGTCGAGAACTCAGCCGGCAGATCCACGAAACGGTTGCCCATTACCGCTACATTGACCACTTCGTGACGCACTCTCGGGTCGGCCAGACCGCGCCACATGCGCGTGAGGCATTTGATATATTCATCCTTGCTGATCTCTATGGTGCCGTTAGGCTGCAGCCTCGTGAACGCCACGCAGCAGTAGGGCTCTCCTTTTATCTCGACTGGACAAATAGTACCGAGCGAATACTGCTCTTTCCTGCCGGGAAGGGATTTGTTGGTGCGTACGGGTTTCACTCTCTCCGTCGCTTGGTCGATCAGGGCGTCAATGTCCACTCCTTGCGCTTGGCATTGCTTGAGAAAAGCGCCGTGCAGAGACCGGGGGCTGATGATTGTGTTCAACTCCATGTCAAAAGTGTCCACGGTATGAATCACCTTGAGTCCCTCTTGGCGGAGCAGGTCGCAGCATTCGATAATAACCTTCAGATCCGTTTTCTTATCGACATAAACTGCCTTCGTCGTCGGCCAATTGCGCAGCAACGCCACAGCGAGAATAATGAGAATGACTACAATCAACGGCCATACTTGCGTCCAGCCTGTGTTGACAAGTGTTCGCAACCAATCAGCCGCTTCTTCCGGCATGAAAGCGATCAGTGCTCCCGTTCCGGTGATGAGCATCAGCAGCCACGACAGACTGTCTCTGACGGTGGACAACAGCAGTTGCTTCCAATGTAATGAAACGTATTTGATCATCTACCTAATTTTTCGTGGCATTGGCGGATATACATTTTCGTCGCTTCGCGTACCCAGCAATACTCCCATTTGGAGTCCTTGAAATAGGTTGCGGCTTTCTCGAACCAGGTGAGTGCTTCGCTCTTGCTGCCGAACGGCTTCGGGGCATAGAAAAGACTCGTCCCGTAATACGATAGTACCAATGGATCTTCCGGCGCCAGACGCGTTGCCTCCTTGGCTAAACTCATTGCTTTGATCGGACGTATGGCGATGTGGAGCCGTAACTCATAAACCATGACGGCACTTAGGTACATCTCGTAATGACCTGCCGGCAACTGGCCTTTCTGCGCCTCTACATGCTCACGGAATAGCTGCACGTACCGCTTGGCTTCCGGCAGCAATGCCTCCTTCCCCTCTTTCTTCGCCTCTGCTACGATATACCCGCAGTACCCGTATTCATAGAGCAATGTCTGACTGCTGACGGCTGATGGCTGAAGGCTCTCTATATATTCCTTCCAAACCGCCATATTCTCCTGCCGGTAGGCGTCAAACAGTTCCCTGTCCGCAGAAAAATCTTGTGCGGACAGGGTCATGCTGATTACCGTCAGGAGCAACAATAAGGCTCTCCTTCGTACTTGGTACTTAGTCACTTGGTACTTCAATTTATTTGCCTCTCTCCAGCAGCAGCGTTCGTGTCGGCTGGTCGCATACCTCCGTCGGACCGTAGTACTGGATCGGACCCGGATAGATATAGCTGGTCACAGGATCTGCCCAGTCGGCGCGGTGCGCTTGCAGGTACTGGAACGGCTTGCCGTTGAGGTCAACCAGAGCTTTCTGGATAACCGGTTTCATCTTGCCGTTACGCTTCTCCATGTTCATCATCATCGTGATAGGCACACCGCCTGCGATCCATTCAGCCGCAGGCTTCGTCAGGTTGCGTACCAGCGACATATAACCCGTCTTGCCGGCAGCTATCAGATGCGTTGCGGTGATGCCGATGGAATAGCAGTAGTCGGCGTCGAAGTTAGACGGGATGGCGCAACGGCCTTCGTAACCGAAGAAATGGTTCAGCGCGGAGAACTTACCCTTGTACTCGCCGTTCGCTTTGAGAACAGCCAGACGTTTCTGTACCATCTCGATCAGCAGTTTCTCGGTCTCGATCTGGCTGACCATTACGTTTCCGTGCGGGTCACGGTCGAGCGTCAGCTGGCGCGCAATACCCTTCGGCAGCGAACGGTACAGCTCGCAACTTGCCGGACTAAGCATGCTCTTGACATACTCGCGCTTGGCGTCGTCGCCGTCCAGAGACGTGAACTCCTCGTTGTTCGCCAGCATGTCGTTCAGCTCCTGAATCAGTACGCGCATAGCCGGAATGAACTCAATCAGACCTTCCGGAATAAGCACGGTGCCGAAGTTCAGACCTGCGTTAGCGCGGGCTACAATCACCTTCACGATGTCCTCTACGATGTCATTCAGCGTCATGTTCTTCGCCTCTACTTCCTCCGAAATCAGACAGATATTCGGCTGGCTCTGCAATGCACACTCTAGTGCGATATGACTTGCCGAACGGCCCATCAGACGGATGAAATGCCAGTATTTCTTCGCGCTGTTGGCGTCGCGCTGGATGTTACCGATCAGCTCGGAATAAACCTTGCAGGCGGTGTCGAAACCGAACGAGGTCTCGATCATCTCGTTCTTCAGATCACCGTCGATGGTCTTCGGGCAGCCGATGACCTGGATACCGCATTTCTTCTGCAGATAGTATTCCGCCAGCACGCAAGCGTTCGTGTTGCTGTCGTCGCCGCCGATGATCACTACTGCCTTGATTCCCAACTGTTTGCAGATCTCGATTCCGTTGTCAAACTGCCAGGTCTCTTCCAGTTTGGTACGACCCGAACCGATGATGTCGAATCCGCCGGTGTTGCGGTATTCGTCAATGATAGCGCCTGTCAGTTCCTGATACTTGCCGTCAATCAGACCGCTCGGACCGCCGAGGAAACCATAGAGTTTGTTCTCCGGATTCAACGCCTTCAATCCGTCGTACAGACCGCTGATCACGTTGTGTCCGCCCGGAGCCTGTCCACCCGAAAGAATCACACCGACATTGAACGGCTCTGCTTTCGACTTTTGACTTTCGACTTTCGACTCCGCCACCGGCTCCATGGTAATAACCGGCAGACCGTACGTGTTCGGGAACAGTTTCTGGATCTCCTCTTGGTCTGCTACTGAATGGGTTTTCTCGCCTTCAACAAGGCGTACTGCGCCCTGCAACGCTACCGGCATCTTCGGCTGGTAACTCTGACGCGCAATTTGTAATGGACTCTTTTGCATAATAGTTATATTTTGTGTTTTGATTATTTTTGCTCATATATCTTTGGACAATATCTCCCAATGACCGCCTTTATCCGGTCCGACACGACGGATGATGCCTAATTCTTGTAATCTTTTCAATGCAGATATAACACCACCTAAAGAGGCTTTTTCTATCATGGAAGCCAGTTCCTGCCTACTATAACTTGGATTAGCTTTGAGTCTTAGGAGAATCTCTCGTTGAATCCGTGATAGCCCGGCATGATTTTCTGTGTGGTTTTCTGTATGGTTTTCTGTATGGTTTTCTGTATGGTTTTCTGTATGATTCCATGTTACCGGCATCACTATCGGCAAAGCCGTCCGCACGATATACATATCCTCATCTTCGATCTCCGGTTGTTTGCCGGTATAAATAGGGACGTATTTGTATAGATTGCGGATCCCTGTTCCCAAATGTTCCGCACGGCCTATTTGAACAAAGAAATTAGCAATATGAGGGTTCTTGGGATGACGCTCATAGTTGGATAGTGTAACAACTCCCGATTTCAGCGGGCGGTTTGCGTTCTTTGCAATAAGGCCGTTGCGATTAAGTTCAATGAGGGTCGGAGCCGGATTCAGGTACTCCCGATGCACCAGCATATTAGCGATGATCTCACGAAGAATTTTATCACGCAAAGACACCCTTTGGTCGCCTTCCATGTAGAATGGATCAGGCAGGTGTTTTCCCATGAAATCCATCAAATCTCTATAACCGTCAATGATATTGCCAAACACTTCTAGACGGTCATCGTATCGATCTATATTCTCCAGTTTTATTACTGCATCAATCCTATAATACGGCAACGTACTTTGAATAACCTCTTGCTTCCCGAACAGCATCAATGCCGCTAAAGTCAGACCTTCCTGATTCGAGGCAACATCCCGACGGTATAAATTGGCTTGTTTGAACATTTCCAAGTCGGACAAATCCAGCCATGGGTGCTTGGGGCGGAGATTCGCCATTAGTCTTTTGGCTAACTCTATTGACTCTGCGCTCAAATCCTCAAAACGAAGATAAGGATAGATCGTGTTCTCGGTGTAGCCGGAACTCTTGCGCAAATAGAGCGCGCTAATCTCTGCGTCCGTGCGGAGTTCAAAGTCTCCGTCCACACTGCGGTCGTAGAACTTATTCTTGAATCGATGGGCTTGGCTGCTGGCAGGGACTTGAATAACAATCACTTGTCGGTTGTCCTCTACATCCACTATCTCCGGTTGCAGCAGGAATGACGGTTTGAGGATTTCGCTATTATTGCTCACATTCGCAATGTTCTTGCACATCTGGTCTATCGCACGCGGATTGACGCCTTCCGAAATCGAGCCGTCGTCATGTGCCCCTAAAACGATCACACCACCGTCGCGATTGAGAAACGCGCAAACGGTCTCGAACAAGTTGCCGGGCAACTCGCTCCACGCTTCTTTGTACTCAATCGTACGTTTTTCGCGTTGTTTGGTGATCTGTTTCAGCTCCTTGAATGTCATACATCAAATTTGCCTGCAAATTTACTGCTTTTTTTTGATATATGCAAGAGAAAGGGCGATTTTCTGCTACTTTTCTATTATTGGGTAATAATCGTTCCGTAGTAAATGTGTGTGAGGATTAGTAATAATTGTTCCGCATAAATATACGGATTAGGACAGGACCATCACGGGACCATGTCCCGAGAACGGCCTAAGAAAAGTACAATCAGAACAATAGCGGAGTGCCTTAAATCGCTCCGTGAAAAGTGTTCGTTTATTATGATTCTCGTCTATATATAGTCACAAAAGAGGCAAAATCTATCACCTCTATGGCAACTTTTTTCATTTTTTTTGCATTTTTGCATTTTGTAGCCCAATGGGCGATTAGTAAGATTTTGTAATAACATAAGCAGACGGACTCTCGCCCGCCTGCTGCCTTTGTACTTGGTAGTTAGTCACTTGGTCACTTTACTTGACTTCTTGCCCAGTAACGGTATATACCTTCTCCCCGCGGAGAATATAGATTTTGTTATCAATAATGACTTTGCGGACTGCATCAGTGGATTGCTGAGTCGTGTTTTCGATACTCGTCGGGACCTCAGAACACTGGGCATCCAGATGTAGATTCCTGATTTCCCATTTAGCATAGTTTCTCACTATGTCGTCTGTGAACTTAAAGCCAAAGACAGTGTGTTCACCCACTTTGTCTTCTGGGACATCAATGGTTACTGTGACATAAGTCCAACTGGTGTTTGACGCATAGGGCGAGATGGGAAGTTGATGCCATGTGGACGCATCTACGCTACCTTGATAGTCCGCAGATACCCATAGTGTCATTTCACTCTCGAAATCAACAGCATATCGGTGTACATGACTGAACGAGAGTGTTATGTTTTCTTTGCCCGTCAGATCTCTTTGCGGCGTAAGTAACCAACCTGTCAAAACACCATTCTTAGTACCAACGGCTCCATACCGGGAATCCCATGTCCATACTTCCGCATTATTGGTAGTAATTTCCCCGAAATCATTGCTTCCCGTAACTAACCATAAATCATGTATATCCTGACATCCACCTATGGTTTTTGCAGTAGCGGTATATTGCGCAGTATAATCCGCGTCGGCAGTAGCCGCAACGATTGTAGGCGTCCATCCGCTGAACGAATATGTGTATTGTTCATCATCCGGACGTATAGGAGTTGAACCTTCATAGGAAGGAGTACTACCTTCTTCTACTTGGCTACTCTGCAATACTTCTCCATCCCAGTTAAGGAAGCGGATGGTGTAGTAAGTGGGTTGTGGTTTGGCTGTGGCCGTGTAGGTTGCGGTATAATCAGCATCTGCCGTTGCAGCAACGATAGTCGGAGACCAACCATCGAACAAATAAGTGTACTGCTCATCTTCGGGGCGTATTGGCGTAGTGCCGTCATAAGCAGGCATATCACCTTCTTCCACTTGGCTGCTTTGTAATACCGTTCCGTCCCAGTTGAGGAAGCGGATGGTGTAATACGTCGGTTGAGGAGTTGTGGATTCGATGCAGGAAGCGTCTAATTGTAGATCTTTTATCTGCCATCTTGCATTAGAATCTTCTGTATCATAAGAAAATCCGAATACAGTATTCTTTCCTACATAGTTATCAGGGACATCAATAATTACATCTACATATTTCCAGTTACCGTAAGATGGGATAGTAAGTTCCTGCCATGTATCATCGTCACTGTTTTTGTAATTCGCACAAACCCAGAGTGACAAATCGTATGACGGATTAGTTACTTCTGAATACAAATGACTGAACGACAATGTAATAGATGTCATATTGGTTAAATCTTTTGCAGGAGTACGCAAGAAGTCATAACCCGAACCGGATATATACGCGCCACGATAGATATCGAAAGTCCATTTATAGCTGTCTTTTTCCATTTCTCCCAAGTTACCATAACCACCACTACCTTCACCTGTCTGCAACCATATAGCATGCAGATCCTCGCACGTCTTGTATATCGCTATATAATCCGCATTGGCTGTCGCAGCGACAATAGTGGGTGACCACCGGCTGAAATAATATCCTTCTTCTCCGTGAACCGGTGTTTCGCCTTTATATTCCGGTGTAGTGCCTATTTTAAGCGATTCCGATTGGAGTACTGTTCCGTCCCAATTGAGGAAGCGGATAGTGTAATAAGGTATAGCTACAGAATCGTACTGAGCAATGTAGTCTTGATCTGCTATAGCCACATCAATTTCCGGTTCCCAACCTTTAAATGTATAAGTATAGTAATCATTTTCCTCACGAGTCGGGGTAACACCTGCGTAAACAGGCATCATGCCTTCCTTCAGTAATCCCCGTTGAAGAATATCTCCATTCCAATTACGGAATTGGATAGAATAATGCGGAATAACTGTATTATAATATATTGCAGTGTAGTCAGCATCTTTTGTAACAACATTTGGCCACGGAGACCATGCTCTAAAGCTATAAGTATTCCAATCATCATCTGGACGTGTAGGCATTTCTCCTTTATATTCCGGATAGGAACCTTCTCTTAGTCTCTCTGATTGAAGCACTGTTCCGTCCCAATTGAGGAACCGAATGGTGTAATAGTGAATAGGCACGGAATCATATTGCGCTATATAGTCGGCGTTGCCATTAACCGCAGCAATAGATGGAGCCCACTCTTTGAACGTATAGGTATATGTTTCACTTTCTTCTCGCATAGGTGTATCGCCACTATAAGCAGGCATATCACCTTCTTTCACTTGACTACTCTGTAACTCAGCTCCGTTCCAATTGAGGAAACGTATAGTGTAATAGGCTATCATATCGTACTGCGCAATATAATCAGCATCTGCTGTTGCAGCGACTATCTCAGGAGACCAACCGCTAAACGAATATGTATATTGACCTTCCTTTGCACGTACTGGTATTGAACCGTTATATATAGGCATTGCTCCCCTTACAACTTGGCTACTCTGTAATACTTCGCCATTCCAATCGAGGAAACGAATGGTGTAATATGTAACCATTCCACTTATAGTAATATCCCGTTCTGCATAAACTCCGGAACCATCAATAGCCGTTGCGCGAACCGTGACAATACCGTTTAATCCTGCAGTATTGGCAACCACCAATCCGTTGCTATTGATCGAAGCTAATTCAGTACCGCTAACAATTGTCCAGTTGACCTGTTTGTAGGTAGCCTGCATTGGTGTAAACTCGGCATAGAGATGCAAGGTGGTTTTAGCCGGTGATAGCGTGTATGTGCGCTCCATAGATAGGATGTTAAGCGATTGAGCTAATGTTGCGCGGATAGAAGATGCAGAGGACTTGATATTACTTTGTCCGGTACGTATCTGCCGTGCCTGAGCCATTGCCTTATGAGCTGGGGCATTAGCTGCACCGCCATTACTTATCCACTCTTCCGTAAACGCCTCATTGGAATAGGCAATAGCATAATATCCGTCTTCTAAAGGACTATTATCTGTATAGGTACACTCGTTCCCTGCTACTATAGCGAGAACTTGCAGACTGGAAGCAGAAGAACCTCTCATGATTTGATATGAATCTACTACATCGCCTTCATAAGATGTCCAATAGAGGTTAATAGCCCCATTTAGACCATAGTTAGTCTGCAAATGCGGCGTTTTATGCGGTTTACTCTTAGGACTTTCGCCTCCGTATATAGAGGTGTACGCAATACAATAAGAATCGCTCTTTACCGAGGGGTCAGAAGCATGGTCTATCCATTGTCCGGCAGAAACAGGAACCTTGGCTTGTTTTACCCAGTTGTTGGTTTTGCCTTCTTCCTTATAGACAATCACGCTATCTACATATGCAGGCAGGTTCGCCGGAGCATCCCATGTAACCATATTCTTTCCCGTTGCAACATCTACCATTACCAAAGAAATAGCAGGTGCATTACCGTTTCCTATAATGATTGTGGTATCACGGAATGTATTTACTTCTCCGCAAACAGGATTGTTCTGGTAGAACTCAATCCAACCTATCTCAGAATCATTGGCTGAGGTACCGTTAAAACGAACTCGGAAGATACGTGAGTCCTTCTTAGGCAATACATATCCCGTGCAGTTGTCAGAAGCACGGATAGCCAAGTTCTCCAAATTCAAGTAATTTTCCGGTAAAGTAACATCAACCCAAGAATTATTCAGTACTCTTTCGGGAAGACTGAAGGTAAGATCTTTTTCTGCATTCTGCACATAGATAACCCGTGACGATGTTTTACCTCCAATGGTAGCAGTAATAGTCTTTATGCCTTCAGTTGACCAAGAAACAGAGTATGTTCCATCGCTGTTTTGAGATGCCGTACCGCCGTTAAAGTTCCACGATATGCTGCCATTGTTCGTGCCTGTATAAGCAACTGTAACAGGCTCGTTGATACAAGTATTCGCAGGCATGGAAATTAGTACTTGCGGTTGAACCGTGAAAGTATATGCAGCAGACATAGGACTATGCGCGTTCCAAAGGTCAATAGACTGAATTTGGAACTCATAGGTCTGTCCTCCTGTTAGTTTGTTTATCGGGATGAAATAACTGGTGCCATGAGGATAGTAATAGCCTGGTATGATAGCTGCTTCATCATAAAGACCGTTCATCGGAGAAACAATAAATGCATTATCTGTTCCCACTGCCACACCTTGTTTCTTGACGCTGATATTGTACCGCATTTGTGACACCGGAGTCTCCTTGTCTTTCGCCGCATCCCAATAGAGATACACTCCGTCACTCTCTTGTATAGCACGCAGATTAGTAGGTGTTGAAGGAGTCGCATTGGCTATATTACTTTTGAGTATATACTCATTCAAGTCCGGCACACCATCACCATTTAAATCTGCAAATGGATAGGTATCTATATCACGAATGAATGTATAACTACTTTCATTGATATATTGACAAGAAACCGTACAATCATCATACATATATATTATGAATACTTTTGCTGCTGAAGAGTTTCCTGTAGATATAAAATCAAGATAACCATTGTTATCAAAATCATATCCCACCTTTAAATATCTGGTTTCTAACTCATTTAACTGAAAATCGCTTGGCAAATATAGTTCTTTTGTTTGGACACCTGCTTCTGTGTTTAAATGCAAGAGAATAGTATGTTTATTTTTAATAGAATAACTATCTGCTCTACCATCATTATTGAAATCATACATAGGATCCGGGGCAGATGGAAGTGTATAAGTCTCATTCGAAAACTCTGCATCAAAATCTTCTCTATTGTAAATAATATTACCCTTGCTTGTCTTAACAACCACATCGGGCAGACCATCCATATTGACATCAGCAAATATGCACTCGCCGATAGTGCCGGTTACTGAAAGATCCGAGTTGTAAGTTTTAGCCAATTTAATAAATGTTCCGTCTCCTCGTCCTTTGAAGAATCCCTCTTGTATTTTTTGATAACCGGACCAATTGGTTTGGTAACCAATAGCATCCATCACTCCATTCATATCCATATCAAAATAAGACAGAGTAAAAAATGGATCTATATTATTAGGACCATTCGGGTTTCTCTCTATGCGTATAGGAAGCACATTCACTTTTTGTGTAACAAGTGACGATGTACGTCCGTCTGCGGATATTACCTGTAAAGATACCGTCTTATTACCTTGTGTGGTATAAATGATAGTATATGTCTGTCCGTTTTGCGAAAGGACGACAGCACTATCACCAAAATTCCAGTTGTACGTGCTATTCTCGTCTATCGCACCGGCATACTGCACGGTTATTGTATCTGCTGTAGTTATATTATAATCAGACACATTGAATCCATAGGGCAGGAGAGTATGATGATACACCACTTCATCGCTCCACTCACCGCCTAACCCGTTCGGGTCAACGGCTTGTACGGCAATGTAGTAGTCTCCGGCTTTCCAAGTGGACACATTAACCATCTGGCTTAGGTATGCACCTACATTTGCTCCCCATAAACTGCGTTGTGTTCCGTTCGCATTGGCAGCAGCAAACCACATATCGCAAGCGCCGGGAGTGGAACCTATGCGAATTGAGTATTCCAAATCCAATGAAGAAGTCTGTGCATCGCTTCCTCTATCCCAGCTGATTTTTAACATTGCCTTCTCCGCATCCACGTTTATACGTGGCGAGGACATCTTTGCCGGAGGTGTATTGATTGCCTGATATGGGAAATGTGAAAGGGTATATTCATATTTATTTCTTGTGTTATAATAGAAATCATTTATGCCATTTTGGTCAAAGTCACCGTACACATAAAGATGTTCACTTTTGGAGGAGGTTCCTGCTGCAAATGATCTATCCAATGTAACTTTGAACCGATTGTTATATCGAATAAGATAATTCTGATATTCTGTGGAACTTGCAAATTCTCGTGCGATGATCTCATAGTTACCATCATTATCCACATCCCTGCAATCTATGAACTCCAATTGCATAACGGGGTCATCAAAGGCATTCTCTATCTTTTTGAATGTATTGTTTCCATCGTTGCGGAAGAAAACCAAATAAGCATAACCAGCTTGGGAAGTCCAGTCAAAAGGAAGAAGGATGTCCATATCCCCGTCGTTGTCGAAATCATAGCACCATACATTGGAGATATTCATGTTTTGCATCAATGTTTTGGTTGTCACGTTTCCATTCCCCTCATAAATCTGCAAAGAGACTGTCTTGGTGGTTTTGTTGTATATAACATAATCCAATATACCATCTCCATTCAAGTCTTTAGGCGTAACATTTCCGGGGAAGGATCCTTTTATGTAGGTATTGTCTCCCAAGTTGTAAAGTACGGCTCCTTTAGAAGACGATAATAAATCTACTAAACCATTTCTATCCAAATCTATCGCTGTATCAATAAAATCGAATCCGGTGGAGTACGGGTCTTCTGGATCGCCGTTTGCAATATACATATGATTCTTCAGACTTATTTCATCCCAAGTAGATGTAATAAAGACCACCTCATCTGATACTTTCTCCCATTTCTGATAGATGGCACTGTCAATTGCTGCTGTGTCTGACAAAACATTCAGTTCTGTTTTAAGGTAGGAGCCATCCCATTGGCGAAGTTGAAAATAATGCTTGTTGTTTTCATAGGAGTAGAAATCTTGCAATCCGTCTAAGTTTGCATCCAATTGGAATATATGGTTGTAATTAGCGTATCGTCCTGGATCAGGAACTGAAAAGTCATGTTGTATATATCCGCCATTTCCATCGGACTCATATACAACACCATCTAAATGCAAATCAATAATAGAGTCATTGTTAATGTTACAAGCATTCCATTGTTTGGATGTATTTGCTATATCGGAAATGAGTGTGTCTATGGTTGTACCATACAGATTGTCGATAAGAATATTAGTAGTATTATATTTTTGGTGAGTTATAATGGCATTCATCTGTCCGACACCTTGTGTATCGTACAGATTCGTTTTGATGGCTGCGCGGGGAATCTTAAATTTAACTAACGTCATTGGATTTAGCAATATAACATCATATTGAGGCTGGGAGGTAAAACCAACTTCCTCTACCTCCTCTCCAATAATCAAAGAATCTATATTGGTTGAAAATAATGATTCTGAAATATCTGCATTAGGAACATTCCAATAAACTTTATTTAAATTGCTACAACTAGAGAAAACATTGTTCCCCATATTAGAGATATTACCATTAATAGTCACAGACAGTAGATTTGTACAATTAGAGAAAGCATTATTTCCAATGCTTGTGACACTACTGGGAATAGTTACTGAGGTTAAACGGTTATAACCGTAAAAGGCATAATTCCCTATTTTGGTGACTCCATCAGGAATAACCAAATCAGTGATTAATTCATCATTGACATATAAATTTTGTATATAACTTAAGGGATTGCTACCAGAAGATGCAAAATTAATTGCACACCAAGCAGCTATGTCAGAAATGTTTAACCTTGTTAACTTAGTACAATTAGAGAAAGCATTATTTCCAATGCTTGTGACACTACTGGGAATAGTTACTGAGGTCAAACCTTTGCAACCATAGAAAGCATAATTCCCTATCTTAGTAACACCATCCGGAATAATCAAATCAGTAATTAATA